>Ga0209365_1000004_pt1 | contig 355310 bp, 310 predicted proteins | sample WorMetimpBELIZE2_FD_187389 | JGI IMG/M metagenome (GOLD analysis project Ga0209365, IMG submission 187389) | Marine gutless worms symbiont microbial communities from Max Planck institute for Marine Microbiology, Germany - Olavius imperfectus... | ecosystem: Host-associated > Annelida >...
CATGTATGGATTCCTTATTGGTAAAAGTAATTGTCCAATCTCTTTATACCGTACTCACCCTATTTGGGGGAGGAGTCCATACATCTCCTACCTCACATCTCGGTCCTCGCATTTCGCACCTCGAATCTCATACTTCGCATCTCGAATCTCGTACTTCGCACCTTAAAAACACACATCACAATACGGTTGTATTTATTTTAGGAAATAGTTGTCTTTTTCACTATTTATTGGTGGAAATATCAACTATGCTTTTGCGTGAATAATCCATTTTATTGATTTATATGAGGTTATATTGTTGGTTCGATAATTGCTCCAGACTTTTTACCAACACTTTTAAAGGAAATAAAAATGAAAAATACGCTAACACTTACCCTTCTTGCTGTGCTGCTTTTGGTTCTGTATTCACAGTCCACAGAATTAGCTTATAAATTTGGTTTTGCTGAGCTCAAACTAAATGCGGTTTTGGAAAACAGTGAACATATGAAAGTAAAGTGTGATGCATACTCACTAGGCTTTTTTGATGAAATAAAACTTCAAAATAAATTTCAAAAATGCATCAATGATTATGAAGCTGAAGGCTACGAAATCGTGAGCAGAACAGACCAATAATCGTTTTGAGTAGGCGCCATGCTCGCATGGCGCGCCGCTGCATCGCACAACTGCCAGCGCTTCGCGCGAAATAAATTTCACGCCTACAAAAACTGATGGCTGACGGCTGAAAGCTAGTTCCCCTACCAACTTCCGCTTATTTTCATTACACTGCTCCAATACAAAAATAATTATAAAAATTGAGAATGATCATGACGCCGAAACTGTTTAAACCTCTTTGCTGTGTATTTGCACTAAGCCTTGTGGGCTGTGGTGGAGGTGAGGTGTTTACTGCACCTGCTAGTAGTGAATTTGCCCATGGCAATGAGCTACTAAGTGCCACGGCGCTAACCGAAGATGCGAGTCACGCGTTAGTGGCAACCCAATCTGAGGTGTGCGTTTGGGATAATCAGTTAAAAGCGCGTTTGTACGATTGTATAACAGGGCAGGGCGCTGAACATGTTGAGCTTGTGGGCTTTAGCGCTAACAAATCTCGTTTTTTCATTTCAAATCGATTATCGGTGACTTTATATGATACTCGCACAGGGCGTAGCATTGGTATTTGGCTCACCGGGCAAGAAATCGCAAGAGACATCGCTATTTCAGCCGTAGGCGATACGTTGGTTATCGCTTATCGTAGCGGCAAGGCTGAGGTAATAAATACTCGCACAGGTGATACTAAGCGTTTTGATATTCATCGCTTAGATATTAATAGCGTGGCGTTATCGGCTGATGGGCAGTGGGCGTTTACCGGCTCAAGCGACAAGTACGTTAAGCTTTGGTCAACAAGTGATGGCAGCACTCGCTTTGAAGAGCGTTTAGCGACCAGAGTTAATCACGTTACTTTAAATAAAACAGCAAGCTTGGGCTTTGCAATTGACTCGGTTGATGATCGTGTATTTTTTGATTTAGCCAATAAAAAAGAGCTATCAGAAGTGGCTTCATATTCTAACTTTATTGAGTTCACTGCATCGCAATTTATTAATCAAGATAAATGGCTATTAACGGGCTCGCCAAAAATGAAGATGCGTTTATATCGCGTTGCAGATGGTGAACTAATCGCTGAATACGAAGCTAAACAACAGCGCCAGCGAACGTCGGTTCTGAGTGTGGCTTACGATGGTAAGCAACTATATTCAGAAACCAGTGACGGCCTCTTGCAAGCTTGGTCTTATAAAACAAATAAAAGCTAAAACAAAAACGCCTACTTGCAGTAGGCGTTTGTTTTTGAGTGCGATTAAATTAGTAATCAAACTTATGCTTGGTGAACAGGCTTTGTACTTGCTGCCAAACTGCACCAGGTTTGCCATCGCCAACTAACTTGCCATTTACTTTTACGACAGGGCCAACTTCTTTAGTGGCGCTGGTGATCCATACTTCGTCGGCATCAAGTAACTCTTCTTTACTTATAATGCGCTCTAGCACGTTAAAGTCACTGTAACTGTGAAGAATATTGATGATTAACCAGCGGGTGATCCCCGGTAAAATTTGGTTATCAAGTGGTGGCGTGCTGATCACACCCTCTTTTACAATAAACACATTACTTGAACTTGCTTCGGTAATTTCTTCTAAACGGTTAAATAGAATGGTTTCTTTGTTACCCGCTGCTGCACCGTGCTGGTAATGGATAACGTTGCCAAGCAGTGCCGTTGATTTAATATGGCAACGTTGCCAGCGACGGTCTTGCTCAAGCGATACAGTGTAAGTCGTTGCGCTATCTATGTCGCTTTTTGGCTCTGCCGGAATTTCAAACGCAAACGCGAATACGGTCGGGGTAATATTAGTTGGATAACCGTGGGCTCGTTTAGTGTCGGCGCCGCGGCTAACGTGCAAATAAATCCCTAGATTATCACCTTGGTTTTTCTCGCATAAATCATTACAGATTTTACGCCACGTATCGGCACTGTAATCGAGCTTAATTTCAAGTTCGTTTAAACCGTTATTCATACGCTCAATATGTGCGCCAAAGCCAAGCATTTTGCCTTGGTATGATGGGATCACTTCATAGATGCCATCGCCAAATAAGAAGCCGCGATCCATGGGGGAAATCTTTGCTTCATCAGCGCCAAGGTATTCACCGTTTAGGTATACCGTGCCCATTGTTAAACCTCATTCTCTGTCGTAAAGCCGCCAATTTGGCGAAGCCGAGTTATTAATTGTTGACCATGCATTGCATGCAGGCCGTCTTCGGTGAGCTCATTTTTATGGGTGACGCCATCGACACTACCGCGCTCACTTAGGTAATGTAAAATGTTGAGTGGCTCAATATCAGCCAACAAATCAGTGTTATGCCAGCGACTTAAAAAGGCAATGAGCCCGTATGCTGCCCAGTTAGATACATCGGCGAGTAACAGCTCATCACAGGTTGTTAAACAAGGAGTGATGTTTAGCGCTTGCATATGCTGTGCAAGGTTACCCATGCCTATTTCGTTACCGCCATCACCAATCGCTATGGTGGGGCAAGGTGCTTCTGTCACAAAAAAATCAAAGCAGCCGCAATGCTCCGAAATATCAATACCGCGCATATTATAATAACGCTGATGCTCGTTAAGCCCCGGGCGTTCTATTGATAAAACACACTCAGGTTTTAGCTGCGCAAGGGCTTTAATGCTAAAAGTGTGTGCATTATCAATGCTATTTATAGGTAGCTCAAAACAGTTAAAGTCATTTTTCAGGGCACTGTAAAGGGGGTTGCCAGTAACCAAAATAGGCTGTTTACCAAGCTTTTCGAGTACCTTGTAAAGTGCAATTGCACCAACCGGACCATCAGTCTCGAAGGTATTGTTGACTGCAAAGCCCGTACCTATCAACACAGTACCTTGTGCTTTATAAAGGTATTTTGCTGCGCGTAAATACGTCCCCGTTAGTTGTTTTGCGTATAAATGCTGCATACCACGCGGGTTTTGTTCAACCATCATGGTTTCAATGTGTTGGCTGAGCGCTGCGTCGCTTAGGCTTGCTGACATAGTGCTTTGATCTCTTGAATGAGCGCAATACCTGCTTCATTATCGCCGTGTACACACAGGCTGTCGGCATTGAGTGCCAACTGCTGGCCACTTCGCGTTGTAACTGTGCCATGTTCAATTAACTGTTTAACCTGCGCTATTAGCGCCGCTTTGTCGTGTACGCTGCCCGCTAAAGAACGTGAAACAAGCTTACCTTCGTCTGTGTATTGACGGTCGGCAAACGCTTCTAAAATGAGTTCTAGTTGCAGATCGTTGGCTTGTACTTTGTGTTTGGCAGCTTGGTTGGTAGCTAAAATCATTAATTTTAATGGTTTTGCATAACTTGCCACTGCGCGCATGACAATATTCAGCGTTTGCTTGTCACTCATCATGTCGTTATACAGTGCGCCATGTGGCTTAACGTATTCGAGCGTTAAACCATGCACTGCAGCCATACCGTCAATTGCAGCAATTTGATAATGCAGGCAATTGGTCAGCTCTTTTTCGCTCATAACCATTGAGCGGCGACCAAAACCTTGCTTATCTGGGTAACTTGGGTGCGCGCCAACCATTACTTTGTGCTGCTTGGCTAGGGCTAGGGTGTTTGCCATCACATCGGCATCGCCAGCATGAAAGCCACAAGCAATATTTGCCATATCAATATGTGGCATAACTTGCTCATCTAAGCCCATTTTCCACATGCCATAGCTTTCACCAAGGTCGCAGTTTAATTTCATCGTCATTTATAACGCTGCCATTTTACTATTTGGAATATCAGTGATCAGCATGTGTCCTGGACTATGCGTGATACAAAAATCAGGAGCCGCGTTGGCAATCGCGACTTGTGGAGTAACACCACAGGCCCAAAATACGGGCACTTCGCCTTCTTTAATGGTCACCGCATCGCCAAACTCAGGTTTGTTAATATCTTTAATGCCAATTGCAGCAGGGTCGCCAAAATGCACTGGCGCACCATGTACATTTGGAAAGCGGCTGCAAATTTGGATAGCGCGAATGGCATCGGCAGGTTTCATCGGGCGCATACTCACAACCATATTGGCGTGGAAAATTCCCGCACTCTGACACGCCATATTAGTCACATACATAGGCACATTCTTTTGCTCGCTGATGTTTCTGATTTCAAGACCTGCGGCAATCAGCGCTTCTTCAAATGAGAACGAGCAACCAATTAAAAAGGTGACTAAATCGTCGCGCCAGTGACGGGTAATATCGGTTACTTCTTCAACCATTTGGCCATGTTTGAAGACGCGGTAACGAGGTAAATCGCTACGAATATCAATGTCTTCACCAACACTTGGCATATCGGCAACGCCCGGTAAGCGACTAGAGGCAATAATTGGGCACGATTTTGGGTTTGCTTGACTAAACTGCAAAAAATCAAACGCGTACTGTTTGGGTAAAATGACTAAATTAGCCTGCACAAAGCCCGGTGCAAAGCCCGATGTATTACCACTGTAATCTCCTGCGCGAACCATTTTTCGTATAGCTGCGGGAGTGGTTAATGATGCATTTTTTTGCATATACCGATCCTTACCAAATGCTTAACTGATAGTTTTACAATAACACTCAGTTCAGATCATTAATAGTAACGGGTAGCTGTCCTTTTGCAGGAGCTTTTCCTAGTAATACTTTTGCCAGTGCTGTGAAAGCTGGCCCTGCAATTTTCTCATCAGTATCTACATCAATATTGTAAGCATAAGTAGCAAGTACAGCGTCGCTAAATTTCCCGAATTGGGCAATATCGTAAGGGGCACGTAAGCTTACAAATATAGTCTTCTTATGGGCTAATTTTGCTTGTTTTAGCAATGACTCTAATGCCGCAGATTGGTCGGCTTTAGCAATTGCAAACTCCGGGTTGTCAGCTAAGTCATCCATCCCGCCGACTTCAACAGCACTTTGTTTTGGTGACGCATTGGCGGCAATGATTATATCCGCTTCGTTAATTTCTTTTAATGTTGCAAGCGGCTCATAACCTTGCAAACTTGTGCAGCTAAAGCTGATTAACTTATCGGTGTTGTCAATTAACGCCTGCTGCAGAGCATAGCATTTACGGGTATCTGGCATAATAATATGCACTTTGCTGTTCGATTTAATGCTAAGCGGTAAGGTGTTTTTCTCGTTTTTCACTTCAGTGATAGCAGCTAATGCTAATTCGGCTTCTACTTTTCTATGGCTTTGATCACCGAGTAAAAGCTGCGCTTTTTTGATGGCTGCTTTGTCATCAAGCAACGAAGTGAGCTTAAACTTTTCTTTAAGTTTTAAAATGCGTGTAGCAGAAGCACTCATTTCGTTGGCATTTAACGTGCCGCGTTGTACTTCTTGTTCTAATCGCTCAATCAGGGCTTCAAGCACAGCTAAGTCTTTAGGGCTTCTGATTTCGATTGGCATCAGGGCAATATCAACACCCGCTGCAAAGGTATTTACGACCGCTTCAATTGGTTCAAAAAAGTGGCTGATCCCGGCCATATCGAGAGCATCTGTGATCACCACACCTTGATAACCAAGTTCGTCACGTAATAAGTCGGTGATGATTTTGCGCGACATCGTTGCAGGCTTGATCATGGTTTTGCCTTCTTTACTGACAAACGTGCTGTCGTCAAGGGCAGGGTATTGGATATGTGCGGTCATGATCATACCCGGCTGTTGGTTTTTAATAATTTCTTTAAAAGGGGGTAAGTCTTGCTGCCAAATGGTTTCTTTATCATGCATTACTTTTGGTAGACCTGTGTGGCTATCTACATTGGTATCGCCATGCCCCGGAAAGTGCTTTAACGATGAAATAACGCCGTTGTTTTCAAACCCAGCTACTTGGGCACCACCTAGTTTTGCAACCAATTGCGGATCTTCACCGTAAGAGCGCACGTTAATAACGGGGTTATCTGGGTTCATGTTTACATCAACCGTGGGTGCATAGTTAACATTAACACCCAGTGCTAATAGCTCGTCGGCTATAATGCGGGCAGACTCAGTCGCGAAGTGGGTACCATGTTCTTTATAGGTCGCGCCAATCGACATGTTACCGGTAAACGATGTACCTACATCACGAGGAATACGGGCAACTCGGCCGCCCTCTTGGTCTATCGAAATAAACAGCGGTAAGCCTAACTCTGACTTAGCGGCGGCTTTTTGTAGGTCATTGTTAAGTTTGATCACTTGCGGCACAGTATCGATATTTTCTGCAAATAAGATCACCCCACCAATATTATGTTTAGTGATGATATTTGCTAAATCGGCCGGCAGTTCTGTCACCGGTGTACGGCATTTTTGCTCACCCGGGTCTTGCTCGCAGTAATAACGTAGGTCAAGCATGAGCTTTTGCCCTAACTGTTGTTTTAAAGTTAATGCAGACTCAGCAAATGATGATTGTAATGGCATGAAACATCCTAATCCGATAACCAGTGACGATAGTGCAAACTTATTTAACACAGCAAGCTCCAAAGCAAAACGCTTATTTAGTTTTTAGAATAAATTATTCTTGATGTTAATGGGTTTTTAAATATAAATACAGTATTTTTTTGCTACCCTAGCGGTTTTTGAGTCCGACTGCAAAAAGCTAAGTTAGATCACCAAATAGGGCTAATAAGCTTAAGTAACCAAACCTTTATACTGATGAAAAGCGTGGCAAGTTGATAATTTATCAATTTAATGGGTCGCTTTTTAGTACAATTTAAAGTAATAATATATTCCATAATCATCAGCGTAAATATGACAAGCCTGGGGGCGAGATGGCTTTTACTCGATTGCACGCATTTAAACAGCAAATTAAACCTTTTTTACCAGAGTCTGCATTAATAGAAGATTACTCGCGCCGTTATGCGTACGGGACAGACGCCAGCTTTTATCGATTAATCCCTGAGTTAATTGTATTAGTGAGCAATCAAAATCAAGCACGGCAAGTGATCATTACCGCCAACGAGCTACAGGTTCCCATTACTTTTCGCGCCGCTGGCACGAGTTTATCTGGGCAAGCAATTACCGATTCGGTATTAGTTTTATTGTGCGATAGTTGGAGCAAGTTTGAGATTATTGATGACGCCGAGGCAATACGTTTACAACCGGCGATCATTGGTGCTCGAGTAAATCAAGTATTAGCCCCGTTTGGTAAAAAAATTGGCCCTGATCCCGCTTCAATTAATAGCTGCAAAATAGCCGGAATGGCGGCAAATAATTCATCGGGTATGTGTTGTGGGGTGGCGCAAAACAGCTACCACACAGTAAAAGATATGACCCTCATTTTTGCCGATGGCACTGTGCTAGATACGGCTGATAGCCAAAGCTGTAATGCCTTTTTACAAAGCCATAGTCTTTGGGTTGATGAGCTAATGAGCCTTGTTGATAGAGTAAAGCAAAACCCCGATTTGAGTGAGCGCATCGCCCATAAATACCGTTTAAAAAATACCACGGGTTATGGTTTAAATGCACTGCTGGATTTTTCTGATCCAATCGAAATCATTAAGCACTTAATTATCGGCTCTGAAGGCACCTTAGCTTTTATCGCCGATATCACTTACCACACAGTGGTTGAGCATAAGTACAAACACACAGGTTTCTTTATTTTTGACGATATCAACAAGGTGTGTGAGCTGGTACAAAGGCTGAGTGAAGTTGATGTTGCGGCCGTTGAGCTGCTAGATAAACGTGCCCTGATGTCGGTATCTGAACACGCCATCATGCCAAAAGAAGTGGCCAGCTACCCTGAGCAGTCAGCGGCACTGTTAATTGAGTTAAGAGCTGAAAATGCACAGGCTCTCGATGTGCTCACTAAGGTCACCGAACAACTTCTTGCTGAGTTTAAGCAAAGCCAACTGGCAGCGATTGAGTTTTCAGCAGACAGCGCCCGTAATGCGGCACTTTGGAATATCCGTAAAGGTACCTTTCCTGCTGTTGGCGCAGTGCGCGAAACTGGCACTACTGTGATTATTGAAGATGTTGCCTTTGCTCTTGATAAATTAGCTGAGGGCGTAAATGCGCTGCATCAATTATTTATCAAATATGGTTATGATGAAGCCATTATTTTTGGGCATGCCCTTGCCGGAAATCTGCATTTTGTATTCACCCAAGCTTTCGATACACCAGAGCAAGTAAGCCGATACGAACAATTTATGGCTGATGTGGCGAACTTAGTGGCGGTTGAACTAAAAGGGTCATTAAAAGCTGAGCATGGTACTGGGCGTAACATGGCACCGTTTGTTGCCACCGAATGGGGAGACGATGGCTTTGCGGTGATGGTTGCGCTTAAAGCATTATTCGATAAACAAAATATTCTTAACCCTGGGGTTATTATAAATCACGACAAAAATGCTCACACTCAGCATTTAAAAGTCATGCCAAAAAGTGATGATATTATCGATACCTGTATTGAATGTGGTTTTTGCGAAGTTGTTTGCCCGTCAAAAGGGCTTAGCTTAACACCGAGGCAGCGTATTACTTTATGGCGACACCGCACCGAGTTACACAATCAATTGCTAACAACCGAAGATTTAGCAAGCAAGCAGAAGTTAAATCAAAAGCTCAGTGTTATCGAGGCCGACTTTAAATACTTAGGTATAGATTCATGCGCGGCAACGGGCCTTTGTGGCCTTAAATGCCCGGTGGGAATAAACACGGGCGAATTTATAAAATCGCTCAGAGCAGAGCAAGCCTCATCGAACAAAGTTGCGCGATCATTATCACGTTTTGCTAGCAAGCATTTTGCGGTTGTTGCTAAGGGTGCACGGTTTGGTTTAACTGTGATGCAGGTGCTCGAAAAAGCAATCGGCAGCAGTAACCTAAGAAGCCTAAGCAAGCCTGCCAATAAGTTGCTTGGTACACCGCTTTATTACTCGGCATGGCCAAGAGCTGAGCAACCAATTAATAAGCAATTCAAGCAGCTCCAACAAACGAAAAAGTTGGTGTATATGCCAAGCTGCGCCAGCCGGATTTTTGCCCCCGATAAGTTTGCGGATGATAAGCGCCCACTGCTAGATGTTATCTATTCACTCGCTGCCAAAGCAGGCTATGAAGTGCTACTTCCGCAACAAGTAGATTCACTTTGTTGCGGTATGCCATTTGCTAGTAAAGGCTTTAATGAAGAGTTTAAAAATAAAAGTAAGCAGTTACTTACTGAGCTCGAGGCGCTTTCAAATAATGGCCAATATCCCATTGTTTTTGATGCCAGCCCTTGTGCACTTACTACTCTTAATACCGCGCAAAATACGGCACTCACAATTTATGAAAGTGCTGATTTTGCAGCCCAACATTTACTGCCTAATTTGCAGGTAACCCCCGTGCAAGAGCCGGTGATGCTCCATGTTACTTGTAGTTCTAAGCGATTAGGTAAAGAGCAAAGCCTAGTATCACTTGCCAAGGCATGTAGTAATGAGGTGATTATTCCAGCTGATATTGAGTGTTGTGGTTTTGCAGGTGATAAGGGCTTTAACTTGCCAGAACTCAATGGCAATGCGTTAAAAACCCTTAAACAACAGGTACCAAAGAACTGTAATCGCGGCGTGTCTAATAGCCGTAGTTGCGAAATTGGTTTAACTGAACACAGTGGCATTAGTTATCAGTCAATTTTGTATCTACTCGATAAGCAAAGCCATGCAATAAAACAGGCTTAATTGCTAATTTGATGAGCCAGTTGCTGACTGGCTCATCTATTTTTTAAAGCTTACACTTTCCAAAAAATGCCTTTGCGGTAGCAGCCGTACATCACACCATAAGACACCATTAAAAACAGCAGTGAAAAGCTAAATGAAGCGAGGTGATCATTACTGATCACTAATTGTATTAAGCCATAAATACTGCCTTTTAAACTGCTATCGCCGAGCGGGATCATAATTAATAGCCGTGCAAACACGCCCGCAAACATAAAAAATAATATCGCATTCGCACCAAATACAATAAACGGAGCGCCCCAACTACGCAGCTTATAAATATCTAAAATAGCACTGCACAGTGCATAGAAAATCGCTGCAAGCCCTGAGCTGAGTAGCACATAGCTCGGCGTCCATAAGGCTTTATTGATAGGTGTTATTAGTGCAATCGCATAGCCAGCAATAACGGCTAATGTGCCCAGTAAGATAAGTGTACGGGCTTGTTTTTTAAGGTCGGGTTGCTTAGTTAAATAAACCGCAGCCAATATGCCGCTTAGCGCACTTGCAATGGCAGGCAGTGTTGAGAACAGTCCTTCAGGGTCAAATGGCAGTGGCTTAGCATTGGCATAATACAGGTGATGACTACCAAGTACGGTATTGTCTATGAAGGCACTTAAGTTATTGCCATGTAACCATAAACCACTCACTACCTCGCCGTTTGGCAAGGTATACGGGATATAAAGCATGGCAGCGCCGTAAAACAATAAAAGAGTGATGCAAGTTATGGCTATTTTCTTAGGTGATAAATAAAGATAACAACACAGAGCTACTAAATAGACCAAACCGATACGTTGCAGCACGCCTAACACGCGCAGCTGCAATAACTTGTCATCAACCCAGCTAAAAGAAGGGTCTCGAAAGTTGTAATAAAACAAAGCTAAAAACCAACCGAGGGCAATGAGTTTAATGGTACGAATAACCCCTGCTTTTAGTATGTGTTGATCACTGACCCCTTTAGCACGCAGGCTATTTACTGAAAGCGTGATAGACATGCCGACGATAAAAATAAAAAACGGAAAAATTAAATCGGTAGGTGTCCAACCATGCCAGTCAGCATGCTTTAAAGGCCAATACATCGCTCCCCAGCTGCCAGGGTTATTCACCAATATCATTGCGGTAATAGTCAAACCGCGCATTACATCTAACGCCATCAGGCGATGTGAAGGGAGTTTATTGATGATCGCAGAACTATGTTTAAACATGAAAAATTTCTATATTTTTTCTTTATTGTAATAAATTATTCCTTTTGGGCAAGTTTATTTGTCAATATAAATTTTGATTTTATTGCATCATCATTGAGCTAAATCAAATTATGACGAAAGTTTTATAGAGGCTGTAGTGATAAATTGCTAGTATAAATGTATTAGATGTACCCGATATGGACATTGGGCTTTGATGTGAGAATTACAGTGCTTAATGGTCTTAAGGCAGGTTTAAATCTGCGCCGCTTAATTTTACTATTAGCGTTTTCGGCAACGCTAATCACCTTTCTAAACAGTTATTACTCGAGCTATCAAGTTCAAAAGCAACAACTAATAGATAAAACGCTTGAAAATCACAAAGCTTACGCAGCTAAACTGGTATCGGCCACCGATAATTTTTTATTGGCGGCGCAGCAGCAACTGGCTTATGTAGGTAAAATTCTTGAAAATGACTTTAATAATCAAGGGTTGATAAATGCTGAAGCAGAACGATTGAGATTACAAACTAACAGTTTTAACTCGACCATTATTGTTAATAAACAAGGCGATATCTTAGGGGTATCACCGCAATCCTTAAAACTTAAAAATCGCAAAGTTGATAGTTTTGGGACTAAAGCTGCGCTTTCTTATCGAACCCCGATGATCAGCGAACCGTATATTTCGATGGCGGGAAATTTGCTGATTTTTATTTCTCAGCCTTTATTTGATAAGCAAGGTGAATTCATTGGCTATGTCGGCGGTACATTATATTTGAAGCGCACAAGCATTCTAAACCAGCTTTTACAAGTTCACTATTATCGCGATGGTTCATATTTATATGTTGTTGATGAGAATCATCGCTTGCTTTATCACCCTGATACAAAAAGGATAGGGGAGCAAGTTTTTGAAAACCCTGTGATCAAGGCTGTTTTGAAAGGGCAAGCCGGAACTGAACTATTAAGTAATAGCAAAGGGGTTGAAATGTTGGCTGGCTTTGCTCCTTTAACTGTTGCTCCTTGGGGAGTCATTGCACAACGACCCCTTGAAGACACATTAGCACCGCTTGATAATTTAATGTGGCAAGTCTTCATAAAAACGGCGCCTGTGGGTGTCATCACTTTAATATTAATTTGGGTATTAGCTAGAAAAATAGCGAGCCCATTGAGGCAACTTGCTGAAACCGCAAATACGCTGGATAAGCCAACCACAACACGCGAGTTAATGCTAATTCGTTCATGGTATTTTGAAAGTAATGAGCTTAGAAAAGCAATGTTAAAGGGAGTTGGTTTATTACACAGTAAAATTGGTTTGTTACGTCAAGAAGCACAGACAGACTCACTAACAGGGTTACACAACCGTAGAAGCTTTGATGCGCAGTTAAGTCATTTTATTGCACAGCGCTGCCCGTTTGCAGTTTTGGCAATCGATATTGATCACTTTAAGCGGGTAAACGACGAATTTGGGCATGATATTGGTGATGTGGTATTGCAGTCGCTTGCTAAAATTTTGTTAGATGTAACTCGTGATAGCGACGTTGTTGCTCGTACTGGTGGAGAAGAATTTATTGTGATCATGCCAAGAGTTGAGGTCAAACGGGCGTATCAGCTTGCAGAACGCTTGCGGATGCGGATATCTGAAAGCTACATTGACCCTGTTGGCTGCATTAATGTATCTATTGGTATATCTGGTTGGCCGATTGAGCAACTGAACATTGATGAAGTACTTAAACTCGCTGACCAAGCCTTATATCAAGCTAAAAAAACGGGCCGCAATCGTTCTGTAGTTAATGCAAGTTATGGGCAAGATTTCGCAACTATTTCTGAGTCTCCAATCTTGGAATAAGTTATTTAATGTGCAATAGTGAACGTTATTAAGTTATTTATGGAAAACCAAAATGGCATTCACTTTTTTGACTCGTTTAACTAAATCCATTTCCTTGTTAAGTATTGCTGTTATTTTAACAGGCAATGTTTATGCAGACTCAAGCGATGATAAACGTAGCGAATTTGTGGATGTTGGTGCTTTGCTACCTAATGCTGTGTTAGATATTCGTTATTTTGGCCATCACAACTTTGTTGGCAAACCAGTTGATGGTTACAACGCGCCAAAATGTTTATTGCACAACAGTGCTGCTACAGCCCTTAAAAAAGTGCAAGTAGCAGCGCAAACCCAAGGCCTGAGCTTGAAAATATATGATTGTTATCGCCCGCAGCGCGCTGTTGATCACTTTGTACGTTGGGTTAACGATTTAGAAGATACCCGCACTAAAGCTGAGTTTTATCCAAACTTAGGCAAAGACAAACTGCTTGGTGATTACATCGCTGCTAAATCGGGTCACAGCCGTGGTTCAACGATTGATTTAACCTTAGTTGATGCAAAAGGCAAAGAGCTCGATATGGGCTCACCATTTGATATGTTCGACACTCTTTCTAACACCGACGACCCACGCATTAGTGCAGAGCAAAAAGCCAATCGATACAAATTAAAAAGCCTGATGACAGAGGCCGGTTTCGCCCCTTATTCAATGGAATGGTGGCATTTTACTTACAAACCGCAAGCATACCCCGCAACCTATTTTGATTTTGTGGTGGAGTAGGTAAAAAAGCTTTAAGCTTTCAGCTGTAAGTTTTAAGCCGAAAGTGTTGTTTTTGAATGTTGAGTTAGCTTGATTAAATGGCGTTGAATGTTAGACACGCCATGCAAGCATGACGCCTACGGTTTGATGTAGGCGTGAAACTTGTTTCACGCGTCTGACAGCTCCTTCTAGAACCTAGTATGATGACGCGGGATAAACTCGCTGCTACAGGCTGACAGCTTCTTCACGTTGGGTTTCGCTGCGCTCTACCCAACCTACATCACCTCTTTTACCGGTGAATAATCAACTTTAATTTCAACAATATCGACATTGGCATTTTGTTTAAAAGCGTTTTGCACTTTTAATAAATCAGTGTCTTTTTCAGCAAGGTAGCGGTAGCTTTTGTTGGTCATTTTTTTCAGCGCATATTGACTGCTAAGCTCTACCGGTAAGCTATTTTCTTTTAGCGTTAAGTAAATTGCACCCGTTGCAATGCCGCGCTCTTGCATTACGTGATTAAAGACTTCTGTGCCCTTGGTTAAAGTAGGTGCATCAAAGGTAATTTTTTCGCCATTATTACTAAAAGCGTTCGTCGATTTTTGCTTGTTGATTTCGACTGCTTTTTTAACATCTTTAATTAAAATTTGTTCTTTTTGTGAACTAGCTGTTGGTTGCTGTTCTGTGTCTTGATCAGATATTTCACTTTTTTGACAGCCAGATACTAGTACTAATGATATCATAAGTGCTTGTATTTTAATTACTTGTTTCATTTTCACTCTGCTTGTTTGTTACTTTTGTTTACAATTAATTCTGTTTTTTAATTGCCGTATTAGGTACATTGGGGTTGGTTATGATTGTTAACCGAAAATAAAAATATAACAATAGGGAACGTAAGGAATGTCTCAATTTAAAGTAACGGCAGTTGCTACCATGGTAACGGCTATCTTGGCATCATCTCAAGTACAGGCAAGTGAACAAACTCGCTTTTATAATGCTTCAAGTGTTAGCTCTCAAGTACAATTTAATCCTCAAGTATCTCAGCAACGTGCATTAGCTGAGCGAAGAACTGTTTCGGGTCACAAATCTATTTTCGATGCGCAATTAGGTAAAGCTACGTTCCTATGGAATGCAGTTGATCAAGCTAAGCCTGACATGGCCATGGTGCTTCCTGAGCAACGTAATGCTTACGCTGCAGATTTTTATTTAAATGCCTTAACTGGGGTTAGTACAGCGAAAAAAGGTGTATCAAGCGCTGTATTAACAGATTTATCTGAGCAAAAACTTGGCTCAATCACAGCTAAATACAAACAAAAAGTTCATGATATTGAAGTATTCAACCGTGAATACAACCTGATCATGGACAAAGAATATAACTTAGTTGCAGGTTCTGGTTATTTCGCTAACACAAGTTCAAATGCAACGCAGTCGTTCGCGCCACTTGCTGAGTTTGTAGGTGCTGAGCAAAGCATTAAACGTGCAATTAAAGAACTTGCTGATATCAATGTGTCGCTAACTAAATCAACTGAGCAAGGCGACTATGTTAAGTACACAGTGTCTAACCAAAGTGGTGAAAAAGTTGTATTAGGACAGCCACGTGCTAAGAAAGTATTCTTTGAAGTAGCGGGTGAGCTGCAATCTGCATACTATGTTGAAGTAGAAGTTGCTGATAAAAACAGCCTAGAAAGCGATTACTTCAGCTATGTTATCGGTGCGCAAAATAGCAAAGTTTATTTCAAGAAAGACTTAAAAGCACACGCGGCAGACTTTAACTACCGTGTATGGGCTGACGAAGATGGTTACCCGTGGGAAGGTCCACACGGTGACGTGATCCCAGCTGATGGCCCAGGTCAAATTGATGAAACTGAAATCCTAGATGCACCACTTGTAAGCTTGTCTTACTACAAAAAACTAAGCACGATGGATCCGTGGCTTGCTGATGACGCTACAACAACATCAGGTAACAACGTATTTGCTTATGCTGATGTAATTGCACCTCAAGGTTACACAGAAGGTGACTTCACTGCTGAAACTACATCAGATTACACATTCGATTACCCTTACCAAGTTGATCAAGTAGCAAACAGCTACGACAATCGTAAAGCGGCGATCGTTAACTTATTCTACATGAATAACTTCTTACACGATTTCTTCTATGACCATGGTTTTGACGAAACATCAAATGTTGCGCAAGTATCAAACTACGGCCGTGGTGGTGTAGAAGGCGACCCAATCGAAGCGCAAGCGCAAGATAATAGCGGTTTAAATAACGCTAATATGGCAACCCCTGCTGACGGTGCAAGCCCACGCATGCAAATGTATTTATACAACTCGAAAGATGCGAAAGTGGGTGTAGATTTTGGTGTGGTTGTTACATCTGACGAATCAATTGGTCTTCTAGAGTCTTCTAAAGTATCAGGCTTTGGTCAAATGCAATTTGCTGATATCGCAGGCGAAGTTGTTCGTCTAGTTGATGGCGATGATGCCGATTCTGGTAGCGTAACAGATGGTTGTCAACCAGCAACAAATGCAGCTGAGCTTGCTGGCAAAATTGCGCTAGTTGATCGTGGCTCTTGTAACTTCACAGCAAAAGTACTTCACGCTCAAGAAGCGGGTGCAATTGGTGCAATCGTTGTAAACAACAACCCTGATACAGATGAACCAGCGCCGATGGGCGGTGAAGATGATGCCGTTATCATTCCTAACATGGGTCTGAACTATGCTGATGGTCACGCACTTTACGATGGTATCGCTGCAGGCGACACTGTTACTGTTAATATGTTCAACAAAGCAACGTTAAAAGACGGTACGCTAGATAACGGTATTATTGCTCACGAATGGGGTCACTATATCAGTAACCGTTTAGTGGGTAACTCATCAGGTCTTATTAACTTCCAAGGCCGTGCGATGGGCGAAGGTTGGGGTGATTTCCACTCGCTTATGTTCATTGCTAAAGCTGATGACATTAACATTCCAGGTAACGACAAGTTCCAAAAAGCCTACGGTAGCGGTACTTTCGTAGAAGATTTCTACTACGGTATCCGTCGTGTTCCATATTCAACTAATATGGAAGTAAACCCGCTGTCTTTCCGCCACATTACTGAAAATGAAGGTGCTGATGTAGGCATTGCACCAACAAGTGTTGCTTCACCACACGCAGCTGGTGAAATTTGGGCAACTATGCTTTGGGAAAGCTATGTAGCACTTATCAACGAGCACGGCTTTGAAGACGCGCAAAACCGCATGGCTAATTACTTAGTTGCTGGTTACAAGCTAACTCCTGTTGCTCCGCTATACACAGAAGCACGTGATGCTATCTTAGCTGCAGCGTACGCAGTAGACCCAGAAGATTACAAACTAATCTTAGGTGCATTTGCTAAGCGTGGTATGGGCTTAGGTGCTGTAGCACCAGAGCGTTTCAGCGAAGATTTAACCGGTGTTGTTGAATCAGACAAAATGAAACTTGCTAGCTTCACATTGAAAGATGTGGCAATGAATGCAAACTACAACGGTGCGGAATTAGGTTATTGTTCAAACGATAACGTGCTAGATAAAGGTGAAACAGGTACATTAACGGTTAGCATCATGAATACCGGTAGTGAAGTACTGACGGGTACACAAGCACAGTTAACAGTTGTTAGTGGACACGATGTAACGTTCGAAAATGATGGTTTAATCACCTTCGACGATACAACACCGTATGCTTCACAAACAAGTGCACCTATCACGTTTACACTAAATGATGCGGGCACTGCTGATACACTTGAAATCGAAGTGTCATTCCCTGAACTGTCTGCTGATGACGAAATTGTTGAAGCAGCAACCGATAAAGTATCTTATCTTGTGAACATGGACTTTGAAGATAAAGCACCAGTTAGTTCACAAACTGCTGACGATATGGAAGTAGCAGGCGCTTCATTACGTGACTGGAAAGAAAACGTAATGACAGGTGATGACCTAGCCGTTGGCACGCAAAGCATGGCAACTGGCGGTAATGTTAACTTCTTCAACAGCTTTGGCTTCGGTCTTGGCGAGCAAACCATGTATCTAAACAACAATGACTTCCAGTCAGATGTTGCGGTTGAATCAAGAGAGTTTGATATCGGTTTTGCTGGTGACTTTGAAGTTTCATTCTGGCACTTCTACCTAATTGAAAACGAATGGGATGGTGGTGTTGTAGAGATCAGCGTAAACGGTGGTAACTGGGTAGATGTTACTGAAATGGGCGGTACATTTGATGTTGGTTACGATGGCCCACTAATCGAAAATGACGCGCAAGCACTACAAGATCGCGATACCTTCACAGGTAACAATGTTGATGGTAACGGTGTTTATGGTAACTACGAAACAATTCGTTTCGGTACTGAGCTAAACGGTAACCGTGCAAAATTACGTTTCCGTATGTCATCAGACAGCGCAGTACGTGAGTTCGGCTGGTGGATTGATAACGTAACTGTTAGCAATGTAACGTCACCAATCTTCTCAAACGTGATTGCTGGTGATGCATTAGCATGTGATAACGCACTACCATTGCTTTCTGTATCGGGTGATGAGTCTGTTTCTGAGTCTGCTTCAGGCACATTAACGGCAACAGCGTCAGACCGTAACAGTGATGACACGCTAAGCTATGCATGGACGCAACTAAGCGGCACAACAGCAACACTTACAGGTGCTGATACTGCGACTCTAGGCTTCACGCCTGGTGCTATCTCAAGCGATGACGAGTTAGTATTTGAAGTAACAGTGAGCGATGGTACAGACTCTGTATCAGAGCAGTTCACTGTTGCCGTAACTAACGAAGCTGAGCCAGTAGAAGAGAAGAAAGTAACTAAATCTAGCAACGGTAGCTTTGGTTTCTTAACACTACTACTTGCACCATTAGCGCTTATCGGCCGTCGCCGTAAACGTAAATAAGACTTTTAAATAGTGATAACAAAGCCCTTACAGTTCGCTGTAAGGGCTTTTTTGTTTATAAGTTAGCGAGAGTAAAGTTAGCAAGCGACTTTACATCGCGTCCTAGAGCCCAGAACCTAGCACCTTTTCGTAGGCGTGAAACTTGTTTCGCGCGTCTGACCGCTGATAGCTGAAGGCTGACAGTTTCTTAATGTTGGGTTTCGCTGCGCTCTACCCAACCTACGTGGAGAGTCAACAGGCTGAATGCTGTGGGGTTATAAACACTCGATAACCCCACGATTCAGCTTACCGTTTAAGGCTTTTAGTTATTGAACGGTTGCTTTTAGGCCACGGCGTTTTAATAGCGCTGAGGTGTCTGGCTCTTGACCGCGGAATGCTTTGTACGATTCCATTAGGTCACGTGAGTTACCGACTTCTAAAATTTCTTTACGGTATTTATCACCGATTTCACGTTTTAGACCGCCTTGCTCTTGAACAAAGGCAAAGGCGTCTGCTGCTAAGATTTCACTCCACATATAAGCATAGTAACCCGCTGAATAACCGCCGCCCATTGAGTGTGAGAAGAAGGCTGACTTATAACGAGGTGGTACAAATGGTACATCAACACCATGTTTTGCAAGCGCTTGTTGCTCAAACTTTTCAATGTCTTGTAAAGGAGCATCAGCTGAGAGTGAATGCCATTCCATATCAAGTAGTGCAGCAGCAACGTATTCTAGGGTATCAAAACCTTGGTTGAAGCTACGTGATTGAATTACTTTTTTCAGTAGCTCATCAGGAATTGGCTCGCCAGTTTTATGGTGTTTTGCATAGTTAGCGATAACTTCAGGGTACATTGCCCAATCTTCTTCAAAAGTTGATGGGAACTCAACGAAGTCACGTGATACTGAGGTGCCAGATAGAGTCGGGTACTTCACGTTTGAGAACATGCCGTGTAAGCCATGACCTAGCTCGTGGAAAATCGTTGTTGCTTCATCATAGCTGATAAGCGTAGGTTCGCCATTCGCGCCTTTTTGAATGTTCATTACGTTTACGACAACTGGCTTTTGTTCTTTAAGGCCTGATTGTTTAACGAAAGAAGTCATCCAAGCACCACCACGTTTACCTTCACGCGCGAAGTAGTCAGCAAAGAAAATGGCTAAGCTTTTACCATTTTCATCAAACAGCTCATAGGCTTTTACATCCGGGTGATAAACCGGAATATCGTTACGTGGTTTAAAGGTGATACCGTATAAACGGTTCATGGTGAAGAATACGCCGTCTTCTAAAACACGGTTGAACTCGAAATATTCTTTCACTGCATTTTCGTCAAGGTTGTATTTATCTTTACGCACTTGCTCTGCGTAGAATAACCAATCCCATGGCTGTAATTTGAACTGCTCACCTGACTCATCAATCTTAGCTTGAATTGCAGCTGCTTCTGCGTTGACGTTCTGCATTAATGCAGGGATCATGCTCGCAAACATATCAAATACAGCTTGTGGTTTTTTCGCCATTTGCGACTCTAAACCAAAATCAGCCCAGCTGTCGTAACCTAATAGTTTCGCTTTTTGAGCACGTAAGTGAGCAAGTTCTGCCACGATATCACGGTTACTATTTTCGCCCGATAATGCACGCTCAGCTGATGCACGCCATACTTTTTCACGTAAATCGCGGTTTTTCAGTGTTGCCAGAATAGGCTGACGCGTGGTGTTTGTGATCTTAATTAGGTATTTACCAGGGTGACCTGCCTCTGCTGCGGCATTGGCAAGCTGCTCAATTTGACCTGCTGGTAAGCCCTCAAGCTCTGCTTTGTCATCCACTAAAACAACATTTGTTTTAGTCAGCGCTAATAAGTTTTGTGAGAACTGAGTTGTTAAGCTCGAGTGCTTTGTATTGATATCACGAATTTGTTGTTTTTGCTCTGCACTTAATTTTGCACCAGCACGCACAAAACGCTTGTAGTAAACGTCTAATAAACGCTTTTCTTCAGCAGTTAAGGCAAGGCTGTCAGCTTCGCTGTGAATAGCCGCTACTTTCTCAAAAAGTGCTTTATTTAAGAAAATGTTGTCGCTATGAGCCGCTAGTTTTGGCGCTAACTCCTTTTGTAATTCACGACGTGCCGGGTTTGAATCCGTACCCGCTAAGTTATAAAAAATACTGCGTGTGCGTGTTAATAGCTCACCACTTTTCTCAAGCGCAACAATCGTATTGGCAAAATCAGGCTTTGCTGGATTGTTGATAATAGCTTGCACTTCAGCCATTTGCTCAGACATGCCTTTATTAAATGCCGGCATGAAATGTTCATCTTTAATCGCACTGAAATCAGGCGTTTCGTATTGTAATACGCTTTTCACAAACAGTGGGTTAGCTTGCTCATTTGCAGCAACAGGCGCTGATTGCTCTGATTTAGGCGTTGATGTTGTTGTTTGCGGTTCTGAACAGGCTGTAAGTAACAGCGCAGAACTGATCGCGGTTGCGATTAGGTGTTTCATAGTTTTTCTCTTGTCATTTTTAAAATTAAATTGTGTCGATATAACCTTGCACATACGTTTTATAAGCTCTTGATTTGCATAGCGGTTAAAACGAATTACAAAAAGTGCTACAAAAAAGCACTTATGTGAGGCAGGTATCACCATGTGATCAATGAGCCCAGCATACTGTGTCTTACTACAATTGACCTCATACGTTGCGATAAGGTGATTATTGGCTGCGATAAGTCGTTAAAATTCTCTAAGATCGGAAAGCCACTTATTACTTTGCAGCTTAAATAGCCTGATCCAACTAATCTTTTTGACTCATAACAGTGTCCAAATAAAAACTTTGTGGTATGTTATATTGTAACAATTTAATCTGCAATCAATCTTGCCATGGAGTGCATTTTTTTACGATAAGTTGCAAATGTTGCTGAATAAGCAAGGAGTCATATGGCTATCATAATCAAACACGCCTGTGTTGTTAATGAAGGACAGCGCGAATTAAACGATGTACGAATTGTTGGTAATCGAATCGCTGAAATTGGCAAAGATATCAGTGCCAAGGCCAATGATGAGGTAATTGATGCAAGCGGTCTGTTGCTATTACCAGGCATGATCGACGATCAAGTACATTTTAGAGAGCCAGGTTTAACCCACAAAGGTACGATCGCCAGTGAATCTGCCGCGGCAGTGGCAGGTGGCATTACAAGCTTTATGGAAATGCCTAATGTCTCACCTTCGACTACCACGGCAAAAGCACTTGCTGATAAATACGCGATAGCGGCGCAAACGAGCGTTGCGAATTATGCGTTTTACTTTGGCGCAACCCCAGACAACCTTGATGAAATTAAAGCTCTTGATGCTAAAAATGTATGCGGCGTTAAAGTGTTTATGGGAGCATCAACAGGTGATTTACTGGTTGAACACCCACATGCTCTAGAGGCCATTTTTCGGGAAAGCCCAGTACTCATTGCAACCCATTGCGAGCAAGGGGAGGTTATTCAACAAAACCTGCGCCGAATAGAAAAACGCTATGGTGAGTTACGAATAGAACATCACCCATTAATTCGTGATGAGTTAGCGTGTTATGCATCATCATCGTACGCCGTATCGCTGGCAAAACGATATGGCTCGCAGCTGCATGTTTTACACCTTACAACAGCAAAAGAGCTAGAGCTATTTAGTAACGCACCTATAGAGCAAAAACACATAACCGCCGAAGCTTGTGTGCATCATTTGTGGTTTAACCAAGATGATTACACACACTATGGTAATCAAATTAAATGTAACCCTGCCATAAAATCAGAGCAAGATCGCCAAGCGCTACTCGCAGCAGTACGCGATGGTCGCATTGATATTATTGCCACCGATCATGCCCCTCATACTTGGCAAGAAAAGCAGCAACAATACAGCGCTGCACCAGCAGGACTCCCGCTCGTCGAGCATGCATTACTATCGTTACTTGAGCAGGTAAAACGTGGTGCGTTGAGCCTAGAGCAAGTCGTTGAAAAAACAGCGCATAACGTGGCAAAGCGATTTGCTATCGAAGATCGAGGGTTTATCAGAGAAGGTTACTTTGCAGATTTAGTCCTGGTTGACCCAAGCGCAGAAAAGCACGTTGAGCACACAAACACACATTACTTATGCCAATGGACCCCTTTCAATGGCACTACTTTTTCACACCAAATTATACATACCTTTGTAAATGGTGAGTGTGTCTTTGATGGACAGCACGTATACCCGCACAAGCAGGCCGCTATGTCCTTAACATTCAATCGTTAAAAGAAGTTGATATGCAATTACCCGATATTACCTCGCACTCTAATGTAGATTTTCAGTCGCCTTTAAAATGGGTTGGCATGGAAAAAATAGCATTGCCTTTGAAACTTGCACAACCTCATGTTGATGTGCACCTGAATGCCAAAGCCGATATTTTTGTTAGCCTTGATAGTGATGCTAAAGGCATTCATATGTCGCGTCTTTATTTATTACTTAATCAGCTATTGGCTAATCAAAGCTTATCGACTAAGCGTATTAACGAGTTTATGGAAGCCGTTTTAGCATCACAAAAAGGCTTAAGTAAAGGCGCAAAATTGGTGCTGCAATTTGATTTACCACAGCTAAAACCAGCGCTGCTTAGCGACAACGCCGGATACAATGCTTACCCTGTCGTTTTAACGATTACTAAGCAACAATCGCTCACCTTTAACTTAAAAGTCGATGTTGCCTACAGCAGCACCTGTCCATGCTCAGCGGCATTATCGAGGCAGCTTTTGAGCGAGGCAGTCGATAAACAATTTAGCGATGAGCATATAGATAAAGCCTCTTTACTCAGTTGGCTTGCAAGTGAACAGGGCTCTATTGCAACCCCTCATAGCCAGCGTTCTTATGCTTATATTGATGTCACTTTTAGTAATGAGAAGCTACCCGATATTGGCGGCTTTATCACAGTATGTGAGCAAGCTATTGGTACCCCTGTACAAACGGCCGTGAAGCGTGAAGATGAACAAGCATTTGCTGCCCTTAACGCAAAAAACTTACTGTTTTGCGAAGATGCAGCAAGGCGATTAAAACAGTGTTTCGAAACCATGCCGAGTATTGCTGATTACCAGTTTAAGGTCGAACACCAAGAAAGCTTACATGGCCACAATGCCGTGGTTCATGAATCTAAACATTAAGCTGATGAGTCTAAGTGTTAGGCTCATGAACCTAAAATGGTTTACAAATTTTGACATTAGCGGTCGCAAATTATTGCTATTCATCTTCACAATGATAATGATATGACCGCTAAAAATGATAAACATAATAATATAAAGGACGACTATGCGTTTTAAATTTATTGCTGCTGCAGTGGGTCTCGCTGTAGCAAATGTTGCTGTTGCCGACGAAGGCATGTGGCAACCTCACCAGCTACCAGAGCTTGAATCAGTGTTAAAAGCGAAAGGCTTGAGCATTGATGTAGAGTCAATTTCTAAATTAACAGAGTTTCCGATGAACGCGGTAATTAGCCTTGGTGGCTGTACTGCTTCGTTTGTTTCACCGAAAGGCTTAGTCGTAACTAACCATCACTGTGCCTATGGTTCGATTCAATATAACTCGACCACCGAAAACAACATTTTAGAAAATGGCTTTTTAGCAAAAACAACGGGCGAAGAAGTGCCTGCAGCGCCGGGTTCTCGTGTTTATGTAACCGAGGAAGTGGTTGAAGTAACTGATAAAGTAAACCAAGGTACTGAAAAGCTAACGGGTAAAGCACGTTTTGATGCTATTCAAGCAAATGAAAAAGCACTTGTTAGTGAGTGTGAGCAAGACCAAAGCTACCGCTGTAATGTGTATACTTTCCACGGTGGTCTTGAGTATTACCTGATCAAATCGCTAGAAATCAAAGATGTGCGTTTAACATATGCACCCGCTATGGGCGTCGGTAAATATGGCGGCGATATCGACAACTGGATGTGGCCGCGTCACACAGGTGATTTCTCGTTCTATCGCGCGTATGTTGGCAAAGATGGCAAGCCTGCTGAATATTCAGAAGACAACGTGCCATACCAAAGTGATGCGTTTTTAAAAGTAAGCGCTAAAGGCGTTCAAGAAGGCGATTTTGTGATGGTGACCGGTTACCCAGGCAGCACAAACCGTTACCGTATTTCGCCTGAAGTTGACTATGTGTTTAACACGGCCTACCCATTAGCGCGTAAGTATAATTCGAAATATGTCTCGTTAATCGAAGAAAATGCACCAGAGGGTTCAGAGGCACGTATCGCTTACGAAAGCACGATTGCGGGTTATAACAACTACATTAAAAACTACGGTTCAATGATTGAGAGCTTTAATAAAGGGTCAATGTATAGCCGTAAGCAACAATTCGAAAAAGATCTCACCGCGTGGATCAATGAAGATAGTAAGCGCAAAGCTAAATACGGACAGGTACTTGCTGATTTATCTGCGCTAGTTGCACAGTCGCAAGAGCATAACCAGCGTGACCGTATGTTAGGTTACGTACACCGCTCACAAATGATTTCAACTGCTCGACGTTTATACCGTTTAGCTTACGAAAAACAAAAGCCAGATGCTGAGCGCGAAAGCGGTTATCAAGAGCGTGATATGCCACGTATCGAGTCTCGTTTAAAAAGCATGAGCCGTCGTTATGATGAAGCCGTAGATAAAGCTATTTTACTGTACTTTATTGAGCAATATGCTGCATTACCTAAAGACGAGCGAGTTGCAGAGGTAGATAAAGCACTGGGTCTAACAAACGGTTTTGATAAACAAAAACAGCAAGCCATGCTTGATGATATGTATGCTAAATCGGTTCTTGCAGATGAAAGCAAACGTTTATGGATGGCAGATCTTGACCTTGCTCAGTTAAAGCAAAGTAGCGATCCATTCATTCAATATGCGCATGCAATCTTTGCGGTCACAAAAGATATTGAAGATGCGAAAAAAGAACTGGCTGGTAAACAGCAAGCTGCTCGCCCTGCATTAATGGAAGCAATCATCGCTTATAACAAGGCACTTAATAAGCCTGTTTATGCAGATGCTAACAGCACCCTGCGTGTAACTTACGGTACGGTAGGCGGCTATTCGCCGCAAGATGGCTTAGTGGCAACCCCCTTTACATCGTTAGAAGGACTACTTGCTAAAAACACCGGTGTTGAACCATTCAACTCGCCAGAGAAACAAAACGAGTTAATTAAGCAAAAGCTTTATGGCGATTATACCGGCGGTATGAATACTGTTCCGGTTAACTTTTTATCGAACGTAGATACCACAGGTGGTAACTCAGGCTCTCCAACATTAAACGGTAATGCTGAGCTCGTTGGTTTATTATTTGATGGTGTGTACGAGAGCATTATTGGCGATTGGGATTACGATGAAAACTTAAATCGCTCAATTCACGTTGATTCACGATACATGTTGTGGGTGATGGATAAAGTTGATAATGCTCAAAATTTACTTAAAGAGATGACTATCGTTAAGTAACCTGAGTTTAACGTTAATTTTAGTATTAAAATGCCAGTCAAACAGACTGGCATTTTTGTTTTTAACATTAAGATATAGTATTTGACTTATTCTGGTAACTCTATATAGTGAGCGGTAGCTAAAAAGCGTGTAATTAAATCTTTATTTCGTTGTTGTATAAGTAATACTTGTAGTACCGTCCTGAAGTTTTTAAGTTCCATCTGATTTTTTGCTACACCCGCCCACTACGGGCAATATTTAATTTTTTATATCAGGAATAATACTATGTCTAACATCGTATCAGGTACAGTTAAGTGGTTTAACGAATCTAAAGGTTTTGGTTTCATCGAGCAAGAAAATGGTCCAGACGTTTTCGCTCACTTCAGCGCTATCCAATCTGAAGGTTTCAAAACTTTAGCTGAAGGCCAACGTGTAGAGTTCACTCTATCGCAAGGTCAAAAAGGCCCTCAAGCGGACAACATCAAGCCGCTATAATTTTACTGAAAAGTAAAATAGAGAAGAAGCAAGCTACGGCTTGCTTTTTTTATGTCTAAAAATTGACTGGGCTAGTTAATATTTCTATATTTAATGCAGCTGTGTCATTAGAGTGTATTAATTATTTTAAAATATTTGTTGTTAGCGTGCCTAAGCTTTGCACCTGTAGTGCTTGCAAAAGAAAGTGTCACCATTTACACCGAGCATTTCCCGCCATATAACTTCTCAAATAAAGGGGATTTAGAGGGTATTAACTTAAAGTTTGTTAAGGCCATGTGCATCGATGCCAAAATTAAGTGCAATTTTGAGCTCTTACCTTGGTCAAGAGCATTCCACTTGGCGCAACAACAGCCCTTGTCAGGGTTAGTCTCTACAGCCCGAATTACGCAAAGAGAAAAGCTGTTTAATTGGGTAGGGCCGTTGGCCTCATCGCGAAATTTCTTTTATAGATTAAAATCAAATGAGCGTATTAATCCACTTGATCTACCCCAGGTAAAAGAACATAGCCTATGTGTTGTGCGTAATAGTATTTATGAGCAATTTGTAGAAACAATTGGTTTTAGTGATGGTAAAAATTTGCTGAAAGTGAGTCATAGTTATGAATGTCTTAATTTATTTTTCAAAAATAAAATCGAGCTAATTATTGGTTCAGATCTATCATTTGATTATCAGCTAACTCAATACGGGCACCCTGGGCGAGAAGTCGTTAAGCTAGTTGAGCTTCCTCTTAACGATACATTAGGGAATTATTTAGCATTAAATAAAAACATACCCATCGATGTAGTTGAACGTTTGCAATCAAGTTACGAGAAGCTAATTGCTCAGGGTAAGTTAGACTTTTTTATTGAGCAATATAGTAATACCAATACAAAATAATTTTTATTAGTCATCGTTAGCCGTTGAAGCTATCGGTAGCTGAGTACTACTATCATGGTGCAGTGTAAAAGGCACTGGGGGTTGTTCAGAGTAGCAAATAACGAATTTTTCTTGCTCTTACTTAAGGCCTATTTGTTCGCATGACCTGACTATATAGCGTTGATGCCTGAATCTCAGCAAACGCATTTTTTAATGCATTGATATGGTGTGGGTTAGTATTTTTGTTTGCAGCTAGGAACCCTTTCATCGCTAAAAAATCAATTGCAAAGGCAAAGTGTAAGCGCGATTCATCAAGGCCTAATTCATTAGCCATCGCAGCGATATAGTTTTTATCGTCAATGATTAAATCAACCTTCCCCGACATCAACAACTGATATGACTTATTGATGCCTGAAGTATACACAACAGTGTAACCGCGCTCAGTTAAGCGTTGTGCTGCTAAGTCATGACGCTGAACTGCTATCTTGTATTGTTTGGCTTGCTCATTGGAGGTGATGTTTATATCGCGGCGTTCGCTTAATTTCACAAAGCCCATTTCATAGGTGGCTACTTCACCAATCCAATAGAAATGATGTTCACGCTCTGGAGTTTTAGCCATGCTGTAAATGAAAGTATTCGGCTTTTTTAGTGCCATATTGTAAGCACGGGCCCAAGGGTAGAGCTCTATATTGGCATTTAAGTTTGCTTTGGCAAAAATAGCTCTTACTAATTCAGTGCTTTTACCGGCAACTTGGTTATTGATCAAGGTTTGATTGGGCGGTGATAGTTCGGTAACAACGGTTAGGGTCGGCTTGCAAAGGGCTGGCCAACTTAAGAAAAAGGTTAGTATATAAATTCTAAAATAGTTCATTTATGCACTTAAAAGGATTTAGTAAATAAATCTTAGCACATAAAACGATAAAAGGGCCTTGCGGCCCTTGGTGAAGTATCGTTCAAGTCAGATAGACCTTTAACCCCTTAAAGTCCTATCCTATTGTTTTGCAACTACGGCTCATCTCATTAAGTTTCTAAGCTAGCGAGAGGAAAAAACCTGCAATTGCTGCACTCATGAGGTTAGCCATAGATCCTGCTAACACTGCTCTGAGCCCTAAGCGTGCGATATCCTTTCGCCGACTAGGCGCCATACCGCCTAATCCACCTAGTAAAATTGCTATCGATGATAAGTTAGCAAACCCACATAACGCGAATGTGACAATCGCTTGTGTGTGCGCACTTAACGTATCGCGATAATTAATAAAGTCGAGGTAAGCAACAAATTCGTTAACTACAACCTTCTGACCTATAAAACTGCCTGCGATTACTGCTTCGTCCCAAGGTACACCTAATAACCATGCAACCGGAGCGAATACGTAACCTAAAATTTCTTGTAGCGTTAATGTTGGATGATCAAACCAACCACCAATACCGCCTAATAACCCATTTAGAAGTGCAATAAGTGCTACGAAAGCAAGTAACATCGCACCTACGTTCAGTGCTAGTTGCATACCGTTTGCGGCACCTGATGCGGCAGCATCAATTACGTTTACCGGTTTTTCTTCTTGTACGTCTAAATCAGCTAAATCTTCTTTTGGTGTTTCGGTCTCTGGCACAATCATTTTTGCCATTAAGAAACCACCTGGTGCCGCCATAAAGCTGGCTGCAATTAAGTATTTAAGCTCTACACCAATTGTTACGTAACCTGCCATAACAGAACCTGCTACGGTAGCAAGGCCACCTACCATTACCGCAAATAGCTCTGACTTAGTCATGCTGGCGATAAATGGCTTAACAATCAATGGTGCTTCTGTTTGGCCAACGAAAATATTGGCGGTCGCAGAAAGCGATTCAGGGCGCGAGGTTTTCAACAGCTTTTGTAAGCCACCGCCTAGAATCTTGATTATCCAATCCATCACCCCGATGTGATACAACACAGCAACGAGTGCTGAGAAGAACACGATAACGGGCAATACTTGTATCGCAAAAATAAACCCTAGGGTATCTTGCGATGCCAGTGAGCCAAATAAGAAGCTAATTCCGTCATTGGCATAACCAATAACCGATGAGACGCCTCGCGACATACTTGCCAGTACGTTTTTGCCCACTTCGAAGAACAAGACAAAGCCACCAATTAACACTTGAAGTAAAAAGGCGATGCCTACAGTTCTTAAATTAATTGCTTTACGGTTCGTTGAAGCCGCAAAAGCAATGCCTAGTAGCACAACAATGCCTACTAAGCTCATAAATGTTGTCATACTGACTGTTTCCCGTTGTTATTGTTGCAGTAAATATTTTATTTTACTTTTAATTATATCAATGGCAACGCGATTCATACCGCCGCGTGTGACTACGAGATCAGCTTTGTGCTTAGATGGCTCAATAAACTGATAAAACATAGGTCGCACTGTCGCTTGATATTGATCAACAACGGACTGTAATGTTCTGCCACGCTGCTCCATATCTCGTTGCATACGGCGCATAAGGCAGATATCTAACGGTGTATCAATAAACACCTTAATATCAAATTCTTTTCGAAGTGCCGGATCACTCAGTAGCAAAATACCTTCAACGATAAGTACTTTTGCAGGTGCCACTCGACGCGTTTCATCGCTTCGGGTATGCATTGCATAGTCATAAGTTGGTACGTCTACTGATTTTCCAGCGCGCAATTGAAGTAAGTGCTCATGCAAAAGCTCATGCTCGAAAGCATCAGGGTGGTCGTAATTGGTTTGCGTTCGATGGTCAAACGGCAAATGCGACTGGTCTTTGTAATAAGCATCTTCTTCGATCACTGCGATCGCGCCCGGTTCAAGCTCATTGACTAATTCGTTATAAATTGTCTTGCTAAAAAGAGACTTGCCCGACGCAGATGCGCCAGCAATAGCTATAATTGTTCGTGTCACTAAAGTTCTCGCCCACACAGAAGGAAACATTGTTAGGTAGATCACAATAACAAAAAAGACACGATTAATCTCTTTTGCTTCGCTTAGAGATGCAAATTTATAATGTTTCCGTTTTATGAAACAGGACTTATGTCCTGTACCAAAAATTCAAAGAGCATATAAAGTATTCACATATTGATAACGAGGTACCCATGGCAAGAGCACTCATCTTAATGGCAGATAGCCTAGGAATTGGCGCAGCACCTGACGCAGAAAAGTTTGGTGACGTAGGCGCAAATACCTTTGCTCATTTACTTAAAGCCTATGCAGAAGAAACTGGTGAGCACTTATCGCTACCTAATCTTACCCGTTTAGGTTTAGCTGATGCATGCGAAGCCGCAGGTAAAGAACCTTGTTTAGTCAGTGACCGCCAAGCACCTGTTGGCGCATGGGGTTACGCTAAAGAGTTATCAAGTGGTAAAGACACGCCTTCAGGGCACTGGGAAATGGCCGGTGTACCTGTGTTATTTGATTGGGGTTACTTCCCCAATACACAGCCGTGTTTTCCACAAGAATTTGTTGATGAGCTAATTGCTCGCGCAGAGATTCCTGGCATTTTAGGTAACTGCTATGCCTCAGGAACAACCATTTTAGAACAGCTAGGTGAAGAGCATATGCAAACCGGTATGCCGATTTGCTACACCTCTGTTGATAGCGTGTTTCAAATAGCCGCGCACGAAGAATCATTTGGACTGGAGAAACTTTATCAGGTTTGCGAAATCGCACGGGCGCTGCTTGATGAAATGAACATAGGAAGAGTGATTGCGCGGCCATTTTTAGGTTCGAGCCGTGACGATTTTGCCCGTACAGGCAATCGTCGTGACTATTCGGTGTTACCACCATCACCAACCTTGCTTGATAAATTATCGCAAGACGGCGGTGAAGTGATCAGTATTGGTAAAATTGCCGATATCTATGCGCACCAAGGCATCACCCAAAAACACAAAGCGCCAGGGCTAATGAACTTGCTTGAGAAAACCTCAGAAGTAATCGCAAGCGCACCTGACCATAGTTTGATTTTTACAAACTTAGTTGATTTTGATGAAAAGTACGGTCATCGCCGTAATGCAGTTGGCTATGCTAAAGCATTAAAAGAGTTTGATGATTACCTACCGACCATCTTAAATCAGCTAAATAGTGATGATGTGTTAATTATCACGGCCGATCACGGATGTGATCCAACAGCAGCAGGCACTGACCATACACGTGAATACGTGCCAGTACTTGCATACCAACCGGGAATGACAAACACCCCGCTTGGAGAACGAGCTAGTTTTGCAGACATAGGTCAAACCCTTGCCCAGTGGTTTAATCTTCCTGCACTTGAATACGGTGATAGCTTTAACGACAAGCTATTAGCGAACAAAAAAGGAAACCAATAATGAGTACTCCTCATATCAGCGCCAATGTAGGCGAATTTGCAGAAACGGTATTAATGCCGGGTGATCCGCTTCGCGCTCAATACATTGCTGAAAACTTTTTAGATGACGCAAAACAAGTAACAGGCGTTCGTAATATGTATGGTTTTACCGGTACCTACAAAGGTAAGCCAGTGAGTATTATGGGTTCTGGGATGGGTATTCCATCAATGTCAATTTATGCCCGTGAATTGATCGTTAGTTACGGCGTTAAAAATCTAATTCGTATTGGTACCTGTGGCGGTATTGGTAGCGATATCAAAATCCGTGACGTTATCTTTGCACAAGGTGCAAGCACAGATTCAAACGTAAACCGTGCGCGCGTACGTGGTTACGACTTTGCCGCAATTGCTGATTTCGGTTTACTACTTAACGGCGTAAACGCAGCAAAAGAATTAGGTATTGAAGCAAAAGTAGGTAATGTATTTACAACAGATACATTCTACCAAGCAGATAACACATTCTATCAAGAATTAGACAAGCTAGGCGTACTTGCTGTTGATATGGAAACAGCTGGCATGTACGGCGTAGCCGCTGAATACGGCGCAAAAGCGATGGCACTATTTACTGTAAGTGACCACGTAATCACTGGTGAAGCAACACCAAGTGAAGAGCGTCAAAGCACCTTTAACGAAATGGTTAAAATTGCTTTAGAATCAATTTAAATAAGTTCCTTGGTAACGTATTCACTGAAATTTGGAAACACGCCCAAAGTGAAGTGAGACTAACCTCAAAGCCGCATTTATGCGGCTTTTTTTATGACTATGTATTTATGCTCGCAACCGCCCCTTAAAACTTGAAAATTCAAGCAATTGTTGCCACTTTTAGTAGAGGAACAACAATTAAGGATGTGTATGTCTAATTGGGTTGAAGCTAAAGTTAAAGATGTTAAATGGTGGACCGACTCACTATTTAGCTTAATTGTTAATGCCGATGTTGAACCATTTGTAGCAGGGCAGTTTACAAAGCTTGCTATGCAAGTGGGTGAAAAACGGGTAGCACGTGCATATTCTTATGTTAATGCGCCGAATAACCCCGACCTCGAATTTTATCTGATTAATGTTAAAGACGGTCAACTTTCTCAACAACTTGCGCAATTAAAGCCGGGTGACTCAGTGACTATAGAGCGCCGCGCGACAGGCTTTTTTACCCTTGATGAAGTGCCAAGCAGTGAGCAGCTTTATATGCTGAGTACAGGTACTGCGCTTGGGCCTTTTATATCAATATTAGAGCAGGGCGAAGTGTGGCAAAAGTTTGAGCATGTTCACTTAGTGCATGGAGTTCGTTTTAATGAGGACTTAAGTTATCAAGCGCGCATTAAAGCACTACAGCAGCAGTACCCAAATCTTTACTATTCGCCTGTAGTCAGCCGAGAGTCAGCCACAATAGGTTTTAATGGCCGGATCACTGACGTAATAAAAGACCGTCGCTTATTTGATGTAGTAGAGCTTCCTGTTAAACCTGACTCGACACAGTTCATGATTTGCGGTAATCCAGAAATGGTAAAAGATACCACGGCCATTTTGTTAGAGCTTGGTTTTAGCCGCAACAGACGTCGTGAGCCTGGGCAGATCACCGTTGAGCAATATTGGTAAAAAACTATCCCAAACTGTGAGAATTTGCTACCTTAACGCCTTAAATCAGGCATGATGTATTTAGGAAAAGTATGAAACCGTTATTTTTGGCAATTAGTTTATTATTCTCTTGGCAGTCATTTGCAAGTGAAGAAACCACGGAACAAGCCGAGCCTCAAACTAGCCATGAACAAAAAGCCGAAAAGAAAGACGTACCTAGTTTAGAGTTTATTGAAGAAAAGCCAGTAACAGAGCAAAAAGTAATTTCTGAATCTAAGAAAGAGGTCGCGGAAGTTGATGATAGTAAAGTACTCGGTACTCAAACGCCTACACCTGCCGAGCAACCAAAAACAGTTGAAGAAAAACAGCAAGCAGTTGATGAGGCTGAAAAGGCCGTAAAGCAAGCAAAAGAGGCGCTAACAGCCAAGCAACAAGAAAAAGCGCGTCAGTCACGAGAATCAATCGCTGTAATTGAGCAATTAATAGCAGCATATAATGCTCGTAATATTGATGCATTTATTAAAATGTATGATGAAAACGTCGAGTTTTACACATTCCCAAATGAGTTAATGTTCACAGGGAAAGAAAAGCTTATAGCTCGTTATGGCATCATGTTTAAAAAGCTTAAATGTATAAAATCGTCTCCTATTAAACGAATTGTGCATGGAAATATTGTGATTGACCATGAGCTATCAGAGACTTGTTCACAAGACCCTAAGGTGGTTGATAAGCGAGCTGAATTTGTCACTAGTTATAAAATAGAAAATGGTAAAATAACCAAAGTGTTATTCTTCCGCTAGAAAAAGAGCAGCCCAGCTGCTCTTTTTTTATGGGTGAAAGTTAGTGGGTTCAAGCTAGCGAGGGTAAAGTTAGCGAGGGTAAAGGTACGAGTGACGAGATGCGAGATTCGAGGTAGCAGCGATTTTACATCGCGTCCTAGAACCTAAATCCTAGCGTCTATGACGCGGGATAAACTTGCTGCTACATGTAGGCGTGAAACTTGTTTCGCGCTATTAATCTTCATTAATTTCAGGAATTACACCTTTTAAACGGGTGATATCTTCATCACTAACGTCTGCAAAATGTTTAAAGTGAGTCGGCCAATCTTTGCAATATTCTTCAATCTCTTTAATGATGTTTTTTGCTGCTGAATTTGCTAACCCAAATCGCTTAGCCTGAGATAAAAAATTGCTTTTACTTGCATAACGGCCATCATCACCAAAGCCAAGACCATGTTGTTTTGAGTTGTTTATTGGAGTGATGTCATAGGCTGGACTTAATCGCCAATTTTTTTGTGAAAATGAATATAGGAATGCATGATTGCGAGTGTGATCATCTGTATTACCAATATACGCATTGAACACCATTCGCTTAAACAACTCTTCAGCATCACCTGCATTTTGCATTGTTTGATGCCTTATAAATTCAGCTAATTGACCATATGAGTAGTCACTTGAAAGATCAATCATAGCAACTTTGGGTTTTTGAAGTAAGCTATTCGCACTTAAAAAGTGGTGTGTTGGTAACCCATTACTAACATCAAACCGCTCAACAAGTAGCACATCACCGGTATGTGTTTTATGAATAAAGGTAGGAGCCGTTCGAATACCAAGCTGTTCCGCCATTTTCATTGCAGCATGTTCAGCTCTGACTAGATTGAATAAATCATCTTGGCGATTGAATTTTGCTAAGTAGAGTTTGTTGTCAATTTGTATAGAAGTTTTTGGTCTAGCTCCCCCCATGCTTTGGCCAAACTCAAATGCTTTCTTAGCTTCATCAGAAATTGTTTTATTCGCCAGCAAGTCATCTTTAGCTTGGTCTAGCAAGGCTAAATCAGACAAGGTGTTTTTGTTAGTTTTATGCTTTGAGGCACTTCGCGAGAGACTAAAAACAAGCGCTCCTACGCCATATCCAGACCCAGCTAATAAAAATTCTAACTCGTTTTTGGGTTTTGTAGTATGAAGCGAAAGAATTAACTTGCGCCCCCATGAGTCAGCTCCTGCATCACTCAATACGCCAAATACACCTCTGTTTGCGCTGTAACTGAAAATCCCCGATTTTAATGGCAGATGTATTGGATCTAGAGCAAAGGCATCGCTTCGGGCTAAATAGCTCTTACCATAGTTGAACTCACCGCGACCTGATTGATTATTTAATTTAAAGTAACCACAGATAACGGGTTTTTCTTCTAAACCATCTATAAAAACATAGCACTCAGAAGTCATCATTGATTTCCTGTGGTGAATTTCGTTTGCGTTGGCGAGCATTGTATCCACCTACGTCGGCCGCTAATTCATTTATTTCATCGAGAAGCGATCCCTGTAAGTTAAGTACAACCAGCGCTTCAAAAAGAATGTCACTTTTCACAACATCACCTTGCTCTAACTTTTGTACTGTCGAACGTGATACCCCAATCATTTTCGCAAATGTACTTTGCGTATAATGAAGAGTTCGGTGCTGGCGAATCAAATCTCCCAGCTTTTGTGCCATTTTTGCAGCCTGTTTAGAACGCATATTGATTACTTTTTTAATCATTAAATACTTAATGATTAGTTTAGCGGTATTTGGTTTTTTTGCAATAGAGGGGGATTAAGTTAGTGGGTTCAAGTTAGCGAGAGTAAAGTTAGCGAGAGTAAAATTAGCGAGTTTCAAGGGGAAAGAGTAAAGTTAGCGAGTTTCGAGGTACGAGGTAGCGGCGATTTTACATCGCGTCCTGGCGCCTAGGACCTAGAACCCAGAACTCGCCTATGACGCGGGATAAACCCGCGGCTACATGTAGGCGTGAAACTTGTTTCGCGAGTCAGATCGCCTCTATATGTTGGGTGTCGCTCCGCTCGACCCAACCTACCTGGAAAGTGAATAGGTCGAATGCTGAGAAGAACACTCGACCTAAATAACCCCACAGATCTGCTGACATCTAATATCTGACCTCTAACGGCTAAAAGCCAGCGATTTCACATCGCGTCCTAGCGCCTAGAGCCTAAATCCTAGAGCCTAGGACCTAAAACCTAAAACCTAAACCCTAGTGCCTATGACGCGGGATAAACCCGCTGCTACATGGGGTTCGGCTATGCCGATTCATTTAACAACGAATTAAAGCTGTCGTTGTCGTGTAGGCTGGCAAACGCGCTTTCGTGTAATAGCTCGTTACGTAGGTTAGGAGAATATTCAAGAGCCATACGAATATCAGCCATTGCATCGGCGTGTTTGTGTAGTAATGCATAGGCACAAGCACGTTGCCAGTATGCGTAGCCGTAGTCGCTATCAATTTCTAATGCTTGATTACAAAGCTCGATAGCCTCACCTGTTTCGTTAATTTCTAACAGAGCATCTGCTTTATAGGCAATGGCTTCTACGTCTTCTGGTTTACGTTTTAAGATCTCGTCAAAAATCTCAATCTTATTCGCAACATCGCTTTCTAAGTTAGCACGCATCCATAAAGAATGAACTTCATTGGTGATTGAGATCTTTTGTTGGTTTAATAAGATCTCTTCAGATCGCTCACGTAGTTTTTCTTCGAGTACTTTTAGGCGCTCTTCATATTCTTTTGTAATCGCACTCACGCGTGTATTAACAATATCTTCTACTTTATTTTTCACATCACGTAGGGAATTCCAACCGACTAAGACCAAGATTGAAGCGGTAATGGTAATAATGAAAAACACATTATTAATGGTGTCTGTTGTATAAGTTAATGCACGGTCGGCAGTATCAAGTTGTGTATGAGCAACTTGTTTTGTCACATCTTCGCGTAGTTTTTGTTGGTCTTGGCGCACCGCTTTTAATTCATCAAGAATATAGCGCTCTAACAATGGTTTATACATAGGTTCTTGAAGCTTATCGAGTCCTTGCTGTTGCTCTGCTTCAGTTAATGCTGGGCGGTTTTGTGGCTCATTTTGAGCTGCTACAAATGGGCTAAAGCTCATTAAAAAAGTGATTAAAATTAGGGTATAACGCATAACATATTAATTTTTGGTGATTACTGAGGTAACTGTAACATGCGTGAGCACTAGGGACTAGGCAAAAAAAAAACCAGCTCGGGGGAGAGCTGGCCAAACTGCTTAAACAACATAAAGTCGTAAGGGGTATCAACAGGAGTTAGGTACAATATACTCATTTTTATCTGAACAACTACTTAATACTTAAAGAGTTTCTAAAAAAAATTAATCTATATGCGATATTGAGTTTGTTCGTCTAAACTTAAAGGATACTAAAACTAAAAGGTGAGAATATGCGCCAGCAACTAGTACAACTGCTTTATGGTGTATCAATTTCGTCTGATCTCGATAGTGGAAATGTTGAATTAGCTGAACGGCTAATCCTTAATGCTGTACTCGATGGACTCGAAATCGGGCGTGCCGGCATTTGGTTGCTTAATAAAGAAAATACAGCAATAGAGTGCCGTTTATTACTCGACAGAGAAAATGGTAAAGAAATTCAAATGCTAGTGCTTCCCCGGGACGCATACCCTGACTATTTCAAAGCACTTGATACGCAACGCACAATAACAGCGGTTGATGCGCATACTGATCCTGCTACCTACGAATTTAGCGAAAGCTACCTAACACCACTTAATATTGGCGCTATGCTCGATGCACCAATTCGCTATAAAGGAAAAATGATCGGTATATTTTGTTGTGAGCACATTGGTAGTGAGCGACATTGGACAGAAGATGAATGCTCATTTATAGGCGCATTAGCAGATCTATACGGCAGAGCGCTATCAGCACAAGAAAATGAACGTATTAACGCAGAGCTTGAACGCGCTAATCAGCACCTAGAGGAGCGTGTTGTTGAACGCACTCGAACGCTCGAGAAAACCTTATCTGAACTTACCGAGATGCAAGAAAAACTTATTGAAGCAGAAAAAATGGCTTCATTGGGTAATCTGGTTGCTGGAATTGCACATGAAGTTAATACGCCAATAGGTATCGCGGTGACTGCAAACAGTTCGGCAAAAGACAAACTCTCTGAAGTTGATAAGCTTATACAGTCAAATACGTTAACTAAGGCTGCGCTGATAGAGAGTATTAATCATTTAAACGAATGTTTTAAAATATCATTCACTAATTTAGAGCGAGCAGCAAAATTAATCAGCGACTTTAAACAAACGGCAGTAGATCAATCTTCACTCGATTTATTAGAAACCAACATTAAAGACTACTTAGAAAACATTCTACACAGCTTAATGCCTTTAACCCGTAGTCATAACGTCAGTGTAAATGTGAATTGTGTCGATGACTTTGAGTTGATCACAGTCCCAGGAGCTTTGAGTCAAATCATAATGAATTTGGTTAATAATAGTTGCGTTCATGGTTTTGTTGGACGCCAAGACAACCGAATAAATATATCGGTTAATATTGACGAAGCACAAGGTGTTTATTTGCTTTGCTACAAAGACAATGGCCATGGCATGGATACAGAAACTTTGCATAAAGTGTTTGAGCCCTTTTTTACCACGAAGCGCGGCTCAGGTGGAAGTGGATTAGGGATGTCAATCGTTTATAACCTTGCAACGCAAGCATTACAAGGTGAAGTGAGTGCTACGAGTTCACCTTCTAATGGCATGACAGTTAATTTTAAACTGCCTATAAAACTCGCATAACTAATTAATATTTATACAAGTTGAGGGCTAAATAATCTGGTGACTGGGTAATAAAATTAAAAATTAATCAGTTTGCTTAGCGAGACATGATATATCGGTGCACTTGTTGTTTTTGCAAAACTGCTTTATGCGTTTTTTCGAGTATAAATAATTAATGCTTAAAGGTGTAACCAATAGCGTCAGCCAAAACAATAATGAGCTTCTAAACGTTAACCCCACAAGCGAAGCAACTACCAGCCCTGTTAACATTAAAATAGGTAAATTGGCGATAAAAAAGTTAATGCTTAATTGTCTAGCAACATCAGGATTAATTGTTTTCATAAAGGCTACTCGCAGTAAAAAAGACCTTTATAAAATGGACTGTTTTGTAAAATGAATCAAATCGTATTTATCTATCGAATCAATCGATTTAAAAGCATATTGAAGATCTAGCTTTATTTATGTAGTGCTCCTATAGTTTTAAACAATAGGAACTTTTAAGCTATTAGTTATTCATAACCAATAGAAATCTTTATTTATGATGAGGCTAAGTAAACTAGCTTTCGTCGTATATTAAGCTTATGAGGAGCAAGCAATGAGTAATGGAAAAACGGGCCAGTGCCCAGTAATGCATGGTAGTAACACTGTCACCGCTCAATCAAATACTGACTGGTGGCCAAACGCACTCAATTTCGACATTCTTCACCAACACGACAGCAAAACGAACCCTTACGGCAAAGATTTTAATTACGCTGAAGCATTTAAATCTCTTGATCTTGAAGCCGTTAAAACCGACTTAAAAAAACTAATGACCGAAAGCCAAGAATGGTGGCCAGCTGATTGGGGCCATTACGGTGGTTTAATGATCCGTATGGCGTGGCACTCAGCGGGTTCATACCGTTTAGAGGATGGACGCGGTGGCGGCGGTACAGGTAACCAACGCTTTGCACCATTAAATTCATGGCCAGACAACGCAAACTTAGACAAAGCACGTCGTTTACTTTGGCCAATTAAAAAGAAATACGGTAACAAGCTTTCTTGGGCCGATTTAATGATCCTAGCTGGTAATATGGCTTATGAATCAATGGGTTTAAAAACCTTTGGTTTCGCGGGGGGCCGTGAAGATATCTGGCATCCTGAAAAAGACGTTTACTGGGGCGCTGAAAAAGAATGGCTAGCACCAAGTGACGAGCGTTACTCGAATGTTGAAAAACCAGATACCATGGAAAACCCATTAGCAGCGGTACAAATGGGCTTAATTTACGTAAACCCAGAAGGGGTGAATGGTAACCCTGATCCACTTAAAACAGCAGAACAAGTTCGCGAAACTTTTGCCCGTATGGCAATGGATGACGAAGAAACTGCCGCACTTACAGTTGGTGGTCATACTGTGGGTAAAACCCATGGTAATGGTAGCGAAGAAAACGTTGGCCCTGAGCCAGAAGCCGCGGATGTGTTTGAACAAGGTCTTGGTTGGAACAACCACAACTCACGCGGTATTGGCCGCGATACCATGACCTCGGGCATCGAAGGCGCGTGGACTACTCATCCAACTAAGTGGGATAACGGTTATTGCTACTTATTGCTTAACTACGAATGGGAACTTAAGAAGAGCCCTGCAGGTGCGTGGCAGTGGGAACCAATCGATATTAAAGAAGAAGACAAACCAGTTGATGTTGAAGATCCATCAATTCGTTTAAACCCCATCATGACCGACGCCGATATGGCGATGAAGATGGACCCAACCTATCGTAAAATTATCGAGCGATTTAACGATGATTTTGAATACTTTAGTGATGTGTTTGCACGCGCATGGTTCAAACTGACGCACCGTGACCTAGGCCCTAAATCACGTTATTTGGGTGCCGATGTACCAAGCGAAGATCTGATCTGGCAAGATCCGATCCCTGCGGTTGATTACACATTATCTGACAGCGAAATTAGCGAACTTAAAACCAAGCTACTTAACTGTGGTGTAAGCCAAGCAGATTTAATCGCAACAGCATGGGATAGTGCCCGTACTTACCGTGGCTCAGACCATCGCGGTGGTGCAAACGGTGCTCGTATTCGTTTAGCACCGCAAAAAGATTGGCAAGGTAACGAGCCAGAGCGTTTAGCTAAAGTATTAAGCGCACTTGAATCAGTGAAAGCGGGTTTAAGCAAACCAGTAAGCCTCGCTGATTTAATTGTGTTAGGTGGATCAGCAGCTGTTGAACAAGCAGCAAAAGCAGCGGGCGTTGACATCACCGTGCCATTTGCGCCGGGTCGTGGTGATGCCACAGACGAGATGACAGATGCAGACTCGTTCGACGTACTTGAGCCAATTCATGATGGTTTCCGTAACTGGTTGAAGAAAGATTACGCGGTATCAGCAGAAGAGCTAATGTTAGAGCGTACGCAATTAATGGGCTTAACAGCACCAGAAATGACCGCTCTTGTTGGTGGTATGCGTGTACTTGGCACTAACCACGGCGGCTCTAAGCATGGCGTGTTTACAGATAATGTAGGCACACTTAGCACCGACTTTTTCGTAAACCTAACCGATATGGCTTACACATGGAAGCCAACAAGTAAGGGTTTTTACGATATTGTTGAACGCAGCACAGGTGCAACTAAATGGACAGCAACACGCGTTGATTTAGTGTTTGGTTCAAACTCAATCCTTCGCTCTTATGCAGAGTTTTACGCACAAGACGACAACAACGAACGTTTTGTAAAAGACTTTGTCGACGCATGGGTGAAAGTAATGAACGCCGACCGTTTCGACATTTAACTTAAAATTCCGTTAAGTACAAAGGCCACACAGTTTAACTGTGTGGCCTTTTTTATTTAGAGAAGTTAGCGAGTTACAAAGGGAAAGTGACGAGATGTAGGTGGCGTTTTAACGCCGAACAAGTAGCAGCGATTTCACATCGCGTCCTAGCGCTTAGAACTCGCTGATGACGCGGGATAAACCCGCTTCTACAAAGTAGGCGTGAAACTTGTTTCGCGCACCGCTGTAAGCTCCTTTATTTCTCAATCCCAAACCAATAGCTATTTTGAAAAATACTCTCTTTTAATTCTCTTTCGCTGTAAGCATACGTACTTTGCCAAAACAGGCGGTCAAAAAGATATTTATTACCGTCTTTAGCAAGAATTTTGAAATTAAATAATGATGAATAGGCAACTTCTTGATTTGCTAATACTTCATCTTTACAACTAGCGTAATCAACTGCATTTGGGCACTGCGACATCATTGCAAAGCTAATGCTGTTATCAGCTTCTAATTGCCAATAGCTACTTGGTGTAAAGTCAGCTCTATTTTCAAGGCCATATTGGTCAGCATAATAGAAGCTGCCTTTACCATCATCATTTATATACCAGTATATTTTCTGGCTACTGCTGGTATAATTTTGACGTAAGTAGCTAAATAGATGCTTATAGTCATCGAGTGTGATGCTTGAATCATCCACTACTTCTATGAACTCATACCCTAAGCGAGCTTGGCGCTGCTCTTTATTACGCTCGCGTGCCATGATCATTTTGCCATCAGGCTGAGTGAAAAATTGTAAGCTCGTTTCTAGGCCATTACCCGTTACTTTAACGGTTTCGCCGTTATTGTCTAAGTTGTAATGCCATTTAAATGAGTCAGTACTTTTAGGTGTATTGAATGTGACCGTTGCTGTGTCGGCTGCAGTGATTGTAAAAAATGTGGGTACATAACGGAATGTTAAACCTTCGCCCGTATCTGAATTTTTATTATTTAAACGACCAGTATATGATTTACCTACTGTCAGCTCAGGAACTGTAACAGGGGTAAGTTTTCGAAGTGCGCTAATCGATGTTTTTTCTAGCAGAGCTTCAGCCAGTTCGGTTGATTCATTAATAATATTCTGTGCACTTTCATCTTTATAAGTTAAAACATGACGTAGTTTTAGCACTAAAAAGTCATCAAACTGAGCAATAACTTCTGCATCAATTAGATTAAGATCAAATGCGACATCTACTTCATGACCAAGGTTACTCAATTGCTTTGTGTTTTGAGTCGTAACTAATGTATCACTGTTAATTTTTAATACTTTACCCTCTAACGTTGCCGAAAAGTCAGCATAAGTATACGACGTAGTGCTTCCTGAAGCCGTTGGAATATAGCTTGCTAGCGATACTTCAAAGTAACTTTCCTCGCCCGTTGTACTTAAATAATTAACAGAGTGGAACGAGCTTTGATCCACATCAGCGTAGTACTCAGAGCTAAACTCTGCATTTGATTTATAAAGGGTGACAACTTCACCTTTATCGGTTGAAACATTAAATAGCTCAACACGAATAGCATCATCGCGCTTAGCCAACACTTCCATTTCAAGTAAGGCTTGTTGATTACACTCATGCAAGCAATCAATCGCTTGGGTATTTAACGCAATGACATCAGGGTTCGACCATTCAAAACGACTTAACTCACCATTTTGAGCGATTACACCTGCATCTTCGCTAGCAAATACCAACCGTACACTGCCATCGCTTGATTGCCAGTTACCTATCACTTCGTTATTGCTAAGCTCAATAGGTTGCCATGCTGCACGGTTTTCAGCGACATTTACGGTTAAAGTGTATTGATTACTTGCCTTACCGTCAGACACTTCTACAGTAAAAGAATGGTTAGCTACTTCAAATAGACTCGGCTCAGCATTAAAAGTCACTTGATTGCTGCTGGTCGTGACACTTAGCCACTGTGGCTTATCAATAATCGTGGTTGTCACACTGTCGTTTTGCTCATCTTTAATATCAACAACTAAGCTGGCTGATTCAAGTGCTTTGGTAGAGAGTGTGAGTGATCCAGATAGAGTAGGGGCGGTATTTTTTGTCGCTTCTGCATCTGGCTTTTTGTCTGTTGATGACCCGCCACCACAGGCTGTTAGAGCCAGAGTCAATGCCGATACGCTAAGTAGCTTATTCATTTACATCCTTTAAAATGTTTTCTGTGTAAAAGAAATGCAAATTACCCAAATAAGGTAAGTCAGTCAAAGGTATTATGTAACTGAACGTAAACAAAAAGGGTGAGCAAACTTGCTCACCTATTTGAAGAGGGGGTTATTGCGCTTGTTGCGCGACATGATCCATATATTCGTCAAACGTGCCCTGAAAATCGATAAGCTGTTGATCTTTAATATCGATGATGCGAGTCGCTAATGACGATACAAACTCACGGTCGTGGCTCACAAAAATCAGCGTGCCTTGGTAATCTTTTAATGCGTTATTGAGTGCTTCAATGGCTTCCATATCCATGTGGTTGGTTGGCTCGTCCATAATGAGCACGTTGATGTCTTGCATCATTAACTTACCAAACAATAGGCGGTTCTTTTCACCACCCGAGCAGTTACGTGCTTTTTTGTTAGCGTCGTCTGCGGTGAATAATAAACGGCCTAACATAGCACGAACCATTAAATCGTTGTGCTTCGCGGTGCGCCACTGCGACATCCAATCAAATAAAGTTAAGTCGTTATCAAAGTCTTTACTGCTGTCTTGCGGGCAATAACCAATGCTGGCATTTTCAGACCACTTAACCACACCTTCGTTACTTTGTAATTCATTCACTAGGCAACGTAATAGGGTGGTTTTACCAACACCGTTTTCACCAATAACCGCAAGCTTAGCGCCGGCTTCTAGTAATAAGTCACCACCGCTGAACAGGGTTTCACCCTCAAAACCATGACCTAGCTTAGTAAGCTCTAATGCTTGGCGATACATCTTTTTGCCTTCGTCAAAACGAAGTGATGGGCTAATACGGCTTGATGCTTTTACTTCATCAAGCTTAATTTTATCCATGCGCTTAGCACGAGAGCTGGCTAATTTTGCTTTTGATGCATTGGCACCAAAGCGATTTACGAACTCTTGTAGCTCGTCTATTTCAGCGCTCTTCTTTGCGTTTTCAGCAAGTAGTTGTTCGCGTTGCAAGCTTGAAGCTTCAATCCACTTTTCGTAGTTACCAGGGTAAATTCGTAGCTCACCGTAATCGATATCGGCCATATGTGTACATACCGAGTTTAAGAAGTGACGGTCGTGCGAGATAATAATCATCGTACACTTACGCTGGTTAAGCTCGTTAGCTAGCCAAGTAATGGTATGAATATCAAGGTTATTGGTTGGCTCATCAAGTAGCAAAATATCTGGGTTTGCAAACAGCGCTTGTGCTAACAGCACACGTAGTTTCCAACCTGGCGCGACGTTTGCCATTAAGCCGTAATGAAACTCTTGCTCAATACCCGCTTGGATCAAAATTTCTTCTGCACGACTTTCTGCTGTGTAGCCATCCATTTCGGCAAAAATGCTTTCAAGTTCAGCGACTTTCATACCGTCTTCTTCACTCATTTCTGGTAGTGAATAGATACGGTCGCGCTCTTGTTTTACTTTCCAAAGTTCTGCATCACCCATGATCACCGCATCAACCACAGTGTATTGCTCAAATGCAAACTGGTCTTGGCTTAGCGTACCTAGCTTTAAACCCGGTGCAATCGACACATTGCCAGACGTTGGCACAAGCGCACCACTTAGAATTTTCATAAAGGTCGATTTGCCGCAGCCATTCGCGCCAATTAAACCATAGCGGTTACCGTTACCAAACTTAGCTGAAATGTTCTCAAACAGAGGCTCTGCACCAAACTGCATGGTGATATTAGCGGTTGAAATCAACGAATTATTCCTAGAAAAATACTGACAGGGTTATGGGCGCAGCAACTGCGAAAATAAACAAGCAATAGGGTAAATAATAGGCCGCGGATTATACAGTTCAGCCCCTAATAACGCTATTAAAAAGAAATGAAAGTTGTGATTTTACATCGTGTCCTAAAACCTAATGTTTCCCCGTAGGACTGGCTTTAGCCGGGAAATGACTAAGTCAGAGAGTTTCAAGTTACGAGGGGAAAGGTGCGAGTAACGAGATGTGAGGTAGCAGCGATTTCACATCGCGTCCTAGCGCCCATGTTTCATCCGTAGGCGTGAAACTTGTTTCGCGCGTCTGAGAGCTGAAGGTTGAAAGCTCATTATTTTTGGTTCGGCACTGAAGTACCTCCTACAAGACTTCCACAAACTGAACGAATTACGAAAAAAACCTGAAAATATATAAATATAGTTAATACTTTAGGGAAATCGGGCGATAATACTAAGTAATATGACAGCAAAGGTGGATTCAATGTCTGCAGGTATTTCTTTCAATAACTTGAGCATCACAAAAAAAATACACGCCATAACATGTATTGCCATTACGGCATTCGTGATCATAGTAGTAACCAATTTTATAGCCATGAATGACAACAAGATCTCGCTCGACGAGCTGGAAAAGTCATCATATCAGGTCGTTAAACTCACTTCAGCAAACGTTGCGCTACTCGAAAAACTAGATGAGTTATACACTCAAGCGGTAACATTTGGTGAGTCAGATTTAGTTGATAGTGCAGCGCAAACGTATAAAACGATTAATGAAAATCTACAAAATATCATCAGTATCAACGACAGCTACGTGCATGCCGATACCAAAAAACAATTAGAGCTTTATGCACAAACCTCGTCAAGCATAGCAACTTCAATGATCGACGGCACCGCTGACTTTAGTAAAATTCAGCAACAAGCACAGCAAAAAACGCAGCAGTATGAGGCCGTTCTAGCTGGCTTTAAACGAGCACAAACCCGCGCAGATGATCGCTTTTTTGAACTTGTACAAGCAACCAAAGCGCGTTCAGACAACGCACTAAATTTAATGCTTGTAGTGTCTGTAGTATCACTTATTTTATTGGTTGTTACCTCAATTTGGATTGCCCGTGGAATTGGCTCATCAGCTAGCGCTGCGGCAGATAACTTACGTCTATTAGCCGACGGCAAAGGCTCTCTAAGCACACAACTAGAAGTACACGCTAAAGATGAAATCGGTCAAGTTTCGATTAACTTCAACGCGTTTATACAGCTGTTAAAAGCTGCGGTACTTGAGGTTATAGCGGTTTGTGAGCCATTAATGGAGAACTCAACACGACTTGTACAAGGCATGGAGCGTGCCGAGCGTGCCACAACTAAACAAACATCAGATGCTGAAATAGTTAAGCAATCAATGGAAGAAATGCGCCAGAGTGTCGCTGATATTTCTCATTCAGCAGCAAATGCATCACAAGCTGCGCAAACAGCCGAGCGAGAAGTTGAGCAAAGTCGAACGCAAATACAGCGTTCTGTAACAGAATCAAAAACACTAAGTGAAGAGATAAATCAAGCAGCATCAACTATTAATCAACTGGCCACTGACACCAAGAATGTGACGCAAATTTTAAACGTTATTACCTCGATTGCAGAACAAACTAACTTACTCGCGTTAAATGCTGCGATTGAAGCTGCACGTGCAGGTGAACAAGGCCGAGGCTTTGCGGTTGTAGCTGACGAAGTGCGTGAGCTTGCTTCAAGAACATCGCAGTCGACGAATGAAATCAGAGAGCTGCTTTCTACATTAACCACAGCAGCAAGCCATGCAGTAAATGCAATGAACTCAGCCCGAGATATGGCTACAAATAATGCAGAGGCCGCTGAAAATACAGGACAATCGATTGATAAAATCTCTGAACAGATATTAGAAATTAACGGTATGAATTCGCAAATAGCCGCAGCTACCGAAGAGCAAACATCTGTTGCTAGTATGGTAGTTGATAACGTGACGAATATGCATATGTCGTTTGAAGAAACAATGGATTCATTATCGGCAGTACGTGATGTAGCGAAGAACCTTCATTACCTCTCTGATTCGTTACTCGACGCCACAGCTAAATTTAAAGTCGAGTAATTTTAGCGCATAAAAAACCAGGCATCGCCTGGTTTTTTATTAACCGTAGTCGAACTTAAAAAGTACCAACCACTTTAACTTTATCAGTTACTTTTGCTGCATCGATATAACCAATACCATCAGCATTACCTGCAACAAAGTCAATAACAGCTTGATCGTTTGCTAGTTTCTCAGGCGGAGTACCTTTACCAGTAAACACCAGTTTCGACCAATAAGCGTTAAGCTGGCTGCTCGACTTACCAACCACCTTATCGTTAAACTCATCGCTTACGCTGGTGCCATCTTGGTTTACTGGGTTTACTTTTGTGCCATCATCAAACGACTTTGCCTTACCAAGGTAAATCTTTTTGATCATACCTTCGTCAATAGCACTGCTATTTGCTGGGTTCACAATAACTGCAACATCAGCAAGTACAGCGTGCGAGCATAGCGTTAGTGCTGTCGCGATTAACAATTTTTTCATTATGAACTCCAATTAAAAAACTAAATCAACAGCAACAGCTACAACGTCGGTTTCTGTATCTGAAATGTCATCTTTAAAACGGCTGAAATCTACTTTTAAAGCAGCAGATGGGTGGAAGTCATAACGCGTACCAATGGTATACACGTTGCTTTTTGCTTTCACGCCCTCAAGCACTTGATTAATACCCGCATTTAAAGCTGGTACTGCAGGTAGCGCGTTGTAGCGGTTGCTATCGTGTTTGTCGTCATTATTTTCGTAAGTTAAGTGCACAATCCACTCATCCATACGGTAACCAATAGACGTGTAGTATTGAGTTTGTTTAGCAAGAGCACTGTTTTCTACTTCAAACTCAGTGTATTCAGCATCAAATAGAATGTCGTTGTAATCAATTGAAAAGCCCACAGCGAAGAAAGAGCCATCATCTTCGTTTACAGCAATATCATCTGCTTGATCAACAAAACCGGCTGCTCTAAGAGTCTGCTCAAGGCCATTAAGTGCAACACCTGCGTCAGTGTCATTTTCAATATCAATTGTTGTATCTGCAACAAAGTACGCAGCACGAGCGCTAAACCAGTCATAGCTCATTGTCCAATTGATACCAGCAATATCATTAAGCTCTGTATCGCCATTAACCGATACCACAGCAATGTTGCCATCGAAGCTACCGTAAATAACTTGAACGGTTGAATCCCAATCACCTAATTGTGTGTTGTGTAACAGGCTAAGACCTTCATACGTTGAAAACGGAAGGTTATAAACAGATTGCGGTGGACGAACCCAGCGGTAAGTGTAACCAACGTCTAAGAAGTCTGAATAACGGTAAAAAGGTACACGCATTTTACCAGCACTTACTTGAAGCTCATCGCTGAACTCATAAGTTAGATAAGCCCATTCGAACTCAGCATCAAAATCATCACTACCACGCGCCACAATTTGTGCCGTAGCGCTTAGCTTTTCTTGTAAGTCTGCAGAAAGCTGCAATGCAAACATACTTTCGTTTTTAAATGAAATATCGTCATCGTAGCCGTAAAGAGTTGCGTCGTCGTCAAGGACTTTACCGCCAACAATAGAAGCAAAGCCGTTTATGCGAACCTCTGCCATTGTGTTTGCAGACACAAAAGCAGCACATAGAGCCAATGCAATAGGAAGTTTTTTCATTGTGTATCCCTAGTATTTAGTATGAAAATGTTGATTTCGCTTAATATTATAGTAGTGCGTAGCGAAATGGGCGACACAAGTTACATATAAATTGTAATTACATCAATGAATAAGTCGTTATTTTTCACAAAAACGGTACTAAAAGTGGATAAAGTTGCTAGATAAAAGCGATAAGGGGAAAGGGAAGTTAAAAGATGCGAGTCTGTAGCAGCGATTTCACATCGCGTCCTAGAGCCTAGAACCCTGACTAATGACGCGGGATAAACCCGCTGCTACACGTAGGCGCGAAACTTGTTTCGCGCGAGCAACATTAAAATGATAAAGCTTTGTCTAAAGCGCCTTTGAAGCGATCAAAATCCTCGATGTGAGGTAAGTGGCCAATATCATCTAATTCAATTAATTGCGATTTTGAGATCATACTTGCCGCGGCTTTGCCTAACTTATCGTAACGGCCAAGCTCATAGTCAATATTTGCTTTTTTCCAATTACGGCCAGGGCCAGTCCTATCGCGTGTGCCTATAATTAATGACACTGGCATGCTTAACTGAGCAAACTCAGTTATTACAGGTTGCGTAAAAATCATATCGTAGGTTTTAGCATTAACCCATGCGACCTGCTTGTGATCAGGGCCTTGAATTTGACCACTGATAAAGTGGGTTAATTGCTCGTAAGTGTCATTCCATTTACCGTCATAATAGTTTTTCTTCTGGTAAGCAATAACCTTATCAGGTGTTTTAGCCAATTCATTTTTATAGAAAAAATCGGTGTCTTTGTATTGCACATAATTTAAATAGTTCTCTAAACCAATTGGGTTTAGCAAAATAAGTTTACTAACTTGGCTAGAAAACATCAGGCTGTAACGACTTGCCAGCATGCCGCCCATTGAGTGACCAAGTACAATAGGGTTTTCAATATTTAAAGATGACACTAGCTGATGAGTGTTATTGGCTAATACAGCAAACGAAAATTGATAATCAGCAGGCTTTGACGATTTACCAAAACCAATTTGATCCGGTATCAATACGCCATAGCCTTTGCTATTAAGGTAGTTGGCAGTATTGGTCCAATAATGGCCATTAAAGTTTTTACCATGCATCAGTATAACGGTTGGCATGTTATTGCTTGGTTTAAGGTAAGAATAAGCCATTTTTAATGGCGTATTTTGTGATGAAAAATTAAAAAATTGAACGGGTAAGTCGTATTGATAATTGCTTAATTCAGCATCAAAACTAAGAGGCTGTTCTTTTGCGATTAAGTTAGCAGAAGAGCATAAAACAAGTGCTGAGACTAACAGTATGCGTAAAAACATCATTATCCTTTCTCAATATGCTTAAAGAATATTCAGCCTAGCATCCTAAATAAAAATTTATAATATAAATACGACTAAATACTAAAAGAAGTTAGCAAGTTTCAAGCATGGAATTCGTAGGACTGGCTTTAGCCGGGAATGGTTTAGGTTAGCAAGAATTCAACGAAAAAGAGTAAAGTTATGAGAAACCAGCGACTTTACATCGCGTCCAAGCGCCTAGAACCTAGCAACTAATGTTTCCCGCGTAGGTCGGGCTTTAGCCCGTCAGACTTTAAATTTGGAATGGTGCTGATTTATGTAGCAGCGATTTTACATCGCGTCCTAGCGCCTAGAACCTAGCACCTAAAACCTAGATGATGACGCGGGATAAATCCGCTGCTACACGTAGGCGTGAAACTTGTTTCGCGCGTTTGAAGGTTGACAGCTCTTGCCTTGTCTAAATTCGATTCTCGTTATAACCACTTAATCCAACTTACTAAAGTCAACGTCTGGCAAGCTCTCAAACCCAGGGTGGGCGAAAAAATAGCCTTGCATTAAGCTAACACCAGCTTGGCGCAACCACTGGTATTCTTCAACTGTTTCTACGCCTTCTGCAAGAGCAACAATATTGAGCTCTTCAAACATGGCTATACAATGGTTAACAATAATTTGTCTTGCTTTGTGAAGGTGTATATCTCTAATTAAATTCATATCGAGTTTAATTATATTGCTCTGAAAATCAGCCAACAAATTTAACCCAGAATGACCTGACCCAAAGTCATCGGTCGCAGTAATAAACCCCAAAGATTGGTAATAATCAACTACACGTTTGATATGTGTAGTATCTTCAACTTTTTCAACCTCGGTAAACTCGAACATAATCTGTTTTACCGGAAAATCATATTGCTTAGCAGCTTCAAGTGTCGTTTTTATACAACGCTCAGGTTTATAAATTGCATTAGGTAAAATATTAATGCTCACGATTGAATCAATTTTCAGCTGGGCAGCAAGTGAAATAGCTTTAATACGGCAAAGTTGATCGAATGTGTAGCGATTCTCGTCGGTTACTTGCGAAATGACCGAATAAGCCGACTCATTATTAAGGCCTCTAACTAATGCTTCGTAGCCAAAAATATGTTTATCGGTGCAATCAACGATTGGCTGAAAAGCCATTGTAAAATCAAAACCAAGTGCTAAATGGTCTTCGCAATGTTTACAACCTGTTGGCTGACATTGAGTTTGCTCTTTGTGCATTTAGCACCTCTGAATGAAGTCTTAATAACTCAATAGTGCTAGTAAATTATCAATTGTGCAATGTTGTTGAGTCAAAAGTATAAAACTATAGAGAAAATATGTTGCTGCCGTTTTACATAGCGTCAAACAGGCATTTATTTACTGTAGGTTCTTTCTTCACAGAGAGAAGTGAACGAGAAAATAATGAGGTATAAAAACTTACTTCTCTGAAGCGCAGCGTCTCTTATCCTCTTAGTAAGTATCTGTTTTTCTCTGTGAAGCGCGAAGCGCCTTTATGTGCTCTGTGGTTCAAATATTCTTATGCACAATGAGAAGTTAATGAGAAAACAATGAGGGTTTATCGTATTTACTTTACGTATGTTTTCATAGACATATTAGATCTTCTCTAACCATAGAGGACATAGAGAACACAGAGGAAGACAAGGAGGTATTAAAGTGTACTTCTTTAAAGTGAAGTGTCTTGTGAGTATTTATCTCTCTGTGCAGCGCAAAGCGCCTCGGTGCCCTCAGTGGTTCAAAACGTCACGCACAAAGATAAGTGAACGAGAGAACCATTAACTATTAGCAAAAATCATTTGCCACATAACATGTACCCATTTTATTTATTCTTCATTGACTCATTACAGTGATGAAGATAACCTCTAAATAAGGATGATTAGTTAGTATGGATACTACTTATGGCTTTAGAAATTAGAATTTGTATTGATTCAGTAACCGCTGAATTTGTGAAATGTAAAGAAGATAAAGAAGACAGCTTTACCAAAGACAATAACCATATAAAAAATCAAGTTATCACTTCAGGCACGCCATATATATGGCGAAGAGAATACTCTGACTCTTACACTCCGCCTACAAATGAACAGCAAAGTATAGTTCGTCAATTCGATTTATTGCCTGCGCAATCCCGCAGAAACATTGCATATATGCTTCGCGATTTTGGCAGTGAAACGCTTATGGCAATCTCTGATTTTCAAAACCAAGTTATGCCATTTTTGTCTGAAAATACACATGGAATAGTTGGGTCTGGAGCAACATCAATTCAGGCTCGTAGCTCAAAGTTCGCCACCTATGCCAACAAATATGAAGCCGCTTTAAGAGATATTCGTATGGCTCATAAATCAGGAATGCCCAAGTATCATATGGTTGCATTAGAACAAAAAGCATTCAGTATATTCAAAGAGCTGAACGGTCAGTTTCGTGCAGAATTGCAACGTTTTATGAGTGTAAACCGTGCAAGCCGTCGTGGCACGGTTTGGTCTAATCCGAATCGGGGAATCAATATAGCTAAATCAGCAAGGCATTCTGCCAAGCTCGATATAAATAGCACCGCTGAATTCAATAAAATTAAGCGGATTGAAAATACCGGACGCTGGCTTGGCAATGGCATGATTTTACTTGATGGTGCATTTAGAGCGAACAAAGTTTACAACGACTATAAAAACAATAAGGACTGGCAGCGAAGTTTATCTACAGAGTTAGCTAGTTTTGGGGCTTCAACTTTTGCAGGTATCATAACAGCATCATCAGTCACCACAGCTCTATCTTCATTTCTAATGTTAACCCCATATGGGTGGGTGGTTGCTTTAGCGGTAGGGTTAGGAGCAGGTTTCTTAATGAGCCTAGCGGTTAACACAAAAAGCAAAAAGCTAACAGAAAACATATATGATAGGCAGCCTTTGATGAAAGATTTGTTTTAATGTTGATACTCAACTCAATTCTATACTGCACCATTTTCTTCTTTTTCTTAATGATGATAATGACTGTTATATTTCCGAGAATATCAGTAAGGCATATTAATAATAGAATGCTAGAAAATGGGGTTTCCCCACCTAGTTGGGATAAAGGGCTTGGAGCAAGCGCTCCATTTTATGCACTTGCTATTTTTTTAAAAAGAGCTCGTAAGCCTACACCACTATTTGATGGTAGATTTGTCGCCAAACATGCAAGGCCAATTGATAAGTTTCTCGCTTTTTTACATCTTCTCTCTACATTTGGCTTTATTTTTAGTATTTCAATTATGGTCTTATTAGAATATGTATTGCTATAAATAACACCACAAATTAGCAGCGAGTACACTTCTTATGATAACGCCTTATGGTTGGGTTGTAGCCTTAGGAATAGGCTTATATACAGGATTTAAATCATCGCTATTTGTAAACGAAAAAGTGAAGTCGCTAACTGAAAAAATTTATGATAGAGAGGCATTATTATAATGCCTAGTATAGATAAGCTTGCTCTGGCAAGTATGTTCATTTTTATGGCTTTAGCGTTTATTTTTGTGGTCTTATTTGCACGCATTTCTATCAAACACATAAATAAAAAAATGCTAAAAGATAATATTACCCCTCCGCTTTGGGACAAAGGTGTTGGCGCTAGCGCCCCTTTTTACGCTATGGCAATATTTTTTAAACGCTCGCGATTACCCACACCTCTTTTTGATGGCCGTTTTATAGCAAAACATGCAAGGCCGGTAGATAAAGTTTTAGCATTCTTGCACCTTTTCACAATGGCAGGGCTTACAATTAGTGTGTTTACAGCCATGTATTTAGATACAGTCTAAATAAAATAGAACTAGCGAAATGGACTTTAAAATCTTTATTTTCTACTTCCTACTCGTATTTACAGTAGTTACTTTTGCTTCAGGAGTGCTGTTTTATAGAGTATCAGTTAAGTATATAGATAAGCATATGGAAAAAGATGGAGTATCTCCGCCTGGTTGGGATAAAGGAATTGGTGCAAGTGTTTCATTTTATATATTCGCAATGTTTTTCGAACGTTCTCGTATACCGACGCCTATGTTTGACGGCCGTTTTGTCGCAAAGTACACAAGAACATTAGATAAAATTATTGGTGCAATCCATTTGGTTTCTATTATCGGAGCTGTACTCAGCCTATGTATAATAACTTTTTTAAAGCATAGCTAGATCTACGCGTTTATTTACTAAAATATAAGTAACCGGGTGAAGTATATTAAAAAATTTTTATACTCAACTCAATTCTATACTGCACCATTTTCTTCTTTTTCCTAATGATGATAATGACTATATTCTCGAGAATATCAGTAAGGAATATTAATAATAAAATGCCAGAAAATGGGGCTACCCACCTAGTTGGGATAAAGGGCTTGGAACAAGCACTCCTTTTTATGCACTTGCTATTTTTTTAAAATAGCTCGTCAGCCTACACTACTGTTTGATGGTAGGTTTGTCTCCAAATATGTAAGGGCAATTGATAAATATCTCGTTTTTTGCATCATCTCTCTACATTTGGCTTTATCGCAATGTTAAGTGGAATAAAAAGACTCAAGTACATCGAAGTTTAACTTTTCATCATTTTGGTAAATCCAAATGATAAGTAACGATCTACTTTCGTAAATCGTTACTTACTATAATGGCTAGCTAATTACTAATTGATGGGTTTAATTAATAAGCGCCTTCACTGTAAGTTAATTCGTAGCTGTGGCTATAAATTTCTAAAATATTGCCAAACGGGTCTTCCATATAAATCATGCGGTATGGTTTTTCACCTGGGTAATAATAACGTGGTTTTTCCATACGTTTCTTACCACCTGCAGCAACAATGCGTTCTGCAAGCTCTTCAACATTAGGATCTTGAACACAAAAGTGGAAAATACCTGTTTTCCAATACTCAAAGTTATCTTCTGGATTTTGTTGGTTTTTAAACTCAAAAATCTCAACCCCAATTCGATCACCCGTTGATAAGTGAGCAATTCGGAACTTATCCCAGTTAGCACCAAAAACATCAGTACACATCTGGCCAATAGGGCTATCATCTTCGGTAATTTCCGTTGGCTCCATAATAAGATACCAGCCTAATACTTCGGTATAAAACTTAACGGCCGCATCAAGATCTGGAACAGAAATACCAATATGCGAAAAAGTACGTGGGTATGTATTACTCATAATTAACTCTCCTAAATAAGAATGAGTTTATAGTTTACGAGTGCCTAGGTATTAAGTTAAATTATCATTTAACATTCAAATAAGTATATTTTGTTATGATAAATCCGGTTTGGTTAAAAACATTTTGTGAACTAGTCGAAGTCAATCACTTTACAAAAACAGCTGAGCGACTGTTTATGACCCAATCAGGCGTGAGCCAGCATATTAAAAAGCTAGAACAGCAAGTTGGAGCTTTATTGCTAGAGCGACACGGCAAACAATTTACACTTACTCCACAGGGCCAAAGCTTATACAACAGAGGTAGCCAGTTACTAAAAGAATGGCAATTTTTGGAGCAACAAATAAAAAATGATTCACCTTTTGAAGGCCGAGTAAAAATACAATCGCCGGGAAGTTGTGGGCTTAAGTTTTATAACGAATTGTTAAGCTTGCAATCAAAGCACCCAAAACTTTTTATAGAATATGCGTTTGCGCCTAATTCGGGGGTCGAAAGGGCCATAGCGAGTCATCAAATAGACATTGGTTTTATGAGCCAAGCACCTACAATGCTTGAGGTTACAGGGCAAAAAATAGCTAATGAACCCTTGTTATTGATAACGCCTGCCCAGTTCAAAACTATAGATTGGCAGCAACTTTGCCAATTAGGTTTTATTAATCACCCAGATGGAAAACATCATGCACAACAGTTATTAAATGCGAACTTTGCAGAGTTTGAATCAATAGCTCAGTTTGAGTGCAGTGGTTTTTCGAATCAAATCAACTTAATTTTAGAGCCAGTAAGTTTAGGGCTTGGCTTCACTGTACTCCCTGCTCATGCTGTTAGTGCGTTTCATAATCAAGAAAAAATACACGTGCACACACTAACGCACCCCGTTTGTGAAGATATATATGCATGCCATCATCGCAATAGGCCATTAGCCAAGCGAATGAAAACAGTTATAAATGAAATAAAAAGTCTTTAATCAAGCGTACTAAAATTGATCATCTTTTTTATTCTCGCACCTCGTAACTATGATCTCCTATTTCTCTCCAACTAACTTCTAATGCCTACTATAAAACCCTTGTTTTTAGCACCTAAAATCACATTTCATTCTTTGCGTTACCTAGCTTTAATGGTATTTTAGCGCCAAGCAATCTTGCCCCCATAAAGGAAGTAAAATGGCATCCAAAACCGTCGAATACTACAACCAAAATGCGCAAGCATTTGTCGATGCCACACTCGATGTAGACCTCAATGAACTTTACGACGAATTCTTACCGCTGATCCCAAAAAAAGGCGCTTTACTCGATGCCGGTTGTGGCTCTGGCCGCGACGCTTTCATCTTTAAAGAGCGTGGTTATAGCGTAGATGCATTCGATATCAGCCCAGCTATGGCAAAGCTGGCGTCAGAATACTTAAACCAAGACGTAGCTGTAAGCAGCTTCCTAGAGCTAAACGACGTTGCTAAATACGACGGCATTTGGTGCTGCGCAAGCCTTATTCACGTAGCAAAAAATGACTTAACCGACGCATTCAATAACCTTGCCCGTGCATTAAAGCCACAAGGCATCGTGTATGTATCGTTTAAATACGGTGAAGGCGAACGTGAACACAACGGTCGCGAATTTACCGACCTAAACGAACAAGCCCTTGAGAGCATTATTAAAGGCACAGACCTATTTATCCTCAAGTCATGGCAAAGCGCCGACCAACGCCCAGAGCGCGCCACAGAAACATGGCTAAACGCCATTCTGCATAGAAGAACGATTTAATAATTTATATGCGGTATAGCAGGCTATACCGCAACTCTCCTAATATTGTATGGGTTTTAGAGTATAGCTCTACCTAAAATCCTATATTTTCAATAGCTTTTCATGCTAGATTGTTCCTAAACTAAATCGCCAATATTCAAGCTACAACAATGCGTTATGAGCATAAGAAGCAAATATGTCGGCGTAAACAGGGAACAGTTCATGAACTTTAAAGCACTTTTCAAAAGTACACATAAGGCTTGATTGATGATGGCCATGCAGCAGCAACTCGATTTTATTGCTTACATTCAGCGTATGCTGGTGGAAGGCGATTTCAGTGCTACCTATAAGTTTGCACTATTGCATGCGTTGGCTGATGTTTGTGTTGAGCAACCAATGATGTATGAAGCTAGCGAGTTAAACATTGATCTTGCTAAGCTTGCTGAAAAGTTAATAGAGCTTTATTGGCACCATGCTGTACCATTTTCTTCTGCTCATAGTGGTGAAAGTGCTTTACTAAAACAAAACTCGGGTGCGCAATCAAAAGTAATTGCGGTGTTATATGAGTGCCAGCAAAACAATATTCGTAGCTTACGCCAACTCAAATTAAGCCCTTACTGGCACACCACTTACAAAGCTGCATTAGACACGTTAAAAACAGGCCCGTTGTGGCGCTTACAAATTCTCGCCAAACAAGAAGAGTGCTTTTTATATCCGCACACAAAAGGCAAAAGCTATATCACTCTAAATGCGGGCATAGCCGCTTGCTTTAGACGCTTTTATGATTTAGTTGTCTATTTAGCTAAGAATGCATGGCTACAAAAGATTCAAAGCATTAAGCATAACCAAGCGCTTATTGGCCCTCAAAGCCAACTGCATGACTTTTTATTTGGCTTTGACCGTACAGCACTTAATAAAGCAAAACCAGTTTTAGTCGAAATACAAAAAGGCCAGTGCTTTTATTGTCAAAAGCCACTCACAAGTGCTATTGAAGTTGATCACTTTATTCCTTTTGCTCGCTACGCTAACGATTTAGGCCATAACTTTGTTGCCGCCCATCGAAGTTGTAATAACAGTAAACGTGACTTTTTAGCAGCCCAGCTTCACCGCGAACGTTGGCAAGATCAAAATCTAGATCGTCACAGCCAGCTGCTCACTGATGAACTAACTCGCTATTTTCATTGTGATGTAGACAAATCCCTTGCAGTAAGCAACTGGGCATACCAAGTTGCCAGCAGCAATGGCGCAAAACTCTGGCTTGCAAAAGATAGGTTTGAGTTGGCGGGGAGTAGTGTTGCTCACCAATTGCCAAGTAATGAACTTGGCTTAGTGGCGGACAGTAAGCCAGCGTTTGATTTTAAATAAAAATTTGAAGCAAGAAAGCTTTTTCAAGTTTGCCAGATTGCTGGCGGCAACCAAGGGGCGAATACCGCCGTCCGCCCCTTGGAACCCCACGGCGCCCCGAGGAACACACTGAATCCTCAAGTTAAAAATTGATGTGAACGTAAACGCCGTGTAATTGCCATCCATGGCGAAGTCACGGCTTAACTTGCATTCATGCAAGTGATTACTCATCAATTTTTTCCTTTCGGGTGTGTTCACGGTAAACGTACATGGGGCATGTATACTGCTTTAAGAGATAAAATAGGTATAGCTGATTGAAAAATATTAACTTCAAATATTGTTTAGTAGTTATTGAATATTAGACTACTTAAAATAAATTAAGTCATGTACTTGAGCACAGGGCTAACCTTACCCTTTAGCATCACGTTTGGATTTCGTCTTACAGGCCGATTTGCGATATGCCTGTCGTTGAGTTTTTTAAGGGGTATTAACTTGCTCATTTCAAGAAAGTAGGCAACTTGCATATTTTTCTTTATTTAAGCTCTTTTGCTAGCAAAAGATTATTAAGTTTGGTACAAAATCATTTGTTTGAAAAGTGAGTAAGTGCGCACTGTAAAATTTTATATTTTAGAGGGGGATTAATGTTGGAATTACCATCTACAATTTATGTAGCTATCGGCGCTACACTGGCTGCATTTATCACTGGATTGTTTACATTTACGAGCATATTAATTGCTAAAGATCAAAAAACTTCGGAATTTCGACAAGAGTGGATAAATAGAGTTCGAGATGAGATAACTAAATTTATATATTCAGTTGGAGATTTTACTTCCCACCTTGTGGCTAAAAAAGCTGATGAAAATGCAATAAACAAATTCATTGATGATAATTTAGCTTTAACCAATGAAATACTCCGAAGCTACAATTCAATAAGGCTTCATCTGAATAAGAAAGAAAACAAAGAGATTATAGATGTTTTAGACTCACTGTATGACTTTGCTCAGAGATCTGAAATAAATTATTCAGTTGAAGACGTTTCGGAAGTTGAAGAAAGATTAATCTCTCTTTGCCAAGAAATGCTAAAGAAGGAGTGGACTAGAGTTAAAAAGGGCGAAATATCATATCGAATTTCAAAGTGGTTAGGGTCAATTTTAATACTCACATCAACTTTATCCGGTATATATTTTATCCCAGAAGCAATTTCAATGTTGACAGATTAAAGACCCTGTAACAGATTCTGTGTAACTGCCACTTAGTTAATATGTCTTTAGATAATCTACCAGGCCTTTTGATTTAATTTGAAAGATTGAACTAAGAGTTGCTCACTTTTTTAATAATAAAAATAGGCCTAATTCCTCGCTTCAGAAATAAATGTTCAATCAATGTCTCTGCTGAGTATATTAATCAATAATATTTTTTACTAATTAAGCTTATATGTTTTTTTACTTGTTCATGTGTGAAGCACGGTTTTATTAATTCCAAATCTTCATTTTTTATAGAGTAAATTGAGTATTTATTGTCATCAGAACGTAAGCTTATTTTGTAATTTTTTGGGTCGTAATTAATTTTCATAGACAGTAATAATTTAAATAAATTGAGCAGTTCAATAGGCGAGAATGCTGATTGAAGCTTGTAGTTTCTCACAGCTCTTTCAATGAATTGCCGTTCATCACTATGCTTGTCAAATACTTTCCATAGCTTGCGTAATGGCTCTAGCATTTTATCCTCTAATGCTTTTTTTAGCTGACGATTTAGTTCTTTACTACGTGATGACTTATCGATGAGGCGATTGCCATCTTCATCAAAGACCCCAATTTCTTGGAAGCGTAATATACAACTTGAACCTACCCAAAGAGTACTTTCTTTGGTCTCATTCTTTATCTCAAAATGATAGCGTAACTCAGGGTGTTCGCAGAGTTCACATTCTACAGAGGCATCTCCGTAGTCTTGAACTTCACCTGTAAAAATCCATTCTTTCAAAGCCTCTTTAAATTCATTAGCTAAGCTTAATGGTATTAGGTTTAGCTTTGATTTTTCTAGCCAAGGATTTGTTCTCATATAAATTCCTTTTATTGTATCGATAACAAATTAACCTACAGCCAATTTCCCTGCTTCATGCCACATTTCACTTGGCATGGGGCTTGTTAGCTCCCAAGTAATATTCATTGGTTGGCTGCCATTGTGGCTTTGGTATTTAACCTCGCCGTAGTTAACGAATCCCATTGTTCTACCGTTTTCATCTTTGCTTTGTTCACGCACAAACAACAAGATGGTTTTGCCTGTTTGTTGGTGCTGAATGTAGCTTAGGCCGCGGCCGTGTTCTGGTCGTGCGCTGTTTTGCGTTTGCCAATGAAACAGAGTAGGGCTGATTGCATAGTCATGGTATAGCGTTGTTGGCGAATAGGTTTTTTCGCATTTATTGAGGGTTACAAAAAGTAATTCTAAATTTTGTTTTTTGAACTCTAATACGCCTTCGCGTGCAGTTGATTTTTTATCAAACGTATGTGCACCAAATGCTGCTAATATTTGCTGGCGTGTATAACGGCTGTGTAATTTTATTGCGTGATTAGGGAGGCACGTTAAATTACTTTCTAGTTGCTGAATACGGTTTATTAAAAGCGTAATCACTTCAGATAACTCGTGTTGTAATAGTGGGTTTTTTAGTGCTTGTAAGCTTTCCTTAATAGATTTAAAACCCAGACTTGTGCCAGTGTTATCCCAAAAATTGTAATGAGCCATTAGAGCGTATTGTTGATTTTTAGGCGTTACTTCAATGCTAAAGTCGCTGTTACATAAATCGCGTAAAAAGCTCAAATAGCTCAGTGAGTTGCAACTGAGTAATTGAGTATTGATTGCACGATAATACGCAGAATAAATGTCGACTTGCTCTTCTGGTATTTTATCGCCTTTTAACCAGTACCAGCCACCGAGCTTATTTTCCTTCGGTTTATAAATATCTTCTAACGTCACTTGAGGGTTTATGGTTAAAAAGTTACTTAGAGATAGGTGGGCGTTAGTATGTTGTGAATAGCTACTTATAAGCTGTTGCAAGCGTCTTTTGCTATTAGTTGCCTGTTGGATATTACGCAAAATTGCTTTTTGGGTACGTTCTTGCAGCTCTATACTGCAACCTAACGGCAAATGCGGAAAGTCATTTTCTATTTCGGCTTTTATTGACTGGTTAGTTTTGCCAATTAGAGCTCGAAACTTATTAGCAAAGTCATACTCTGGGCGAGCGTTACCAACAAAGTCGAGAACGGTGCAGCATTGTTTTTGGCTATTGTCAGGTAAACGCAGGCCCCGTCCTAACTGCTGTAAAAATAACGTTAGGCTTTCTGTTGGCCGTAAAAAAAGCAGAGTATCAACTTCAGGGATATCGACCCCTTCATTAAAAATATCTACTACACAGAGGATCTTTATTTCACCTCTTCTAAGCGCCTGTTGTTTGTGATTTCGCTCATGAGTATTTTTACTAGTAAGTACGTCTGCACTTATACCTGCAAGGTTAAATTTACTAGCCATAAATTCAGCATGATCTTGGCTAACACAGAATGCTAAGGCTTTAATTGTGTGAATATTTGTGGCGATTTCATTGAGGCACGATATGATTCTATTAGCGCGGTTGTTCTCCCCCGTATAAAGCTTACTCAATTCGCTAATATCATAACGACCGCCACGCCAAGTTGTTTTGCTTAAATCTATATCATCATCAAGCCCAAAGTATTGGAATGGGCACAAATGGCGTTGATTTATTGCTTCTGGTAAGCGGATCTCTGCAGCAATTACACCACAGAAATCGTCCAAAATATTTGCACCATCTTGCCTTTCTGGCGTGGCAGTTAAGCCTAATAAAATGTTTGGTTTAAAGTGGCTAAGAATACCGCGGTAACTTGCTGCGCTTACGTGATGTACTTCATCGATAACAATGTAATCATAAAAATCAGCGCTCAACTTCATGTTGTCGATTTGATTATTAAGAGTCTGAATTGAGGCAAATAACTGGTTGTATCTTTGAGGTTTATAGTTACCGACCCAAAGCTCACCGAAATCGTTATTTTTTAGCACACCACGATAGGCGCTTTGTGCTTGAGTGAGGATCTCTTCTCGATGCGCGACGAACAAAAAATTGGCATTTGGCTTTTTGTCATACACGTTTTTAAAATCGAATGCCGATATGATGGTTTTGCCAGTGCCTGTTGCAGCCACCACTAAGTTTCTAAATCGATCGTGAACACTTCGTTCAACACTTAGTTTTTCTAAAATAGCTAATTGATGAGTTTTTGGTGTGATATCAAAATAAAACTGGTTACTTGATTGGCCTTTACCACGCTGCTCATTCAGTGAGTTTATTAGCTTTTCTTTGCATTCAACTTTGCCGCTAAATAATTCAAAATCTGGCGACTGCCAATAGGTTTCAAAGGTGCTTTTGGTTTTAGCAATAATATGCGGTATTTCTTGCGCGGTGATTTTTAAATTCCACTCGAGGCCGCTGGTGAGTGCTGAATGTGATAAGTTTGATGAACCAATGTAGCCTGTATGAAAACCTGTGTTACGCATAAATAAGTAAGATTTAGCGTGTAAACGTTCTTGTTGATTGTTGTAGCTTAGTTTTACTTCTGTGTTGGGTAAGCTAGCTAAGAACTCAACTGCTTTAGCGTCTGTTGCACCCATGTATGAGGTGGTGATTACTTTTAGCTTATTACCTTTTCTTGTAAAGGCTTCTAGCTCACTTTTAAATATCCGCAGTCCAGTCCATTTGATAAATGAAACGAGCCAATAAATAGTATCAGCTGATTTAATTTCTCTCTTAAGCTCAGTCTCAAGAGATAGGCCAGCATTTGCGCCACTAAATAGCTCACTTTGCGTAAGACCTGTTAGTGGGAAAATGCTGTTTGAGTAGTCTTTGAGATTAGTTGCTACAGGGTTTTCTGTATTGAATAGAGCTGTAAGTATTTTACCTTGGCTATCTATGAGGTTTTCATTGATTAGCTCATCGTCTTTAATATGATCTTTAAGCCATAAAACTAAGTTATTAGCTAAATCAATTTGCTCGCTTAATCGATCTTTTGATTGGGGGATAGCATCAATCGCATGTGCGACTAACTTTCCTAAAAATCGAGCTAACCAAGTTGCGGCTTCGGCAGATTCTAGTTGGCGTTTTCCTACATAAAATTGCTTACGATCTAAATTCTGCTCAATCACTTGAGTAATAAGCTGCTCGTAAATGCCAACCTGTTCCATAAACCACTCCCTGTTATTTACAGCCAGTTTACTGAAATAGCTAATGAAAACAAGAAATAACTCATTGTACAGTTGCAGGCGATTGCTGAGGTTTTCCCCGTGTTCACACCCGAAATTGAATTAATTATGAGTAATTTACAGCATGGATGCTGTAAAAAAGCGTGGCTTGGCCAAGGATGGCCTATCTACGCTGTTTACGTTCATTTAATTAATTCAAATTGAGTGGACAGTGTGAACCTCGGGGCGCCGAGAGATTCCAAAGAGAAGTCGGCGTTTACTTCTCTTTGGTTGTCGTCGCCAACGCGACATTATTATCAAATTTTATTAGCGCTTTATTACCACAACCATCACAAATCAATGAGTAAGTATCTTTACGCTTACTAACTTTCGTATTTTGATCATTACATTTAATACACGGTGTTTTCATCGGAGTATTCGTATTACAGTTTGAGCAATTCACATAGTATCCATATCGTCCTGAACGGGCTTCAAGAGTGTGTTCACTACTACAACTTTTACACTTTAAGTGTATGATTTTAGGTTCCTCAGCACTTAATAAAACTTCTTCTTTAACTTCACTTTTGTAAATTGACTCGGGTTCATTAAGGATTACTGGTGACTCGTCGTTTACTGGTTGCTCGGTTGATTTAATATTTTGAGCTAAAAGAAACTGACAAATCTTAGATAGGCTTTCCTCACTAAACCATGGGCGCACGTTAGTTGAAAAAAAGTGCAGTGGGTTAGGGGGAGATGCTGGTAACTTCATTATCTCTAAAAGCTTATCAGCTAAAAATTCAGATTTAATTAATCGATCTTCAAGTGACTGTGGCATGCTATCTCGATTGATTATGGCATTGCTCGAAATTGCGCAGATGCTATGCCATTCTCGTCCTCCGAAGTTCTGCTGTAATTTTCCAAACATTTTGGGAAGTAACTGCTCTGCGTTACTCGTCACTAAACTTTTTAATAAGGCTTGTTGGAGTTCAACTTGCTTTATTGGTGATGGCATTCCTTGCCATTTTCCTCGATAACTACGGCTCCATTCCTGATGCTCATTTATGGCAACTTCGCCTGTTATGCTTTTTGATTCGATTAAAATAAACCCATATGTATAAACAATTAAGTGGTCTATCTGTGCTGATTCGTTATTGTGCTTAAATTTAACATCATTAAATACGAACACTTGTGGATGATCTTTGAATGCTCGGCGCAAATAAAATGCGACATCTAGCTCTTGCTTGTCCCCAGCTTTAATCTTGATTGATAGTGAGGTTGAAGGTGTTTTATCTTTTAAAATCATGAGAAGTCCGTTCTGTCATGTATTCGTATAGGGTACCATCGAAATGCAAAATTTAAATATTAAACTTAATGATGGATTTTAGAAAATTAAACAAACGCGATATAAAATCGCTGCTACAAGTGTATTTATAAACCTTATTCTTGAGTTGTTTGACGGGCTAAAGCCCGATCTACAATTCCTAGCAACTAGCAACTAGCAACTAGCAACTAGCAACTAGCAACTAGCAACTAGCAACTACAGCCTTAACACTTCTCCTTGCAAGCTCGGTGAGTCTGCAATACAAGTTTGGAGTTGTTCTATCAACAACTGGGCATTCGCTGATGGTGTGCGTGAATGTGGCCAGAGGGCGTAAATTGGCCTTGCGGGAATACTGTGGGGGGAGTCGATATAACAAAAGTTGCTGGTGTCGTCTATACAGCAAATTTCGCTCATGGGTAGTAAGCCAATGCCATAGCCTGCTTCAACCGTTTTTCTGGCGATTGTAATATCAAAACAAAAGCTTATATGTTCATACTCGGTTTTTAGTTTGTTAAGTAAGCCGCTGGGGAGTTGTGACTCTGAATAGGGCAATATCAGCCTTGATGTTGGGGCATCTTTCTTTTTAATCAGCTTTATAGCAATCATGCCTAGGCGCTTTTGAAAATAACTTGAATCTTGTTGTTCGCCAATGCGAATGGCTAAGTCAAAACGTTTTTGACTTAGGTGGCTGTTGGCATTACTTGGGTAAATGTGGAGGTTTAGCGCAGGGTTTGCCATCGCAAACTGATTAACGGCCCCCATTAGTGGGCCTGCAATGATGTTTTGTGGGCACAACAGGTAAAACTCTTTTGCGGCGGGTGAGTCATTTAACTGCTCAAGCTGGCTGTTAAGAGCAAGCACTTGCTCGCCTAACTCGTTATACAGTGATTCACCTTTGGCGGTTAACACAATGCCTCGGGCTGTACGTTGCAGTAATGGCTCAGCGAGTTTTTCTTCTAACGCCTGAATACGCCTTGATAGGGTTGATAGATTCAGTCCTAAATCTTTTGCTGTTTGGCTCATGCTTTTACGGCGCGCTATTTCTATAAATAAATGCAGATCATCCAGCATACGACTCCCTCAATCTTAGTTTGCATTTTCGTGACTATTGCCACTTGGCCTATGCAAATATAGTAACGCCAAGGAGGACATATGAAAATTCATTTTACTTTTACTGCGGCATTTTCGTTTTTAATGTCGTTTTTACTTTCGGCATGGGTCACTTATGTCAACTTAGGGCTGAGCGATACATTTTTTCTAAGTTGGATGAAGGCATTTGCCAATGCATGGCCTGCTGCGTTTGTGGTGGCTTTTACGGTTGCCCCGCCAATTAGGGCATTGGTTTTAAAGTTATATAGTAAGGAGTCAGTATGATTAATATCGTGGCAAAAATTACCCCAAAGGCGGCATTATTTGACGACTGTAAAGGGCGTTTACAGGGCATATTAGCAGCCACTCGTGCAGAGCCTGGTTGTAATCGTTTTGAATTGTTTGCGAGCAAAGAGCAGCGTTGTTTGTTTTTAGTTGAGCAGTTTGAGTCGCAAGCCGCCCTTGATGAGCATTATGCTCAGCCTTATACCCAAGCGGTGTTCGCGTTTTATGAAAATGCCTTGGCAGAGCCGGTTGAGGTAGAGAAAGTGGAGGAGCTTTAGATTTTATTTGCACAAAGAGGATTAAGAGGCGCTGCGCTTTAGAGGAAAATAGCTAATTGGTTGTATCTCATTGTCTTCTCGTTCAGTTCTCTTTGTGAATAAAAATATTGGAACCACAGAGGGTACCGAGGCGCTTTGCACTACATAGAGAAACTTAATGCACAAAGAGGATTAAGAGGCGCTGCGCTTTAGAGAAGCACATTAATTGGCTGTATCTCATTGTCTTCTCATTCACTTCTCTTTGTGAATAAAAATATTTGAACTTTAGGGAGCACCGAAGCGCTTCGCGCTGCATAGAGAAACCCATTTAAACCTTTCAAATTTCATACTCTCAAAGTACAAAACAAGTTTCACGCCGACAGGTAAAAAAATAGGCTACTGGGTAAGTACTGCTATTCGTAGCCTAGTTTACAAGGTTGAAATGGTTACAGCATATGCAGAATTTGTTTGGCTTTTTCGCGGGTTAAACACGCGGCCATTGGGCGTTTTGCAAACAGTTTGGCTGAGACTGTTTGTTCTTTGCCTATGTATTGGTTATGCAGCTGTTTAAAGTGTGGTTACTTGAGCAATATGCATTGGATGATAAACAGTTTTACTTTGGCAAGAATTAATATTCAGATTTGTTATTGCTCTTTCACTTTGTGAGAACATAAATCGAACTAGCAATTTATCAGTCTTTCAGGTGAATTTAGCGCAGATTTGTTGCAGTTTTATTTGAAGCTGTTAGTCTGTACCTCTAAATTTTACAGTGACGTAAATTCATGTTTAAACGGACTTTAATGCTTACAGTGCTATTGCTAGTAGCTGTATCTACACGGGCGAAAGAGCCAATCCTTTCTAATGAGTGCAAAAGTATTCAAACTGAGCGCGCTGAATTGCAATCTGCGTTAAGAAAGTCTCATGTACTTGATAAAATAGAAATTTATAAACAGCAAATTCAGAACTTATCTGCTCGATTTGCTGAAACATGTTTTACCAATGAACAAATAGCTGACCGTAAAGCTGCGCTTTTTAATCCTGATATTAGTTTACTTGAAAACCAACTAGCTAAACCGTTGTCTCAAAAAGCTTATTTAGAAAAACAAGCTGCGTGGCAACGTTTTTACGTGATGCCAACACGCTGCTTTAATCAGCCTCTTGAGCTTAAATATCTAGATTGGTGTATTGACAATAAACAGTTTCAATTTCAGAAATTTGATACGCTCTGGCAGCAAAAGAATACACAAATCGCGCGTTCTGAAGCTAAGCTGACTGATTCGTTTCATGAGTTTGTGCTGCCAAGTAAAACAGAACGAGCAAAACTGAGTGCGCAACAGCAATTAAAGCGCTACAGCAACACAACAGATTCCTTCTTACCGACCAATATAATTGTATTATGTGTTTTAGCGGTATCAGTGTTTTTTGGGCTGATTTTTATATTTCATTGGTTGATGCGTCCACGTCCTGTGGTGAAGTGAGTATTTAGTAGGCGTGAAATTTATTTCGCGCGCCATGCAAGCACAGGCACTGGGCTTTAGGCGCAAGGACGCGATATGAAATCGCTGCTACAAATTCGTCTCTCGAAACTCACTTCTCGTTATTTACTCAAACCATTCCCGGCTAAAGCCAGTCCTACGGGGGAAACAATAGGCACTGGGCTTTAGGTGCTAGGTCGCGATGTAAAATCTGTACAGGCTCGTTTCTCGTTACTTAATCACTCATCTGTTTTAAGCTGTTTAGCGCGTTCTTCTGCATCAATAAGAGCTTGTGATTTTGGCTGTTTGGTTTTACTTTTTATCACAGGCTTTTCGTCAGAATTTGGATCCCACGTAGGATCAAGTGATAAGTTTGCAAATGGATTATACGGCTTATCATCTTGTTGCTCGGTCTCTAAATTTGTTTCTTTATCAGCTTCATCAGAGTCACTAGCCATCTCTTCTAGCTTATCGTCGTTACTCAGTTCGAGAGATAAATCAACCGTATCTTCAGCAGGTTTTGTTGGTTCTTCAGGGCTAAATGACGCAGGTTCGTCCTGTAGCTCTTGTTCAAGCGCTTGTAAGGCTTTTGCTAAATCATCATCGCTGATGTCGTCGTGATCGTCTGTTGTGCTTGGAGCCGTGACTGTTTGTTTATCTTCAGCAAAATGATCAGCAAACGATAAATCATCACCCATCAATGACGATAAGTCATATTCAGGCACGTCATCTTTAGACGGCTCGTCGTCAGCAATAGGCTCTTTTGTTGAGTATTCATCAAAACCAAATGATGAAGAACTCGTAAAGCTTGGCTCGTCAATTTCTGGCTTCTCAGGCTCATCGATTTCCGGTTTTTCGAGTTCTTCTATCTCGGCTAACACTGGTTCATCGTCAGCAATAGGCTCTTTAGCTTTATACTCATCAAAACCAAACGATGACGAACTCGTAAAGCTAGGCTCATCAATTTCTGGCTTCTCAAGCTCATCGATTTCCGGCTTTTCGAGTTCTTCTATCTCGGCTAACACTGGTTCATCGTCAGCAATAGGTTCTTTTGTTGAATACTCATCAAAACCAAACGATGACGAACTCGTAAAGCTTGGCTCGTCAAACTCTGGCTTCTCAAGCTCATCGATTTCAGGTTTTTCTAGCGCTTCGATTTCAGCTAAAACTGGCTCGTCGTCGGCAATTGGTTCTTTAGTTGTGTACTCATCAAAGCCGAATGATGACGAAGCGGAATCTCTCGGTTCTTCTAGTTCAGGTTCATCTTGTTTAGATTCCTCTGCTTTTGGAGCTGTTTCTTCATTGATGCTGTAAGATGAAGCAAGGCTCGCTAATTTTAGCTCTTGCTCTAGGCCTCGTTGCTCATCTAAGAAGTCGTCATCAGAGTCGTTTACGTCTTTATCGTCGTAACCAAGTTCAAGGTCATTAAATTGCTTGGCGTCAGCAAAATCATCAGCTGTTTGTGTAGATGGGGTTTGTGGCTTTTCACTATCATGCTGTGTACTAAAGTGCATTAGTTCAGAGAGATCGTCGTTATCATTTTTCTCGGTTAATTCGTTTGTGAAGTCAGGTAATGAATCAGTGTCTTGCTGTGACTGCTCTGAGTTTTCATCTAGCACGGCAGCCGTTGCTGCTTGAAGTTCTTCGGCTTCTTTTTCTGCTGAAGCTTGCGCTTGGGCCGCTGCTTTTAGGGCTTTAGCTTGCATTAAGCTTTGTTCAAGCTCTGAGTCTGCATCAGTATTTTTATTTTGACGAATACGAACAATCACTAAGCCTGCAACAAGTAGTACTAGCAAGACAATTAAACTTGGCATTAATAATGAGCTTGAAGAACTATTTTCACTTTCATAAGGAGCAGCAGGCTCCGGTGTAAATGCTGGCTCAACAGGTTCTGCCTCGACAGCTTTTCTTACATCTGTAGTTTCACTGTTTTGCGAACTATCAGGCGCTGCGTTATCAAGCTGTTGTTCCATCACAGGAGAGGTTACAGGCTCGGCCACAGTTTCTGTCGGGGTATCAGAGATTATAATGCGATCAACGTCAGCGGGCTCTTCTGTTTGCTGCACTGGTGGTGTTAGCTGTGTATTTTGCGTTTCTAGTGGTTCTGGCTCTATTTGTAATTGTTCTGCAGGCTGTTGCGGCTCAATAATCTCTGATGCTTGCTCAACTGTAGGCTGTGTTGGTTCTTCAGGCGTACCTAGTATTGCTCCTGAATGTTGAGTTGAGCGGGTGCTTTTACCCTGAATTACTGGTTCAACGGGTTGTGTTGGCTGTTGCTGAACTTTTAGGTTTGAACCATTATTGAGTGGGGTAGGATTTTGGCAATTTTTTTCGTAATTCCTGGCAGCTGAACGATAATTTTTGTTGCTAGTGTTGTTACGATACTCATGCATTTGTTGCTTTAACAAAATACACATAGCTTCGTTGTACTGTGCTTTTGATGTAAAGCTCAGACTTGCAAGTAATAGTAATAAAGTTGTTTTTATAATTGGCATAGTTTCCTGACCAGTAAGGTTTATCTGGTTACCCAAACAATGAGTTAATTCTAAGCCCAGTAGGGCAATTTATCCACATTCATTAAATAATTTCAGCGAAATAGCAAAGTCAATCGATCACCATGAGCGCTCGGTATTCGTCATAAGCAAATTGGTCGGTCATTCCGCTGATGTAATCTTGAATTAAGCGGCAGCGATAATAGAACTCGTAGGCGGTAAAATGATCCGGTTCGGCTTTTAGAGCATCAATGGCTTTTTGATAGCTATTTAAATGTTTGTTAGATAGTTTTTTCACCAGACGAGTTTCAATTAAGTAGTGTTGATCGCCTTTTAAAACCCGTTTAAAAGCATCGGCGTCAAGGGCAAGTAAGGGTTTGTAGCAATCAAGTAAACCGCTAATGATTCGATAACCTTGCAGCTCTAAACGCTCTACCTCTTTGTGGCAAAAAACGTGCTTTAATGCCACTTGTTTTAAGGTGAGCGTGACGGCGTGCAGATGGCTACGATCTTCTAATAACGCTTGATTAAAATCACCATGGTAAATGGCTTCTATGTTGCTGATAAACCGTTCTGCTGCGTAGCTTACTAATGGATGTAGCAAGGTCACACGCAGGTAAATAAAAAATTCGCTGTTAAAATTGTATGGCTGCTCTTGCGCTTTACTTAACGCATAATCAATGGCTTTTTCGGCAAAGTCACTGTGTTTGGTATCGTCAATGGTTAGGTTTGTAAGTGTGCGGGTGTATTGCTCTTTTAGCTTGTCGCAAAGCGACTCGACACTAATAATGCCTTTTTCGACCGCATCTTCTATGTCGGCTAAACAATACGAAATATCGTCAGCGGCTTCCATAATGTAGCTTGCAGGATGGCGGCAATATTGTTCAATCTCTAACTCATTTTGCAGTGCTTCAACAAAAGGCTTTTCGCTAAAATAGTAACCCACTTTTTTCATCAAGTAGTTTTTATCTTGTGGGCTGTCTTTTTTTGCCATGCTGGCCGGGCGGGTATATTTTAAAATTCCGGCACTTTGGCTGTAGGTTAAATTTAGTGAAAGTAATGAATGAATTATACGAATACCTTGGGCATTACCTTCAAAGCTTTTTATATCTTGGGCTAAGTGTTTAAAAATCACGCTGATGCCAATGCCTTTACAGCGCTCTGGGGTTAGTGAGTCTAAGTGTTTCTCGAACCACTGATTAATGGCTGCTTCGCCAAAGTGACCAAACGGTGGGTTGCCAATATCGTGCATTAGGCAGGCCATTTCAACGAGGCTTTCTAGTGGCCGCTCAAGTCCAGCTAGGCCATATTCTTTTTGCTTTGCATCACTGAGCTTATTAAAAATGGTTTGCACAATAAAGCGGCCGACCTGTTGCACTTCAAGCGAGTGAGTCAGCCGTGAGCGCACTGCGGCATTGCGCTCAAGTGGAAATACTTGGGTTTTTTGTTGTAAGCGGCGAATTGCTGCACTGTTAATAATACGACCCCGATCACTTTCAAGCGCAGTGTGTAAATTATTGGTAGAACGCATTTCGCGTGCTGGGGTAATTTTTTTACCAAAATCGATCATTTTTCGTTCCCACAAAGCGGTAAAAATCGGGCTTTTATATGTTGTTAGCAAAACTTTGCTAGTTATTAAATTTAATCTAACAGCTTGTATCTTAAATTAAAATATTCATTTTTATTAAAGTTATTACTTTAAATTAAGTCCTTTATTCATATATTATTCAGTTTCACGCACTTCTTCATTATCTTGAATTAGAAAGGAAAGCCTTTTGGCTGTATAGCAATGATGCAAACTCTGTCTAAAAAAACATGGCTGCTAGCCAGTATTCTTTTGTATTGTATTGGTTTAACTGCTTGTAAAAGTACCCCTGAAACAAGCACTGCAAACACCTTAACAGTAGTCGAAAAAAATGCCATTAAGGCCAAACAGGATGCACTTCGCGCCCGTGGTTTTTACGAAAGTCAGCTAGGTAATATCAATTACGCTACAACGAGGCAATGCAGTAACTTTAATTTACAAAGTCACCGTGGCTCAATTCGCTACGCCGAAAACTCGCTTAACGCAGTAATTGATGCTATCGACAACAGCTTTGATGTTGTTGAAATTGACGTGCGTATTACCCGTGACGATGTGTGGGTTGTGCATCATGATGCTCGCACCGGCCGCGAAACAGGCACGGTTGATAATAAGCGTCGTAAAATTGAGTCGATGAACTACAAAAAAGAGTGGGGCTATTTACGCCATCGTAATCAAGATACTGGGCTACTTACCGATAAAATGCCGCCATCATTTAGAGAGCTAGCAGCTACGTTTGCGCGCTATCGTAAACCCCATCAAAAACTGAATATCGAAATAAAATCAAAGGCCTCAGTTAACGATTTAAAAATGCTTGATTACTTGGCATATGAGTTTGTTGGCGGCGGAAACTACTTTTTTAGTAGCTTAGAAATGCGCAACCTTACTCGTATGCGCGACATTAACCCAGACATTTATTTGGCATTTATTCAATCACCGGCAAAAGCCTCAATGAATAAGCTAGCAAGTGATCTAAAACGCGGTGCTGGGAGCGATCCTATTTATGAGCGTAACAAAGAAGAACTTGAAAGCTTGCAAGCACTTGGAAATCGTTACCATCGTGAAAAGCGTTACGACAGCCCTGTTAAGCTTGATAAATTGGCAAAGCAGCTAAAACGTAACTTTGGCTATGTGCTTGATATTCGTCATTACAAGCAAAGTGCAGCTCGCTTGAAACCAGTTGCTAAAGCGCGCGGCATTATGATTGCTACATATTCAATTAATGGTCACGACTATCATGAGCGCAGCTTATTAGCGCAGTCACGTTCGCTGCGTCCAGACTCGGTGATCATGGACGACACCGTATATGGTTTTTGTTCTGTGTTCGAGTTGCCAAAAATGCAGCCGTTTTTTAGTGATGACCCAGAAGCTAAGTTAATTGCTAGTATGCCTGCAGACCTTGATTTAGAACGCTTAGATGAGCTGTATGCTTATAAAGCTAATCAGCTTTATCCTGCGGTGGGCGGCACGCTTAAATCAACTCAAGCACAAACTTATATTCCCAAAGTAACATCGACTCCTTCTGCGCCTAATTTAGAAATAGGGACTCGCCAAGCCGATGAAGACTTTAGCCTAGAAACAGATCCTGCTGTTGAACTAGAACTGCGTAAAAAACAATAAGAACAATACTATGACTGATTTAATAAAGCCGTTTTGGTGGCGCTGCTTGCTACTTGTTTTAGCTACTTTATATTTATTACCCGAAGCAATTTTTAATGCCCAATTAGTGTCATTAGTGGGGTTAGGCACTCCTTCAGCAGAAGATCTTGAACACCTTGAAATTTATGGCCGAGCAGTGTCTGGAGTAGGTGTTGCGCTGCTGTTAGCTGACTTTTTACCTAAAGCCATGGTTGCTAAAGTTGGCCGCGGACTTATCTCGTTTATCGCTTTACTGTGTTTAGTTTGGCCAGTGGTGTTTTTTGGCCAGAAGTATGTAATTGAAAAGACCTTGATTGAGCCCTCTACAGCAGAGCAACGTCAGTTTGCTACGTACAGTGCAGCACTGCGTGATGCTCTAGCAATTAACTCGATTAAAGTGAATGATCTCGATTATAACCCTGAGCAATTACATAGTTCAGAAAACTTAACCTTTTTGGCGCTATTTGGTGGCTTACTGTATAGCGACGCCGCACTTTCAGATAATTTAGAGCAAGATAAACGTAAGATCATCGCTGCTTTTGTGCAGAAGAAAGCGTATCAAGATTTTGATAAACATTATAAAAACTACAGCCAGCTATATGATGAGCTGGTGGTTAAATACAAAGCCTATGCTGATGGCAGTAAAAAGTATAACAACACTTTGGCTGGTATAGGTGAACGTGAACAAGGTTATTGGCAGCAAGTTGAGCAAGAGATCAACAGTGGCTGGAGCAAGTATCAGCAAGCACAAAAAGCCCACATTGCCAAAGCATCGGCACGAGCGCAAAAGTATGGCCCTAAGATTTATGATTACCATCACAGTATCGCTAAATGCCGTGAGCGTTATGATAAGAGCAGCGAAAAAGATCGCCGTAATCGCTGCTATGAGCGCGAAGCAGCAGACTACCGAAGCAATATTTTAAAAGCGGGTATTGGCTACATAGAGCCTGATTACTGGCTTATTGAAGAAGATGTTTCGGTTGCTGAAAATGCCGCAGGCACTATTTTGATGGGGGTGCTCACTGGCGGTGTTTATACAGCTCTGCAAGCGGCAAGTTTAGCAACCGGTGGCGATGGTGGTCTTAAGGATAAACGCTACAAATACACCGATGATCCCGATCATTATCAACTGCGTTTTTTACAGCATCCGAACTTTCATAAGATGTTTGTTAGCGAGACAGGTTACCCGTTTACGGTTGAAAACTTAGTGGCGTTTCGTACTCACGAAACAACGCAAAACAAGCTTAGAGCACACTTTGCTAGTAAAGGTTTACAACTTGAAAGCAATTGGAATGTGAATCAACGCCAAGCGTTTGCTAATGCAGTCGCAACCAAAGTTACCAACGAAGCGAATGCACAATGGCAAAGCGAAATGCGTAAACGTGGCATGAGCTTAGAGCCAAACTTAAGCTGGGTTGCGTTTCAGTTACACCCGCAAATTCAAGCTAAAATTGCCGACAGAATGGGCGATTTATATGTGAAAAACATTCGCGCCGATTGGAACAAAAAGAACTTTAAAGACAAGGTATTAGATCCAAACATTGCAAAACGCACCGACAAATACCTAGCTATGCTTAATAGTTCAGAAGGTAAATTTGCAGATGGTGGCGAGTATGCTGAGTACGGTAAACAAGCATTGCGTTCGGTGATTATTCCGCCTATTTCGATGTCGTTGTCACTGTTTTTGATTTGCTTAACCTTTAGCAAGCTGCCGTTAAAACTATGGCAATTGATTAAACCTAAGCAAGAAAAGCAACCAACCACTGCTGTATCTGTTTTGCAAAAGCTGATTATGCCAGCGCTGATTTTGATAGTGCCAGTAATGTTTGTGCATAACACCTTTACTGAAGACGACCAAAGCCCTGTTAACTACTTTTTAGACAAGGTCGATGAATCGAGCAATCCGGTGTTTAGTTATGCGATTCGTTGGACTTTGCATGCCCAGCCTTTGCTGCATCCTCTAGGCTTAGAATTTGAAGAAAAACTGCATATTTACGAGAGTTTTAGTCCAGTGAGCCATGCTTTAGCTAAGGTTGATATTTTGCGTCATGGCGATGCCAACTTAAGTGCAGAACAACAGCAGCGCAGACAATACATGGTTGAGCAAAAAACTAAGTTAACAATCTCCACGAATGCGGCGAATGCCACAATTCGTATCATGAATATCGGCCCGAAGTATCGTCCTGGCATGACGTTAAAAACGGGTGCTTATGATATTCAAGTATCGGCGCCTGGATATAAAACGTATCGACGTTGGCACCAAGTTGATGCTGGTGAACAAACATTAACCATTGATTTAAGCAAGTAATTAGCAAGGAATGAAAATGCAACATTGCCAAAATACGGTGTATGCCACCGACCTCCACTGTTGTGATTGTGGAGAAGCACTTGAGCAAAAAAGACAAATGCACACGGTTGAGGAACTCAACCCTGATTTACTGGTTGATGTAAAAAACTATGCGCCACAAGCGGGTACGATCACAGGTGTTGTGAAGTCAATGTATTACTATAAGCGCCGCTATAAAACCAATAACGACAACATGTTATATGGTTATTGGTGGCTAGAAGTAGAAGACAAAGACGGCATTATTCATGAGTTTAGTGTTGATGCAGAAAAAGATGTAATTGCTAACCTACAAAAGGGTAATGTGATCACTGCTTTTCAGGAAACACCGTTAACGCTTAATTATCGCATTGCTGATGGCAATGCTAGGCGGGTAGTTAAAAATGACCGCTTTATGCCAGTTGTGATTGTGCATTTTGCCGATCAACAATATCGCAGCTGGGACAAAACCATTAGCCGAAACTACACTGGTGGAACGATATTGTGGCTGGTGCTAAGTGTTATTACATTCTTAATCATGTTGTTCGCTGCAAAGCTTGAGTTTTTGCCTGCGCTACTTGCGTCATTGCCTGTGGCAATTGGGGTGTTTATGGCAGAGCAAAACTACCATAAAAAAGCCAAAGCCAAACAAGAAGCAAAGTATGATGCGATTTTAGCGGCAACAGATGTGATGCTATCGACCACCCTAAATCAATTGGGTTATAACATGCTGGCAAGAACGCCGAGTAAGTCAGATGTTATTTGTATCTCGTGTCAGCAGCGTATCAGCCAAGATGCGGCACATTGCTATTGCTGTGGTGCTAAGCAACATGTTGAAGCGATTGCTGCAAACGAACAGTCGCTTGCAAAAGATGATGAGCAAGCTATTAGCATTCAAAAAGCGTTAGAGCCAACTATAACCAAACCAACTAGTATCGCTGAGCTTGAGCATGCCATTATGGATGAATATAGTCTTGCGTATGAAAACGATTACGTGCATAAAAATGTTTGGGCACGTAACGAAAAAGGCACTATTCGTCATCGTGCTGTGCTTGGTAAAGTATTAGAAAAAGAGCAAAGCGCACATGCCAATGAAACACGTGAAACAGTAACCACCACTGAAACAACAACCACCTATCGAGGTGGCATGTATGTGGGGAGCGATGTAAAAGAGCGCGTAGAGGTATATCGCAATCGTAGCACGACTTTAAAAGGCGAAATTATGCTTGAGACGACCACAGGTGAGCCGTTTGTTTTTAAAGCCGGTGAAGATTTATTGGGCTCAGTTGATATCGGCGATTGGGTGTATTACGCCTACAGCAGTGTAGACACAAAGCGTTATTATAAGTATTACCGAGAGTATGCGGTTAATGTGAGTAAAGACATTGCCTATGGCAACTCATCAGTACGTAGCTTTGGTATGGTACATGGTTTTAACCGTATGGTACTGCTTGGCCTTACGTCAATAGGGCTAGCGTGGTACTTTGATGCTCAAGATTTTTACCCGTTGATAAATACACTCGTACCAGAGGCCGGGATTGATTTACTCAATAATTACCCGCAAGTGGTCGAACATTTAGATGGGCTTCCGGTTGCTGTGTTTATTGTATTAAGTGTGGTTACAGGCGTTTGGGGCTTTATTTATAGCCTAATAAACGGCTCACGTTTAAAGCGTAGTGTGAAAAAGCTTGAGAGCATGATCACAAAATTTTCAAAACAGTTTGGTAACGTTTCTGAGCAAATTAACAAATTGAACTAAAAGGGTTTCGCATGCGTATTTGGCAATTAGTTTTAGCGGCTATATTAATGTTTAGCTCGGCTGTAAAAGCGGAGCAAGAGCAATCTGTGGTCCTTATTTCGATAGATGGCTTTCGTTGGGATTATATTGAAAAACACCATGCAAAACACTTAAAAGCAATCAGTGAGCAGGGCGTACGAGCTAGCAAAATGCGTCCTGTTTACCCAACCAAAACCTTCCCGAATCATTTGTCGATTATTACCGGCTTGTTGCCGGTTAATCATGGCATTGTCGAGAACCGCTTTTGTGATACTGAGCGCAACGACTGTTACAAAATGGGGAAAGGGAAAGACGATAGCACTTGGGTGAGTGGTATTCCGCTTTGGAACCTAGCGCAAATGCAGGGCTTAAAAGCCGCAACCTATTTTTGGCCTGAATCAGATGCGCGCTTTAACGGTATGTTGCCTGATTACTTTTATCATTATTCAAAACACAGTGATTACCAAAAGCGTGTTGATCAAATTATTCAGTGGTTGAGCTTACCAAAAGCGCAGCGTCCACGTTTGGTTGTAAGCTACTTTTCGCTGGTGGATAGCATGGGGCATGAGTTTGGCCCAGATGCCAAAGAGACTTATGACGCAGTGCAAAAGCTCGATAGTTTAATGGCTGATTTATCGAGCCGTTTAAAAGCGCTTGATGAAAACATTAACTTGGTGATTGTGTCTGATCACGGAATGACCTCTGTTTATCCAAGCCTTAGCATTAAAATTGATAGCTTGCCGCAAGATGAAAACTTCATAGTGCAAAACACTGGCCCTCGGGTTTTATATTATGCAAAACCAGATAGCAAAGCAGACATCAACGGGTTCAGCAAAAAGCTTGCTAAAGCCGCAGATGGTCGTTACGTCGTGCTAAGCGAGCAGCAAAAGCGTGATTATCACTATAATAAAGGCCCGCGCGTTGGCGATATTATTTTACAAACCGACGCACCTCGTGTGTTTACCGACAGTAAAATGGCTGGTTACCTAGGCACTCATGGTTACGCTTACAGCGAAGATATGGCCGCAACCTTTATCGCCACTGGCCCCGCCTTTAAACAAGGCCTTCGTTTAGACGAAGTAAGTAATTTAGATGTGTACCCGCTGATCGCTAAAATACTTGGCCTTGAGATTTTAAGCCCAATCGACAGCGACGGCGCAAGTTTGTGGCCGGCTATGAAGCAGTAAGCTTTGAGTTAGTTTGTGCCAGCACATTACTAAGGCTAAATACGATACCGTAGGCGTGAAATTTATTTCGCGCGAAACAAGTTTCACGCCTACGAATTAATACATTAGGCACTGGGCGCTAGGATTTAGGTTCTTGGACGCGATGTAAAATCGCAGCTACAGACTCACACCCGTTACCTACAACTTCGTTACCCACCCGTACTCACCATGGCTTTGAAACTTGTAGCTTTGATTACCGGCATCAAATTGGCCTTGTAGGGTGTTTTCTGTGAGGGTCATCACGGCTTGATGGCCTGCTTTAGCATGATCATTGACTTTGCCAAATACACTTCTATCGCCATTGCTGGCTTCAATAATGTTACTAATTTCGACGGTGTAACTGAGGTATTCGTCGATCACTAAAATAAAGTGATCGCCGGGTTGTAAGGTTTTTAGGGTGTCTAAATCAAATTCGCTGAATGCGGTGTTTGCTAATTGGTCAGGCAAACGGCCTTGTTTATATAGATAATCGTGCGCATGATTAGATAGCTGATTAAGCGGCGCAGTTAAGTTCACAATGGGCTGTGGGGCTATTTGGTCGGCCTGCGCTTTGTAAGAGGCAACAAACTGCTGTGTGCTTGGTTTTGTTTTAAAACCATCACTTTGAATGTGCCATTCATTCAGTGCAAATGCTGTAAGTGGCAGAATGAAGATTAATGCAAGCGTCCTGTTCACATGTTTCTCTTACGGGTTTTTATGTTAACTCATTGTTAGTTTTTACCTTAAGTTAACAACCCGGTCAATGGTTAATCACTAAGTAGTGGTTTTTATTATCGTGTCGATAAAATTAATTTGTTTTACTCGGCTTTGAATGCTCAGCATAATCCGCGTTTTTTTGTCACCGAAACTCAAAGACCAGAGGTACCAAGCATGCGCGGGTGGATCATTTATAAAGATAGCCAAGGCTTGTTAAAACAAGAAACCTATGAAGTAGAACGTTTACTTGCTGCAGCCGAAGAAGAGGGCATAGATTTACAAGTTTATTCGCCTGATCAATTTGACCTGACTATTACCCGTGAAGACGGTAAAAGTATTTTAATTGATGGTAAGTCAGTTGAGCTCCCCGATTTTGTTATCCCTCGCATGGGGGCAAGTACAACTTATTTTGCGCTAGCGATTATTCGCCACCTTGAACGTTTAGGTGTGTACTGTGTTAACAGTTCGCAATCCATCGAAACAGTAAAAGACAAATTATTTGCACAGCAAATTCTTGCAGAGTGTAATTTACCAACGCCAAATACCATGTTGGTTAAATTTCCGGTGAATATTGATTTGGTTGAAAAGCAAATTGGCTTTCCTGTGGTTATTAAAACCTTATCGGGCTCGCAGGGGAGTGGTGTATTTTTATCAAAATCAAAAGAAGAGTTTGATGACTTAATGCAGCTGATTGAGGCTGCAAATCCACAAGCAAACATCATTCTACAGCAGTTTGTTAAGTCAAGTCATGGCCGTGATTTGCGAGTACTTACTATCGGTGGTCGTGCTGTTGCATGTATGGAACGTAACTCACAGGGTAAAAACTTTAAAGCCAATGTTAGTGCAGGTGGCACAGGTAAGTCATTTCCTATTACGCCAGAAATTGAATGGCTTGCAACCCAAACAGCGAACGTACTCAACCTTGATGTAGCAGGCATCGATTTATTGTTTGATGAGCAGCACTTTAAAATTTGTGAAGCAAACTCAAGCCCAGGCTTTGAAGGCTTAGAAGGTGCGTTGGGTATTGACGTAGCCAAAGAGATTTTGCACTTTATTCGCATTCGTTTAGGTATTTTTGATAAATCCACAAAACCAGAAGCGCAAGAAAAAGCAGCTGAGAGCGCAGCTTAATCTTCGGTTATTTTTGCACAAAAGCCATTTTCTGAACTTAGAAATAAGTTGAGTGAATGGCGGTTGCAAATTGCTTGTACGGTTGCAAGGCCTAAACCAAACCCTTCTTTTTGACGCGCCGGATCGCTGCGATAAAAGCGTTTTGTGAGCTGTTGTAAATCATGTTCGTTTACACCCTTACCATTGTCGACAACTGATATACTTTTTTCAGCAATTATTATTTTAATCGTTGCGCCCTTACCAGCGTACTTTATAGCATTTTCGACTAGGTTAAAAATTGCTTGAAACAACAGGTTTCGATCACCGCTTAATTGCCAAGATGAAGAAATAGCGACATCAATTGATTGACCGTTTTGTTCGGCACTGGGTTGTAGAATTTCACTAATATCATTGGCAAGTTGACTACTATCAATTGTTTCGAGCTGCAACGGAAATTGTCCATGTTCTAAACGTGTGAGCTTTAGCATGGCGTCAAAGGTGTTAATGATACTATTGAGCTGTTCAAGCTCGTAGCCCATTTCTGGCAGCTTTTGTAAACGCTGCTCTAAATTAAGTTTTAATCGTGTCAGTGGGGTTTTTAGATCATGAGCGATATTATCGGTAATTCCCTGTACCAAAGCGAAATTTTCCTCTACTGCATCGAGCATTGTATTGATGTGAGCTGCTAAACGATCAAATTCATCACCTTTATCTTTATGGGATAAACGCGCGCTTAAGTTGCCATTTTGAACTTGTTCGGCTGTTGCATTGAAGTAGTTTACACGACGCAAGTGTCGACGAGAAAATAGGTAACCAAACAAGCCTGTTAACGCTATTGCTAAGATAAAAGTCCAACTAGTGATTGATTTGAAATCGATGATTAAACGTTGTAAATGCTCTGTGGCAGTGGCAAGCACGATATTGCCATAAACGGTTTTAACTTTGCCTGTTGTGAGTAGGCGTATTTGACCTCGTCCGGTATCAAGAACAGGAAAAACAACTGTTTCAGGGAGTGAAGGGATATTATCGGGTAAAAAGCTTAGCTGCTGGCTTTGTTCATAATCACTCTGCCAAAAAATTAAAATATCACCTTCGCTTCTGAAAACATCCAGCTGTTGAAAAAAGCTTTGCTTGTCAAATTCGGAGGCGAGCGCTTCGATACGTGTTTTTTCGGCATCAAGGCGCCGTTCAACTTGACGGCTTTGCTCGCCAAGTAACAGTTGGTAGATTAAAGTAATCGCAAGTAATAAAGTAACAGCGGTAATTGCTGCAAAGGCCAATGTTAAACGCCAAACTGAGCTTTTTCTTGGGTCGAACAAACGTAGGTTATTTTCGTACATTAACTCTCACTAGCTTTTAAGCGGTAGCCGACACCGCGAACTGTTTCGATTTCTAATTGCGCGGACGCTTCTGTGAGCTTTTTACGAAGCCTCGCAATATGCACGTCAATAACGTTGGTGCCAGGATCAAAATGATATTCCCATACCGATTCAAACAATAAGGTACGGGTGACTAATTTGTCTTGGTGATCTAATAAATACCTAAGCAATTTAAATTCTTTGGGCTGTAAATTAACAGTTTTAGTGTTTACTTCAACTCGTTGATTACTGTAGTCGAGCGTTAAATTGGCAAGACTAATTTTAGTGCTCAGTGGGGCATGAAAGGTATGCCGTTTTATTAAGTTTTCGACTCGAATAGCTAATTCAGAAAAAGAGAAGGGTTTTGTTAGATAATCATCACCGCCGGCTTTTAAACCTGTCACTCTGTCGTCTACTTTATCTAGCGCAGATAGTATTAATACTGGCGTTGTTTTGCCGGTTGCTCTTAATGCTAACAATACCTGTAAACCATCAAGCTTAGGAAGCATACGATCTAGAATAATCGCGTCGTAATGTTCACACGTCGCTAGCATAAGCCCTTGTTGACCATCTTCTGCGCAATCTAATGTGTAGCCTTGCTCAATAAAAGCCTTGTATAAAAACTCGCGATTTTGCTGGTCGTCTTCAACTAATAATAGTTTCATTAATTGCCCCAACGAAGCAAAGGTAAGTTCTTACCCGTCTCAAGATCAATCGCTTTTTTGTGACGCCCTTTGCTGGTTACGAATGTGGCGACCATGTATGTGATCCCCATGTCTTGCTCTAATTGGGCTTCAATTAGGTAGTGTGTTGGCTCACTATCTAGTTGTGTTACTAAACCATGTAATGTGTAACCTTTACGGCTCATCAAATTAGCAGCTGCTATTTCTTCTTGTTCATCAAGCTCCGGAGCTTCATACTCAAGCTCTATTACCTTTCCCGCACTGTCTAAAAGTAATTCGATAAATCGTTGTTTTTTAGCTTCATATAAAGTGACTTCGAATACGCTTTGACCATTTTCAATTTCCAGTTCAAACTCAACAATAACGGCATTTTTCGCATAGTGTTGTTCTATGTTATATAAAACTTCAGTCGGGGCAGGGGCTGTGCTTGAATCTAGCATATTAAAAATGGCTGAACTTGCAGCAAAAGCAAGGCCAGAAATTAAGCACAGGCAAGTTAAAACTAGTTTTTTCATAATATTTCGACATTAGTTTGGCAGCACGTTTAGTGCTGCCATTGTTGTATTTTGTTGTTAATCATCAAGCCTACATGCACGTACGATGTTATCTTGTACCCACTGGCATTCTAGATCAACATATTGTTCTGTAAAACTCGCTAAGCTGTTATCTTCACTGATGTAGCCGAATAAACTAGCCTGTTGCGATTCAGTTACTGTTACTATGCCTTTTAATTCAAGAGGTTCATTGCTGTTATCACGTTCGATTTCACTGACAATATAGCTCTGTCCATCAATAAGACCTTCAAGCTCTAACCATTCACCTGAAAGAGTATCTGCTGTTAACCCATCTTCAAAAACGGTTCTATTTGTGATTTTCAAGCTGATGCCATTGATAATAATGTTGCCATTGCTGTAATTGGCAAAGCCAGAAACACTAAAATTACTGCTTAAATTAGGCGAAGTGTGGCTTTTCTCCAGATCTATTTCGTGGGCTAAAAACCAATTATTAGCTTGCTGCCAGATGGCATCTACTTCTATCGTATCTCCTATGGTTAATGTAGCGCGAGTGGTATCTTCAAATTTAGTTTGATTGGTAATACTCACTTGCCATTGATTGTTCAGGGTAACCAAGGAAGCGTCATTGTTGATGAAGGTAATTGTACCAAAAAGCGCTGTATCTAGATCGTCATCAGCTGTAAAGTTATGTTCAGCGTCAACCTCTTGTGCCATTAATAAGTTACCTTCTAAGCGGCCCTCTACTTCAACGAATTGATTGTTTTCTAATGCGCCGTCGATGTCTGCCTGTTGATATTGAACAGTTAAATCACCTAGTTTAAAAGTATAAGAGGCAGTGTTTAGATCTGTTATGAAACCTTCGAGTTCTAATTCTGCGCTGTTAGATAATGGTTGTTGGTAGGTAACCGTGAATTCACTATGGCTATTGTTATAACCGCTTAATTCAACCAGGCTACCATTTGAAAGGTTTTCGGTATTTAAATTATTTAACTTGAAGCCCGCAATTGTAGCGCCTTGTTCATTGATACTAACAGGCCCTTTAAAACTTGGATCATAATCAATCTGAGTTGCTTCTTTACCATTTGTTTCAACTTCAACCATCATACCCACTTTTAGATCGCTGATTAATGCGTGGTTGTCATCCACCTCAATGTCAGCATTATTTGTGGCTATTTGATGTTGGTTAACTGTAATACTGTTACTTGATATCGCACTTACCTCACCGACTAATAAGCTTGGCAAAGTGAGAGTATTTTGTACTGGTTCCTCACTCTTACTACTACTGCCACAGCCTGAAAGTAGTGCACTGATTGTTGCTAACGAAATAATAGATAGGCGATTTTGATTGATTAGTTTTGTCATGATTGGTCCTTAAATTAGTCAGTGTTTGCAGTTTAACTAAGTAAGGATTGCTTGAAGGTGGAGAGAAAATTAAATTTTGTTAATGTTTGGCATTGCAGTAAATGCCTCTTCTGTATAGTAAATTAATCTTAAAATACTACAAAAGTGTACAGTGCCATCTGGCAAATCATAGGATATGGTAGATTTTTAATTGCAAGGAGTGTGTGTACATGAGTCAGCTCATCAGTCGAGCAACTGCGGGGTTAGTGGCCGTTATTATTGGTTTTACTAGCTCAATTGCACTTATTTATCAGGTCGTTATGGTGTTAGGTGGCACACCTGATTTGGTTGCTAGCTGGGTATTAATGCTTGGTCTTGCTATGGGCGTCAGCTCAATTGCGTTGTCTTACTACTACAAGGTGCCTATTCTTATCGCGTGGTCAACAACCGGAGCGGCACTCCTTATTTCAAGTGCCCAAGGGTATAGCTTAAATCAAGCTGTTGGCGCGTTTATGTTCTCCGCTGCGCTGGTGTTTTTGTCTGGCATTACTGGCGTGTTCGAAAAAATGATGAATAAGATCCCAAGTCAACTGGCCTGTGCAATGCTTGCAGGCGTGTTGGTGAATTTTGGTATTGATGTGTTCAACTTTATGAACGAGCTGCCTTTAGTGATTGGGTTAATGGTGGCTGTTTATTTATGTGGAAAACGTTACTTTCCACGCTTTGCTATGCTCGCAGTGGTTGTGGCGGGATTTTTAATAGCAGGTGTAACTGGGCAAATTGATACCTCTAGCTGGCAGTGGAAAATGAGCGAGTTTGCTTACATTGCACCTGAGTTTGATTTAAACGCCATGATAAGTGTTGGTTTACCGCTGTTTATTGTGACTATGACGTCGCAAAACTTACCGGGTATTGCTGTATTAAAAGCGCATCACTATAAAGCCCCTGTGTCGGCAGCGTTAAATGTAACCGGGCTATTAAATGTATTTATTGCACCATTTGGTGGCTATGCCATTAATCTAGCGGCTATCACCGCTGCCATTTGTATGAGCCCTGAGGCTGATAAAGATCCAAGAAAACGTTATTGGGCAAGCATTGCTGGTGGGGTGTTTTACATTATTATGGCGCTCCTCGCGGCAACCTTGGTTGGTTTGGTAGCAAGCTTGCCACAGGCATTGATTTTGGCGTTGGCGGGTATCGCACTATTTGCCACTATTGCCAGTAGCTTACAGCAAGCTTTAACTGAGGCGTATTATACCGAAGCCGCTATCGTGACCTTTTTGGTCACAGCGTCTAATCTAACTTTGTTCTCGGTTGGTTCTGCATTTTGGGGAATTGTTGCAGGTACGGTGACTTTGGTTATGACACGCAAAGATTAGTGACACGCTTCAATATTAAAAAAGCCCTAGTTACTGTATATAATAGCTAGGGCCTTTTGTTATTTAAGTAGTGGTTTTATCACTTCAAACATTGCATTGATATGGTCATCGCGGGTATTCAATGCTGGAATGTAGCGGTACTTTTCACCGCCTGCATGCTCAAAGTTTTCGCGGTTTTCGCCTTCGAGTTCTTCTAGTGTCTCTAAACAGTCGGCACTAAACGCAGGGCTTAAAATTGCAACGTCTTTAATGCCTTCAGCAGGGTAGCTTTCAAGGGTTGCGTCTGTGTATGGCTTCAACCATTCAGCTTTACCAAAACGGCTTTGAAAGGTTGTTACAGCAAAGTCTTTTTCAAAGCCAAGTTTCTCAGCCACTAAACGGGTGGTTTGCAAACAAAAACAGTAGTAAGGGTCGCCGTTTTCTAAAAACAGTTTAGGTGTACCATGGTACGAAAACACCAACTTTTGTGGCGTGCCATGGGCATTTAGATCTTCGCTAATGCTAGCGGCTAGAGCATCAATGTAAGTCGGGTTGTCGTGATAACCATTAATAAAATGCAGCTCTGGCACCCAGCGCCACTTGCGAAGCACATTTGATACTGCATCAAATGTTGAGCCAATGGTCGTGCTTGAATATTGTGGGTACATAGGCAGCACAATCACGCGAGTGATACCTTTTTCGCGCAGCTCTTCAAGGCCTGCTTCAATTGAAGGGTTACCGTAGCGCATGGCCATAACTACTTCGGTGTCGTGGTGTCCTTTGTCTTTTAAAAGGGCTGCTAACTTTTTGCTTTGCTCTCGGGTAATATGAGTAAGCGGTGAGCCGTTTTCAGTCCAGATACTTTTATAAAGTGCTGCTGAACGTTTTGGGCGTAACGTAAGTACAAAGCAATAAAGGATGATCATCCAAATGAAACGCGGGATCTCGACAATTCGTGGGTCTGATAAAAACTCGCGTAAATATGTTCTAAGTGCCGCGGTAGTAGGGGCGTCTGGGCTCCCTAAGTTGGTCAGTAAAATGCCCGTTTTTTTGTTGAATCGGCCGTCGTGCGGCTTATCGGTAATGGCGGAAAATCGCGACACTGAGTGCTCCTGTATGAAGTAATCGTAATATAAATCACATTGTAACGAAGTAAGCTGACTATGTGATCACTTTATTCGCTAATTTTTGATCATGATCCTGAAAGGGTTCGGCTTTTTCGATTCTAGTTGTTGCAGTTTATTAATCGATTTAGGGCCAAATACATGCCCTTTTGGCAACAGTAAAATACCGTCGTAATTTCTGAGCGCGTGACCAAGCACCATGCCATTTTTAAGGTTTTGTGCTGAAAGAATTTTCATAGTGCCAACATTTTGAACACTCGCACAGTTAATTTCTAAGCTATTAAATATTTCTAAAATTTTTGGGTGGTAGTATGTTCCGCTATAGAGCTGTAATTGATCGCGAGCCCTTTCAAAATTACTACTCTCTGAGCTTGAAAGTTGTGCAACGGCTTGCCAAAAATCACGGGCTACAGCTAATATCATCGCGGCTTTTGGAATCTCATTCCCTTTTAACCCTTTCGGTTTTCCTGTCCCATTATAGTGTTCAAATTGGTAATAAATTGCTTCAGATACATCACTTAAGTGAGGCGCAGGCATGAGCATTAATTGTGCTGTACTTGGGTGCGTATAAAATAGTTTTCGTTGTGTTTCAGTGAGCTCTTTAGTTGGTTTTTTATAAAGCTCTGGCTCCATTGCAAGTAGACCTATTTGTGATAAGTATCCTGCCATTTCTGTCATTTCTATAAGTTGATTGTCTAGACCAAGGCGCGTGGCTAGTTGTTTACAGGTAGCAGCAATATTTTGAGCTTGTGTTCCATCTAGGTAAGGGTTGGCATTTATAAAGTTATATAAAATCTCAAAAGTAGCGCGATGCTCATGCTTCTCTCGTTCATTTACTGTTTCAAGTTGTTTTAATACTTTACGGATTTGTTGTGTGCGCTTTTCTACCATTTGCTCAAGGTTGTTGTTTAGCTCTTTTAGTTGGCTGTTTTGCGCTTTAATTTTTTGCTCTAACTGTTGATTCTGGCGTTTCAAAGATGTTTTTTCTATCGCATCATTTATATTGCTTAGTAGTAATTCGTTTTGCCATGGTTTTTGTATGTAAGTATGAATTTTACCGATATTGACTGCAGCAATCGTGTTTTCTATATCTGAGTAACCGGTTAGCAAAATGCGCTGTGGTTCAGGAGCAATGGTGAGTGCCTGTGCGAAAAACTCAGCCCCATTCATGCTTGGCATACGCATGTCGCAGATAATTACATCAAAACTATAATTGGCTAGAGTTTTAAGTCCATCTTTGGGATCTGAGCAGGCTTTTACGGTGATATTGTTAGCTGATAATAACCGCAAAAGAGTTCGCAGCACTATTTCATCATCATCAATGCATAAAACCTGAATATGTTGTTTGCTAATTTGCTCTGCCATGCCATTTTACTATGAATCATCGTTAATCAATAACATAGCCTTAAATTAAGCCTTGTGCTAGGTTTTAAAAGAGACAAACACAGTTTGAGATTAAAATGGATGATTTTAAACAAGCTTATTTATTAGAGAAAGCGGCCAGAGAAGAGGCCGAACAATTGCTTGCCGATAAAAGCCGGATTCTGGTAGCTGTTAATAGTGAGCTTGAACAAAAAGTTGCTGATTTAGAGCATCATCAAGCTATGTTTATTCAAGCTGAAAAAATGGCAACTTTAGGCACATTGTGTGCTGGAGTCGCACATGAAATTAATAACCCGCTTGCTTATAGTATGAGTAACCTTGATAGTTTGAAAAGCTACTGTGGTTTCTTCAGCAAGCTACTGAAATTATGCAGCGAGTTTAGTGAAAATCACATAGACAAAGAGGCTTTTCATCAACAGCTGGTGGATCTAAACCAAGTACACTCTTTTGCGTTTGTTGCTGATGATTTACCTGATTTAATTGATGATACAGAACAAGGTTTGCAACGGATTAGTAAAATAGTGTCGAACTTGTTGAATTTTTCTCGCCCTAAAAGCCAGGATATGCAGTTTGCTGATATGACAGATGCAGTGACAAGTGCGGTGAAACTTCTTACTAATCAATTAAGAAATTGTCATTTTCAATCGCAATATAGCCCAATATCCCAAAGCTGGTGTAATCTAGCTGCTATTAGCCAAGTAATTGTTAATCTTTTAATTAATGCTAAACAAGCTTGCGATAATCAAGACTCTCAAACAAAAATTACTATCAATGTTTATGAGCTAGAGCAACACATATATATCGACATTGAAGATAATGGCATTGGTATGTCAGCAGAGACCATCGCTAAAATATATGATCCTTTTTTCACTACTAAACCAGTAGGAGAAGGTACCGGCATGGGTATGACGATGGTGTATGCTATTGTGCATGAACATAAAGGTCGAATTGATATTCAAAGCTCGCAAGGAATTGGCACAAGAATGAGTTGCGTATTTCCTGTTTTGAGTCAGGTAACTAGTTGACAATATTTCAGTTGTTGCAAAAATTTATGGATTCGCTAGTGTAGAGCTAAACCCATTTAAAATTATTGAAAAGGCACGTTATGCTCAATCAACAAAGTTCAGATGTTTTTAACAACTATCTCGCCGGTCAAAGTACAACGAATCAAGTGAGTTTGGATCAAGTGCTTGGCTATATGTCTGGTTTGTTAGCCTGTTCAGAGTTTTTTGGAGAGTCAGAGCTTGCCAATTACATTGCTGATAATGATGAAGCGGTATTCAACACCTTAATGACGGATTCTGAGCCACGCGATGCAATGATTGAGCTGCTCGATAATGTGACCGAGGCACAAGTTGAACAAAAGAAGATTTTAGCCGAATTATATCCAAATGAAGTAAACAGCAATGAGCCAAGCCAAGCACTGCAAGATTTTTGTAGTGGCTATATTGCAGCTTATATCGTGAATCAAGAAATTTGGCACAGCGATTTACAATTTTTACTGCAAGCGGATGGTCAACAAGAAAATGAAAGCGAAGATGGTCAATTGTTTATTGATAATTTTGAAGCAACTCTCGATTTGCTTACCACCTTTGCAATGTGGGATCAGGCGCTAGCAAACCACCCTGAACCAGATAAACTAGGCGAAGGGTTTGTGACCTTCTTTAACGCACTAGACGAGAGTTTATCTGAAATTGCCACTATGGCGTTAATGCTTGAAGATGAAAAGCTGGCGATGTTGGAACAAGATAAGTAAATACTCCTCACCTCAGTAGAGATAAGCTGATAGTTGCATTATTTTGCTTATTTCTGCTGTAAAGTGAATAATTCCCACCACTGAAACTCTATTAATACTATAAATAGAAATATTTATACCTAAGTCGTACCTCTTTTTTCTTTCATTTTGTGGATTTGTTGATAGGATGTTTTGTAAAGGTTAACTCGCAGGCTTGAGTTAGCTTTCAAACTTGTGATTTTAAAATCAATAATACGTGCTTAGTGCTTTTCTAAATTTCTCCAAAAGGGGCGTCTTTTGTTTTAAGGAAAGCCAGAATATCAACAGGATACACATGACAACACATTCTTTAAGTATGCTGGCCGTTGCGGTCAGTGTGGCTGTTTCTGCGACTTCAGTGCAGGCAGCTGAGCAAGCACCTGCTGCCAAAGCAGATAAAAACATCGAACAAATCTCTGTATTAGGCTCTCGGGTTGCTAATCGTACGGCTACCGAATCAACATCACCCGTTGATTTAATTGATGCAGATGACCTAAACAAAGGTGGTTTTACTGAGCTCGGCCAAAGTCTGCAAGCGACGGCTCCTTCATTTAACTTTTCACGCACGCAAGTGTCAGATGGCTCTGACTTATTTAGACCAGCGACTCTTCGTGGTTTACAGCCTGACCAAACGTTAGTGCTTATAAATGGTAAGCGCCGTCATAACCAATCTATTTTTGGCTTAAATGGTACTGTAGGTGCCGGTGCTGCAGGTACCGATATGAACGCGATTCCGCTTACCGCTTTAAAAGGCGTTGAAGTACTTCGTGATGGTGCTGCGGCGCAATATGGCTCAGATGCGATTGCTGGTGTTATCAACTTATCGTTAAACGATTCAACCGGTGTTACAACGGGTTATGTGCAAGCAAGTAGCACAGGTGAAGGCGATGGTGACACTATTTCAATGGGGTTAAACCGGGGTTTTGATTTAGGTGATGAAGGCGGCTTCATTAACTTTTCTTTAGAATACCGTGATGCTGATGGCACCAACCGCGCCCAGCGTGATACTGGTGGCTCAGTTGATGTACCAGCAGGTACGCTGTCTGACGAGGTTCGTTGGGGGCAAGGTAACGCAGATAGTGAGTTTACGTCTGTGTTTTATAACATGGCGTTACCATTTGGTGAGACTGAGCTTTACTCATTTGGTGGATACTCAAACCGTACTGCGCTAGGTAATGGTTTTTATCGTAATTTTGACCAAGCGGCGAAGAACGTGGTGCAAGTATACGGCGATGGTTTTTTACCTCGCATCGATAACGAAGCCGAAGATATTTCGTTTTCACTTGGTTTACGCGGTGAGTTAAATACAGATTGGAGCTATGACGTATCTGCCGTATATGGTGAAAACAGTTATGATTTTACGTCAAAAAACACCCTAAATGCGTCGTATGCTGCTGAATATGTTGCGAATAACCCTGATGCAAGCGATGCTGATATTGTTGCAAATGCAGGCCCTAATGGTGGCTACTCAGGTGGCTTTAGGTTTGATCAAACAACAGTAAATGCAGACCTGAATGGTATTGTTGATATTGGCCGCAGTGAGCCTTTGTATGTATCAGTGGGAGCTGAATACCGTAAAGAGAATTATGAAATCGTGCCGGGCGAAGAAGCGTCTTATGCGTGTGGTTTAGCTAATTCAGATACTTCATTCCCTGCGGTAAACGACAGCAGCGTATTTGCTGAGTGTGGTTTCCAAGCTTATAACGGTTTACGCCCTGAAGCGTCAAATAAAGAGAGTCGTCACAGCTATGCATTTTATGTGAATGCCGAAACGTTGATCACGGATGCATGGCAAGTAAGTACAGCGCTTCGTTATGAAGACTTCTCTGATGCCGGTGATGACATCATTGGTAAGCTAGCAACGCGCTATGAAATTACCGATGACTTTGCCGTGCGTGGTGCGATTTCGTCTGGCTTTAGAGCGCCATCATTGCAACAAAGTGCGTACACTGCTTACACTACAAACCTAGGTGCTGGTGGTGTGTTATTGCAGTCATTCACAGCAACTGCTGGCTCTGATTTCCCATCAGCACTTGGCGTTGATAGTCTAGGCCTTGAAAGCTCTGAAAACTTAAGTGCGGGTTTTGTTTATAACGTAACCAGCGATTTATCATTAACTGTTGATTTTTATCATGTAGAGATCAAAGACAGAATTACCCTTGGCAGCTTAATGTCGGCGGACGATGTGGCATTTAGTGCCGAGGCTGTGGCTGCGCTTAATGCAACAGGGGCACAGCAAGCCAACTACTTCTCAAACTCAGTTGATTCAACCACTAAAGGGGTTGATATTATTGCTTCGTACCGCACCGATTTATACGACGGTAATTTCTCAGCAACCTTCGCGGGTAACATTAACGAAACTGAAATTGATGATGTAAATGCACCAGAGGGTATTCCTGAATCAATCGCCCTTGATGATTTACAACGTAGTTTCTTAACAGACGGTCAACCAGGTGAGCGTGCAACGCTAACGTTTGAATACGATCGTGGCGATTTCAACAGCATGCTACGCTTTAATTACTATGGTGAAACAGACGTTAAATACTTTGGTAATGACCACATTGGTTTGCCTGATGAGCTATCACCTACCGGTGAGTTTAAAGACACAAGCACGGTAGAATCGGCGGTATTAGTGGATGTTAATGTGGGCTATCAGCTAACTGACGAACTCATGCTATCGGCGGGTATTGATAACATCTTTGATGTAACGCCAGACGAACTAGGCGAAGATGAAGCGCTTGATTTTATTACAAATAAAGCATTCAAATACCCTGTTCGTGCACTACCTTATGGTTTTGATGGTATGACCTACTACGCAAAATTAAGTTTTAGTTTTTAATTCCTAAGTTGATATGAAACTTAAATAGCGCCTAACGGCGCTATTTTTTTGCTTAATTGTAGTATGCGACATTTGTCGCTCTAATTAATGACAGCTGTCTTTAATTAGAGAGTTGCAAGGGAAAGTTTCGAGGTGCGAGGTGCGAGGTGCGAGTTTCGAGACAAGAGACACGAGATACGAGTTTGTAGCAGCGATTTTATATCGCGTTTACACTCGCATCACGCATCTCGTATCTCGCATCCATCACCAATGTCGCGGCATAAAGCCGCTGCTACGTAGGCGTTATGCTTGCATGGCGCGCGAAACAAGTTTCACGCCTACGTCTAAATCGTTTCACATTTGTGAGGTGTTTGAGAGTTCATGGCTAAAGCCATTCCTACGAACGACATCAAATTTGTAGCAGCGATTTTATATCGCGTTTATCCTCACACCTAGCACCTAGCACCTAGCACCTAGCCCCTCGAACATCTCATCTCATAATTCGCATCCATCACCAATGTCGAGCCATAAAGTCGCTGCTACGTAGGCGTTATGCTTGCGTGGCGCGCGAAACAAGTTTCACGCCTACGTCTAATCGTTTTACATTTGTGTGGTGTTTAAGAGTTCATGGCTAAAGCCATTCCTACATACGACATCAAATTTGTAGCAGCGATTTTATATCGGGTTTATTCTCGCATCTCGCATCTCGCATCTCGCATCTCGCAACTCGCAACTCGTAACTCGTAACTCGCACCAATGTCGCGGCATAAAGCCGCTGCTACGTAGGCGTTATGCTTGCATGGCGCGCGAAATAAATTTCACGCCTACGTCTAGTCGTTTTACATAGGTGTGGTGTTTGAGAGTTCATGGCTGAAGCCATTCCTACGAACGACATCAAATTTGTAGCAGCGATTTCATATCGCGTTTTATCCTATTCAATGCGCAGCCTCTTTGAGAGTTTTTGTTTTCTCTGTGTACCGCGAAGCGCCTCTTTGTTGTCTGTGATTAAAATTATTTTCACAAAGAGAAGTTTATGAGAAGAAAAAGAGGAAGTGAAAACACCTCCTCCATAATTGTAATATTTTTGCTATTTCGAACCATTAACCACTCGGTCGCAAATCTCGCGCATTTGTTGTTTTATTTCGGGTTCTTTTTCATCGAATATCTTGTTGATCCGCTCGATATAGGCATGGTTTTCTTCGAATGGCACGCCGATTTCGTAGACATCGGCGGCTTCGCGTAGCATTTCTTTATCGAACTCACTGAAAATATCGACCATCTCTTGGGCTTTCTCTTGCTCAATACCGAGTGCTTCAAAAGCTGAGCGGCCCATACGCATGGTACTGTCGTATGTTTCGCGAATAATATCTCGACAACCGTAAGCCCATAAATCGTATACATGATGGCGGTCTACAGCGCGGGCAACCACATGTAAATGCGGGTAATTTTGCATCGCATAACGAACTAATTTAGTGATTTGTTCGGCATCATCAAGCGCAACAACCAGCAGTTTTGCATCTTCAATGCCTGCAGCACTGAGTAAGTCTGGTCGAGTTGCATCACCAAAGAAATTACGAATACCAACACGCTCTAAGGCTTCGAGTTGCTTGTAGTTGTAATCAATCACAGTCGTTTTATAGCCGCCAGCTTGTAAAATACGGTCAACCAGCCCACCCATTCTGCCTGAGCCTGCAATGATCACATGGCTATCATCGGGAAACTCGTCTGTTTCTTTTCCTGGTTGCTCACAAATGAAACGGGGTGCTATCACACGCTGATAAAGGATATATAACCCAGGTGAAAGTAGCATGGATAAAGTAACAACCAGTAAAAGTTGGTCGGCGATGTTGTCTGCCAATACATTATTAGAGACACTGTAAGCAAGTAGTACAAAACCAAACTCACCAGCTTGAGCAAGCCCCAGTGCTAGCAACCAGAGTGCGGCGCCTCTAAGACCAAAAATACGACCTAAAATAAGCAGTACAGCTGTTTTTGTTACAATCAATGCACTGGTTAAGAGCACAATGGTAGCTAGGTTATCTGCGAGTAATTGAAAATTGATACTAGCGCCAACGGTGATAAAGAATAATCCTAGCAACAGCCCTTTAAAGGGATCGATATTACTTTCGAGTTCGTGTTTATAAGGTGAATTTGCAAGCACAACACCCGCTAAAAAAGTACCAAGTGCAGGTGATAAGCCTACTAACGACATCATCAAAGCGATACCAATAACAAAGAATAGGGCTGTTGCAGTAAATAATTCGCGAAGCCGTGCTTGTGCTACAAATCTAAAAATGGGTGCGGTTAAGTAGTTACCGCCAAAAACAACGAGCGCTATCATACCTAAAGTAACCAGCGCTGCTTGCCAGCTCTCAAGACCCGCCACCAAGCTTAAACTAGCATGAGTGTCTTCACTTGTATGGGCTGTATCTGCAATGGCTGGCGCTAATTCAGGTAAAGCAAGTAAGGGAATAAACGCAAGCATAGGAATAACGGCTATGTCTTGAGTAAGTAATACGCTAAATGAGGCTTGACCACCATCTGATTTTAATAACCCGCGCTCTGAAAGCGTTTGCAGCACAATCGCGGTCGATGAAAGTGATAAAATTAAGCCTATTGTAAGTGCTGTTTGCCAAGCATGACCAAATGCTAAACCAATACCCGTAAAGGCGGCAGATGATAAAACCACCTGTCCGCCACCAAGTCCAATAAGCTGTTTTCGCATTGACCAAAGCGCTTTGGGTTCAAGCTCTAAGCCAACAATGAACAGCATCATTACCACACCAAATTCAGCAAAATGCTGAATGGCAATCACATCAACATTTAAAAGTGTCAGTGTTGGCCCAATAACAATACCAGCGAGTAAGTAGCCAAGTACTGAGCCTAACCCCAGTTTGCTGGCAATAGGCACGGCAATAATGCCTGCAATAAGGAAAATATAGGCGATTAAGAGAAAGTCAGTCATCGTAATCCTGTTTGTTTTTAATTAACTATGGATGGTTTCGCTAGTTTTGCCAGTAGTTAGGTAGTGAATGCAATCAAAAAGCGAATTTAGTCAGTAAAATGACAACAAGGAATGGTGTTTAGTCAAAACAAGTAAGACAAAATAAGGGGTAAAAAATCATCGTTTTTTTATTAAAAATACTTGCGTAGAGCTTGGCTAGGTATATACTCGCAGCACGTTTAATAGGAGCAAAAAATGAGCAAAAAGAAACAACGCGCACAAGGCCAAGTTGATACTGGTCGTGGTGTAATCAACGACAATGTGTACGCCGCAATGGTGACATCTAAGCTGTTCACAGCAAAAGTAGAGAAACCTAAAAAAGGTAAAGGTGCTTATCAACGTAAGGCAAAACATGCAGGACGAGAGTCCTATTTAATCGCTGCTTAATTAAGTTGTGATCAAATAGGATTTTTGTGAAAAGCAAACACTGAGTGTTTGCTTTTTTTATGACTAAAATTCGTGTTAAGAATAAATTTCACCCAATTTTAATAGAAATTTTTACCTAAAAACTAATTTATTCGTTATATACCCAGAATCGATACGGTAATTATTTTTGTTTTACCTCACATAACCTCTGACTATTTTGTGCGCAAACCAGATAAACCGTACTTTTGTGGTTAAAATATTGTTAATTTCATGTTCATTTTTACTCTGTAGAATCATCCTCGTTTTTGCTTTTCAATAAAAATAATTAATTCTTTTTTAGTGTTTATATTTAAATTTTGCATCAAAAAGTGTGTTTATTTTACCCTTTACAGGTAAATGCAAACTTGACGTAATAGCGCTTTGTGTTACTTTAAAGTTGGATTTGTAAAATAAATGTTATTAAAACTTTGGGCGGAGGGAGCGAATGAGCTCGCATAAATTAATAAAAAATGCCTTTAAACTGAGTGCGCTGTCACTAGGTTTATACGGCTTTACAGCACAGGCTGCGATTGATTGCAGCAACTTAGAAGTGTGGCAACAAGGGCAAACTCATGTTGGTGGTGATCAGGTTCAAGCACAAGGTAGCGCTTATGAAGCCAAGTGGTGGACGCAAACCAACCCTGTGGAGACTTCTGGTGTCGATCAAGAGTGGCGTTTATTGGGTGTTTGTGACAGCGTTGTCAATGAAAATCAAGCACCTCAAATTAGCAGCTTAACACCCGCAGAGGGTTCTTTATTTACCATAAGTGACAGCGTTGTCATAGGTGCGATCGCTGCTGATCCTGATGGTAGTGTGGCAAGTGTAGAGTTTTTTGTTGATGGTACTTCGCTGAGTGTTGTGACAAGCGCACCTTATTCAGCGAGCTGGCAAGCAACCCAAGGCAGCCATGTAATCAGCGCGGTCGCAACGGATGATTTAGGGCTAACCTCTACAGCGGTTGCACATTCAGTGAATGTGTCTGATGACGTTGAGCCGGTCAACCAAGCACCGGTGGCAAGCATTGAATTTAGCTCACTGCCGTCACAAGTAACTGTGGGTGACAGTGTGGTGTTTGCGCTTTCTGGCACTGATAGCGATGGTCAAGTGACCGCGTTATCGTTAACTGAAAACAGCACTGAAGTTCATCAAGCAAGTGCTGCTTCTTCAAGTTACACGTGGCAGGCTCCAGCACTTGGGCAATTTTCATTTACCTTAACGGTGACCGATAACGAAGGCGCGACGGATACACAAAGCAAAGTTGTGAATGTTGTTGAAGCAACAGAGCCAGGCACAGATTGTAAACCGCAAGGTTTATACCAAACGCCGGGTGTAAATACCCCATATTGTAGCGTGTATGATGCAAATGGCCGCGAGAAAATGGGCCCAGATCATCCACGCCGCGTTATTGGTTACTTTACGAGTTGGCGAAATGGTGCCAATGGTCAGCCAAGCTACTTAGTTAACGATATTCCTTGGGACAAGATCACCCATATCAACTATGCCTTTGCGCATGTTGATGGTAATAACAAGGTCTCGATAGGTGATCCAAATGCAGCTGGCAACCCAGCGACAAACATGACTTGGCCGGGCGTTACAGGCGCTGAAATGGATCCAAGCTTTAGTTACACAGGTCACTTTAACTTACTCAATAAATTCAAAAAACAACACCCAGATGTAAAAACCTTAATCTCTGTAGGTGGCTGGGCTGAAACAGGTGGTTATTTTGGTGAAGACGGTACTCGCGTAAACAGCGGTGGTTTCTACACGATGACAACCAATGCCGATGGCTCAGTGAACCAAGCGGGGATTGATGCCTTTGCGAAAAGTGCCGTTGAGTTTATTGAAACCTACGGTTTTGATGGTGTCGATATTGATTACGAATACCCATCGTCAATGAATGACTCAGGCCACCCTGATGATTTTCCTATCTCTAATGCTCGTCGCGCAGGTCTTAACGCCTCGTATCGTGTATTGATGCAAAAACTACGTGAAGAGCTTGATATTGCAGGTGAAAAGGCAGGTAAACATTACTTACTAACGATTGCTTCGCCATCTTCAGGTTACTTATTACGTGGCATGGAAACATTCCAAAGCGTGAAGTATCTCGACTACGTTAACATTATGTCTTATGACTTACATGGTGCATGGAATTCACATGTAGGCCATAACGCAGCCTTGTTTGATACCGGTCTTGATTCTGAATTAGCGCAATGGGGCGTTTATACCACCGCTGAGTTTGAAGGTATTGGCTACTTAAATACGGATTGGGCTGTGCGTTACTTCCGCGGTGCGGTCTCTGCAGGTCGAATCAATATTGGTATTCCATATTATACCCGTGGCTTTAAAGATGTATCCGGTGGTACTAATGGTTTATGGGGCCAAGCTGCGCTGCCAGATCAATCAAAATGTGCGAAAGGGACTGGCGTTGGTGAGAAAAATCAATGCGGTAATGGCGCACTCGGCATTGATAACCTATGGCACGATAAGAACGATGTTGGTGAAGAAATGCCAGCAGGTTCTAACCCACTATGGCATGCGAAAAATCTTGAAAATGGCATTAACCCTTCTTACCTTGAAATCTATGGTCTAACGCCAGAAACCGATGCAGATGATGTATTAACAGGTACTTATACACGTTTTTACGATGATGTAGCGGTTGCTCCATGGCTTTGGAATGCAGAGAAAAAGGTATTCTTATCAATTGAAGATGAGCAATCAATGGCAACTAAAGTTGATTATGTTATCAACAATGGTCTTGGCGGCATCATGTTCTGGGAGCTTGCCGGTGACTATGATTATGACTCAGCGAAAGGTGAGTACTTCATGGGCTCAAGCTTAACCACACTTGCTTACGATAAATTTAACCAAAGTGGTGTGGCTTACAATACTCATCAAGGCAATGTCGATTTCACCCTGCCAAGCGAAGCGGTTGACGTAAGCTTTACAGTGAAAGACTTTCCAATTGGTGATGATAACTACCCAATCGCACCTACATTCGCATTCACCAATAACTCAGGTATCGACTTAAGCGGCGCAAAAATCAGCTTTGATGTGCCCGTTTCTACCTCGGCAATTTTCAAATCAAATTGGAATGCACAAGAAAAGCTCGGCATGGCTGTTGAAGCGAATGGCTCTAATGCGGCTGGCGATAATATCGGCGGCTTTGAAAATGAGTTCCATCGTTTTTCAATCACCTTAGTGAATGAGTGGGGCGGTATCGAAAAGTCATTTAACACAGGTGAAACCGTTGAGGCGCAAGTTATGTACTACATGCCAATTACGGGGCCAACTAACTTCACCATTGAGAAAAATGGCAAAACCTATGCCTTCAAATACGAATACCCAATGCTACCAGATGGCACAGCTGGCAGTGGTGATACTGGCGGTGACACCGGTGGTGATACGGGTGGCGAGGGAAGTTGTAATGGTGTTGATGTAGCAAGTATCCCTGTGTATCCAAATTGGCCGCAAACTGATTGGGCTGGTAATCCAAGCCATGCTGTTGGCGGCGACCTAATGAATCACAACAACGTGATTTACGAAGCAAAGTGGTGGACGAGCACAGAGCCAGGCACATCTGCTGACTGGACGGTGAGTTGCACGCTTTAACCAACTAAGCGGAGCAAGCACTTTGCTCCGCATTTCTACAGCGAGAACAACAATGAAAGTAATGAAATCAAAGGCATTGTCTTTATCGGCAGTGGCAACCAGTATGCTGCTTGCCTGTGCATCAAGCCATGTGAATGCCCACGGATTTTTAGAAAGCCCGAAGGCTCGTCAAGCGATATGTAATGCTGATGGTGGGTACTGGTGGCCTGCTGATGGTACGGGTATTCCTAACCTTGCTTGTCGTGCAGCGTTTGTTGAAGCAGGGCATGTACAGTTTGTGCAAGACATTGAATTTTCAGCTAATACCATTGAATACACAAGCCTTGATGCAGTAAAGCAAAGCGTGCCTGATGGCCGATTATGTGCCGCAGGCGACCCTGAAAAACGCGGTATGGATTTACCTTCAGCGCATTGGCAACGCAGTGAGGTTATTCCTAATGCGAATGGCGATATTTTAGTGCGTTTTTTAGCAAGTACGCCGCATAACCCGAGTTTTTGGCAGTTTTATTTAACAAAACCGGGCTTTGATAGTGCCACTCAAGTACTTACTTGGGATGACCTAGAGCTTGTTGAAGAATACGGTAATCTTGATTTTAGCATTGATGCTAACAACGGCCGTTACTATGAAATGAGCGTGTCGATTCCACAAGGGCGCAGTGGCGATGCCATTTTATACACGCGTTGGCAACGAGATGATGCCGGTGGCGAAGGCTTCTACAACTGTAGCGATATTAATATTGTCAGCGATGCGACCCCGGCAGAGCCAACCGATTGGGCAGCAATTAGCTACTTTGTTCGTCAAGGACAAGACGCTGAGGTTGGCGGTAGTGTGTCAGCTCGGTTATTTGATGAAAATGGCCAAGAGTTACTTACTCAACAAATGCAGATCACAGCTGATAACCAAGCTAATTGGCAGGCTGAATTTGCAGCGCTGTTAAACCTTAATTACGCGCACTTAGTTAATATTGGCGTGCAAAATAGCGCCGGAGATATTGCCTTTGATGCGTCTGATTTAATGACTAATCAGGTCTTTACAACGAATGCAAACTACAGCTTTGCACTAAGCGTACAAGCGGCTCCTGACAATACCGCGCCGATAATTCATCAACCAGATGACCTTCAAGTTGAAGAAGAGAGCAGCACCGCGATACACCTGCACGCCTTTGATGATCAGCAAAGCACCTTAACTTATAGCTGGGATGTACCGGCACCACTGAGCTTTACGGGTAGCGATGCCAACATCACGCTAAACGCCCCCGCTGTAGATGCTGATACAAGTTACACCGTAAGTGTATCGGTGTCAGATGGCGAGCTCACAAGCCAAGTAAGTTTTACCGTGACTGTGCTTAATAGCACTGTTGTCGACCCTGACCCTGTCGATCCGAGCGTGCCTGCTTGGAATAGCACAAACCAATACAACACGGGCGATAAAGTGAGTTTTAACGGCGGAGTTTACAGTGCGAAATGGTGGAACCAAGGCGCACAACCAGACAGTAGTGATGCATGGCTGCTTGAATCTGGCAGTGCATCAATCGAGTGGAACAGCGGCAAAGCCTATCAAGGCGGCGACGAAGTAACCTATCAAGGACAGCGCTATCGAGCGCAGTGGTGGACCCAAGGAGATGTACCGGGTGCCAGCCAAGTATGGACAGAAATCTAAAGTTTTGTAGTTCAAACTTTATCAATAACAGCGTAACGCTATATAAAAACAGATAAGAGAGAATCATGAATATAAAACAATTAAGCGCAGCCATTGGTGTTGCACTCTTTGCAAGTGCAGCGAATGCAGCACCTTCAACACCAACCATTATTTGGGAGCCACAAGAGTACTCATTTGTTGAGGTTGATCTTGAAGGTACAGGCTCATACAAGAGCTTAGTGAACCGCGTTGATGAAGTCACTATCAGCATTGAATGGAACGCATGGAGTGGGGATGGCGGCGACAGCTATAAAGTGTACTTCGATGATATGTTGGTTAATGAAGGCTCGCTGGCAGCAGGCACTAAAAGTGGTGTTATTAGCTTCCCGTATGATAAAGCAGGTCGTCACACATTATATGTAGAACTATGTGAAGGCGGTACCACCTGTGCGCGCAGTGAAGGTAAGCCAATTGTTATTGCCGATACAGATGGCGGTCACTTAGCGCCATTGCCGATGGATTATGATCCAAACAACCAAGATATTGGCACCAAAGATGGTCTTGTTACCGGTGCCTACTTTGTTGAATGGGGTATTTATGGTCGCGATTTCGACGTAACCAATATACCAGCACAAAACCTCAGTCATATCTTGTATGGGTTTATTCCAATTTGTGGACCTAATGACTCGTTAACAGGTGGCCCTAAAAACGCGTTAAATACTGCCTGTGCGGGTTCGCAAGATTTTGAAGTTGTGATCCACGACCCATGGGCTGCGATTCAAAAAGCGCTACCGGGTGTTGATAGTAATGACCCAATTCGTGGTACATATTCGCAGTTAATGGCGTTAAAGCAGCGCTATCCTGATCTGAAAATTTTACCATCAGTGGGTGGTTGGACTTTATCAGACCCATTTGCCTACTTTACCGATAAAGCAAATCGCGACACGTTTGTGGCATCAATGGAAGAGTTTTTAAGAACGTGGAAGTTCTACGACGGTGTTGATATTGACTGGGAATACCCGGGTGGTCAGGGTGCTAATCCAAACTTAGGCGACCCAGTTGCTGACGGCCCTGCATACGTTGCGTTAATGCAAGAGCTGCGCGCGATGCTTGATAAGCTTGAAGCCGAGACAGGTCGTGAGTATGAATTAACATCAGCGATTGGTGCGGGTTACGACAAAATTGAAGATGTCGACTACTCACAAGCTCAACAATATATGGATTACATTTTCTTAATGAGCTACGACTATTATGGTGCATGGAGTAATGTAACTGGCCATCAGGCTGCGCTTTATTGTTCATCGCATTTCCGTGTTGGTCAGTGTGATGGCACAGGTGTCGATGAAGAAGGCGTTCCATATAAAGGCCCTGCTTACACAACTGATAACGCAGTGCAAAATCTACTTGCGCAAAACGTACCATCGAAGAAAATCGTGGTAGGTGCCGCTATGTATGGCCGTGGCTGGGAAGGCGTTTATCCAGAAAATGCCACTATCGCTGATAACCCTATGACAGCACCGGGCAACGGCAAACTTAAAGGCACTACAGCGCAAGGCGTATGGGAAGATGGTGTAATTGATTATAAAGGCATCAAAACTTACATGCTGGGCGCTGCAGAAAATGGCATCAATGGGTTTGAAACAGGTTATGACGAACAAGCCGAAGCCGCTTATGTATGGAACCGCAGTAACGGTAAATTAATTACATACGATAACCGTCGTTCTGTTTTGGCAAAAGGTGCTTATGTTAATCAATATAATCTAGGTGGTCTGTTTGCATGGGAAATTGACGCTGATAATGGCGATATTCTTAACGCTATGCACGAAGCGCTTGGTGGCACAGTAACTGAGCCTAGCAATAGAGCGCCAGTGCTATCTGTATCAAGTACCGTATCTGTGAATGCGGGCGAAAGTGTATCTATTAGTGCATCGGCAACAGATGCTGATAACGATCCGCTAAGCTTTAGCTGGACAGCTGACAGCGCGTTAACAGTAAGCGGTGAAAATTCAAATACCCTTGTTATCACAGCGCCATCAGTGACTGCTGATACGCAATACACGGTTGCTGTGAGTGTGAGCGATGGTGAGGCAAGTGTAAGCCGTAACGTCACTGTTAATGTTGTAGCACCAACAACAGGTGAGAACCAAGCACCAGTTGTTTCGGCAATTGCAGATAAAATCGTAGCAGAGGGCGCGAGTGTGGCTGTGGCGGTTTCGGCATCTGATGCTGATGGCGATACGCTTTCATACAGCTGGAGTGTGCCAGCAGGCTTAACGTTAGTGGGTTCAGGTGCTGATGTGAGCTTACAAGCGGGCAGCGTTGATGCTGATACAAGCTATGTTGTGTCGGTTTCGGTAAGCGATGGGCAAACAGCGACTGCAGTGAGCTTTAATGTTACCGTGACAGATTCTGGTACAACAACTCCGCCAGATGGTGAAACCACATGGGATGCAGCAGCGACTTATGTTGGTGGTGATACGGTGATTTATAACGGCGTTGAGTACACAGCTAAATGGTGGACACAAGGTGACCGCCCTGATTTAGGTGGCCCATGGGAAGCTAGCTCACAACCAACCGACGGTAATGGTGATGTTGTGTGGCAAGCTGCAGGTATCTACAACGGTGGTGACCAAGTCACTCACCAAGGTAATAAATACGAAGCGAAATGGTGGACTCAAGGAGACGAGCCAGGCGTCGCGGATGTATGGAAAGCACTTTAAGTGTAATAACCACATTTAATGCCCATCATTAAAATGTGATTTCCCTTTAAAGCAGCCGCATGGCTGCTTTTTTGTGGGGGAAGTAGGTTGGGTAGAACGGAGTGAAACCCAACATAATCCATGTAAACCTTTTCAAATTTCTTATCTTCAGACGCGCGAAACAAGTTTCACGCCTACGGGGGAAAACATAGGCGCTGGGGTTTAGGCGCTAGGGCGTGATGTAAAAACTCTGCTACAGACTCGTATCTCGCACCTCGAATCTCTTAACTTTACTCTTTCCCCTTTAAACTCGCTAACTTAAGACATTTCCCCGGCTAAAGCCAGTCCTACGGGCTGCCACCTCGCATTTCGGAACTTTCCCCTTAAAACTTACTAACTTTCTGTTTCTCATTTCATACACTGATCTTTCAGGCATTATCAACCATACTTGAATAATATGATCTGTAAGTATTTAAGCTAAGGTGGATAAATGAGGTTAAGCGCGTTGTTTTTACTTACCGTTTTTGTATTTAGTAACTCGGTATTTAGCTGCGATAAAACCTTAAAAGTGGGAATTAGTCAGCAGTGGGCGCCTTATGTCTTTACGCAAAACGGTGAACTCACCGGCATTGATATCGATGTGGTCAACTTAGTACTAAATGAGGCAGGGTTTTGTGCAACATACGTCGTCATGCCTTCATCTAAACGCGGGTTTACAGAGCTTAAACACGGTAAAGTCGATTTACTACCTGCCGCAAGTTATAGCACAGAGCGTGACTCTTTTAGTTTCTTTTCAGAGCCTTACCGTAATGAAGTAATGCGCTTGTTTTGGTATCCTCATGGCCGGTTAGAGTCTTTAGACTTGCAAGGTTTGCTCGAACATCAGCAAGTTATTTTAACTAACAGCGGGAGCTACTTTGGATCTGACTTTACTCATTTAAAAGAAGAACCAAAGTATAAAGAGCTACTCGTTACTGTACCCTCTTTGCGCCAGCGGCTAGCTATGTTGGTTGCTAAGCGGGTCGATTTTTTTGTTGATGATGAATTAGCCGGTTTATATTTAATTCAAAAAAATAACCAGCAGGGGATCGAGTTGCATCCGTATATTGTCAATAATGACAGCGTTCATTTTATGCTGAGTGAAACAACCCTTTTAGCAGAAGACAGAGCAGCTATTAACTCAGCAATTATAAACAACCAGCAAGCGATAACCGAGATTATCGCTCGCTATGTTAAGCACTAAGCTAGCCTAATCACTAAATTATCCTAAACGAGTCACACGCAATTTAATGCGCCCCGCATTCGCCCCATAAAAGCGGTTTAGGTCGTTGGCAAAAGGACAAAACTCACCTGATTTAGCAATACGAATATCAGCACCCTCAGCAATTTCAAATAAATGATCGTCGTTGTTATCGATAGCACCAATTAGCGCAAACCATTGTGCGTGGGGTAAACGTCTAAACGGTTCAAGCACGGCCATTGGGATTTCTTTCACCCCAAGTTGGATATTGTCGCGGTGCCAACCTGCAGGTCCGCAACTAATGCCGTCGTCATACCAAGTTTGCTCTGGGTAAGGCGTAAATCGGTACGTGCCACCTTGCTCTAACATTAAGCCTGTGTGATTGTACTTTTCAGCGCCATACACAAACACATCTTTACTTTCGTCTATGCCCAACACCGTCATATTTTGTTTATCAAGCGCAATATGTGGGCTTAAGCCTTTAAATTTCAAGCGGGTTTCATCGCTATAAAGTACATCGTAATGAAGGCTTTTTAACGACTCCGGACGATAGCTCGTTAGGCGATTAATGCGCTCTGCTACTGTGTAATGAATGGTTGGTGCGAGCGTGCTTTGTTCGTTATCAACCAATACACAGCATTCGCGATCTACCAGTTTGAACAACGGGTTAAACCAAAAATAGTTTTGCTGATGACTAAGAGCCAGCGGATCTGGGGTAACGGTTACATCATCTTGTGCAATGAGGTTACGATGCTCTTCTGGGAGCAGAGTGTTGTAATTGATATCCGCGCTGGTAAGTAAGTTTAATGCAACGGTTTGTTCAATCAGCCACTCAATCGCATAGCGCAGACAAATGTCTGCTAAGCCATCACGATAATAGCCGCCACCCACATCAGAATGGGCGCCTGCAAACCAGATCTCTTGCACATGCGGTGCACTGTTTATAAGTGTGGGTTCAAATGCACGGCGTTTTTCATCAAGTGCCACGCAATGAAGGGCAGCTTTTATATTGCTTGCTAGTGTGTAGTTTTCAAAAATGACATGCTCAGCACCGCGGGTTGCTTTTGTTACTTTCGAAAAGCCTATTGATGCAACGGTATCGAATACACATAAGTACACATCATCACTGATAAGTGGCTCTAAACATTTGGCAAAGCGCCTAGCAAGAGCAGCACCGCGGCTAAAACCAGTTAGAAGTACCTTGTCGCCTACATTGTAATAGCTTTTAAAGTCGCCCATAGCCCGGTTTAAAATGCTGGCAACATCATCACCTCTTGGCGCAAGGGCTTGATTGAATAAACGTCGAAAGCGACTACCTTGGGTGCCTATACCTTGATAATAAAAGCTAAGTTGAGTTGGAAATGGTGTTGCGGGTTCGCTATTGAGTGCGCCGCCAAACAATAAATGAAGTTTAAGAATATTAGAAATACTGGCGTCTTCTTTGAAATGTGCGGCGCTGAATTGTTCAGCATCACGAGGCTCACTGCCTGTGCCATCAAAGTTGAAAATCAGCGTTTTAGCGGTCATAGCGTCATTCCTTTAGTGGTTTGTATAAACATACTCCCACTTTATGAAAATTTGAAGACAAAGATTCACCTAGACGAGCATTTTTGATGCTACGCTAACGTGGTTGCTAAACTAAAACTAAGTGGTTTATCAAGAGGTGTATTTTTGTAAGATTGTCAGTAATACTTGGTAGTCTTTTTTTATTTCAAATAATTTCGATTGTATCTCCTCAAAAGGGTGACGCTCATTGGCGATTAATACAATTAATTCGCTTAGGTGTTGATCTAATCTTGTAGCACCTAAATCGCCGCAGGCTCCTTTAAGTGAATAACTGGCTGATGTAGTTGTTTTAAAGTCTCTGTTCTGTATGGACTGAGATAGTGACGCTAATTTGACATGAGAACTATCTAAAAACATTTTGCTTACTCTAATGAGCAAGACCTCATTGTTCATGAGTCGGTAAAGTGCAGCTTTTTTATTCCAATGGTTCAATTCTAAACTTTCGCTTTTCGAGTTTGTTGTTTGCTGCTTCCCTGACATCTCACTGTTCATTTTTTATTTGCCTTTATAGTTATGTCATTTTGAAAAAATCTACAAAAATTTAAATTATTCACTGGTTGCGATAATACAAACGCAGCGATTTCTTCCTTGTTGTTTAGCCTGATATAGCGCTGTATCTGCACTGTTGATTAAATTTTCTGGAGTAAAATTTTTATCATCTGACAGTGTTGCGCTTCCCACGCTTATCGAGACTATTCCTGACTCTGTAGTTGGGTGTTTAATAGCTAGATTTTTAATGTTGGCCAATAGCTTATGAGCAATAAACTGTGCTCCTTGAATATCGGTATCAGGTAAAATACAGAGGAATTCTTCACCACCGTAGCGAATAGTTGTGTCTGTTGGTCGGTTAATACTATTTTTGATTTCTGTAGCTACTTTTATTAAGCAGTTGTCGCCTTGTTGATGTCCAAGCTGATCGTTGTATTGTTTAAACCAGTCTATATCGATCATCAGCACAGATAGTGCCTGACTATGACGTTTCGCAAGTAATAGATTTTGCGTCAGAGTCGTATTTAAAGAACGGCGGTTTTTTAATCCCGTTAGGCTGTCTTGCTGTGTCTGTTGTTTTAAAAGATCTGCTTGTTTCTTTAATGTCAGGTGTGCAGTCACTCTGTTTAGAAGGGTTACACCATAGACTGGCTTAGTTACAAAATCCACAGCGCCTGCTTGCCAGCATTGGTTTTGATCTTCTTGATCCATAATTGCAGTGATGAATATAACCGGAATATCTTTATAAGAAGGGTGAGCTTTTAGCTCTTTACACACATCAAGACCACTCATAGACCCTAACATGACATCTAACAATATTAGGTCGGGTTTAATAGAGTCACAAACAGACATCACTTCTTCACCACAATTAATCGTGTGGGTTTTAAAATGTGATGCTAGTAGGCCTTCAATGACAGTCGCATTGATTGGCTCGTCATCGACTATCAAAATGATGGAATCATCAATCAGTTTGTTGTTATTTACTTCATTAGATTGCAAATTATCTTCTCCCTGAGTGTTGATTAAGCATAGACTGAATTTTTAGAATTTCTACAACTAAAGAATGGAAAATTATATTTTTTATTGGCGCTACTGATGAGATAGGACTAGAGTTTTTTTAGTTACATTAATTGAGGTCATAGTCTTGCTTTTTTCTCATCTAAATAATCGGCAGAGTAAAATACTCGTTGTTGATGATGAACCTACAAGTCTATTGGTGATGACTGAGGCTCTTGGTGATTTAGGTGAAGTTATTGGATGTGCGTCAGGAGTTGAAGCCTTAGGCGTAGCATTTTCATTCAGGCCCGATATTATTTTACTTGATATCGAAATGCCAAATATGAATGGCTTCGAAGTATGCAAAGCAATTAAACAAAACCCACTAACAGCCCTATCAATCGTTATTTTTGTTACCTCGCATAATGAACAAATATTTGAGTATCAGAGTTTTGAGAATGGTGGGGTTGATTTAATTCATAAGCCTGTAGACTTAAATCTATGTCGGTTGAGAATAGTAAATCATCTAAAAATGAAGCAACAGGAAGCGCAAATAAGTACTGCAAAAGATGACGTTGCGGCACTAATAGCTCAAGTTCCGGTATTTATTTCTTATTGGTCAGTGCAAGAGCTAAACCTTTTTAATAATGACATGACTTGTCAGTGGTTTGCCGTAAGTGGCAATGAGATGATTGGCCACAGAGCTAAAGATATTCTTCCTGATGATCTATACCTTGCTTTGCATAACTGTTTAGAAGAGCAAAAGCCGCAGGAAGTGTTAAATGTACCGTTTGTCGATCCGAGCGATAATATTGAGCATGTTAGGGCACAAATTAATTTACAATTTCATGAAGGACAAGCGGTAGGCGTTATATTGACGCTTACGGATATTACATCAATTAAGCGCACTAAAAAGTTATTAGCTGCTGAGTCTGAGCGATTGCGAGTAATGCTCAACTCGATTGGTGATGCGGTTATCGCAACAGATAATGAAGCCCATATTACGTTTATGAATCCCATTGCTGAAAAGCTAACGGGTTATTCAGCACAGCAGGCTCAGGCAAAACATATCGATGACGTGATGAAGTTGACTGATGCGTATTCAGGACAAAACCTAGTTAATCCTATCCTACTTGCTTTGCGAGAAAATCGTATTGTTGCTATGTCGTTAAATACCCAATTAACAGCATTAGATAACCGTGTTTATCGAGTCGAAGATTCTGCTGCGCCAATTCGTGATGATGATGGTCGTGTCAGTGGTGGGATCATCGTTTTTCACGATGTTAGTGAGTCAGTGGCAATGGCAGTTAAAATGAGTCACCTTGCTAATCATGACTTACTAACCGACTTGCCTAATCGAGTCTTGCTTTATGATAGAGTCTCCCATGCTTGCAAAGTAGCCAAGAGCAAGGAGCAACAAGTTGCTTTAATTTTAATTGATATTGATCATTTTAAATACTTGAATGACACACTTGGTCATCAACAAGGTGATTTAATAATTAAACTTGTTGCGAAGCGATTAGAATCTTTAATTGATTTAAACTACACATTAGCGCGGATCGGCGGTGATGAATTTGCGATATTAATCCCTGAAATAAAGCTAACATCAATTATTGATGTGATTGCTACTGACATCATTAATACAATGAGTGAACCATTCAAAATTGATGAACAACCTTATATTTTGTCAGTGAGTGTAGGTATTAGCATTTATCCTAGAGAATCAGTGACAGCAGAAGATATGATGACTCATGCTGATGCCGCTATGTATAAAGCGAAAGAGCAAGGACGTAATCGCTTTTGTTATTACTCAGATGATTTAGAGCATCAGTTTAAACAGCGCCAAAATGTTGAAAAACTGATTCGTACTTCGATAGAAAACGACAAGATAGAAGTTTATTATCAACCCAAGGTCGCACTGGGTTCACAAAAAATAGTCGGTGTTGAAGCACTTGTTCGGTTACGAGATACTAATAATCAAATTATATTGCCAGTTGAATTTATTCCTTTAGCTGAAGAGACTGGACTTATTAACGCTCTTGGTGAGTCAGTTTTAAAGCAAAGTTGTTACGCAGCAAAGGAGTGGTTAGATAAAGGCTTTCGTATCAAGGTTGCTGTCAATATTTCAGCAAAGCAGTTTACGGATAAAAACTTTTGCAACTTTGTGGCGCAAACTCTCCAAATGTCGGGCTTACCGAGTGAATTGCTCGAATTAGAAGTTACAGAAAGTGCGTTAATGGAAGATTTTGAAGTAACTAAGAGTATGCTGAATGATTTAGCGGTGCTTGGCCTGACTATTGCGATTGATGATTTTGGAACGGGTTATTCCAGTCTTTCATATTTAAAGCTTTTTCCGGTCGATGTTTTAAAAGTAGATCAATCATTTGTTAGAGACATGATGGTTGATTCGCAGAGTATGGATATAGTCAAGACAATAACAAGCTTAGCTCATTCATTAAGTCTATTAATTGTTGCCGAGGGAGTAGAAGAAAAACAGCACCTAAATAAGTTGATCGATTTAGGCTGTGAACTTGGGCAGGGGTACTATTTTTATAAGCCCATGCCCAAAGAAGAGTTTGATAAGCTATTAGTTTAAGTCACGGTATGGCTGTATAGGATGCCACAGCCGATAAAAATAAGTGCAACACCGCCAATTGCTTCGGCTTTTTTGCCTACCCAGCCACTCATTACGTTACCAAGTAGCGCGCCGATGGTAACCATAATTGTGGTTGCTAGGCCTATCATGGCGGCAGCTAGGTAAATATTCACTTTCATGAAAGCAAGGCTGATACCTACTGTCATCGCATCTATACTGGTGCCAACGGCAGTTAGTAGTGTGGCAATGAAAGAGCGCTTGGTATTCGGTGCAAGTTCCTCTTCATCGTCGTCATCTTCTTTACGACTCTCAAGCAACATATGAATGCCTAAACCCACTAACAACACAAAAGCAATCCAGTGATCAAAGGCTTCAACGTAATCTGCACCGGCACTGCCAATCAGCCATCCAACAATCGGTGCGATAGCTTCGATACAGCCAAACAATAAACCAAGCTTGATTGCACTCAGAACACGAGGGTTTTTAAGTGTACTGCCTTTGGTGATTGAAGCTGCAAAAGCATCAGTCGACATTGCAAGCGACAAAACGCTTAGCGTAATAATATTCAATTTTTGCGCCCCACAAAAAGTGGGCATTATACGCGGCTAAGCCGTAAACAGATAGGTTAATTTACAGCTCAAATTAGTAAGGGGCTTAATAAGCGCTGTACAGATAGTTATTCATTACAGTGCCATCTTTGGGTGCAAGTTTTGGCTCAAGTTTAATAAGCTCTTCATAAACATCAGGAACAAAAATTTTTAGACGCTCGGCACGACGAAAGTGGTTAGGCTCATATTGGTCAACAAGTTTTAATGCGCTTGGCATATAGTCAGCGAGGGTTTGTGTGTTATAGCTTTGCTCCAGTGCTTGGTCGAGAATATCAAGCCCAGGTTTAGAAAAGTCATGCGCAACTGCAAGGCTCATTAAAAACTTAACGGCTTCTTTTGAATGCATGCTTGCATAAAAATACATGTCGTTGTTTTGCATGTCTTTTAAAGAAAAATCAAAGCCGTTATCAGCTAATGTTTGCCATTGTGCTAATGGTAACTTAGTAAATAGATAAAGATTTTCAGGTGCAGTTGGAGCGACTCTGTTTTGCCAAATAGACGTCAATTGTTGAGCGTTTTCTATTGTTGCTGCAAGCAACATATTTGTCTGGTGGGTACTGAGCTTTGCTGTTTGGGTAATCGTTGCAACAGTATTAAAGTCTTTTTCGACAATTGCTTCTTTATAGGTTTGATACTGCGTTGAGGTTTGATATTTATACTCATTTGAATGCAAGAATTGCCAATTATGAACTTGTACAGGGTCGATTTCTTGAAGGGTGTCCAGGGTAAGTAAGCCTTGTTGCGCTTCGAGTGTTTCTAATTCTTTGAGTGCTTGAGAGCGTGTTTTTATCGCTTCTAGTGAATTGATCCGCTGATCTATCGTTTCACACTCAGGAGGTATTTTTTTCGCTTGCTGTTTTTGTCTCTCATAGGCACTGAGTGCTTTTGATATTACAGAGTTATCTTTTTCTTTACGTTTAAATGCTAGGTTATTTGGGATTAGCTTTAAATCTATAAACTGAGAAAAAGCATCATTAGCAACTTGGTCACCAACAAATAAAAGGCTACTCGGTAAAAATGAAGATTTAAGCATCAGTAATCTATCGTTCGGTGTGTCGCGCACAAGCTCGCCGTGAGCTCGATAACCTTTATTTTTTAGATAATTTAGTGTTTCTATGTGTTTGCTCTCTAGTGGCTGGACTTCGCTATTTGAGCTGCCTTTTAGGTTTATAATGGCAATATCCATAGCCGTAAATACATTTGGCTGATTAGTGGGCTCAATACCTCGTTCACTTAATAACTTTAAAATTGGCACGTTAAATTCACTCACAGCGACATCTGCAAGGTTTAAATACAGTTGTTCATCGATAAAGTCATCACTCATTGCTGTAGGCGAGCCGTTTAGCTGTGCTGTTTGAGAGATCAGTGCTGTTAAATAATCATTAGGTAAGTTGCTTTTTAAAGCCACAGCAATGTCGTTAACAGTAAACTCTTTACTAGATATTGCGTTTTCAAACTCAGTTAAACTAAGCGCATGAGCATTAACAAGAAACAAAATAGATGGTGAAATGAGCCTTGATGGGCCGATTTTAAACGGCGTTTTTAAATAGGTATTAAAATCATCGTTGTTATCCAATAGTTTGTACAATGCTGTTTTGTTTACTTGCTCAGGTAATGGCACATTAAACATCATTGAGCCAGTATTTTGACTAAGGGGTTCATTAATTGCCGTTAGTTGATTGATTGTATCTATATCAAAATAATCAATGACCTCAAGCCCTTGCCAGCTTTTTAATATGTTAACTGATGAGGCATATTGAAATTGCTGTTCTGCATTTTGTTTGATGGCGTTAATAACTAAGGTATTAAATGAACGGTAGGATATTTTCACAAGTTCCGAATAACTTAAAATATCTTCAAGGGAGTCGCCGTCTTTTAGTGCTTGTTTAATCGCTGCTTCTATGTGACTGTGATCAGCTGCAGCTCGAGTGGCTTTTAAACTTTGTTGCTTACACTGGCGTTTGGCTAGCTTGAGCTTAGCCAGCTCTGATGCTTTGCTATTTTGCAGGCTTAATGGTTCAAATAAACTCGTAGCGTTATTTTGTTTAGCTGTAGCAGCAGTAGATGTTGATATTTCACTGCTTATCGCTTCGATGGGAGTGGGTTTATCTAATATCAGGTAGGTACCAAAGGCACAAACCCCTGCAAAAACGGTTAGCGAAATACCTTTTTTCATCTTCAATCCATGGATTTATCTTGCCTGAAGTGTATGGCTTTATAGAGTGATGTCAATTACCTAGGGACGAAGTGCATAAATAGCCGACAAACAACTAATTTGCCGGCTTTATGCCGTAGCTTAATGCAGTTTCATTTTTGGCCTAACAACGCGGAGTACTTTTTCGCTGATCCACAGTGCAAAAGTTTTTGCACTGCCATGGATAGCACGTTGATGCATACGATAGAGCGAAATATACATAAATCGCGCTATTTTACCCTCTATAAAAAAGCTATTACTGGTTAGGTTGCCCATTAAACTGCCTACCGTGCTGTAGCGTGACAAATTAACTAAAGAGCCATGATCACTGTAGGTAAAGGCACTCAGAGGCTGGTCTTTGAGTGTAGCTATAAGGTTTTTTTCAACACATTGCGCCATTTGATGAGCCGATTGTGCTCTGGGTGGCACTTGTGTGCCATCTTCTTGAGTAAATGCACAGCAATCACCAATCACAAAAATATCGTCGTTAACGCTACTTTGCAGATATTGGTTCACCTTAATTTGGTTATTGCGGGTGAGCTCAAAGATACCAATATCTTTAATGAAATCAGGTGCTTTTACACCCGCAGCCCAAACCATAATGTCGGCTTTGATATGTTCATCGTTTTTGGTAATAAAGCTGTTTTCTGTGGCTTCTTTTACTTGCGTGCCTTCGCGGACTGTTACTCCTAATTTAACCAGTTCACGCTTAGCTGAGTTTGCAATGCGCTCGGGTAATGCGGGCAAAATTCGCGGCCCCGCTTCAATTAAATCAATGTGTAAGCGTTTCGCGGTCATTTTATTAAGGCCATACATTTTTAGCATGTCTGACACATGATAAAGCTCTGCCGACAGCTCAACCCCGGTTGCACCACCTCCCACTATGGCAATGGTTAAAGAATGTTGTGGGTCGTCATCTTGATGTAAGCGGGTGAAGTTATCGAGTAGAGCATGCTGAAAGCGCTCAGCTTGTTGGTTTGAATCAAGGTAAAAACAGTGCTTGTTAACACCTGGGGTATTAAAGTCATTACTGACACTGCCAATGGCAAGTACAAGGTAGTCATAACTGACTTGGCGCTCAGGTAAAATACGGTGGCCAAGTTCGTCTTTTAACTCACTTAAAGTGATAGTTTTGTTGGTTTGATCTAAGTGGCAAAAGCTGCCGAGTTGAAAATTATAATGATGTTTTGCTGCATGAGCTGAGTATACAACGCCGTCTAAATCGGCATCAATCGACCCCGTCGCTACTTCATGAAGTAACGGCTTCCAAATGTGGCTGCGGTTTTTATCGATTAAAAGTATCTCTGCTTGACGTTTTTTCCCGAGTTTGTGTCCTAATTGTGTTGCTAGTTCTAAGCCACCAGCGCCACCACCGATTATCACGATTTTAGGAGGTTGGTTAATCATTACGTTGCCCTCAAAAGTATAATACCTAAACACTCTTGCGAAAAAGCGCTTAGGTATTGCAAGTCCATCCATCAATACCCCATGGCAACGCGCCCATTGTGCGCCTTTTTACTGGTTTTGTCAGTACCTGTTAAGAACAATATAGTGCGCTTAGTTATATCAATGGCCTTGGGAGATTGAGTTAAACACGTTAACATGGCTAATTCGCAGTAAGAGACCTATCATTACCTGAAAAGGGAATGAAAGTGAGGGATCAGGATGACTACACCACTACACACTTCGTTGAATCAATACTTTGGCTTTAATGAGTTTCGCCAAGGTCAGCAACAAACCATTGAGCAGTTATTAAACCAGCAATCGTCGTTGGCAATTTTTCCAACTGGCTCAGGTAAATCTTTGTGCTATCAATTAACCGCATTGCACTTACCCAACTTGACCTTAGTGGTATCGCCATTATTGGCACTGATGAAAGATCAAATCAGCTTTTTAAATAGCAAAGGTATTTACGCGGCAAGCCTTGATTCAAGCCAAACCAGTGAGCAAAGCCATACGGTAATGAGTGATGTGCGAGCAGGGAAGGTGAAAATTTTAATGGTCTCAGTTGAGCGTTTTAAGAATGAGCGCTTTCGTGAATTTATTAAACAAGTGCCTATTTCGATGCTGGTGGTTGATGAAGCGCACTGTATATCTGAATGGGGCCACAACTTTAGGCCTGACTACTTAAAACTGCCGCGCTATCGTGAAGAGCTTAATATTCCGTTGGTATTGCTACTTACCGCCACCGCAACTAAAAAAGTAAAGCGCGATATGTGTGAGCGTTTTGCCATTGCCCCAGAGCGTGTAGTGCAAACTGGCTTTTACCGAAGCAACCTCGATTTATCAGTGCTCAGTGTTGCAAGCCAAGAAAAACCTCAGCAATTAGCAAATATCATAGCCAGCCAACAAGGGGCAGGGATTGTCTATGTCACCTTACAGCATACCGCTGAGCAAGTGGCCGAAGGCTTGGCAAGAGCGGGCTTTAATGCAGTGGCCTATCATGCAGGCCTTGAGGATGATAAACGCTGGCAAATTCAAGATGATTTTATGGCGGGTAAAATCAATATCGTCGTGGCAACTATTGCTTTTGGGATGGGGGTTGATAAGTCTGATATTCGTTTTGTGATCCACTATGATTTGCCAAAATCGATTGAAAATTATAGCCAAGAGATTGGCCGTGCAGGGCGAGATGGTGCGCCATCAAACTGTTTTACCCTAGCAAACCTTGATGGCTTAAATACCGTTGAGAACTTTGTTTATGCCGACACGCCCGAGCAAAGTGGGATTGACTATGTCATTAATAACATTCGCAACGAACAAACGAACAACCAGTGGGAAATGCAAGAGTACAGCTTATCGAGCGAAAGTAATATTCGTGCTTTAGCGTTAAAAACCTTACTGGTGCAGTTAGAAATGCAAGGGGCTATTACGCCTTTATATGCTTATTACGCCGATTTTAAATATAAGTTTTTAACGGATCAAAACGAGCTACTTAGCCAGTTTGATACTGACCGACAAGCGTTTTTACAACAGGTATTCAAACACACTGAGTTTAAGAAAATTTGGGGCACACTTAATTTTGATGCGTTAACCCGTGCCACTCAAGTTGATAGAAAACGTGTGGTTGCAGCGCTCGATTATTTGGCCGAGAAAGGTCATATAGCCCTTGAAACTAAACGTATTACGCAAGTGTATGAGGTGAATAACTCGGTAATAAACCACGCAGATTTAGCACCGCAACTTCACCAATATTTTATCGAAAAAGAACAGGCCGAAATTAAACGTATCGCCACTTTAGTGCGCTTTTTTGAGCTAGATAGCTGCTTAAGTTATAACTTAGCCCGCTATTTTGATGACCAGAATGCACCCCAGCAATGTGGCCATTGTTCAGTGTGTAGAGGACAGAAAGTAAAGCTTAGCTATTCATTAGTGCATCAAATGCCTGAGCAAAATGTGATTGCCAGTAAAGTTGCAGAGCTTAAACAGCACTTAGCCGCCAAAGGGATTAGTGATGTCAGCATCGATACTCAGTGCCGCTTTTTAGCGGGCATGAGCGTGCCTTTATTTACTCGTAATAAAGTCAGGCAGCTTTCAGGTTTTGGCCTTTGCGAGCAACAACGATACAGTGACATTAAAGCCCTGCTACAGCAGTTGTAGCAGGGTCTTACATTTTAAAATCAGGCTCTGTAGCTTCGGTAAACATTTTTGACAGAACTGTCTTGAATAACTCTGTCAGGGTGTTTTGTAAGTACAACTGAAACTTTTCTTTACCGAGAGTTCTATCGAATACTTCGGTATCTAAAAAGCGTTTCATTTCACCGATAAACTCAGGGCTCGTGGTAAGTTCGGGTAACCTATCAATTAAATGAGAGAGCATGGGCTGATATTGCTCAAGTTGATAGTCAGCAACTTTATTTTTAACTAGTTCAATATCTAATTGAGCCCCTTGCTGTTGCAACCAAGCAAGATCCCAAATGTCTCGATGTCGCACATACTTTGTTGTGGCTGGTAATGAAATTATTTTGTCAGCCATCACCTCATCGAGTGTTTCAGCTAAGATCAGTGTATCGCTGTATCCATCAGGCAGAAAATCATAGTTCACATTCAGTGGTAAAGGCTGCTTTGTGTAGGCCGGAATATTGGCAACTTCTAACTTAATTTTTTGTTTGGGTAAATCCTTTCTTTGTGGTGCAGTTACTACTGCAACTTGCCACTTATCAATTTTTAATTCTGAGTATTTAGGGTCTTTTTTTAACTCTTTCGGTTCTTTAACCGTCACCTCAAGGCCATATCTTTCGCCAATATACTTTTCAATACATGCTTTGATATCTTTTAACATGAGTGAATTGAATTCTTTACCACCAGCAAAATCTAAATCTTCACTAAAGCGATTTCCGCCGTAACATAATCTTAAAGAAGTACCTCCTTGAAATACCAGCTTATCAAGAAATCCACCTCTTTCGAGAGTAAATAGGATGTCGTAATGCAATAACTCTTTTTCTATAACAGCCCGCATATGAGAAACATTTGTGGTTTGCATAGCGAGATTTACCAGTTGCGCAAAGTTCTCTTGTTCAGTTTTCATCTTATGCTTCCTCTGCAATTAAATGAGTATTTCGGCCAACTCTTTTTAAATCCCTTAGAGCAGTATTTTTCGTTGCAAATCTCAAAGAGCGATCTGTTTTCATTGTGTTTTTTAGAATGTCTAAACGGTCTCGCTTAGTGTGAGTAAATTCAATTGTACCAAAAGGCGTTTTATATTCACCCGAGCGTCCTGTTGTCATAATGGTCAATCTGCCAACGGGGATTTGTGAAATAATTCCATACTCTGAAAGTGCAGACTCTAAACTAACGTAATTGTACTCACCACGGCGGATTGTTTTTGCAATTACCTCCAGCGTATCACTTCCTTTTGACTGAGCAAGAGCGTAAATAAAAATGCCATTTGCAACTCTAATTAAAAAGCCATCATCGATGAGTCGAGAAATCCCCGCTCTCAAGCTCCTATTAGTATCATCAAAAAAAATCTTTGCAAAATCAGACATTGTAAAAATATAACGTCCTTGTTTATCAAATTCTGATAGCTTTTTGATTGCATCTGACTTTTTCAATTTATTTCTCAAGTAATGATTAATGGCATATTTATATGTCATTATTGTAGACTTATTTTAGTCCTTTTCAAGTTCACAAATTTAACACTAAAAAGTGTCAAAACTGTATACTTAACCAATTTGAATACTGGTAGTCGGGTAGGTCAAAGGTTGGCTGTGCTGGCGAGCAAAACAATAAGCAAAGGTTAATGGCCCAACCCGACCTATCAGCATCAGCAGTATGATGATGAGCTGACTAGGCGCACTTAAATCCCCAGTTATACCCCGCGAAAGGCCTACGGTACTGAGTGCCGAAATTGCCTCAAAGGTGATATCAAGTAACGACCCTTGTTCAAGCTTGGTGATGATCATAATGCAGGTAAAAGCGATAAATAAGTACAGTATCATGACGCTTAATGCCTTGATCACTAACTTGTCGCTCAGCTGACGGTTAAACACGGTGACCGTGGTTTGCTGTTTTAAATAGCTGCGCATCGCTAAAATTAGGATCACAAAGGTGCCTAGTTTTATGCCGCTCGCCGTACTAACTGAACCACCGCCAATCACCATCAGCAGCATAGTCAAAAGCGTTGAATCTTGACTCAAGCCATCAATCGGTAGGGTATTGAACCCTGCGGTACGAGGAGTCACTGCTTGAAACCAAGCCGTTAATATTTGCTCAGACGTTGATAGCGGTGCTAATGTCGCGGGATTGGCGTGTTCAAAGAAAAAAATCAATATAAATGCGATGCAGTTGAGCACTAAGGTGGCAATTAGCACCAGGCGGGTATTGGTTGATAGTAATGACCAGCGCTTTTGTTTGTAGATATCAATCAGCACCGTAAACCCTAAACCGCCGGTGATAAACAAAGCGGTGATCACCACGTTTACGGTTATATCGCCCTTGAATGCCGATAAGCTATCGCCACTTAACGCAAAGCCCGCATTATTGAACGCCGAAATCGTATAAAACAGACTGTGATAGGCGCTTTTTAGTGCGCCATAGTCATCGAACCAACTAATAAAAAGTAAGCAAAATGCCACCGACTCAATCACTAATGAATACACTAAAACATACTTAGCAACTTTGATCACCGAGGTTAAATCGTTAGTGTCAAAAGCGCGGCTAGCGAGTAAGCGTTGTTGTAAGCCTAGGGTTTTTCCTAAACTTAGTATTGAAATCACCGCCACGGTCATAAAGCCAATGCCACCTATTTGAATTAGCAGCATGACCACGCTTTGACCAAATACAGTCAGATCAGTACCTGTGTCGATGACCACCAGCCCTGTTACTGTAACCGCAGAGGTTGCCGTAAATAATGAATCGAGCCAGCTGATCGGTTGGGTGCTTGCCATTGGTAGCATAAGCAAGCCCGTGCCGAGAATAATTAACACAATAAAGCCGATAGTAAGCACTAAAGGTGGGTTTATTTTTTGCCGCTTACGGCACTTTACACCGCTAAATTGTTTTGGATAAACGTTGGCTTGCCAGTTAATCATAATGCACGAAACCGTTTTGCTAATTTAGTTAAGTAAGTTTTAGAGCCCAGTAGCACCAGACTATCGCCGTGACGCAGTTCGGTGTCGTTAGTCAGCTCTGTATTGAAGTAATCATCACGTCGTAGTGTGAGTGGTTTAATATCGCTATTACGTTCTTTGAGCAGCCAGCCAATTTTGCGACCTGAAAGCTGCAGATCAATGCCTAGTTCAACAATAAACGTAGATTGGTTAAGCGGGAAATACTGATTAACCATTGGGTAGTTAAGCGCTTGCGCAACCCTCACGCCCATTTCTTCTTCAGGGTGAATGATGCGGTCAACGCCAAGTTTACTTAGTATTTGATGGTGGCTTTTGGTACAGGCTTTTACCCAAATTTGCTTTACGCCTAAGTTTTTTAAGTGCAATACACATAAAATACTGGCTTCAATATTCTCGCCAATGGCCACCAATACGGCTTGGCAACTGGGTAAATCGAGCCGTGCTAATTGTGTTTCATCACTGGCATCAACCACCACGGTAAAACTGAGTTGGTCGGCATAGTGATTAACGGTGCTTTCGCTAATATCGGCGGCACACACTGTATGACCTTGTTTTGAAAGTTCTAAACAGGCGGTTACGCCAAAACGTCCTAATCCGATTACTGCAAACTGAGCCATAGTCTTTCTCGCTATTGTGGGTACGCGCTAAATGCTAATGGCAAAAAAACAGAAGTCTCTAGAGAGCTTGAAAGCTTTATAAAGATTTTATGCCGAGATAAAAAAACTTTATAAAAACTTTATAGTGACAAAATTGAAAACCCTTTAATCTAATAGGGATAAACAATAAGTGAAAAGATGATGCAGTCAGTATTCAAAATACAGTATTTAAAAGCCGCATTTTTAAGTGTGTTGATGCCACTTGTCGTGGTGCTTGCGATATTCCCATTTCGAGAATTGTTTACAACCACCGATATTGTGATGCTACAGCTTTTGTGGGTGACATGGGTTGCGGTGCGCAGTAATCGCCGTGTTGCAGCGCTTACCACCTTGGTGAGTGTTGCCTGCACGGACTGGTTTTATGTGGTGCCGTATTTTACTTTTCATATCGAAAATATTGAATATGTGGTCACCTTTCTGGTGATGTTGATTGTGGGTTTAGTGATAAGCCACTTAGCCGGGGAGCTCAATACTAAGGTTCGCGATGTGCAAGCCCATGCAAGTAATAGTCGCTTATTGTATGAGTTAGCAAAAAAGCTTAATGATCTCGATAGCCTTGAGGAGCAAAAGCAGCTGTTTTTAACAACCATGACCGCGCATTTAAAGGTTGCGTGTGATTGGCAGCTAACAGCGTCAAAGCAGTTTATTTATTTAAACGAACAACAAGCGGAATTTGGCGGTATTGCGTTTGCTAAAGCGCTAAATGCAGAACAACAGGCTTTGGCGAATACAGCGTGTTCTTTACTGTATCAGGTTCAAGAAAAAACCTTATTACGCGAACAATCAGCGGCGATAAAAGTACAGGCTGAGCTAGAGAGGTCAAAAAACACCTTGTTGCGCAGTTTATCCCATGACTTACGTACGCCATTAGCGACCATTATGGGCGCATCAAGCATGTTGGCTGATGATGATATCCAACTAAGCTCTGAGGTTATCAAAGAGCAAGCTGCTAACATTTATGAGCAAAGTAAAATACTTAACCAGCACTTTGATAAAGTCATGGAGCTCAGTAAAGTTAATAAGTTAGCTGAGAATATTAAATGGCAAAAGCTGCCTATTTTGACCTTAATTAGCGAAGCAAAATCTCGTCGTCAGCAGCAACTACAAAACTTTAAACTGAGCATCGAGGCTCAGCAACAAAGCATCTGTTTTGGCGATGAAACCCTACTAGAAATTGCCTTTGCCAATATGCTCGAGAACGCAGCTCGTTACGGAGATGGTTCGGCGAATATGCAATTTATTGAAACACACAATGAATATCAAATTGTGCTAACCAATCCTTTTGCGAATAAGCATGAGACGAGTCAAGATGAAGGCGTTGGTTTGGGGAGTGTGATCTGCGATGTGGTTGCTAAATGTCATCAAGGGCGCTTTGAATTAACCCTCAATGAGCAAACAAAGCAAGCAACAGCTATATTAATTTGGAGTAACAGTCGTGGCTAATATTTTGGTTTTAGAGGATTCACCACCTCTGCAAAGTTTTTTAAAAACACTATTAAAAGCCAGTGATCATGAAGTTAGTGTGTGCGCCAAAGGGCTTGATGCGTTTGCACTATTAAGCCAGCAGCAGTTTGATTTAGTGCTGCTTGATTTAGGCTTGCTCGATATGGATGGGCAAGATTGGCTGGTGGAGTTTAGGCAGTGGAGCCTGCTCCCTGTATTAGTACTTTCTGCACGCGACGGCGAAACAGAAAAAGTCACCGCCCTTGATAACGGCGCCAACGATTATCTAACCAAACCATTTAGTGCAAACGAATTACTAGCGCGCATTCGGGTGCTACTTCGCACACAAACAACACCCAGCCTAACTTTGCAATGTGGCGATATTCACATCGACCCACATAAGCACGTGGTCCGTAAAGGCGCGGAAGAAGTCAAACTAACTAAAAAAGAGTACGCTATTTTATTGTTGTTGTTTCAGCAAAAAGATAAGGTGTTAACGCATAACGCTATTTTATCTGAAGTGTGGGGAGAGCAGTATATTAACCGTCCTGAATACGTGCGAGTACATATTGGTCAGTTAAGACAAAAACTTGAACAAAATGCGGCGAGCCCTAAACATATCTTAACCGAGCCCGCCGTAGGTTACCGCTTAGTTGAATAAACTATCTCTTTACATCGCTTTGGGTTGAGTTTGTAACATTCCTTAGGTACTGTTTTAGATAATAATAATAAAGCGGAAGTCCCTTCATTGGCCATGCATCAAATTAACAGACAAGGTATTAGTTCATTGTCGAATACACAGCTCGAAGATGTGATTGCAGAAATTGAGCAAGCTATTGAGTGGCACCAGTCATGGTATAAAAACTTATTAAGGTGTCTAATTGCAGATACTCCCGCAAATGAACAAGATTTAGCAGATAATGCTCATAACTTTTGTCGCTTTGGGCAGTGGTTTAATAAGCTACCTGATCAGACTATAAAGCTTCACCCTCACTTTTCTAAAATCGCTTCTGCACATAAAAAAATGCATCAAGGAGCGAAAGTCTTGTTGTCGTTAAAAGAGTCTAAGACTGTTATTCCAGTAAACTTATTAGACCAATTTCATGCGGATTTAGATAGATTACGCGAGTTATTTGACTGCCTTATCGATGAGTTTACTGAAGTGCTTCACACACGCGACCCTTTAACGGGTGCATCAAATCGTACGAACTTATTAGAAAACCTGCAAAAAGAACACGAGCTGTGTAAGCGCAAATCACTAAGCTGCGCACTGATAATGATCGACCTTGATCACTTTAAGCAAGTAAACGATGAATTTGGTCATGCTGCGGGCGATAAGGTGTTAATAGCCCTCGTGAAATGCATTAAATCTCAGCTAAGAAAATACGATCAATTATATCGCTATGGTGGCGAAGAGTTTTTAGTCTGCTTACCACAAACAGAGCTTGATGATGCTAAGTCATTTTCTGAACGGCTAAGAGCTGGCGTTGAGGCTTTAAAAATCGACATTAGCAACGATAATCACATTAATGTTACAGGCTCATTTGGCGTAACGCTGATAAGCGCCGATGATAATATTGAAACGGCAATCGAACGGGCCGATGAAGCAATGTATCAAGCAAAAAAATCAGGCCGCAATCGAGTGTGTGTGGCTTAAACTATTCTTTAACGGCGGTAAATGCTTTTATTAGGCCAGCTTGATAAAAAGAGTAAACGCCTGTAAAGCCTGATTCGGCAATGATGTTTTCGATGACTTGAGATTCTTTTAAAGCAACGTCATTTTCATAAGCTAGTTTTACTCTTTCAATTTGTTCAGGACTGACTGCGGCTGATGACATAACGCTTAACCAGTGACTAAGCTGCATTGGGTAAGTTTTGTCACTTTGATTAGCACTTAAGTCTGCGCTGACAAGTAACCCACCTGCTTTTAAACGTTTTTGAATATCAGCAAAAAATGCCACTCGTTTAGGTTCATCCACAATAAACTGCGATACTAACACGGCTGTCGCTGCATCAAAGGGCATCAAGTTTTTAAGTGAATCTACGTAACCATTATGAAACTGGCAGCGATGTGCCACCCCTGCTTGCGTTAAATTGTGTTTGCATACTTTGATCATTTCACTCGAGGGTTCGACTGCGGTGAAACTAAATGTGGGGAAGGCCTGTGCTAAATGCAAAATTTCATTTCCGGTGCCCGCTCCAACGCAAAGAATATGCGCATTGCTTGGTAGTTTGCTGAATAAAGGTGTCATCATAAAATACAAGGCCTGGCTAATGGGGGCCATGTTTTGCCATTGTGAATCATAATTAGCTGCTTGTTGATCAAATAAGGCGGTGACTTCGTGTTGTTGCATAGTAAAAACCTAGTAGGTAACTTTAAGTGTTACAGAAGTGGTTAGCTTACTTTATTTTAGGGAACTTTAAAAGTTACTTAATAGGGCATTCAAATGATATGGTGATGTATGCATACTCATTTGCTTAATTTTTAGGTTTTAACAATGAAAAAAGGTGCGCATTAAATAAGTGTCCTTTCTTGAACATCGCGTTTTTTAAAACTGCATCTTGTTCGAAGCCTAATCTTTGCAGAACCTTCATTGAGGCAGGATTATCTTCGCACACGTAAGCAAACACTCTGGCGATTGTCGTTTTAGAGAATACTGTTTCGAGTAGCATAGATGCAGCTTTTACAGTGATACCTTGCCGCCAGTACTCTTTTGCCAGCCAGTAACCTAACTCACCTGAGCGATCAAATTCAAACTCGCCTGGGTGCACACTCACGCATCCAATAAGTTTATCGTTAAATATAACGGCTTTAATGAGCTGACTTTGACTACCTTCATTAATCCACCACTGAGCATCCTCGTAACTATAAGGAGAGGGGATTTTAGTTGATAGGTATTGTGTAACATCCATGTCGTTAAGAATTGCAACAAGTTGTTTTGCATCTGACTCTACGAAGTCTCGAAGTGTAATCACGCTCATCCTTTGGAGTTTTGTAAGTGTGTGTGCGAAGGCATTGGAGTATGCCTTTGCTTGTCTTTATCCGTATTTGGCTTCTAACTCATTTGCTGTGCGATAGCTCTCATAGGTGTTTAATCGCTCGAAATACCGCTCTATTTCTGCAAAATGAGACAGCATGCCAGACTCAGCGACTTTCTCTATGACGAATGACATCATAAAATCAGCGCCAGTAAGGTTGTCATCAACAAAGTACTTTCTACCTTTCAGATGTTGATTAACATAGCTGAGTATTTTGCCAATTTCATGGTCGGCATAATCAGCAATGAAGTTAGTTTTACAGCCATCTTTTGTAATAAATAGTTTTAATAAAAAAGGCACCATTGCTGAGCTTTCAGCAAAATGGAGCCATTGTTGATAATCAATGTAACTCTCACTTTGCTGGTTTGGCATAAACTTACCTTTGCCATACTGAGTTATTAGGTAGTCAGTTATCGCACCCGATTCAGTAATTACTTTACCGTTATCTTCAATCACAGGAGCTTTACCGAGAGGATGAATTTGTTTTAACTCATCAGGTGCTAAAAATGTCTCTTTATTACGTTGGTAGGCAATAATGTCGTAATCAACGCCAAGCTCTTCGAGCAGCCAAATAATACGCTTAGAGCGTGATTTGTTTAAATGGTGTAATTTAATCATTTGTTATCCTTAATAGTGGCGCAACATTATTTGTTGCGCCTAATTTTTTAAATTGGCTGCTGAACTTGCACCACGGTTTTACCAAAGTTTTCACCATTTAACATGGCGTTAAAAGCGTTAAGAGTATTTTCGAAATCAGTTTCAAGGTGCTCTTTGTATTTTATCTTGCCGTCGTTCAGCCATTGTTGCATATCTTGCGCAAATTCACCGTAACGATCGCTGTAATCATCAAAGATAATAAAGCCTTGTACTTTAATACGTTTTCTAAGAATTAAGCCCATCAACATAGATAGGCGATCAGGCCCTGGCGGTAACTCAGTTGCATTATATTGTGATACTAATCCACATAGTGGGATTCGTGCTTTTGTGTTAAGTAAAGGCAGTACCGCATCTAAAACATGACCACCGACGTTCTCGTAGTAAACATCAATACCTTGATCACAGGCGTCCTTAAGCTGTTCTTCAAAGTTATCGGCTTTATGATCTATGCATGCATCAAACCCTAAGTTCTCAATCGCATGCTTACATTTTTGAGAGCCTCCAGCGATACCAACGACTTTACAACCTTTTAATTTGGCTATCTGACCGACGGTTGCTCCAACCGGCCCTGTTGCTGCAGCTACAACCACTGTTTCGCCTGCTTTTGGTTCACCAATATCTAGTAGCCCCATATAAGCAGTAAACCCTGGCATACCTAAAATACCGAGTGCATAGGAAGGAGTATCTGGACTTTCTCCTAACTTCATCAGTCCTTCAGTATTACTTATCGCATACTCCTGCCAACCAGTATAGGCAAGTACCCATTCACCTACTTTATAATCAGGGTGCTCTGATTGCTCTACCTGACACACTGTCGCACCAACCATCACATCGCCAACTTCAACAGGGTCAGCATATGATTCTGCATCGCTCATACGGCCTCGCATATAAGGGTCAAGAGATAAATAAATTGTTCTTAGTAAAACTTCACCTTGTTTAGGTGAGGCAAGAGTAGATGTTTTTAAAACGAGGTTATTCTCTGTTGCAGGGCCTGTTGGACGTGATTCAAGAATATACTGACGGTTTTTAATTTCAGTCATACTTATCTCCTATGATTTGTTTTAAATCCTGTTTAATAAATAGGTGCGGGCATGTAATTAGAAATCAATGGCGAAATTGTTACCGAGTAGAAAATGATAATTTCATTCAAACGACAATCCATTTTGCACGGTATAGTGTAAAGGTGTATGCTGGAAAAATATTCAAATGGCGAAACAAATTGATATGAAAGGTATTTCTCTTATAGCTTTTACGCTTGTTGCGGGTTTTATGGCAAGGGGTGCGCATGCTAATACAAGTGTTTTATCGGTTGATCCTATCACTCCAGGAAACGTATTTGCGTTTGAAAACGACGCAAGACGTTATCCAAAGCAAAGTGAGTTTAGTATTGTTCACAGTGTTTCGATGAGCAGTGAAAGCGGCCGACGATTAGCTGTCGTAACTGTTGAAAACAAAGCATCAGGATCGCGTATCTTACAAGCAGACCATATTATGGCTTTATTTGCCGATGGGCGTCGCTTACACCCGTTAGCTTTTGATGAAGGTATCAAGTTAGATGATGGTGAAAAGCGCTCACTGACTTTATCTTTTGGTGAAAATGAATACCCCATTTTAGCGGTATACACGAGTTTAGATGAGTAAAAGGCAGGCCCATGAAATTACCTAAGCCACTGGCAATAACACTACTTTTAAGCTCACCGTTAGGTTTTGCTATTGATAGCCAAGACTTTGTTAAAGATAACGTGTTCACGCAAGGCATTGAAGGGCCAACCATGTATAACGGTGCCCTATACGCGGTGAACTATGCCCAGCAAGGAACGATTGGCCGCGTAGATAACATGGGCAAAACATCGTTGTTTGTGCGGTTACCGAATGACAGCGTTGGTAATGGCTTACAGTTTGACTCACTAGGTAATTTATTTATTGCCGATTACGTTAACCACAATATTTTAAAAGTACCTGCTGGCAGCAATAAAGCAGAAGTGTTCGCCCATAATAGCAAGATGAATCAACCCAATGACATTGCTATCACCAAAAGTGGGGCGCTGTTTGCAAGTGACCCTAACTGGGCGAACGAAACGGGTCAGCTATGGCGTATTAATGCGGATGGCAGCACCCATTTACTCGAAAAAAACATGGGGACTACCAATGGAGTAGCGGTTAATAACGACAATACCAAGCTCTATGTGAACGAAAGTGTGCAACGAATCGTTTGGCAATATGACTTAGATGACAACTTAAACATTAGTAATAAAAAAGTTTTGATTAAATTTGCTGATCATGGCCTAGACGGCATGCGCGTTAATAATCAAGGGCATGTGTTTATTACTCGTTATGGCGCAGGGAAGGTACTTGAAGTCTCGCCTACCGGCAAGCTTTTAAATAGCTATCAATTAAAAGGCCAGCATCCAACGAATTTGGCTTTCAACGAGACGCAAAACAAAGTGTATGTCACCATGCAAAAGCGCGGGGCAATCGAAGTGATTGAGCTTTAGCCTTGCTTTGCTCGCGTAATAGCAGCGGTGATTGCCGCTTTTGCTTGCGGACTATTCTTCCAGCAATTTGAATGCAGCATCGACGCTACTCGCTCAGCAATAGTGTTGGCATCAAACCCAGCTAAGTCTTCAAACGATTCAATCCCAACTTCTTCGAACCGTTTTATAACCGTTGGTCCGACACCCTTGAGTGCTAAAAGCGCGCTGCGTTCTTGTTCGTTAAATGGCATGTTTTTGTTCCTTGTTCATTAAATAAATTCAATGATTTGCCATAACTCGCCTGCAGGACCCCAAAGACTGAACTCTTTTCCCCAAGGCTTTTGCGTTATGTCGCTGTACTTCACATTAAAGTCATTTAGTCTACGTAGTTGTGAATAGACTTCATCAATATCTAATACACTCAACTGCAACATCAGGTTGTTTGCTAATTGAGGTTGATAAAAATCTTGTAAGAAAAATCCGCATTCCCCACTTTCACATAGACAAAGTGTGTCTGAAACGGAGGTTAACTCAAATCCAAATGCTTTGTAGAAAGCTTGAGATTGTTGGTAGTTCTTACTTGGTACAAAAGCACGGATGTCATCTACTTGCATAATTTTCCTTCCATATTGAAGGTACTTTGCCATATTAATTTTACATAGCAAATCTAATTTTTAGGCAATAAAAAAGCGCACCGGGCAGGGTGCGCTTGAGGGGATCAATCCTGTGTAGCTAAAACAGTAGGATTAATTAGAAGCTTGGGGCATATCTCAGTGAAACACCGACTGAACGGCCAATCACACTGTAATCACTCACGGTGTTAAAGTGGTTTGCGCCTACCTCAGGTGTTGGTGGTTCACGATCTAATAAGTTATCGACACCAAAGTTAACAGCAAGTTCCTCGTTAACTTGCCATGCAGCAGCAAAATCTAAGTAATTTTGTGCTGAAATTGTTTCTGAACGGTCGACAGCATACTCTACTTCACCTATTCTGCGCCAGCCAAGTTGGAAGTTCATGTTATCTAACTGCCAATCAATGCTTGCGCGATGTTTGTAGTCAGCTTGCAAGATACTCGCAAAGTCGCCCGAACAGGCGCTGCCATAAGTTCCTTTACAGTCAACTTCAGGCACTGTGCTGTTGTTTTGACGGGTTTGTTTAGTAACAAAGTTACCTTGGTACGAGAATCTAAAACGACCACCCATTTGCTCTGGTGCATCAATCACATAATTTGCTGCAACGTCGATACCTTCTTGCTCAATGGCGGCTAAGTTAAAGTCATTAACGATGGCTGTGCTAATAAACCCCGTGTTTGGATCGCGAAGTACCGCACCACACAATGGGTTGTTCGGGTTCGGGTCATCAACATAACAGCTTTGTAGTGCCGCACCTGGCTGAATTTGGCTTACCGCATCTGTAACACGAATACTGTAGTAATCGAGTGATAAATCAAAGCCTTCTAAATAGCTAGGTGTATAAACAATGCCTAATGTATCTGATTCGGCTTGCTCAGGTTTAATATTTGGGTTACCACCATAGGTGTACTCTGCGGTACTTGAATCGAACTCAGTGCCAACAGGTGGCGCACCAAACGCAGCACATTGAGTTGCATCACCGGTGCCAAGTAAACATGGATCGCCGTTATAACGCCCTGCTAGTCGTGGCACAAACTGGTCGCTATTTTGGTCAAATAACGATAACGAGAGCGCTGTGATTGGGCTGGCAAATTCACCTAAGTTAGGTGCTCTAAATGCGGTTAAGCGGTTGGCGCGAATACGAATGTCGCTGTTTATTGCCCAGTTGATACCTAGTTTGTAAGTGTCTTCTGCTTCGGTATTTGAGTAATCAGAAATACGGTAGGCACCTTCAAAGCTAAGCTCTTCAGCAAACGGTTTATCAACTAAGATAGGCACTAAAATTTCAGCGTAGAACTCTTCAGAGCTAAAGCTTGCATCCATATCAAATGCGCTGATAGACGCAAAGCTGGTGCCGTTCCTAAATGCATCGCCCGGTGTTTGTTTACCGGTTTCTTTACGGTATTCGTAACCGATTGCAAAATCGATAGCACCGGCTGGTAATTCAAATAAGAACCCAGAATCACCCGATAGTGTTGCTGAGATGACACTTTGAGTACGGTCGCGAGTGGTATAAAGCAGCGGATCGCTAAAGTCGCTGAAATCATGGTTGGGATCAAAAATATCGACTGAATTTGCAAGGGCAGCAAAACGACTATTACCGTTGTTATCATTGCGGTATGCGTTGTTGTAAATGGTGGCTACTTCGTCCGTTTTGCCGTACTGACCATATACGTCATAACGTAAGTAGTCAGTTAAATCACCTTTTAAGCCCAGTTGAAATTGCATTGAATCACGCACCGCTTCGGTGTGTTGCACGCCTAAACCTAGGTTACGTTCAACATTAACAAGGGCATTGCCTTCGCTATCAAACGTGAGTTGGTCACGTAGTTCATCAGGAATATAGGCGTTGTCTTGCGTGAGGGTCACTTGCTCGTTTACAAAAATCGGTGTTTGACCACTGGCACCCGCACCGTTTACGGTCACTTTAGAATACATTGCGCGGCCATAGGCAATGGCACTGTCGCTCACATCAACGTCAAATAATAAGCCCGCAGAAAAACGGTCCATCGGCTGAGTTAAATAACGGTCAGCTGTGAAATCAGTTGTTTGACGCTCACTTGTTACAGCACCAGAATCAGCAATACCGATGCTGTTGCCAGAGGCAACGTCAGTATAATAACCACCGCTGTTGATCATTGCTGTTGAGTTTTCAAGCGCATAGTCACGCTCGCCGGCTAATAGCTCTTTTCGTTCGGTGTAACCAATATAGCCTGTAACATGGCCGCGACCGTCGGCGATGTCACCACCAAAAATTGCTTCAAAGTTAAGCTTTTCGTTACCGCCGTCAGCACTTTCGTAACTGGTTGAGAATTCAGCGCCAGTAAAATCATCGTCTAAAACAAAGTTAACAACACCAGCTACCGCATCGGCACCGTAAACCGCTGCTGCACCACCTGTTAATACATCAACGCGTTTTATTAACCCGGCTGGAATAGTATTTACATCAACCGAGTTACGAAAACTAAATGGTACCGCGCGAGTGCCGTCAATAAGAACCAATGTGCGGTTTTGACCAAGGCCGCGTAAATCAATCGTTGATGAGCCAAATGAGTCACCGACTGTGGCGCCGGTGCTGTTGGCACCCGCCGCAGCTTGTGGCAGTTTCGCGGTAATATCTTCAACGTTCACTGCACGGTCTAGGTGAATTTGTGCTTCATTAACGCTCACTACAGGACTACTTGAGACCAGCTCAGTACGTTGAATACGTGAACCTGTTACGGTGATCACTTCAGGTTTTTTTGCTTCAGTGCTTTGCTCTGCGTGTGCATAACTAATTACTGAACTTACAGCGAGAGCTAAAGGTGATAGCAGCAATAGCGAGCGATGCCCTGTTGATGTATTTGCTTTCATGATGATTCCCTTGCGTTTTATCATTTAAATCAACGCAGGTTGGTGTCTGACCTAGACCATTTAGTTAATTTAATGAGTCATACTTTTTGTTATGATGCTTGTGTGCTCTCCTTTTGGGGAGCTCACCGGTACAGTTTTAAAGCAATTTAAAAGTCTTTGCAATAATTATTCTTTAAACCTATTATTTTAAAATATAAACTATTCCAAGTCGTTAACCCGCTTATTTACATCTAATAAGCTGATTTTAAGTGATTTATTTATGCATCAACATATTGAAAAACTGTATTTAAGCGCAAAAAAAGAAAAAAAATTAATAATTGGTCTAATGAGTGGCACCTCATTAGATGGTCTTGATATTGCGCTATGCGAAGTATCAGGGCAAGGCATGGATACTCATGTCGAAGTCGTAAAGTTTACGACGGTCGACTACGACGATGATTATAAAACGCGTGTAAAGCGAGTGTTCGCCAAACGCGAATGTGACCTTGAAGAAGTCACTTTACTCAATCCTTGGATTGGTCAATTACATGGTGAAATGGTTGCCAAAACGTTAGCCAGCTGGGGAGTAGCAAAAGAACTTGTTGATGTGATAGCTAGCCACGGACAAACTATTTATCACTGCCCTAAAAACCAACACAAACGCCCTGAATATGGTAATGCAACACTACAAATTGGTGATAGCGATCATTTAGCCGTGACTGCAGGTATTACAACCATAGCTGATTTTAGACAAAAGCACATTGCAGCGGGTGGCGAAGGTGCACCGCTTGCGGTATATGGTGACTACTTGTATTTCACAAGTACCAGCGAAAACCGCATATTGCTTAATATGGGCGGCATTGCAAACTTAACCTATTTACCTAAATCGGCAGATGCACGAGCGGTTTTTAGCTCTGATATTGGCCCCGGCAATACCATTATGGATGCTTATGTGCAGCGTTATTTTGCACCACTTCATTATGATAAAGATGCCGCTATTGCAACAAAAGGCGTGGTAAGTGAAGATTTGCTCGCAGCGCTGTGTGATGATGCATTTTTTGCTTTAGGGTTTCCAAAAACCACCGGGCCAGAAGTGTTTAATCTAGACTATTTAGCTGCAGCACAAGCACGCTCGAATACGCAGAACTTATCGCATTTTGATGTGATGGCAACCTTAGTGCAGTTTTCAGGAGCAATGATTGCTAAAGCAATTAACCAATGCAGCGAAGGTTTGACCGATGTGGCTGTATACGCCAGTGGTGGTGGGGTCCATAACCCATTATTAATGGACATTATTTTGGCTAATTGCCCAGCGCTTTCTGAGATAAAAAATACCGATTCGTTGGGGATTAATCCAGATGCAAAAGAAGCTGTGTTATTTGCTATTTTAGCGAACGAATGTCTGTCGGGTGGGCAACAACGCTTTGGTAATACCGAGCAAGGGATCCCCGATATTACCATGGGTAAAATTAGCTTTGCTGACTAGGCCTTAGAAAAAGGCTAAAAAGCTTGCGCCAATATTACTAATGTAATGGCGTAAGCCCTGGTTTTTAGCTTGCTCAGAAGTTAATAGCTCTGGTGATGTGCTAGCTGCAATACTGACATCAAACTGGGCGCTGTCTTTAAGTGTTGCATGCAAGCCGTGTAGCATTAACTGCAATACAAATTCACCACTGTGAGTAACGTTTTCTAAGGTAAGCATAATAACGTGCTGCTCTAGATCGTGTTGCGTTAAAGTGTGTGCAGTAAAATACGCAGACTCGCGCGCATCAGGGCGGGTTGCACTGATAGAGATCACGTCACCTTCATGGGCATCATCTGGTAGCACACAACAAAACACAACACGCTTTTGATCATTAGCCGCAAAATGCAATTGTTCGTATTCCATAGTATGCGCAAGTGCAGCACATAAAGGGTCTTCACTAGAGGGGAGTGCAAACGAAAGTTGCACCAAGGCAGTGTCCATTACTTCTTCATTACGTTAGGTGATTAAATTAGCGTCAATTATTGATCAGTTAAATGACAGAATTATGACTATTGTCATATTGCGGATTATATATTTTAGAAACAGAGAAAAGTTGTACTTTCTAGAACGAGTAGCAAGACTAATTTCAATTTGCTCAATTATTTGTAGTATTAATAGTCATATTGATTAAGCTACGGGTTTGATAATTTTTCTTTACTTTCAATATAGTAAATAACAAAGGTATTAGAATAATGTTCGGGTTTTAATGATACATATTTATAGTGCCTAAGTGTTCCTTTGTCATCTAGCACAGACTTTTCTCCTTCCCGAATTCTCTTTACTTCATAGTCTTGCCACATTTGGCAAAACAACTCACTACGAGATTTAAGATCGTCTAAGACGGCTTTAAAGGCTGATTTGTCTGTAGCTAAAGCAAAGTAAGAGCGGAATGAGGCAATAGTGTTTTTTGCTGCCTGCTCCCATTGAGGAATACGTCGCTTGTACTCATCATTTAAGAACATAAGCTTTAATGAGTTTCTATCAGCTTTAGGAAGGGTAGACCAATCGAATATCTTTTTGGAAGCCGCCTCATTCCAGTACTCTATATCCATATTTTCTCTGCGAATAAATGCAGGATTCGGTTCAAGTGCACGAATTAGCGCTTTTAATTCTTCCGACACTTCCTCTTGCTCTTCTAGAGCAGGTTTATTCCCGAAAACAATCGCGTTTAAATACTCTTGTTCATCGTTAGTCAGTTTTAAGACTGTGCCAATGCGATTAATAGCTGCACGCGATATACTGATTTCTCGTCCTTGCTCTAACCAAGTGTACCAACTGACACTTATAGCAGCCAATTGCGCGACTTCCTCTCGACGAAGCCCTTTTACACGCCTTCTTCCACTGGTAAAACCATAATCTTCAGGGTTTATTTTTGCACGGTGTTTGGTAAGGAAGGTTTTTAAGTTTTCGTGTTTAGTCGTCATAAAATGTTTAGCCTATGACTATTTATCACAGTATAAATGCCCATATTTTACGCTTATCTTGACTGCTATATAGTGTCACCATCTTACACCTTCCACTGCTTTTGAGCTAGTTAGGTCCTTACAATTCAATGAGTCAGAGGTGGATCAATGTCTCAAGAAAATGTTTATTCGGCATCTCCAAATTACTGGAAACCTATCTTATTTGTTGCAGCACCATGGGTATTTGTTTTTTTATGGAGTACAGGGTTTGTTGGCGCAAAATTTTCGCTTCAATATAGTGGTCCATTTCACTTACTGTTTTTTAGAGGGCTATTTTCATGTGTTATTTTTTTATTTTTATCGGTTGTGCTAAAGGTTAAGTTTCCTTCATTGAAGAGCGTTAAACAGCAATTAATAGTAGGGCTTTTTCTGCAAACCTTTTTTCTAGGTGGCTGTTTTTTCGCAATTAACAAAGGGCTTCCTGCATCAGTTGTGGCATTAATTACGGGTTTACAACCAGTGTTAACGGCGGTGCTGGCATCAATAATACAAAGCAAGCAGTTAAAGAAGTTGCAATGGCTAGGGATTGTAGTCGGGTTTTTAGGTGTTTTTCTTGTGCTTTCGCCAACTAAATTAGGAGGTGAATTAAGTTTAATTGGTCTACTTGCAGCATTTTTTGGTTTAACAGGTGTGACGGTTGGTGCAATGTATCAAAAGAAAGCGGTAAGTGATGGGCATATTTTTGCATCTACTTTCTTTCAATATATTCCCCTTGCTGTCGTGATGGGAGTGGTGTCATTTTTATACGAGCCAAACACACCGACTTGGAACGCACCTTTTATTATTAGTATATTGTGGCTTGTGGTTGGTGTGTCTGTAACGGCCATATTGTTGCTTATGTTTATGATAAAAAATGGAGAATCGACAAAGGTAGCATCCTATTTTTATTTAGTACCAGTACTCACAGCTGTCGAAGCATGGATTTTATTTGATGAAAAAATCAGTTTTGCAATGTTGTTAGGTATGGGCTTATCAATTATAGGGTTACTGCTTGTACACAGAAAGTAGCGACCAAGCTATGGCTCTCCTCTTAAATGGTCAAATAAAACTTTAGATAGCGCACCAATTTGTGCACCTTTTTTAATACAAAGAGTTAAGTTTCTTTTTGACCATTTTTCATCCACTTCTATGATTTTTATATCTAAAGAGCGCCAGCAGCCTATTGAATCATATGGCAATAAAGCAATGCCCACACCAGAACCAACCATTCTACATACAGCATCAAAACTTTTAACTTGCGCTCGAATATTTAGATGGCAATTTAGGCCTGCGGCTTTATTCATCATAAAAGTATGGATTGCAGAACCTTCGTTCAAGATAACAAATGGAAAACTGACAGCTTGAGAAAACTGTATTTTGCTAAATTTAGCAAGAGAATGCTCGCTTGGAACAATGATGACCAATCGATCTTTCTTATAAGGATAAAACTCCACATTATCATAAAGGCCATTTTCAGCGACGATCCCTAACTCAACTTCTCCTTGTGCTACGGCTGTAATTATTTCTTCGCTTGTGTGTTCTTCTAAAGCAACTCTAACACCCTGATTATTTTCTAAAAAGGTCCCAAGATCTTCTGGCAAGTATGTATGAATAGCATTGGTGTTTGCCCATAATTTTACTTGCGATAATGCACCTTTAGTAAAAGGAGCAATATCAGATTGCATTTGCTCTAACGTAGCTAATGTTCTTTTGGCATATCGAAGAACGATTTCACCTGCTTTTGTAGCAGACACACCTCTTGGTTGACGCTCCAATAATTGAGTACCTAAATTATCTTCGAGTAGTTTAATTCGATGACTCGCTGATGATGGTGCCAAGAATACTTGCTTAGCTCCTTGAGTTAAGTTCTTTTGTTCTACCACAGCGATAAATAGTTTTAAGTCAGTAAGATCAAATTTCATTCTAAGTTACCATTCGTTATTAACGAACTCTTATTGGTTAATTAGCAATTCTAATGTTGAGCAGTTATGTGGCATTGTAGCGTCACTTTTTACAATGAAAAAGAAATTCTGTGGGTTTAAATCGTTTAACAAGCAATGAAATCGGTATTATCTTAGCGGTTCTTTCTGCTGCAGGTTTTTCTCTAAAGGCAATATTTGTAAAACAAGCTTACTTAATTGCTAATGTTGAACCTATTGCTCTTCTTAGTTTACGAATGCTTTTTTCATTCCCTTTATTTATTCTTATTGGCTATTCAAGCTTAAAAACAGGCTTTTCATTGACCAAAAAAGAAGTTCTTTTACTTATTTTGCTCGGTGTTGCCGGCTATTACGGCGCATCAATTTTGGATTTTATGGGCCTAGAGTATATTTCAGCAGGATTAGAGCGCATTATTTTATTCTCATATCCCATCCTCACGATTTTTATGGGGGTTTTATTTCTGGGTAAACAATTTGAAAAGCGGTTGGTTGTACCTACAGTGCTATGCACATTAGGGGTTGTTTGCGCATGCTTGAGTGATTTCAAATTTGCTGGAGGTAGTCACAGCATTTGGCTTGGCGCTGCTTTAGTCTTTGGCTCTGCGCTATGCTACGCATTTTACCAAGCTTTTTCAGAGCCAATGATTGAGAAACTAGGCGCAATGCGGTTTTCTTTATTGGCTATGTTTGTATCTATTTTTGCCGTTCAGCTACATTTTTTTATTCAATTACCAATAGAGAGCCTAATCCAACCTACTAAAATTTATACAATTTGCTTTATGATGGCTTTATTCTCAACTGTTCTCCCTGTCTTTTTGCAATCAAGCGCTATTAAATATATAGGAGCGGCAAGGTCTGTACTTGTAAGTACTTTAGGGCCTATTTTGACTTTAATTCTAGGGTGGATATTACTTGATGAAAAAATCACTTTGTTGCAAGTGTTGGGTATGTGTTTAGTTTTAATTGGTGTTTTGGCTATAAAACGTAAGAGAGTTTAATTTAAGAGGAAACAGATGGAATCATTATTTATATACGGCACCCTTCGTAAAGGTTATCCAAATGAACACATATTAACTAACATTGGCGGTAAGTTCACAGATGCTTCTGTATTTGGTCGTTACATAAATGTTGGGTGGGGAGTCGAAATGGGCTGCCCTGCACTGAGTCTAGATCCTCAGGGCGAGGAAATTAGAGGGCAAATATTTAGTTCATCACATTTAACTAAACATTGGGAGTTTTTGGATGAATTTGAAGGCAGTGATTATCATCGTGTTGAAACAAGTGTAAAGCTTGAAAATGGCCAAATGTGCACTGCGTTTGTTTATGTTGCTAAAGAATAAGACTAATTAACAGAATACAGAGGAACTAATATGTCTGCCCCCATCAAGCTTTTGAGCTTTTCTATTGCCTTTGTTTGTATTTTATTATCATTAAACTTTGGCCTGAGATCATCAATGGGCTTTTTTATGGCCCCGATTTCTGATGAATTTGGTTATGGTAGAGAAGTTTTTGCTTTCGCACTCGCTTTACAAAACTTATGGTGGGGTTTATCACAACCCTTTGCAGGAGCACTCGCTGATAAATATGGAACATGCAAAACAGTCATTGTTGGCGCGCTTTTATATGCGGGTGGTCTTTATGTAACAGCTTCATCAAATTCCATATTGAGTTTGAATTTGGGTGCAGGCTTACTTATGGGGATGGGTATTGCTGCAACAGGGTTTGGCGTTGTTTTACCTGCTATGGCAAAAATGGTTTCTCCGGATAAGCGAGCATTTGCACTTGGCTTAGGGAGTGCTGCTGGCTCCGCAGGGCAATTAATATTTGTTCCCGTTGCACAGGATTTTATTGCAGCTTATGGCTGGAGTAATGCTCTAATGTTATTAGCTGGTGGTGCATTATTAATGGCTTTAATGGCTGGGGTATTTAAAGAAAATACAGACCCTGAACAAATGTCACAACCAATCACTGCAAAGCAAACAGTGAAAGAAGCGTTGAATGAAGCACTCAGCTATCCACATTACTGGTTAATAGTGATCGGCTTTTTTGTATGTGGTTTTCAATTAGCGTTTATTACAGTACATATGCCAGCATTTTTAAGTGACAGAGGTTTTACCGCAAACGTTGCCGTAGCAAGTTTAGCTCTTATTGGCTTGTTTAATATTTTCGGTTGTTTGGTCTCTGGGGCTTGGTCTGGTAAGTATTCTAAAAAGAATTTATTAACGCTTATTTATGCACTGAGAGCTATTGCTATAGCGCTATTTATGCTTTTACCAATGACTGAAACATCAGTAATTTTATTCTCAATCTTAACAGGCTTTTTATGGTTGGCCACTGTACCGCCAACTTCCGGACTCGTAGCACAGCTTTTTGGTTTGCCACATATGGGGTTACTTTACGGTATCGTATTTTTAAGTCACCAACTTGGTTCATTCAGTGGTGTTTGGCTAGGCGGTTATCTATACGACTTAACAGGATCATATGATGTCGTTTGGTGGAGTGCTTGTGTAATTGCACTTGTTACGGCTGCAATTCACGTGTTTATAGATGAGAGACCAGTTGAGCGGTTACGTATTACTACAAATTAAATAACACCTAGTCTTGTTTTCATAAAGTGAAAGGTGTGCTGCAGCACACCTTTTAATTTAGTTATTTACTTCAAAACATATTCAATTTTATGTAATTGACCAGTAAAAGCGAATGGTGCTTTATCGTAGTAGCTTCGGGTAACTGTTGAGCCAAGATCCTGACCAACATCAAGCGTTTCAGTGGCTGAATAGCGAACCGGAGGCACTTTATCCACTTTGCCAGAGGCAACCTTTTTACCGTTTACTATCAGTGTCGCCTGGCCGCCGTTAGGTGCTTTTCCTTGTTGGGTATATTCAAGGGTAAGCGTGACCTCGCCAGTAGGTAAAGCTTGTTCAGATTTAACAACATAGTGGTGCTCGTTAAAGAAATTCATCACGTAAACAGGTTTACTGTCTTCAACATATAAGCTGTAGCCAGCGCTTGAACCTCCTACAGCAACTAATACACCTTCTACACCTTGCTTTGGTACATTAAACGTTGCCGTAATAGAATGCGAACGGCCATAAACAGCAGGTGCGCTCCCTTCAGGGATACGATTAGTACCAGCTAAATAAGTAAACTGAGTTTTTCCTTTGGTTACACTGGGGCGTTCAGGATTAGTTGCACGTTCAACAAAGCGGTCATCTAATGGGTAAACATTAAATTTTTTCGCTTCTTGATCAAAAATTGAAATTAAAGTTCTTAATTTATCTGGGTATTTAGCAGATAAGTCAACAGCTTCAGAAAAGTCTTCTTCAATATTGTAAAGCTCCCATTTATCATTATCGAAACCAACAGAACCATTCAAAGCCCATGGTACTCCATGAAACGAAGCAGCCACCCAACCGTCATGATAAATAGCACGATGACCACCGGTTTCAAAATACTGAGTCGTACGTTTGCCTTTAGCATCTTTATCGTTCAGCGAGTACAGCATGCTCACACCAGCCATCGGCGTTTGCTCTACACCGTTAACAACTTTAGGCTCAGGAATGTGGGCTGCATCAAGTATGGTTGGTGCTATATCAATCACGTGATGAAACTGTGAGCGCAAGCCACCATGCTCTTTAATATATTTAGGCCATGACACAACAAGCCCATTTCGGGTGCCACCAAAATGTGAAGGGACACGTTTCATCCACTGGAATGGTGCTGAGCCTGCCCATGCCCAGCCAACAGGAAAGTGGTTCTCGTGCAGTGGGCCACCTAGCTCATCTATTTTAGCTAGTTGCCCTTTGATTGTGTCGGCAATGCCATTTTGCGTCATCATATTGTTAAGTGTGCCAGTGACGCTGCCTTCAGCACTTGGGCCATTATCACCAGCGATAAAAACAATCATGGTGTTATCAGCATCAGGTAACTGCGAAACCGCATCCAGTAATCGACCAACATGATAATCTGTGTGCGCAGTAAAGCCTGCGAACACCTCTTGGTGACGGCTAAATAGCTTTTTCTCGTCAGCAGAAAGAGAGTCCCATGCTTTTATTTCTTTAGGTCGTTCTGTAAGTTTAGTATTCTGTGGGGCTATACCAAGCGACTTTTGCCGAGCTAATGTTTCTTCGCGAACTTTATCCCAACCCTGATCAAATTGACCTTTAAACTTGTCGTTCCACTCTTGTGGTGCATGAAGCGGGGCGTGTGTTGCGCCTGTTGCAAAATACATAAAGAACGGCTTTTCGCTATCGATAGATTCTTGTTGCCCCATCCATTTGATTGCGTCATCAACCAAGTCTTCGGTTAAATGATAACCTTGCTCAGGCTTTTTAGGTGGTTCAACCGGTGTGGTGTTTCTGAATAATTGCGGTTCCCATTGGCTAGTTTCACCTCCCTGAAAGCCATAAAAATATTCAAAACCTAGGCCTGTCGGCCAATGGTCAAATGGACCAATTGGGCTGGTTTCCCAGTCTGGAGTGTTGTGCCATTTACCCCAAGCCGCTGTGTTATAACCATTTTCTTTTAGAATCTGGGCAATACTCGCAGTTTCATCAGGCCAAACACTATGATAGCCAGGGTAGCCTGTTGAAAGCTCAGTAATTGTTCCCATGGCAACTTGATGGTGGTTTCTACCAGTAAGAAGAGCTGCGCGTGTTGGCGAACAAATAGCTGTGGTATGAAAGCGGTTAAACTTTAAACCTTCATTGGCTAGTTTATCGATTGATGGGGTTGGAATTGGGCCGCCAAAAGTACTTGGGTGACCAAACCCAAAATCATCTAATAAAATAACCACAACATTAGGTGCACCTTTTGGTGCTTTTATTGGTTGTGGATAATCTTGTTTAGAGTTTTCAAACGTTTTGCCAATCTTTCCTTGAAACTCTGGTGCGGCTATTGGTAAAACACTTCTATCTATTTCAGATGCGTTCACTTGGCTAAACCCAGAAAGCAATAGCAATGAAATAATACTACCTACTCGTTTTAAACGATTCATCCCTTTCTCCATGGTAATAATTACCGACATGTTGGTATGTAATAGTGAGTATTTAGTCACTAACTTAGTAACTATAGTCCAAGGTAATTGTTTAAATAAAGTACGTTTTGTGTTTTTAAAGGTTGTTTTTAGTGGTAATTCTTTTTGATTAATCCATTAAGGTTGGTTCTTTGGATTTGAGCTTAATAACGGTTTTTAAATTTAATTTGAATCTATTAAAGTTAAGAAAAGACAGTATTTCTGCCGCCTCTTTTTGCTTCATAAAGGTGTAAGTCGACTCTTTTGGCTGCCTGTTCTGAGGTTTCGTTTGGTGCAATTTCAATAACACCTAAGCTTATCGTTGCGCTTATAAACAAAGATGTATGTTCCTTTTCGGCAACAGAAAGCCTAATACGTTCAGCAATGTCTTTTGCGTGCTCTAAAGACTGATTCTCAAGCACAATTAAAAACTCTTCTCCGCCGACACGTCCTACTCGATCGGAACAACGGACTGTTTGCACAATCGTATTGGTTATGGATATGATTAATTCATCACCAATATCATGACCGTATTGATCATTGACCGCTTTAAAATGATCGATATCGATAGAAATTAATGAGCTGATTTGCTGATTTAGTTTGTTTTGCAGCATGACACTTTGTTTTAAATTTAAAATAGCTCTTCGATTCGCTATCCCTGTTAATTCATCTTTTAAAGCGAGAACTTCAAAGTACTTTTTCTGGCGAACTTGTTTAAATGTATAAACGGCGAATAAGAGTAAACACACGAAAGTTATTATCACAGTTAAGCCTTGCCAAAAAGACTTATCTTCGGCCACTGCTAAAAGTTTTTGTTGTAGCTTTGACTCATGCTCTAAACGAGAAATCTCAAGGTTCTGTTGTTCATAATTAAAGTTTAACCTGGCAGAAATAAGTGTGTTATTTGCGATAGCTTGTTGTTTATCCCTAATTAAAGCGATTAATTGTTGTTGAGATGCTATTTGTAAGTAAGTATCTCCTCTTGCAGCTGCGAGCCGAGAGGTTAAATTTAAATAGCGTTCCCTTAAGTTAGCGGGCCATGATTGATTATGCCCGGCTATCTTCTCATAAGATGTAAGGGCGGCTTGCAATTGAGAGTTAGCTAAGTACCATTCTGACTTAGTGAGGTTGTAAAGAGTCAAAATCCAGCTGTCTGTAACATAAAGCGTGTTTAACTCAGTTAGATATGAATCAGCCTGAGATAAACTATTAAGTTTTATATTGAGTTCCGTAAGTTTTATCAATATGTAAGCATAGCCGTTGTCGCTTTCGAAACGACGAACATCTTTTTTAATCGACTTGTATAGCTCAATTGCCTTTATTAAGTCGCCTTTTTCTTCGTAGGTATACGCGAGTTGATCCGTTACTTTGTAGTGCTCTTGCTCATTGAATTTCGTTAACGCTAATTTGGCTCGCTGCAGTTGTTCAATTGCAAGTTCATAGTTGTACAACGCTATGTGAATATCGGCAATTTCTTTTAATGTAAGTGCTTTTTCGTAGTCATTACCTGCTTTTTCAAATAGCTGATAAGCAGTTTTAGCAGAGTCGAATGCCTCTTGATAGTTGCCTTTAGTTAACTGAATACGGTTAAGTACTATGTGGGCAGTAGCGATGGTCGACAATTGCTTAGGGGAGATTGTGTTTTCTACTGACGTGGTGTTAATTATTGGTTTTAAGTGTTCTAGAGCTGTTTGATAATTACCTTGTGTATACTCTTGGTTTGCTTCACAGACAGCAAGTTCCTGTATTAAGTTTAAATTGTTTGCTTGTTGAATGACTGGTTTGGCTGTTTCTAGAAACTGTTTGTATTCACTAATCCCGTTTGGAGTTGATACATTAGAAAACCAACATTTAAACGCCATTACTTGCGCATTATCTAGCGCATTTTCATAAGGCATTTGTTTTTCTAATTTGCTTAAGATAGCTATAGCCTCGGCTTTTGTTGTAAAGCCTTGAAAAACTTTGTTTATTTCGTTTTCTACTTCAGTAGCAGCAAGCTGAGAAGAGAATAATAGAAAGCAAAAAATCCTAAACATTTTAAATGTTACTCCGTCAGGAATTATTATCCATAATATTAATTTTGCAGATGTTCTGGCTAGCATTCATAGTGAATGTAGCAGGTATGTTTTGGTCAAATAGCAATAAGGCTGAACTTTATTGAACAGCCTTGTGGAAAGTTGTTAAAGCTAAGAGTTTGGTTCAAGCACTTTACTGTCATCCACTAATTTAGTTGTTTGTAAGTTCGCAGCCGCTTGTCTTTCGCTATATCGGTCTACGAGCCAGTCCAACTTGTCTCTGGTTAGTAAAGTAAATTTAATTAACTCTTCCATCACATCGACAATGCGCATTCTAAATGACGACTCTTTCATTTTGCCAGCCTCGTCAAACTCTTGCCAAGCTTTTGCGACTGATGACTGATTTGGTATCGTTAACATACGCATCCAGCGACCAAGAATGCGCATGTTATTTACAGCATTAAAGCTTTGCGAACCGCCAGATACCTGCATTACGGCTAGCGTCTTACCTTGTGTTGGTCTAACAGCACCATCAGTGAGCGGGATCCAATCTATTTGATTCTTGAGCACAGCTGACATATTGCCGTGAATTTCAGGTGAGCACCAAACCTGTGCTTCTGACCATTTCACAAGCTCTCGCAGCTCTTGTACTTTTTGATTGTTTACTGACTCTCCATTATCAAATAATGGTAATCCATCTGGGTTAAATATTTTAACTTGAGCACCTAAGTGTTCAAGTATTCTTGCGGCTTCTTCACTCGCAAAACGGCTAAACGACGTTTCTCGTAAAGACCCGTATAAAATTAAAACTCGAGGTTTGCTTGTGCTTGCATTATCGAAAGTCGGGGTTACGTCAAACTTTGCATCATTTAAGTATTTCATTACATCTCCTGAATGATTGAGGCTTACCTAGTAAGACGTAATGTTTTTCAAAAAGACGAAGTGTTAGCAGAACTTTTTTTGTTTGGGGTGGTAATCAACTAAGTTGCCGTACTTATCGATTTCAAAGTCACAACAACAATCGAATAATGCCTTCAATTTTGAGCGACTTTTTTGCAGCCTTGATTTGTAGGTTGAGTAGCTGATGTTTAACTTCAAAGCTTCCTCTTTTTGAGAGTATCCTTCGAGATCTATTTTTCTAATTAGATCCGCTTCTTCTTCAGGCATAGCTTGTAAAAAAGGTTCAATGCACTTTATGAGTTCAGCTTTTACGGTTTTGTTTTCTTGTTGCGAAATAATATCATCAAGCTCTATTTCTACATGCTTATTTTGACGCCTATAAAAGTCAACAATAACATGGTGTGCTATTTGAAATAACCAAGCCTTTAAACTTCGCTGATCTTGTAAGTGATGAATATTAAGGTGTGTTTTTAACAGAATATCTTGTAAAAGCTCTTCAACATCAGCAGGGTTCGATATTTTTGTGGTTAAAAAAGCACGTAAACTATTTTTGTATTCAAGCCAGATTTGTTCGATGGACATAATAGTATTGTTGTTGGGATTTAATCGTTAGTTTATTAAAAATAGTACAGAGCCTGCATGTGGCAGGCTCATTTTAATTACTATACCAAATAAGATTAGAGTCCGAGTCCTATATCCTTGTTTTTGAGGTGAAATAAAGTTTAATGGCGAGCTTATTAATTCTAGAATGAAATATGAGTTCATGTTTTTTTATTATTACTAAAAGTATGGCGCTGCTATAAGTTTTATCTCAAAAATATGATTTTTGTGCCTTAAATGGTATTGTCCTCAGTGTAAATTTAATTAAAAGGAATTACTTTTTTATGCTAAATAAGATGCTTCTTAGTGGTGCTTTTCTATTTTCTGTTACTGCAATGGCTGAAATGCCAACCTACTTTAATAATGAGATAGATCAAGAGTATCGCGCGGTTTTAAAGCACATGGATGAAATGATGCCGCAAACCGATTTAGAGCTTGCTTACTTACCCTCTTTTTACCCGTTTAGCATCTTTGATATTCATGCCACAAAATTGAAAAATGACAAAGATAAGCAAGCGTTTACTAACTTTAATTTAGGCGTGCTTGGTAGTCAGTTTTTAAATGTAGAACCGCAGGTTGGAACAAAACTTCCTAATTTAGTTATTTGTAAAAAAGATAAGTGTACGGAACAAAGGCTAAAGCAAATTAGCTCATTTTTAGCTGTATCGGAGGAGCAAATCTTAGCTTTTAAAAATAACATTAGCTTGAACCTTGTACAATTAACTGCGCCGAATGTTTATCGTATTAACAATACTTTTTACTCCCCAATTCAATTATTAAGCTATACACCATCAAAGTATGCGGGTTTTGTACCATCTGCCGATTATAAAATTCTATCACCTGATACAGCCTCTAGTTTGATGGAGCTATCAGCTTATTCTCAAAAGCTCAGAGATTTAATGATTAAACATAAAGTTGCAGCTGTCACAAAAGATAAGAATGACAGCGTAAATGTAATTTTTGGCGGCCTTAGCGATAATCATTGGGGGGTGGTACTTTTAGACAAAAGTAATATACCTAGGAAAGGTGATAGAAATGCAATTGGACTTGAGTATGACGTAATAAAACCACTCTCTGAGACAAGCTTTTATTATCAAACAAATTAAGTCTATTTTTATCAAAAAGTGTATAAATCAATAGAGTGAATTATGAGCTCATTTAAAAAATATAGATTAAAGAACTCTCGGTTTGGGTTGAAAAGTTTTGCTTTAATAGCACTATTTGTATCTTTAACAGGGTATGCCACCGAGCAGCAAATACAGCAGCAAGTTGATGCGTTTATTCAAAACCAATATAAAGATCATTTTCCAGAGTTAGTCTCTGATGATGAAGTTGGCCAGTTAAAGCGTTTTTATGAGCATATTGATGGCAGAGTCTCTATATTTTGGACTTATCAATCAGGCAATGTTTGGTTAGAGAAGCTGACTCTTATTGAGGTTCAAAATGACGGTTATAGTGAATTGTTGTCTATTTCTTTTAACGGAGTTGTAGAAAGTACAAAAAAGGTAGGCGAAGAGCTTGTCATACAATTACGTACATATGATGAAAATGATCCTCGTTGCTGCCCCAGCAAGAAAACCACGTTACGCTACCGTATTTATAATGGTGAGTTAATTAAGTTATAGCCTGATAATTTGTCACCAGGCTATAAATCAATAATTAGCAAATATGATATTCACCACGTGGTTTGTTGCTGAACATAAAGGCCTGTAACTCAGATTTGAGTACTTCGATAATATCAGTTGTAAAGGGCGTTCTGATTTCGCCAGAGTCTAAATATCTAAGCAGATCAGTTTCATGCTTGAGTGCCGATTGAATAGAGTAGCTAATAGGATAAGTCACTTTAAACTGTTTGCGCGATATCACGTTATCGTGGTTTTCAATATCAACATAAAAAGTTAACTGTTCGTCTTCTTCGCAAATATCACTGCAGGTACCTTGTTCGCGAATACAATCTAAGACAATATTTCTGATGAAAATATCAAATTCGTTCATATTAATCCTTTAATCTTTGCCCTTCCATTGGGTACAAATAAAACTAGCAAAAAGTAATTAATTTAGCCAATCCAATTTTGCATCTTTTGGATTAACTCTTTCTGAATGGGTTGATTTAATAGTATTAGGGGTGGGCAGTAGCTAGCTGATAGAGGATAGGATGCGCGATACACGTTTCACACCTACGTTATAGCAGCGGCTTTATGCTGTGGCATTGATAAATTTTTACGAGAAACGAGAAACGAGAAACGAGGGGTGATGGGTGAGGTAAAACGCGATGTGAAATCGCTGCTACACAATCAGGTTCAGACTAAATTTAAAATCTGACGGGCTAAAGCCCGACTTACGATGTAGGTCGCTATTTATGGTGACAAGGGGGAGGTAGACGCGCACCTCGTAACTTTACCCTAGTAACTCGCTAACTTACTCTCATAATAGTAAAACCATAAACGTGATGTGAAATCGCTGCTACACAAGCAGGTCCATACCTGATTTTAAAACTGACGGGCTAAAGCCCGACCTACCATGTAGGTCGCTATTTATGGCGACAAGGGGGAGGTAGACGCGCACCTCGCCTCTCGAACCTCGAACCTCGCAACTTTCCTCTTTCCTCTAGTAACTCGCTAACTTACTCGCTCAATAATAAAATCATAAACGCGATGTGAAATCGCTGCTACACAATCATGTTCAGACTAAATTTAAAACCTGACGGGCTAAAGCCCGACCTACCATGTAGGTCGCTATTTATGGCGACAAGGGGTGAGGTAGACGAGCACCTCGTAACTTGACCCTAGTAACTCGCTAACTTACTCGCTCAATAATAAAATCGTAAACGCGATGTGAAATCGCTGCTACACAATCAGGTTCAGACTAAATCTAAAATCTGACGGGCTAAAGCCCGTCTTACAATGTAGGTCGCTATTTATGGCGACAAGGCTCGAGGGAAATGCGCACCTCGCCTCTCGAACCTCGAACCTCGCACCTCGAACCTCGATCCTCGATCCTTTCCTCTTTCCCCTAGTTACTCGCTAACTACCTCTAGAACCTAGCTTCTCGCCCCTAAAACCTCGCCTCTTACAATCTCTGCACCTTTACTTAGCGCACTGAGTTTGGCGCTTGCTATGTGGCGAGGGAGGGGAGCCATACCGCAGTTTGTGCATGGGTAAAGCTTGTCGGCATCAACGTATTTCAGAGCTTCGCGTAATGTGTGTGCGACCTCTTCAGGGGTTTCAATTTCATTGCTCGCTACATCAATGGCACCAACCATCACTTTTTTGCCGCGTATAAGTGCTAATAGCTCAATAGGTACGCGAGAGTTGTGGCACTCAAGCGAAATAATATCGATATTTGATTTTTGAAGTTTCGGGAATACTTCTTCGTATTGACGCCATTCATTGCCCAGTGTTTGTTTCCAATCAGTGTTGGCTTTAATGCCATAGCCGTAGCAAATGTGCACGGCGGTTTCGCACTTTAAGCCTTCGATTGCTCTTTCTAGGCACTTAATGCCCCAGTCATTAACATCATCGAAGAACACATTAAACGCAGGCTCATCAAATTGAATAATATCAACACCCGCAGCTTCGAGCTCTTTCGCTTCTTGATTGAGGATTTTGGCAAATTCCCACGCCAGTTGTTCGCGGCTTTGATAGTGGGCGTCATACAAGGTGTCAATCATGGTCATAGGGCCTGGCAACGCCCATTTTATAGGTTGCTTGGTCTGCGAACGTAAAAACTTGGCGTCTTCAACAAACACTGGTTTGCTGCGTGATACCGGGCCAATTACACTTGGTACACTGGCTTCGTAGCGATTGCGAATGGTCACTGTTTTACGGTTTTCAAAATCAACGCCATTTAAGTGTTCGATAAAGGTCGTTACAAAGTGTTGGCGGGTTTGCTCGCCGTCGCTCACGATATCAACGCCAGCTTGTTGTTGCTCTTGTAAGGCAACACGCAGCGCGTCTTGTTTGCCGTCGATAAGTTCTGCGCCTTGCAATTTCCAAGGCGACCATAAGGTTTCAGGCTCAGCAAGCCAAGCAGGTTTTGGTAAGCTGCCAGCTGTTGATGTAGGTAATAACTTTTTCATTTTTACTCTCTTTAAATCGCGTAGTTGGCAGACCATTTTTCAAGTACTGATTGATAAGGTTTAATAAAGTGCTGCTCAGTAAATTTACCTTGTGCAATTGCTAGTTGACTGCGCTCTTCACGGTCGTAAACAATTTGCGTGATCGAGTGATCGGCGTTTCTTAAATTTGGTTGATAGCAACTACCCGCCACGGCATTGGCGTTATAAATTTCTGGACGGTAGATTTTCTGGAATGTTTCCATGGTGCTAATCGTGCTGATCAACTCTAAGTTGGTGTAATCGTTCAGCAAGTCACCAAAGAAATAAAACGCCAGCGGAGCAACAGTGTTTGGTGGCATAAAATAGCGCACCTGCAAGCCCATTTTTTTAAAGTATTGCTCGGTTAATGAGGACTCATTTGGTTGGTACTCAACACCTAAAATTGGGTGTTGGTTTTCTGTGCGGTGGTACGTTTTGTTATCAGACACGCTTAAACAAATAACCGGTGGTTTTTTAAAGTGCTGTTTGTAAGTCTCTGAGTCAATGAAGTATTTAAAGAGTTTACCGTGTAAGTCACCAAAGTTTTCGGGAATGCTGAATTCGCTTTTCGCTTTGTTATGATCAAGCAGCAGTACGCTAAAATCATAATCGCGCACGTAAGATGAAAAGTTATTACCAACAATACCTTCGATACGTTCATTAGTTTGGTGATCAATGATATTAGTTTTTAGTACTTCAATTGACGGGAATGCCTCTGTGCTTTGTGCAATTTCTAGATCAACAGAGATGATCTCAAGCTCAACGGAGTAGCGGTCGCCTTGCGGGTTATCCCAGTTTGCTAGCGCATTAAAGCGACTATCAATCATTTTTAATGCATTACGTAAATTTTGTTGGCGACTTTCACCGCGAGCTAGGTTCGCAAAGTTTGTAGTCAGTCGTGTGCTATTTGACGGATGATAATTTTCGTCGAGGCTAATGCTTTTAATTTTAAATCTGAAGTCGTTGTTCATGGCAATGTATCCAAAAGTCCTGAGATAAATGATTGCTGCTCACCTTCCTTAAATCGCTAGGTCATTAACCTTAGGTTGCTCTGCAGCGGTAATAAATTTATACGTTATCAGCACCATGAAGAAAAACGTTTTAATTTCAGGTAAAACATGAGACAGATTCATGCATATTTGCTGTTTTAGTAAAATATTTAGGAACGCAGAATGAAAAAATGCTTCAAAGTCATTTTGGACGTCTAGATTTCTAAAGTTGCATATTGAAGTTGCAGTAATTTCATATAAAACGTGAGTAATATTCACTAGTTAACAGGACTTTTGAGAGCAACCCCGCACTTTATTGTTGTTATACTCGGTTTCACAAATCAACAACACAGACAAATACAATGAATGAATTAATCGTGCTTATTATCGCTTGCGCCATACTTGGTAGCGGGGTTGGCTTTTTAGCTGGGCTGTTAGGAATTGGTGGAGGCCTAGTGATCGTGCCTATATTAAGCATGATCTTGCTGTATTTTCAGGTGTTACCCGCAGAGCAAGTGGTGCTGGTGGCGATTGCTACATCGCTCGCCTCAATTCTTTTTACTTCAACGTCATCAGCTATTGCCCATCATAAAAATGGCAATGTGCCTTGGCAATTGGCTCCGTGGGTAATGACAGGGGTTGCACTAGGCGCACTTATCAGTGGCTTTTTGGCTTCGCTATTACCCGCAAATGTGGTGCGAATTGTATTCGCTGTGAGTGTGGTGCTTATTGCATTAAAAATGATTTTCAGCAGTAAAAACGATAGCCAAACAACACGAACGCTACCTAATAAAGGCCTTTTGACACTTTATACAACCATCACGGGGGGTCTATCTGCCATGATAGGTATTGGCGGTGGTGCGGTACTTGTGCCGCTACTGACGTTTTTCTCGGTCGATATGAAAAAAGCCATTGGCTGTGCCTCGGCGTGCGGTATTGTCATTGCGCTATTTGGCTCTGTGGGTTACATCAGCTCAGGCAGTCAGTACTTTACATTAAAAGAGGGCTTTGCTGGATTTGTTTATTTGCCTGCCTTGTTTGGCATTGTGTGTACTTCGTGGTTTACCGCACCATTAGGTGCAAAAGCAACGCATCATTTACCCGTCTCTACTATTAAAAAAATATTTGCTGGGCTGTTGGTTATTATGGCTGTGAATATGCTTACAAAATAGTGTTAACTTATTAATTCGACAACACGAAAGTCGTTTGTTAATGTCAGTTAAGTAGTAATTAGGCTGCTTAACTGCGCGCTTATTTTGGCTTTAGGCGCTAATAAAGGATTCATTTTTTAAGGAACCTGTTATGGATCGTCGGTGCTCTCTAGCAAGTAAAAAAACGCTAAGCTCTTTATTTGTTGCTCTATCAATGTTGGCTTTGCCAGTGACTGCAGAGCCTACAAAGCCACTCGAAACTCACCACGCTTTAATGGGCCAAGTTCTCAATGCACACCAACAAGCTCCCCTTACAGGTTTTGCACTTCATGTGATTGTTGATGATGGACATGCTTTTTCAACGGTAAAGCAAAGTAAAGAAAATGCGCCGCAAGTTATTAACCCCAACAGTTTATTTAGAATTGCCAGCGTGACTAAAACCTTCACTGCAGCAACGGTGCTACGTTTGCATGAAGAAGGTAAATTAAATCTTGATACAACACTTGATAAGTTAATTTCTGACGACTTTTTTGCGCTTCTTGAAAGCGATGGCTATGCCCTTGATAAAATGACGCTTAAGCAAGTGCTGAGTCATACGGCAGGGCTATACGATCACGCTCAAAGCGATCAGTATTTAGCTGGCATAATGGCAAATCCGCAGCAAGATATTACGATGCGCGAGCAAATTAAAGGGTGTGTAGAGTGGGGCGACCCAGTTGGCAAACCTGGCGAGCTTTTTTCATATTCAGATACCGGATATGTGTTACTCGGCCATATTATTGAAAGAGTGACAGATTTACCCTTACCTGAAGCGGTTCGTAAATACTTAAGTTTCGACAAAAATCGTATTGAAAATGTGATCTGGGAACGTGGTGATTCAGTTGCTGTGGATGATTCGCGACGCGTGCATCAATACTTGCACGGCACCGACACCTTTAATTGGAGTCCAACTGTCGATTTATATGGTGGCGGTGGGCTTGTTGCCAGTCCAATCGGTATGGCTAAATTTTATCAGGCTTTATTTTCAGGTAAGGTCTTCAAACACCCAGAAACGCTCAAACTGATGCTCTCTAATAAAGGCTTACCTGCAGGTAGCCCTTATCGTTTAGGTGTATTTGCAAAAGAATATAACGGCACTTTGGTTTATCAACATGGTGGCTTTTGGGGCACTTTGGTGATGTATGAGCCAACAACGCAGGTGGTGGTCGCAGGAGCTGTTACTCAGCAAAAAGACTATGCCCAGCTTGAAAAAGTGATGAGTGACTACTTAACATTACAAGCAAAATAAGCGCAATGAGTGTTACAATGACCCGTAACTTATTTCAGATTTAAATTAAATGTCTAAGCTTTGTTCAACTTGGTTGGTGATAATGTGTGTTTTGCTCTCTTTTGTAGGGCAGGTTATTGCGTCGCCGTCTGATTTACCTTGTGAAAGTGAAGATATTTATCAGCTCGCTGCACTTGATAGCGCAACCATCCAAATCAGCCCGAGTGAAACTAATGATTGCTGCAATATCGATTGCTGTGAATTAGGGTGTTCTTGCATAGCAAGTTTATGCTCACCAATCTTGTATTTAGACCTTGAAGTTAAAAAAATTAAGTTGCCCTATTTTGCTGGTTTTCGATTCAGTGATCAGCAACAACCCCCCAACTTAATTGCACGGCAATTATATCGCCCACCCATTTTTACCTCTTAACCAAAACCTATAAGTTGGCATTTGCTCGGCTATAGGTGCTGGTTAATGAAAATTTATTTGTAATTACAATAAGCATTCTAAGAGGTAAAAATGCGTCAAAGACTATTTAAATTAGCCGCGGTTACATTGCTATTGCCATCGGCTGGTTATACAAGTGCACATGAAGATGAACATCATCATGAAGAAAAAAGTATCGAGCGAATTCAGGTCAGAGCGTCACGTTTAGGGCGTATTGTGACAGAATCAGCTACTCGCACTGAGATTATTAACGGTGAAGAAGTTCAAGAAAAGGCATTAATGCGGCCTGGAAATATTTCGATGTTAGTTGCTGAAACAGGGGGGGTTAGGGTGCAAACAACATCACCGTCACTAGGCAGCGCGAATATTCGTTTGCAAGGTTTGTATGGTCGATATACCCAGTTACTAAGCGATGGCTTGCCACTTTATGGTGGGCAAACGGCTTCGATTGGCCTTTTACAAATTCCACCTACTGACCTTGCAAGCGTTGAGATAATTAAAGGTTCTGCCTCATCTTTATATGGTGGTTCAGCACTTGGTGGTGTAATTAACTTAATTTCGCGAACACCTGCCGACGAGTTTGGCGGCGAGGTATTGCTTAATGCGACATCTAAAGATGGCCAAGATGTAACAACCTATTTATCGGCGCCGATCAATGAGTCGTTCGCAAGCTCTTTGACGGCGGGCATTCATCATCAAGCAAAACAGGATCTGGATGATGATGGTTGGATAGATATGGCACAGTATGAACGGGTCACTGCAAGGCCTAGGCTTTACTATCAAGGCGAAAATGGAGAAAACCTCTACTTAACTCTTGGAGGGATGAAAGAACAGCGTAAAGGTGGCACTGAAGCTGGGGCTTTAATGCCTGATGGTCTGCCATTTGTGCAGCAGCAAGATACACTCAGAACAGACTTAGGTTTTGTTTATGATCAAGCATTAGCTGAAGAACTTGATTTAAATGTTCGTGGCTCAGCAATGGAACAAGATCATGATCACCAGTACGGTCAGGTATTTGAACAAGATAAGCATAATAGTTATTTACTTGAGTCGAGTGTGTCAGGTTATTTGCACAATACTGCTTGGTTGGTAGGTGTTGCTTATCAAACAGAGCAGTTTTCCTCACAGACATTTTCGGCGTTTGATTATCGTTATGAGGTGCCAGGACTGTTTTCACAAATTGATTACCAAGCAACGGATGATTTATCAATGTCAGTGAGTGCTCGTGCAGATGATCACAGTGAGTATGGCAATCAATTTAGTCCTCGACTTTCTGTACTCTATAATCCAGAAAACTGGCTATTTAGAGGTGCATATGACAAAGGGTATTTTGCACCAACTCCTTTTATTGAAGAAATTGATGAGGTCGGTTTATCACAGCTTGAGCCCATTAATGACTTACAAGCAGAGCAAGCAGATACAGCTTCATTCGATATTAGCTACATTGCTGGTAATTTAGAAACCAGCATAACGTTGTTTTCATCAAATATTGAGCATGTTACAGAGCTTGAAGCCTCTCAAGTTGGCAGTGAAAAAGCCGTTCGACTTGTAAACAGCCAAGGGCAAACACAAATCAGAGGCGCAGAGTTTTTAATGCGCTATCGCTGGCATGATATTAAGTTTACCGGCAGCTATTTATATACCGATGCAACGAAGCAAAATCAGGCAGGGTATGGTCGCGAAAAACTCACTCTAACACCAGAGCACTCGGCTGGGCTGGTTGTAATGTGGGAGGAGCATGGCAGTCATCTAGTTGGTTTTGAAGCCTATTATACTGGTACTCAGCATCTTGAAGACAACCCTTACCTTGAACGAAGCAAACCATATTGGCACTTGGGGTTGTTAGGTCAAATAACCACGGGTAACGTAAGCTGGTTTGTAAACGCAGAGAACTTACTTAACGTTCGTCAAACAAAAGAACATCCGCTCACCTTGCCTGAGCAAGCTGCAAGTGGACGCTGGACAACTGATATATGGTCTCGAAATGACGGTTTTACCGTTAATGCAGGCATGCGAATTCAATTTGGTGGTTAATTAATAAATACCCAAGCCGCTCATACTTTGTTGGGCGGCTTACTTATTTTTAAACCAACACTCAAAAAACTCTATAAACGCTTTCACTTGCCGAGGTTGAAATTGCCTGCTTGGATATATCACCTGTAGGCCGACACTTTTTTTATCGCTGTGGCTAAAGCCTCGAACATACTCATCTAGTATCAAAATAAGGTCGCCTGTTTTGAGGTCATTTTTGATATCAATGTATGATTTTAAGGCTATGCCATGGCCTTGATTTGCCCAACGTCTTACCACCTCACCGTCTGAGCATGAAAGGTGGGGAGCTACTTTGATAGAAAAGTGCGTGTTATCTACCTCAAAATGCCAGTCATTTAGTGGTTGCCCAAGCCGCTCAAGTACAAGGCAACGATGATTTTTTAAATCTTCGGGATGTCTTGGCAAACCAAACGATCTTATATAGCTAGGTGAGGCGCATAGCACACGGCGGTTATTACATAGCGGGCGGCTAATCAAGTTACTATCAGGCAAATTGCCGAATCTAAATGCCAGATCAATACCTTCCTCAACAATATTGGTGACCCCATCTGTCAGTACTAAATGCGGTTTAACATTTGGGTGATTATTGATGAATTCTGCTAATGCGGGTGCAACAAACTGGCGACCAAAGTCAGATGTTGCAGAGAGTTTTAGCTGGCCTCTTAGGCTTTGTTGTGACTCTTGAAGTATGTTTTCAGTATTTTCGACTTCTGCTAATACTCTTAAACAGCCACTATAAAAACGTTCGCCTGCATCTGTTAAGGCAATACTGCGCGTATTACGCGTTAATAATCGCGTATCGTAATTTTGCTCAATTTTATTAATTCGTGCTGTCATGCTTGCAGGCGAAAGCCCCAATTTTCTTCCCGCAGCGGCTAACCCTCCCGCTTTTACAACGTGAACAAAAAGCGCCATATCATCAATTTTTGACATTATTCTTCAGTTTTAATGAATACTGATTTAACTCTAAGGCTAATTATAAATTTAGTCAAAATAGTTAAACTCATTTCATCACTTGAAGGAGATAGAAATGCAGCTTAATCACGCTCTGCTTTTAGCAACGAATATCCAGCACATGGCTCAGTTTTTAGAGTCGTCGTTAGGCCTTAAAAAGGGGCCAAGGCCAGCATTTGGTTTTGATGGTGTTTGGTTATATGACGACTTGGATACGCCATGCATTCATATAGCAGCTAAGTTTGGCATAAATGAATCGCAATCTGATTACTTAAGCCAAGCTTCGGTATCAACAGAAGCAGTTGGCTTATCAACGGTTGACCACCTTGCTTTCTTTGCAACTGATTATCAAGAAGTTAAAGCACGGCTAAAAGCAACTTCAATACCATTCGTTGAGCGGGAAGTGCCGGCAGCGAATGAGCATCAAGTGTTTATTCAAGGGCCTGATGGCTTAAAAATAGAAATTTTATTTAAACGCAGCGAGCTTATTTAAAAGGTACACACATGAAAAATAGAGTATTTAATCCAGACCAAATTGGTCATCATAAAACCGCAAATAAAATAGTAATGGCTCCTATGACCCGTTCACGTACGGCTCAACCGGGTGATATTCCGACAAGTCTAATGGCAGAATATTATGCGCAACGAGCCAGTGCGGGTTTTATAGTATCAGAGGCGACGCAAATTTCTGCACAAGGAAAGGGCTACTCATTTACCCCCGGGATTTATACTGAAGAGCAAATCAACGGATGGCGCAAAGTAACGCAAGCCGTTCATCAGCACAATGGACTCATTTTTTCTCAGTTATGGCATGTTGGCAGAATGTCGCATAGTGTCTTTCACCCAGACGGCTTGCCGGTTGCGCCAAGTGCTATTGCCCCAAATGCGCAAGTGTGGGTGGTTGATGAAAATGGCGAAGGCCAAATGCTTGATTGTCCTACACCACGTGAATTATCGACCAATGAAATAAAGGGCATCGTTCAAGACTATAAACAAGCTGCTTTAAATGCGATTGAAGCAGGGTTTGATGGCGTTGAGGTACATGCAGGTAATGGCTATTTAATTGATCAATTTCTAAGACAAACATCAAATAAACGTAGTGACGAATACGGCGGTAATATTGAAAATAGAGCAAAGTTCGCGCTGCAAATCATTACTGCAATTAGTCAAGCTATCGGCCCAGAAAAAACGGCTATTCGATTAGCACCTTTTATTACACAAAGAGGCATGGATGATCCGCAAGCAATCGATGTCATTCTATATTTAGCTAAAAAGTTTGATGAACTTGGCATTGCTTATCTGCATTTAGCGGAAGCTGATTGGGATGATGCTCCCCTCGTAACCGATGAGTTTAGAGTTAAATTACGTGAAATCTTTAATGGAAAAATTGTGGTGGCAGGAAACTACACATTAGCAAAGGCCGATAAACTCATTGGTGAAGGCTTAGTTGACTATGTTGCATTTGGCAGAAAATTTATTGCAAATCCAGATTTACCTTATCGCTTAGAGCACAATTTACCTCTAAATGAAATATCAGATCCTACTACTTTATTTGGTGGTGATGAGCAAGGTTACACAGACTATCCAGTATTTCAGGGGGAATAAATGATGAAATTTTTAAAGCCAATTTTAATTGCGTCGGTATTTGTTTTAAGTTGCTTAGGTGTTGCTCAGGCTAAGGAGGCAACATCTGCATTTTGGCCTGATGATGCTCAACTTGTGATCTCTATTTCGATGCAGTTTGAGGCCACAGCGCAAGACCAATCAGATCCGGGCCCGTTTCCACCGCAAGAGGTTGGATATCCTGACACTATTTCGCCTTCTTGGTACCAATACGGCATGAACGAGGGCATTCCTAGGCTGCTAGATTTATGGGATAAGCATGATATTAAAGTCACCTCTCATATGGTTGGCAGAGCTGTTGAGTTAAACCCTGAGTTAGCAAAAGAAGTGGTTCAACGCGGGCATGAAGCATCAGGGCACGGACAAACATGGACCCCTCAATACTCTATGAGTGAAGAACAAGAGCGACAGTCATACATAAAAAGTGCAAATATCATTGAAAAAGTAACAGGGCAGCGGCCTGTGGGCTTTAACGCTTTTTGGATGAGACATTCAAAAAATACCCTCAAAATCCTTAAAGAATTAGGTTTTATTTATCACATAGACGATTTATCTCGTGATGAGCCATCGCTAACACCTGTTGGAAGTGACGACATTGTTGTTGTTCCATACACGTTTAGAAACAACGATATAGTTCGGTACACTGGCAGCACAGCTATGACTGGTAAGGCATATTTACAAGAGCTTAAAGACGAGTTTGATGTGCTCTACAAAGAAGGCAAACAGCGCAGAAGGATGATGTCTATCAGTGCTCACGATAGATTAGCGGGCACTCCCGCCAGAGTGAAAGCGTTGGACGACTTTATAACCTATGCAAAGCAGCACAAAGGGGTTAAGTTTATGCGTAAAGATGACATAGCAAAATGGATGTTAAGCCAAGACAATGTGCCAAAAAATCAGCCCCGTACTTTTACAGAGGATTTGTTATGAAATACACAGTAACCTTTATTGCACTACTTTTATCTGGTTGCGCCTCACAGCAGCAAACGGGTGAGTTTGAGGATGTAGTAATCGCAGAACATCACTGTCCAGGGGAAATAGATCGAAGTTATAGCACCACGATTTATAGCTCTGACGAACCTGAAAAAGTTGGCAAAACTGAAGTTATAACGCGTTGCAATCCAGTTAAAACAGAAACTGAATTTGAGAGAGATTTAAAGCAGAAACATTAGCTTTTACGTATCGGTTATGGTGTGTCCAGTAAGGCTGCTATTGTTAAGCAGCCTTTAGCTAGGCTTTTAGTTGGCTTAACAAAAAAACTAGTGTCTCACTTGTGTGCGCTTATGGGCGGGAGAAACGCCCGTCCAGCTACTGTAAGCGCGAACAAACGAATTTGTTTCGCTAAAACCGAGTAAAAAGGCGATTTCGATAATTGGTAACTCAGTTTGCATTAAGTAGTGCTGCGCAAGGTTTTCTCGTACTTGTTGTAAGACTTTTTGATAACTTTGCTTTTCAGCTGTTAGTTTTCGTTGTAGAGAGCGTTTGCTGAGTGCTAGCTCTGAGGCAACATGTTCAATGTTACTTTGCCCTTGAGGTAGGGATTTAAACAAAATACTTGATACCTTGTCAGTAAGGCTTTGTTCGCTGATAACATCTTGCAGCTTACGTTTTAAATCTCCCTCAAAGCACGACAACATTACTTGATTACTAGTTAAAAATGGCGCTTTTGCATCTTCTGCTAAAAATGTCACGCTAGGGGTATTCCCCACTCTCAGCGGGCAACCAAAGTAGGCTTCGTATTCCATGAGCTTTTCAGGTAGCTCTGGCACAATAACCGTAACAGGGTTAATTTGTTTTCGAGTAGCAAGGCGAGTGAGTTGTGTAAAAAATACCAGCTCTGCCAAGCTGTAGCACTTGGGCAGCGTATCAATAAAACCATAACAGCTTACTTGGGCTTTTGTATGAGTGTTGGTAATTTCAAGTGCTAGCTCCATAGGGCCAATTAGTGGTTTGTACTGTTGTAACCTCGCTAAAGCAGCATTTAAGTTTGGGCTACAAATCGCGGCAAAAATTGGTACGTCAAATGATTCTATTGTCATGACTTCGGCAAGTTTTAAGGGTAACTCAATGCCGTTTGCTGCTGTCTCTACACCCTGCCATAATTGGAAGTATTGAGCGGGCGTTAAGTATACTTTATCTTGAGAGAATAAACCTGAAGGCAACTGGGCATAAGCCAGTGCCTCTTCTAGGTTGATTTCTAAATCATTGAGTAATACTTGCCAGTTGGGAGGGATCAAAAACTTGCTGGCTCGTTTCATATTAGTTTCCGCTTTTTTCCATAAACTGACGAGAAATTTTTAACACAGTTTTGCGAGGCAATAAAGGGATCACCCAATTGAGCATAAATTTAAGCGGCGCTTCATTAAAAGCAATTAACTGACCTTTTTGCATTGCCTTGTAACCACACAGTGCCACAGAATGCGCTGATTTAGCATTCTTCCAAGCATCTACCCCTTGTAGATCACCTGCTTCAACAAAGCCTGTTGCTACTGTTCCTGGGCATAACGCGGTGACCGTAATGTTTTTATCTTTTACTTCTTCTGCAATTGCTTGACTGAATGAAGTCACAAACGCTTTCGTTGCATAATATACCGCTTGCAGTGGGCCGGGCATAAAGGAAGCTGTAGACGAAATATTTAAAATTTTGCCACGATTTCGCTCAACCATGCCTTGTAAGTAATAGTGGCTTAGGTTTGTTAATGTCACAATATTAAGTTGCATCATCGTTTGTTCTGAACTGAGATCACGCTCATGAAACTTGCCATGTCCGCCAATGCCGGCATTATTCACCAAAATATCTATGTGCAAACCAAGTGCCTCAGTACGTGTAAAAACATACTCAGCTGAATCTGACTTAGATAAATCGGCTGCAATAACTGTAACCTTTACGTTGTGTTTTGATTCAAGCTGTTGTTTAAGATCATTCAGTTTGTCTTCTGAACGAGCTACCAGCACTAAATTATCGCCATGCTGTGCGTGAATATGCGCAAGTTCTAAACCAATCCCGTTTGAGGCGCCAGTGATCAATGCTGTTGATGTCATGTTTGTACTCCATTAATTTGAGCTGTTGTTTTGTTATATGCATAGTAGGCCATCTATTGGTGCCACATGACATCAGATCGCGCCATCGTTATTGCAAAACGCGCCATTTATAAAATTCAGCTTGCAAATGGCATATAATAAAAATATTATATAACGAAATTGTTATGGAGTAAGCCGTGAAAGTCCTCTTTTTATGTACAGAAAATTCAGCCCGTTCAATTATGGCTGAAGCATTGCTTAAACATCATGGTAAAGGTGAGTTTGAGGTATTTAGTGCGGGCACAGAACCTTATGCGGTAGACCCTCGTACGCTTGCTACGATTGAGCATTTTGGCCTAAAAACCGATGACTTACACTCAAAGCACTTAAATGATGTAACTAACCTGCATTTTGATTATGTCATTACATTGTGCGACAAGGCAGCTAAAGAATGTGCAAATCGTGTTGATGGCACACATTGTTTAGGCTGGGACTTTGTTGATCCAAAAACTCGCCCTGAACCTCATGCCTTTGAAAAAACCTTGCAAGAGATCAATGAGCGAATTAAGCAGTTTGTGCAATCCCATAACAAAGAAAAACCAGTATCGATTTCGCCAACTACATTTTATAAAGCGCTTGCAGATGATATTCGTTTAAAAAGCTTATTGCTTATCGCTGTTGAGCAAGAGGTTTGCGTATGCGAACTAATGACGGCACTTAACGAGCAGAGCCAACCAAAGGTTTCAAGGCATTTAGCGCAACTTAAAAAGCAGGGCATTTTGTCGGATAGAAAACACCAGCAGTGGGTGTTTTACTCTTTAAACCCGACTCTACCTATGTGGATGAAACAAACAATTACCTCGACCGTGGTAAACGAACCAAATTTCATAGAAAACGAGTTAGCAAGGCTAAATGCGATGGGCGATGATCGCCCAACCCGTGTTGCTCGTTGCTGCAATTAAGGACTAAAAATGGGTGTTTTTGAACGATATTTATCTGTATGGGTTGCTGCTGCTATTGCCATTGGTGTGGCGCTAGGGGTGATGTTTCCGCCTTTATTTGAGCTAATAGCGAAAGCCGAAGTGGCGCATGTAAACATTGTTGTTGCACTGTTTATTTGGGTAATGATCTACCCGATGATGGTGCAAGTTGATTTTTCAACGATTAAAGAAGTCGGTAAGAATCCAAAAGGGCTGATGCTCACTTTAATCATTAATTGGCTTATCAAACCGTTTTCAATGGCCGCATTAGGTTGGTTATTTTTTGAAGGGTTATTTGCTGATTTTGTTAGCCCTGAAACGGCGCAAGAATATATTGCAGGCATGATTTTACTCGGTGTTGCACCTTGTACGGCAATGGTGTTTGTGTGGTCACAACTAACCAAAGGCGATGCAAATTATACCTTAGTGCAAGTATCTGTGAACGACATCATTATGATTTTTGCCTTTGCACCTATTGCGGGGTTGTTGCTGGGTGTGTCTGATATTCATGTACCTTGGCTTACACTGATGATTTCGGTTGTGTTGTATGTATTGCTACCACTCATTGCCGGGGTATTAACACGCAAAGCTCTTAATAATTCAGCGCAAAATGAAGCTGCTGTGCAGTCATTTTTAGAGAAAGTTAAACCTTACTCAGTTATTGGTTTACTGGCCACAGTGGTCTTGCTATTTGGGTTTCAGGCGAACACGATTTTAGCCCAACCGCTTAACATTGTACTGATTGCCATTCCGCTTGTTTTGCAAACCTACGGTATTTTTGTAATCACCTATTTCATTGCGTTAAAGCTCAGGCTTAAGCACAACATTGCAGGGCCTGCATGTTTAATTGGTACTTCTAACTTTTTTGAGTTAGCGGTCGCAGTGGCTATTTCATTATTTGGTTTGCACTCGGGTGCAGCATTAGCAACCGTTGTTGGGGTGTTGGTCGAAGTACCTGTGATGCTGTCGTTGGTTGCAATCGTTAATAAAACAACACATTGGTTTAAAGAGTAATTGGGGAATCATAATGCAATCACATCCATTTGATATTTTACAGCTAGAAACTGGGGCATTTATTTTTACCCCTTGCCCTGGCACAAAAGGCGTTGGCTTATCACACTCTGTTGCTGATTTAAAAGCGGCAGGTGCAAAAGCCATTATTACGCTAATGTACGATGAAGAGCTTGTTAAAAATGGGGCGCAGCAGCTTGCAATCGAATGTGAGCAAGCCGGCCTTAGCTGGTTTCAGTTACCTATTTTGGATGATGACGCGCCAAACGAAGCGTTTAGTCTCGCTTTCAACAAACACCTTAACGACATTCTTGCCATCATAAAAAGCGGTGGTAGCGTGGCTGTGCATTGTAAAGGCGGCTCGGGCCGTACAGGCTTAGTCATTGGTTTATTAATGCATGAGCTTGGCTATGCTAAAAACGACATAGTTACTCAAGTGCAGGCTATTCGCCCTAAATCGTTGCATAACCCAGTACAACGTTCATATTTCGACAATTTTCAAAAAGTAGGAGCTTAACAATGGCAATTAAAGTAGGCATTAATGGTTTTGGCCGCATGGGTCGTTTATCACTAAGAGCAGCGTTTGCATGGGACGACATTGAGTTTGTGCAAATTAATGACCCAGCGGGTGATGCAGCTACACTGGCTCACTTACTAAAATATGATTCGGTACACGGTATTTGGCCTCATGAGGTTGAAAGTAACGACAATGCTGTGATCATCGATGGCCACGAAATTAACGTTACGCAAAATAAAGCGATTGCAGACACTGATTGGTCTGGTTGCGATATCGTTATTGAAGCCTCAGGTAAAATGAAAAAAACCGAATTACTGCAAGCCTATCTTGATCAAGGTGTGAAAAAAGTTGTTGTCACTGCGCCTGTAAAAGAAGACGGCGTGTTGAACGTTGTAATGGGTGTAAACGATGATTTATATGATGTACAGCAGCACGATATTGTGACTGCGGCATCATGCACTACCAACTGTTTAGCGCCTGTGGTTAAAGTATTGCAAGAAAAAATTGGTATCAAACATGGTTCAATGACGACCATTCACGATATTACTAACACGCAAACTATCTTAGATGCGCCGCATAAAGATTTACGCCGTGCTCGCGCATGTGGCATGAGCTTAATTCCAACTACAACCGGCTCTGCAACAGCGATTACACATATTTTCCCTGAACTTAAAGGCAAATTAAACGGCCACGCAGTTCGTGTGCCATTAGCAAATGCATCAATCACAGACTGTGTGTTTGAAGTTGAAAAGCCGACCACCGCTGAGCAAATTAACAAATGGATGCAAGAAGCCGCAGAGGGCGAGCTAAAAGGTATTTTAGGCTATGAAGAAAAGCCACTTGTTTCTATTGACTACAAAACCGACCCACGCTCAAGCATTGTTGATGCGTTATCAACCATGGTTGTCAACGAGACACAAGTTAAGCTGTATGTTTGGTACGATAACGAATGGGGTTATGCAAACCGCACCGCCGAACTTGCCCGTAAAGTTGCGCGATCACTACAAGGTTAAAAGCAATGACGCGTTTGGCTAATCTTCCCGCTGATATAAAGCAGTACTTAATTGTCACCGGGAATTACTGGGCATTTACGCTTACAGATGGCGCATTGAGAATGTTGGTGGTACTGCATTTTCATGCGCTTGGCTACTCGCCTTTGAGTATTGCCATGCTGTTTTTGTTTTATGAGATTTTTGGTGTTGTCACTAACTTAGTGGGCGGCTATTTAGGCGCAAGGCTTGGTTTAAACAAGACCATGAACATTGGCCTTGCCATACAGGTTGCAGCCTTGTTCATGTTGGCAGTCCCTCCTGAATGGCTGAGTGTTGCCTATGTGATGATGGCGCAGGCGCTGTCGGGCATTGCCAAAGATCTCAATAAAATGAGCGCTAAAAGCTCAATTAAAATGCTGGTTGCCAGTGGCCAAGAAGGCACCTTGTTTAAATGGGTAGCGATACTAACAGGCTCTAAAAACGCCTTAAAAGGTGTGGGCTTCTTTTTAGGTGGCTTACTACTGACATTAATGTCGTTTAAAGGCGCAATGCTAACCATGGCTGCCACCTTGCTGGTGGTGTGGTGTTTTAGTATTTATGCACTTAAAAATGATTTAGGCAAAGCTAAAAACAAACCTAAGTTTAACGAGATATTTTCAAAGAGTAGTTCAATCAATATCTTGTCGGCCGCGAGATTGTTTTTGTTTGGTGCGCGTGATGTTTGGTTTGTAGTTGCACTTCCGGTGTTTTTATCACAAGCCTTTGATTGGGACCACTGGACCGTGGGTGCCTTCTTAGCGAGTTGGGTCATTGGCTATGGAGCTGTGCAATCTTTTGCTCCCAAAATCATTAAGCTTAATAAGCAAACATCACCAAGTGCAGAAACAGTTAAGTGGGCATCACTGCTTGCTTTAGTCACTTTAGCCATTACCCTTGCTATTGGTTTTGAGTGGGCTGTAAAACCAATGCTGATAGGCGGGTTAATGTTATTTGGTGTGTTATTCGCGATTAATTCATCGTTGCACAGCTACTTAATTGTGAGCATGGCTGACGCCGATGGCGTGTCACTCGATGTCGGGTTTTACTATATGGCTAATGCCATGGGTCGCTTAATTGGTACTGTGTTGTCGGGCTTAGTTTTTCAGCTTTATGGCTTAGCAGCCTGTTTGGCTATATCACTGTTATTTATTATTATAACTGCTTTTATTTCGACTAAATTACCAAAACAAATTTAGTTAAATCTAAACACGCCCTATGAAGGTAAGCAAGCTTTCTTGCTTACCTTATTTTCTTAAATTATTTTGCAAAAATATTTGACCTGTCTACAGCTTTACACTTCATACTTATTGTATTCAAAAGCCTTATAGGCCTATTTCATCATGTATTTAATTTCAGAGTTAGCAGCAAAACTTGGTTTGTCGCGCACGGCTGTGTTGTATTACGAGAAGCTTAAAATCATTCAAGGGCGCAGGCTTGCAAATGGTTATCGCTATTATAGCGAGGCTGATTTACAACGCTTGGTTTTGATCCAGCAGTTACAAAGCGCGGGGTTAACCTTAAAAGAATGTCAAAGCTGTTTAGATGTAGAGCTAGATAAAGCTATTTTGCAACAGCGCTTAGCACAACTTGAAGATGAAATTACCGCTAAGTTACAAGCCAAAGATTTATTACTGAGTTTGCTTGGCGAACGCTCTCAAAAACACTTACATGATGAGCTGAATAAGCGTGCGCCAAGTGCGCATTTAAATTGGTTGTTAAAGCAAGGATACACAGAAAAAGAGGCATTGCGGCTTCGTTGGTTATCAAAAGATATGAGTGACCATGAAAGCTACATGCACGATTTTATGACTGTGTTTGAGCCATTAGAGCGATGGGGGCCTGGTAGCGAAGAAGCTACATTAAAAGCCATTGCTGCTGTTCCTAACAATGCCAACCAAATTTTAGAAATTGGCTGTGGTAAAGGTTCATCAACATTACTAATCGCCAAGCAAACTGATGCCAAGATCACAGCTTTAGATAATGAGTCATCGGCACTTGCTTATTTACAGGAGCGATTGCTCGAAGAGCAATTGGCTGGGCGCGTGTCTTTGACGTGCGCATCGATGACAGCACTGCCTTTTAAAGCAAATTCATTCGATGTTATTTGGGCAGAAGGGTGCGTGTATGTCATGGGGATGCAAAGCGCATTATCAAGCTGGAAACCGTTTCTTCGCCGTGATGGGGTGATTGTGGTCAGTGATTTAGTTTGGCTTAACAGCCAGCCTGAAATGGCGGTTAAAGAGTATTGGCAAGCGAATTACCCAGATATGCAATCAATCGAAAGCCGCATAGCCTTATTTGATGAGCTTGGTTATGAGCTTATAGAGCAGTTTTCGCTGGATCAGCAAGCTTGGAAAAACTATTGGCAACCACTCAAGGCGCGCCTTGCTGAGTTAGCGCCATCGATAAGTGAGTCTCAAGCTGTGAAAGACATACAAACAGAAATTGCCCTTTACGAAAATGAAACCGGGCAAAACTTTACTTATCACTATTTTATTTTAAAAGTTAAGGAGTTTAAGTGAATTTTTCAATTTACGAACAGAGCCAAAAAAACGACATTATCGCGCTTTATTTGGCAACATTTAGTGCATCAGAGTCAAAACAAGAAGGCGAGCAAGTTGCCCGTTTAGTCACTGACTTTTTAGCTGAGCCATGTCCATCAACTGATTTATATGTGTTTGTAGCGAAAGATGAGCAACGGATCGTCGGCGCTATTGTGCTGTCGCGTTTACAGTTTACGCACGCTAAAGAGGTGTTTTTGCTCTCACCTGTTGCAGTGGCAACGGATTGTCAGGGACAAGGCATCGGACAAAAGCTGATCCAATTTGGCTGCGATAAGTTAGCTGAACAAAATGTTAGCCTAGTGATGACCTATGGTGATATCAACTTTTATGGAAAAGTTGGGTTTTCTGTTGTGAGTGAAGAAATTATTCAAGCACCTCATAACTTATCTTACCCAAAAGGCTGGCTAACTAAACCGGTTTTAGATGACGAAATTTTGCCAATTATTGGTAAGCCAAGTTGCCTAAAACCACTCGATAACCCTGCGCTTTGGTAAACATTATGCAAACACCTTCACTGATAGAATTAGGCATGCGACCTTTCTTTCAACAACAGTTGAGTTTAGATGAGCTAGAAAACAGCCATTTAGGGCGTGTGGTTGAGCATCACAAAACAGAGGTTGTATTGCTTGGCGAGCAAGGCACGATGCGGTTTGCTTTAACACCGGGTCTTGAACAAATTTGCGTAGGTGATTGGGTGGTATTTGATGATTCGCGTATTTTACGGGTACTCGAAAGAGCTTCAATCATTAAGCGCAAGGCTGCAGGCTCTAAACACGCGTTTCAATTAATCGCGGCGAATATTGATACCGTGTTTATTGTTACATCGCTTAATGATGACTTTAGTTTAAATCGGATAGAGCGATATTTAGCCTTGATTAAAAATGCCCACATTGAGCCTGTGGTGGTGCTAACCAAAGCTGATACTTGCCCAGACGTTGAAAAGTACTGCCTGCAAGTGCAAAGCCTAGACTCTCTTTTGAGTGTTATTGCTATTAATGCGTTAAAAGAAGAGGGTTGTGATTTACTTACACCTTATTGTCGAAAGGGGCAAACGCTCGCATTTATGGGCTCATCTGGAGTAGGTAAATCGACCATCGTTAATGCACTACTTGGCTCCGATGAATTAAAAACAGCAGGTATTCGTGAACAAGATAGCAAAGGCCGTCATACAACAACCTTTAGATCGATTAAATGGTTGCCTAATGGTGCGTTATTGATGGACACACCGGGTATGCGAGAATTGCAATTAAGTGATTCAAAGCAAGGTATTGAACGTGCATTTGAAGATGTTGAGCTACTCGCAAATAGCTGTCGATTTAAAGATTGCCAACACCAAACAGAGCCGGACTGCGCTGTTATTAAAGCAATTGAAATGGGCTCATTATCAATAAGACGCTTAGAAAATTACCGTAAGTTGTTAGCTGAAAATGAGCACAACAATGCCACCATGGCTGAAAAGCGCGCCAAACAGCGCGCGTTTTCAAAAATGGTTAATACTGTTCAAAAGCAAAATAGGTCAATTAAAAAGACTCAAGAGTGACCGTTAGTTGGTTGTTGCTAAGCGTGTTTTTGCAACGAAAATAATGAGCCAAATAGCAACAACGGTTTCTAGCAAAATTAATACATGCATTGCGGTTGTCATAACGTTATCGCTATCAACCGCATAATGCAGTACCGATAACATGTTCATCGCAGCATAAAGATAGAGCAGCCACATGGCGTGTTTAATGCGTTGCTTAGCTAAACAGAGCAGCGCATATAAGCCAACAAAAGTCATGATAAACCAAAAGTAGTCGACCACGTTTGCTGCAAGCCAATCAGGTTCAGGATAGTGCTCAAAATACATAATATTGTGCACATAATGCAAAATACTGGCGATAAAGTTCGCGAGTACAATAAAGAGTAAACGAGCGTGTTGTTTAAATAGCACTGCTTTGTTTTGCATTATGAGTCTCATTTAACGCGGTTAATATGTCATGCCAAATTGCTTGATTATGTTTTCTGAAATAGCCAAAGTGGCCTACTTTTTTAGCGGGTAATTGTGCAGATTGATAACGCTTAAAAGCAATTGGGTGTTTGCTGGTTACATTGCGCCAAAAGTTATGCACGTTTTGCTCGGTACAGATTTCATCATCGTCAGCGGTAAAGACATAGGTAGGAATATCAAAGTTTTTATAGGTACCTTCGGCAATCGATTTACCGTAAAATTTATTCGAGAAAAACAACTGCTTTTCTCTACACCACGCTGACCATTCACGCGTAAAGCCAACGGGTAAGTCTTCCATAAAATTCATTTTTTTAGCAGGCACGTATTTAAATAATGCCCCCGTAATCGGCGAAAATAAACGAAAGAAGAAGTTAGCTTTAATACGGTAACCGGTTGGCATATAACCAAAGTATCCGGCAGAAACTGCAACCGCAACAAGGGCATCAAGCTTTTGGTAATTGGCAGCTAAACCTATTTGCTGACCGCCAGCACTATGACCAACGCAATAAAGTGGCAGAGAAGGATTGATGCTTTTAGCTTTATCAATCATGGCAGGCATATCAAAGCGGCCAATGTCTGAATATTGATAAATACAGCCTTTTAACTGGCTTGTTTTCGATTCGCAAAAGCCACGGTAATTCCAAACAACCACATCGAAACCTTGGCTGACTAAGAACTCCGCAAACGGTAAATAGTAGGTGGTTTTTGTTGCTGTACCTGGGTTTAATAGCACCGTTGCTTTAGGGCTGTTGGCCGCAAAATGAGTGCCATTTAAAGTGACGTTATCGGCTGTTGTAACACTAATCGATGTATTCATTTTTTTATTAGTATTGATAGAAGAATGCGTTGAGCATAAACTGTGGAGCTTACTCTACAGTCAAGCGTATTTTTATGAAAACCAAGCAAGTCACGCAATTAACCGGCCTCACAAAAGACACCATTCGTTTTTATGAAAAAGAGCAGTTGATCCCGCCACCTTCAAGAGATGTGAATGGCTATCGTATTTATAGTGAAAAAACAGTTGAGCAGCTCAACATGATCACAATGGCTAAAAACCTAGGCTTCACTTTAAAAGAGATTAAAGATCTCACACAGCTACTTGGCAAAAACAACTTAACTCAGCAAACTATGGCCGCCAAATTGATTGAAAAAAGTAAAGAAATAGACGCCAAAATCACTGAGCTGACGAACATAAAAACCTTAATCGACCATGCGTTAAAAGGCATGTGTGAGTATAAAGATAAGTTAAGCTAATCACGTTTGGCATATAACTAGCTCTAAATAAAATAGTTTTGAATTGGTCTTTATTGCTGGTGCTATATAAATGATTCAATGTAAAGCAATCAATTCTACGCGATATAAAATCGTCGCTACAATTTTGCTAACTTGCTAAAAATTCATTTTTTAGCCATGCGATCAATTGTTGAATGCTGGTATGTTTTAATTTGTCAGCTTTGCAGGCATAGAAAAATGACTGCTGCGGATGGATTACTGCATTGCCTAGCTGCACTAATTCGCCATATTCGAGCTTTTCTAGAACAAATTGCTTATGGGTAACCAGTAGGCCAAGTTCTCTCGTTACAGCTTGCAATGCTTGAGCTGTGGTTTCAAAAGAGCGGTTTTTTTGTGTTTTAGGGCAGGCAATGTGGTTATGCTCTGCCCAAATCTGCCAGTTATTGTTTCTGCGTGCATTAAGCACTTGAATGGCGGGAAAGCGGTTTAATAGTTCATTGATGTTGTTTGTAGTTTCTGACTTTAATAATGACGGGCTGCAAACTAAAACAAGTTCATCATCTGCTAATTTCTCACAGTGGTACTTTTGCCAATTTTGCGGATCGCCTTGAAAAATAGCCATATCGATATTGCGTCTTTCGAGATCAACATCACCTACAAAGTTTGATAAGCGAATATCTAACTCAGCATAACAATTTTGTAGCTTATCAACTCGTGGTATCCACCAATGTAATGCCAAAGAGTTCACCATGTTGAGTGAAATTGAATGATGATCTTTGTCTTTATTTTTAACCTCTTCGCTTGCTGAAATGATGGCCTGAACGGCGGGCGAAACGCGCTGATAATAAAGTTTCCCAGCATCATTTAAATACACTTGTCTGCCAACCCTATCGAACAGTTTTACCTCAAGCTGTTGTTCAAGAGACTTGATAGCTTGGCTGATAGCCGAGTGACTAACGTGAATTGAATCTGCGGCTTTAACCATGCTGCCAGTCTCTGCAACAGCAATGAAACTGTATAAGGATTTGAGCGGGATATTGTGTTTCATATGTTAGTTTTTCTTACATATTAATGCGGTTTTATTCGCTTTTTTATAATTTCAGCAGAGCGTATCGTGAGTGTCATCTACTCGCTTTATAAACAATGTAAATGAATATTAGTCACCGCTCTAGTGCGTTAATGCTGCTATCTACCCTCACTCTAGCACTGAATGGACTGGTTACCCAGCTGTTAACCCCCATGCTGCCAATTATTTTACTGTTATTCTTAAGGTTGCTCTTACCTGGTTGTTTAATGTTAGCAACGGCGCGAGCACGGTTTTGGAATTATGTTAGTTTTTCTGCATTAAAAAATGTGATGCTACGCGCTGTTTTTATCACCTTGTGCCAAGGGTTTTTTATTTTAGCGCTTTACAAACTTACGTTAATTGAGGCGGTTGTGTTGTTTAGCACCGGGCCTTTGTTTATCCCACTGCTTGAAAGTGTGGTGTATAAGCGAGAAATCGACTTGTTTGTCGTGCCGACTTTGTTGTTAATGATGATAGGGCTGATCATTCAAAGTATGACCGATCAAGGGATTACGTTACGTTGGGAGCTATTAATTGGTCTGGCGGCTGGCTTTTTTAATGCTTGCTCGCAATTGTGTTTATTTCAAATTAGTAAAGAGAAAACCCCGGTTCTGGTTGCCAATGGTTTTTGCTTTTTAATTGCAGCACTATTCAGTACGCTATTTTTCATTCTGCCGCTGTTTGTTGGAGGGCTAAATGCTGAGCTCGCAGCAGGCAGCTTGGTGGTTGAGAGTGCTTGGTTATTATTAGGCTTATTAGTGTTATTAGCGGTATTTAGTAGTGCTACGCAATACTTTAGAAGCTCTGCATATAAACTAGTTACTTCCGGCTCTGAACTAGCGCCGCTGATTTATACGTCAGTGGTGTTTTCATACCTTCTTCAGTTAACCATTCTAGATAGCCCGGTAAATGGGCAGCAATTAGTTGGGATTAGTTTTATTGTTATTGCTTGTTTAATGCAAACAAAGCGAAACCGCAGTTAAGTTTCGCTTTCATCCTTGTTTTCTTGTAACTTACTGAGCAACAAAAATAATAAGTAGGTTGTTATGTCTGGGTATGCTTTTGTTAGGCAAGGAGTAAAGCCATTTTTAATTGTGGTTTTGGTATTGTTGTTCGTTATTTATATATATTTTTCACGAGAAGCTGCAATATTTGCAACCAATTCAGAGTCATCAAATGATACAACAGCTTCGCAGCGCGTTGAGGCACAAGCAAACATATCAGCCACAAAGCCTGATACGAGTTTGTTAGCTGATGAATCTGCTGAGCAAGGGAGTGAAGCCAATGATAGCCGTGAATTTATTATCAAAAATGCACCGAAATGGCGTTTTGATGGTGTGTTTATTGACCATTTTACTGAGCTAAAGCAACGCGCTAAGCAAGGTGATGCTGAGGCTAACTATCTCATCGCACAAAATCTTAAGTATTGCTTTAATGCTCCTTTAGATGCTGAGGCGCTTGAGGCAACATTAGCCGAAAGCTATGAGTTTAGCGATGCTGGTGATACGCAAAACCGTGTTTTAGAAAAATATGAGTATTGCGAAGGGGTTGATTTAGCAACGCGGCGGTCTTTTTACCGTTATTTGGCAATGGCAGCAGAACAGGGCTCTGCCTTTGCGCAGCAAACGTTTGCTGGGCTAACTCCCGAATTTTACATGAAGTCGCAATTTCCTGAGAAGTTGTCACGTGCCGAGTTCATCAAAAATCGTGATGGTTTTAAAGAGCGTAAAACCGTATTTTTAGAGCAAGCAGCGAAGCAGGGCAGTGAACAAGCGCTGATGAGTTTAGCGAGCATGTATTACAGCGAACAAGTTGGTGAGCATAGTGCAGCAAAAGCCTACGCTATAAATCGACTCATTATGGAAATCACGCAAAATAACGATGTGTATAATCGTTATGCGTGGTTTGAGCAAAGACAATACCCGACACTTTCAGATGAAGAGCTGAGTATCGCGAACAATTTGTTTGATCAATGGCTTTTGCAAATAAAGCAAAATGGTACATTATATCTAAAGCACTGAGTACCCAAAGAATTAATAACCCAAAGCAAGGATGGCAATGATGTTTGAACCAAACTATGCAAGTTACACTCTTGAAGAGTTGTTAGATTGCAAAGCGAATATAGACGCACAAGCATGGCCCGATCGTCTAAGAAACATCGAAAACGCGTTGAGTGTTTATGCCAGTCAATCTGCTGAGCACGAAAAGCAGTACAAACAAGCTGTGTTTAATGCGTATTGTGAGACGTTACGCCACGATCTAACCATCAGTATCGACGATAATATTCTTTGGTTTTTAAGGCCGTTTTCTAAGCGAGCTAAAGATATTACCCCCAGTACGTTTGCTGGCGAAGTTTGCCCACTTTGCAAAGGAAATCTTAACGCAACCACATGGGCTGCTGGCTGGCAATTGAGCTGTGAAAATTGTCAAGTTACAGGGATTGTTGTAGAACATTTGAGCTTCTAAATAACAAGTAAAAAAGGAACAAATAGAGCTTTAATTGTATGACTTTTAGTTATATAGTCTTTACCTAACCTTAGGGGAGTAGTCTCTTAGATTAAGATGAACGTCAACAGTCTCCGAACCAATGTTCGTGGCGTTCATGTCCGCAAGCCGGATTGACAAGACCTAAGGCACGTATTGGGTTCAATGGGCGACCTTGATGCGTGTCTTATTGTTCTTCGCCCTAAGGAACCGTCTCGTGCTTGTTACATTTCTAGACCATTTATATGGTTATTTCTGTCCTCTTAAATCGGTTTATTTATCACATTTTGCTTTGCAACCCTTCTGTTGGAGAGCACTATGACCTTGTTTATCCTTGCCATTTTAGTTGGTTTTGTATTGCTGATTTGGAGCGCTGATCGCTTTGTTGATGGTGCAGCTGTAAGCGCAAAATATGCAGGTATACCTAGTTTACTCATTGGTATGATTGTGGTTGGGTTTGGTACGTCGGCTCCTGAGATGTTGGTATCGGCCATGGCTGCTGCTGATGGCAGCCCAGAGCTTGCTTTAGGTAATGCGCTGGGGTCAAACATTGTCAATATTGGGCTTATACTAGGGATAACAGCGCTGATTGCCCCGATTGCTGTTCACTCTAATATCGTTAAAAAAGAACTCCCACTATTGCTTGTGGTGAGTGTGCTATTTGCATTACTGATTTTTGATGGTGGCTTATCACGTTTTGACGCAGGTGTATTGTTACTTGGATTTTTTAGTTTTATGGGGTGGAGTATTTATTCTGGCCTTAAAAGCAAAAATGACAGCTTAGCAACAGATGTTGAGCAAGAACTTAACGTGCAAACAATGTCACTTAAAGCAGCTATTGTTTGGCTGGTAGTTGGGCTTGTTGTACTCATTATTAGCTCAAGGCTATTGGTATGGGGGGCAGTCAGTATTGCTGAGATTATGGGTATTAGCGACCTCATTATCGGTCTCACAATTGTGGCACTTGGCACTTCGCTCCCTGAACTTGCAGCTTCAATTGCCGCAGCCAGAAAAGGTGAACACGACATTGCCATTGGTAATGTGATTGGCTCAAACATATTTAATATCTTGGCCGTCACAGGTATTGCAGGGATGATAGCGCCAGCTGATAACCTTTCACCGGATCTATTATCGCGAGATTGGCTGGCGATGTTCTCTCTTTCAATATTTTTATTAATTTTTGCTTATGGGCACCGAGGTATTGGCAGGGTAAATCGCGCTGAAGGTATTGGTTTATTGCTGATTTTTATTGCCTATAACGCATGGCTTTTCTTTTCAATTTATCAATAAATGCAATTTCGAATTTAAAAAAATCAAGGATCTTTATGAAACAAACCCTCAATGAGTTTTGGCTCAATAACTCAGAAACAATCATAGCGCTAGGGTATAAATTGATACTCGCAATTGTTATTTTAATTGCCAGTGCAGTGCTTGCTAAGTCAGTGAAAAAGGCTATAAAAAACTCCAACGCGACGCTTAAAAAAGTTGATAATACCTTGCTGCCTATTTTGTCGTCTGTGGCAGGCTATGCGGTGCATATTATTGGCGGGGTATTTATTTTAGATATCTTTGGCGTGAATACGGCAAGCCTTATTGCCCTAATGGGGGCGGCAGGTTTGGCGATAGGTTTAGCCCTTAAAGACACTTTAAGTAATATTGCAGCAGGCATGATGTTACTTATATTAAGGCCGTTTAAAGTTGGTGACTTTGTTGAAATAGGCTCGATGCAAGGTACTGTCTCTGAGGTAAACCTATTCACCAGTGTTTTTCAAACGATTGATGGTCTTTATATTGCATCACCTAATGGCATAGTGTGGGGTAACAATATTAAAAATTTCACCCGAAATGGCAAACGCCGAATGGATATTGTTGTGGGTATTTCATATGCCGATTCAATCGATGATGGCTTTGCGGTGCTAAAAGATATTGCCGCGAACGAAAGCCGTTTACTGAGTGAACCGGCGGCGCAAGTGATGGTGACAGCCATGGCTGAGAGCTCGGTGAATATTCAGCTAAGAGCATGGGCTAAAAATGAAGACTATTGGCAAACCTATTGGGATTTAAACAAACGTGTCAAAGAGTCAATCGAGAAAGCTGGCCTGACAATTCCTTTCCCACAACGTACTTTACACATACCTGAAGGCGTGGTGACAAAGAAGTAACTTTACTAATGTTAGTAAGTAAATCTGGTTAGTCGATTTACTTACTATGCTTCTTTAAGCTTTTTTAACAAACTTAGCGGTTACCATCATTTCACCAACGCCATCGACTTTACAGTCTAATTCGTGGTCTTTTTTATCTAGCACACGGCGGATGACGGCTTTGGTGCCAATTTTAATAACTTGCGAGCTGCCTTTAATTTTTAAATCTTTAGCAACGGTCACTTTGTCGCCATCAGCCAATAAAGTGCCGTTAGCATCTTTCACATTGATCACATCATCGGTATCAACCGCATTGGGGTCCCACTCGTGAGCACACTCTGGGCAAACTAAATTGTTTTGATCTTCATACACGTATTCAGAGTTACATTGTGGGCAAGGAGGAAAAGACATAAATGGCACCATGGTTAATTATAAAAGCGTATTTTAATGGCTTATTCACAGCATTGCGAGTTTATCTAAAGCACCTCATAGAAAGTAAGTATGTGCAAACTCGCAATTGTAATGCTGGAGTGTTTTCGATAATTTGGTTATTGTGAGTTAATTAGAACAAAGAGCACTCACAATGAAAAAAGTTATTTATTTCGTTACCTTATTATTCTCATCATTCACATTTGCAACGACGTCGCCGTACAGTGGGGAAATTACCGCTGAGGATTTACTCGCACAGTATCCTGCTTTTGCTAAAGAGTATAAAAACTATTCACCATCTGAGGATGATTTAAACACAATTAAAACGCTCAGTGGTAAACAAGTATTAGTATTTTTAGGTACGTGGTGTCATGACTCTAAGCGTGAAGTGCCTCGTTTACTAAAGTTACTTGATGGTTCGGGTGTAAAGCTGAAATCACTCCAATTAATTGCGGTTGGTTACGATAAGCTTGACCCTGATGGTTTAGCTAAGCAGTACGACCTTCGTTATACCCCAACGTTTATTGTAAGCTCTAACGGCAAAGAGTTACTTCGAATGATTGAAAAGCCTAAGCACAGCATCGCGATGGACCTTACTCGTTTGTAATAGAGTTGTTTGCTAGAGCAAAGTAGCTAAAGTAGTTGTTGCTCATTATAATCATGGCTATAAACCAACTAGAGAATGTTATATGTCTCAAACTGTTATAGAAGCCATAGATGCAGCGAATGCTGCAGATCCCAATCGTGTTAAGCATGCTGGGCAAGCGTTAGCTAAAGAATCTTTATATTCTATGCGTATGACCGATATGCTTAACCGTTTTAATCCGCAAGCCGATGAACTAATGCACATTGCTGCACGGGGCCAACATATTGAACGCTGGCGCTCTCCTCGCAGTGATTTCCCTATGGGTAAGCAAGGTTATTATCAATGGCGCACTGCTTTATATGATTTTCATGCCGAGCGTGTAACAGCCCTTATGAAAACCGCTGGTTACTCAACGAGTGAATGTGAGCGTGTATACGCAGCCGTGGCTAAAAAGAATATAAAGCGAAACCCTGATAGCCAATTAATTGAAGACATCGCAAGCCTTGTATTTATTGAGCATTACATGCTTGATTTTGCAACTAGCAAGCCTGATTACGATGAGCAAAAATGGTTGGGTATTATTCGTAAAACTTGGCAAAAAATGTCAAACGAAGCACATGAATTTGTGTTAGCTGGTAACATCAGCTTACCTGAGCCGCTTAAACCGATAATTACAAAAGCGCTAAGTTAAATTTAAAACAAGGAAGGTCTATGTTTTGCCCGCGTACTAAAACAGCCCTTGAAGCAGTGAGCATTGGCGATGTTAACGTGTATTTATCAAAAAGCGGTGGCGTATTTTTTGATAACCGACAAATATTTCACTTTAGCGATCCGAATTTAAAACCCGCGCAAGTGCTGGTGGCTCATTTACAAACTCTGCCAACAGAATGCGTTGATTTAGCAAAGCGAATTAATTGCCCGAAGTGCCCTGACGTGGTGATGATGCGACGCTTTTTCACGCCACTAAAAGTGGTTGAAATAGACGAATGTCCAAATTGTGCGGCTATTTGGCTTGATCATGGCGAGCTTGAAAAAATACATGAAAATCATTTAACGCCAAAAGAGCGTGAAATGCTGCGTATTGATATGGCCAATAATCATGGTTTTATTCAAGTTAAAATTCCCAAAAGGCGTTACTCGGTTCACGCTAAAAAGCCTGAGTCTAATGCAACGTCACCTTTAGAAAAACTAGCAGAACTTGCCTATTTATCGATTTTGAATGACTAGGAAGAGAATATTTAAAAGCTCCCATTATTAGCGCTAAATAATTTTTAAAATATAAGGTCAATAGTGTGAAAAAATTAGTGGTGTTTATGAGCGTGTTACTGGCCTGTTTGTTTACAACAAGTTGCACTACAGTACTCGATAAGGCGCATGGGTATCGCGGGCCCATCGTTGTGACAATTAAAACAGAAGATGGCTCAGTGTCGGAGTTTCCTTTTTTAATAGAGTCTGTGTACACAGAGTCGTGTGGTCATAGTAGCTGTGGCATAGACTCCGGTTATAGATATCTAAAAACGAGCTATGCCAATGAGCCAATTACCTTCCCGCGAGAGCGGTTAGACCTATTGCAAGCTAATGCCTACGCAACAATTCTTTTTAAAGTTACTCATCCTAATTATCACTACAACGTCTTTACTCGAGGTTTTGCGCCTACCGATGCTGATGACCCCATTTATGTAACGTTTACTGTTAAGCCCTTTGCTGAACAAATGAATAAAGTAGCTGGCTGGGCGGAAGGCCCTAAACAAGACATGCAAAAATTCGCACCAGATAGCAGAGAGTTTAAAAAAGCAGATATTAGGTATCGCCAAGCGCGTTTTAATTTAGGACAGATGATTGCAAGGCATATCACGTTGACTAAAACGGTTTACTTACCCCATTTTTCAGAAAGCATGCAACAACGTGTGATTGAAAAGTATCAACCTATTTTTAAAGCGTGGTATTACGGCGTACCTGAAACAGATTGTTGGGATATGGTTGACTGCAGAAAGCAAATTTTAAAACCAAGGAAGGCCGAGTATGAAGGTTTGTAAGGGCAAGGGATGCTTGTTTCGGCAATCGTATTTTTTAAACTTGCTTAATAAGAAGCCTGTACCAACTCAGATACAGGCTTTATTGGTTATTAAGTGTTATAGCTTAACCAGCATTTTTCCTTTATTTTTACCTTCAAACAGGCCAAGAAATGCATCAACGGCATTTTCAATGCCATGGTAAACCGTTTCTTCAGATTTAATTTTACCTTCGCTGATCCACGCACTCATTTGCTCAATAAACTCAGGGAACTGATCAAAATAATCAATCACGATGAAGCCTTGCATGGTGAGCTTTTTCGAGTTGATATAAAACAGGTTGCTTGGCCCTGGCTGTGCAGTGTCGTTATTGTAACCTGAGATCATGCCACATACAGGAATACGGCCGTAATCGTTCATTACATTGAGTGCAATTTAAAGTTGATGCTGAAGAATTAACAGCTAAGTTAATGGCACGCTCAAATATGAGTTTGGAGCGAATCGAGTTATTACGCGAGTTAACCCTTGAGCTGCATACTGACCTAACAAAAGCGGACCTTACAAAAAGCTAATCTTCTACTAAACACACTAAAGTGCCCTCAATAGCCCGAACATACGCATAATGCTGGGCGTCTTTTTTAGTGGGCGGGCACAATGGCTCAGCACCAGCAAGCACAGCTTTATCGTAACTTTCGACTAAATTATGGCAGCTGAATCTTAGCTCAAAACCAAGAGCAGGTTGCTTAGGATGGGCGCGAATATACCCTTGCTTGAAATATGCTTGCGCATGCGGGTGGGTCGCAAAAGCAAGTTTAACGGAACCTGTAACAAGTTCACCGTATTCGGCATCGTCACTGATATGGTTGGTATTTAAACCAAATGCTTGATAGTAAAAGTCGAGTACTTCTTCTACGTTATCGACGTAAATAACCTGACTTAAAAAGTCCATTTATGCTGCTCTATTTATTATTCGTTTATTAAATAAAGCATAGTTTCAGCAATAAAAAAACCTTGTAAGTCATACTTACAAGGTTTATTTAATACTTAAAGCTTAGTCGAAGAAGCTACGACTTGTTGCGGTTTTCTTTCGCAAATGCACGAATTTTACGTTTTTGCGATAAGGTCACTTTGTTAGTGCGGCCAGCGTATGGGTTGTCGCCTTCTCTAAATTCAATTTTGATTGGCGTGCCCATAATACCTAATGCTTTACGGTAATAGTTCATTAGGTAGCGTTTGTAGCTATCTGGTAAGTCATGAACTTGGTTACCGTGGATCACGATACGTGGTGGGTTATAACCCCCTGCGTGAGCATATTTAAGTTTTACACGACGACCGCGAACAAGTGGCGGTTGGTGATCTGCTTGTGCCATATCCATGATACGACGCAGCATCGCTGTGCTAATACGTTTAGTGGCTGATTCGTACGCTTCGTCTACTGATTCAAATAAATGACCCACACCGGTGCCATGTAAAGCAGAGATAAAGTGTAAACGTGCGAAATCGATGAAACCTAAACGACGGTCAAGTTCTGACTTAATACGTTCTTTAACGTAATCGTCTAGGCCGTCCCATTTGTTAACAGCCACAACCAATGAACGACCTGCGTTTAAGGCAAAACCTAGTAAGCTCAAATCTTGATCAGAAATACCTTCGCGCGCATCAACTACTAGTAATACCACGTTAGCATCTTCAATCGCTTTAAGGGTTTTGATCACAGAGAATTTTTCTACAACATCGCTTACTTTCTTACGTTTACGAACACCTGCGGTATCAATAAGAATGTACTCTTTGTCGTTACGTGTCATCGGAATATAGATAGAATCACGGGTTGTACCCGGCATATCGTAAACGATCACACGTTCTTCGCCTAAGATACGGTTTGTAAGTGTTGACTTACCAACGTTAGGGCGACCGATAATAGCAAGCTTTACTGGCTTATCAGCAAAGGCTTGCTGGTTGTCTTCGCCTTCTTCATCTTCGCTGTAAAGATCAACTAATTCGTCATCACTTTCTTCAAGCTCTTCAGCTTCGCCTGCAAGTTCGGCAATAACTGGCTGTAAAGTTGTTTCAAGTAGCTGCGTGATACCACGGCCGTGAGCCGCTGCAATGTGATGTACGTCACCTAAGCTTAACTGGTAGAACTCAGCACAGTACGAGTCTGCATCAATACCATCGACTTTGTTTGCCACAACAAAACATTTCTTCTGTTGTTTACGAAGGTGGTTAGCAATCGCTTGGTCAGCGGCGGTCATACCTGCGCGGGCATCAACTAAAAATAACACGATATCGGCTTCTTCAATTGCCAGAAGCGATTGCTCAGCCATTTCAGTTTCGATACCTTGCTCAGAACCGTCAATACCACCCGTGTCTACCACGATAAATTCATAGCCATCGTAATCAGCTTGGCCATATTTTCTATCTCGTGTTAAGCCTGGAAAGTCGGCTACGAGGGCGTCACGAGTACGTGTTAAACGGTTAAATAATGTGGATTTGCCCACATTGGGTCGCCCAACAAGAGCGATCACGGGAAGCATAAACTACCTCTTAAAAAAACAACAAAAGGCTTCGCCAAGCGAAGCCTTAGAAAAATAACGTTTACTATTAGTAAGTTAGTTTGGAATTTTAACCGCGCTAACTTCACCATCTCGGGTGTATAAAATTAATTTGTCACCGGCAACAACAGGCTCAATAAAGAAACCTGAGCTGTCAAAGTCTTCGCGCGATACAAGCTCGCCCGTTTCTTTGTCTAACCAGTGTAGGTTACCTTCTTGGTCACCTAGTGCTAAATATTTACCAGCCACAGTCGGGCCTGTTAAGTACCAGCCGCGCAGTGCTGGTTGGCTCCAGCGCTCAATACCTGATGTTTTATCTAGACCGTAAATAACACCATCGCTATCAACAACATAGATAGACTGGCTATCCATCGATAAATCACGGTAGCTGCTATATTCACGTTTCCAAACAACATTACCTGAACGAATATCAACGGCTGCTAAGTTACCATTATAAGCGATTGCATAGGCGTATGGGCCGCTAATTAATGCTTGTGTATCTACATCAACTAAACGTTCAAACTCAGATGCACCCTTTGGAGAGGCAATTTCAGCACTCCATGCAGAGTAGCCGTTTTCTGAAATTAATACGCTCAGTTTACCTGTTTCAAGACCTAGTAATACACCGCCGTTTGCCACAGTTGGTGAACTTTGACCACGTAATGTCAGTGGTGGTACTTCTTGTTCGAAGCGCCAACGTTCTTCACCTGTATCTGGGTGCACTGCTAATAATTTACCAGAGCCTAGGTTTACAAAGATTAAGCCGTCGCCTGCAGCAGGTTTAGCAAGTACTTCGCCAGGCATCGTTTTACGCCAAACAATTTCACCTGTTTCACGGTCTAGCGCGGTTAAGTAACCATGCTCAGAACCAACAAAAATTTTGCCGTAAGCTTGTAAAATACCACCCGATAATTTTGCACTTTCTGTGGTTTCCCAAGGCCAAAAGGCAGGGTTTTCACGCACATCGGTTTGCCATAGCGTATCGCCATTTTCAAGCGAAAGGGCTTCAACTTCACCTTCGCGGTTTGCTACATACACAAAATCGTTATGAATAGCCGGCGTTAAGCGCGAGAAATAATGCTGAACACCGTCACCAATTGATTCTTGCCATACTACGTCTGTCTCAAACTGATTAACAATTTCAGGCAGTACCAGTTCTTCTTCGTCATCACTTGACGAACACCCAGTTAGGGTTGCGATACACAGAGCAAGTGTTGCCGCTGTTAACTTCTTCATCTTAACCCCTTACGCCGCTGGGCTAGTTTGTGCTAAGTCATCAAGTTTAATTTGTAATAACGGGTTGTTTTCAAGGCCGCCATTATCCGCAGCAGCTTGGTATTGGCTGCGTGCTTCTGCTTTATCGCCTTGTGCAGCATAAACATCGCCTTTTAATTCAGCGACTGCAGCAGTAAATGATGCTGGAAGCTGGGCGTTTAGCGTTGTTAACGCTTGCTCATATTGCTTTTGCGCAAGGTGAACACGAGCAAGGCGCGTTGTTGCCGTTGCTTTAAGCTCAGGGTTTTGCTCGTTGGTGATGATCCAGTTAAGCTTTTCGCTTGCCGCATCAAGGTCATTCTTTTCTACGGCTTCTTTTGCCGCAACAAATGCTGTTAGCGTGCTGTAGCTTGACTCGTTATTTTCTTTAATAAACGTATCCGCTTTTTCTAGCACGGCACCGCTTTCAACAAGTTGTGTGAAAGAGTCAGATGCTTTCTCAGCTGTGGTGATTTGGTTTTGGTTATAAGCTTTCCAACCATACAAACCACCTAAACCTGCAACAATACCAATTGCAAGTGCTAAACCATTTTCACGGAAAAAGCGTTTGATCGCTTCTTCTTGTTGTTCTTCTGTTGAATAAATTTCCATGCTTACCTCTGTTGCTAGCTGGGCTTAAATAAGTTCAGCTAGTAGCGTTTTCGCTTCTTCTAGTTTTAAGGTGACTTGTTCTTTACGCTCACGTAAGTACTTAATTGTCACAACGCCTTGTTCTAATTCATCTTCGCCGATAATAACTGCGACTAGCGCATCGCTTTTATCTGCGCGTTTTAATTGCTTTTTAAAGTTGCCACCGCCTGCGTGCACCATAACACGAAGACCTGCAACATCTTTACGTAACTGAGCGGCAATGATAGGCGCTTGAATGCTGGCTTTATCGCCCATGGCTGCCAAATATACATCAGCACTACGGCGGATGTCACCTACACTTTCTAGTGCTTGAAGTAATAACACTAAACGCTCAAGACCCATTGCAAAACCTACCGCTGGTGTTGCTTTACCGCCAAGTTGTTCAACGAGGCCATCGTAACGACCACCGGCACAAACGGTTCCTTGTGCGCCTAGGCTATCGGTTACCCACTCAAAAACGGTGCGGTTGTAATAGTCAAGGCCACGTACAAGCTTTTCATTTACCGTGTATTCGACGCCAGCAGCGTCTAAACGTTCACATAAATTTTCAAAATGTTCTTTTGATTCAGCATCTAAGTGCTCAGATAGTTTAGGCGCATCAGTTAAAATGGCTTGTACATCAGGGTTTTTGCTATCTAACACACGTAAAGGGTTGGTGTGCATACGACGCTTAGAGTCTTCATCAAGTACATCGACGTGTTGCTCTAAGTAAGCAACAAGTGCATCACGGTAGTCTGCACGCGCTTCATTTGAACCCAATGAGTTAAGCTCAAGACGAACGTGCTCACTGATACCAAACTCTTTCCATAATTGGGCTGTCAGCAAAATAACTTCTGCATCAATATCAGCAGTGGCAATGCCGAATGTTTCTAAACCAAATTGGTGGAATTGACGGTAACGGCCTTTTTGTGGACGCTCGTGACGGAACATCGGGCCCATGTACCATAAACGTTGTTCTTGGTTATACAGTAAACCGTTTTGATTACCTGCACGTACACACACTGCGGTACCTTCAGGGCGAAGAGTTAAGTTATCGCCATTACGGTCTGCAAAGGTGTACATTTCTTTTTCGACGATATCGGTTACTTCACCGATAGAGCGTTTGAATAGGTCGGTTGATTCAACAATTGGAAAACGAATTTCTTGATAACCAAACGATGAAACTGTTTCACGTAAAATGTCTTCTACTTTCTGCCAAATTTGCGTATCGCCTGGCAGACAATCGTTCATACCACGAACTGCCTGAATTTGTTTTGCCACTGATAAATCCTAAATACTGTACGTGCGCTGAAAAAGTCGCGCCTCAAGAAAAACTAAAAATTGACCCGCTATTATACCGTTTGGGTTCTAAAGGTAAACGGCAAACCCAAGGGTTTGCCGAGTATATGCGAATTATTCAACGATTTTGATGTCGATTGGCGTTTCTTTCTCTTTTTTAGCGATAAAGTCGCGCACATAGCCTTCAAGTTGGTCGACAATGTTATCGTTATCGATACGTGCTTTTTGACGCTCACCATTGATGTATAAGCCAGAGCGACGGTTCGCACCAGCAAGGCCGATATCACTAACCAGCGCTTCACCAGGGCCATTTACCACACAACCAATCACCGACACTGACATAGGCTCAACCACGTCTTCAAGGCGCTCTTCAAGTTGGTTCATGGTGCTTACCACATCAAACTCTTGGCGTGAGCAGCTCGGGCAAGCAATAAAGTTAATGCCGCGTGAGCGAATGCGTAATGATTTTAAAATATCAAAACCCACTTTGATCTCTTGTACCGGATCGGCAGCAAGTGATACGCGTAATGTGTCACCAATGCCTTCGGCAAGTAGCATACCTAAGCCAACAGCTGATTTAACAGATCCTGAGCGCATACCGCCTGCTTCGGTAATACCTAAATGCAGTGGCTGGTCGATTTCTTTGGCAAGTAAACGATATGCACCGACCGCTAAAAATACATCTGACGCTTTAACGGATACTTTAAATTGGTCAAAGTCTAAACGTTGTAAGATCTCAACATGGCGCATAGCTGATTCAAGTAAAGCTTCTGGTGTTGGTTCACCGTATTTTTCTTGTAAGTCGCGCTCTAATGAACCGCCATTAACACCAATACGAATAGGGATGTTATGCTCACGGGCTGAGTCTACAACGGCACGAATACGCTCTTCGCTACCGATGTTGCCTGGGTTAATACGTAAACAATCAGCACCATACTGAGCCACTTTTAATGCTATACGGTAATCAAAGTGAATATCTGTTACCAGCGGAATAGTGACCTGTTCTTTAATGCTTTTAAATGCTTCAGCTGCTTCCATGGTTGGTACAGACACACGCACAATGTCGGCGCCGGCATCTTGAATAGCTTGAATTTGTGCAACCGTTGCATCGATATCTAGGGTGTTGGTGTTAGTCATCGACTGAACGGCAATTGGTGCACCATCACCAATTGGCACATTACCTACGTTAATACGGGTCGATTTTCTACGTTTAATAGGAGATTCTGAAAACATTGCGGTTACTCTGATAACGGTAAAGTAAATTTAGCTAAGCGATTTTTGGCAAAATGTGAGGTATCGACGGCTTGACCTTGAAAAGTAATATCGACTACTTGGTGTTTGCCGAGCACCACACTAAACGGCTGTGGGCCGGTTACTGTCATAACGTAACCTGCTTTTTTAACACCAAAAGCAATACGATCGCCGTTGCCATCGTGAATTTCTACCCAGCTATCTTCATTGAAGTGCATCACCACTTCGCTGTGCTCAGGATCAGCTTTTTTGGTTTGCGGCTGAGCAGTTAATTGGCTTTGTGATGCAGCCTGATTTGCTGCTTCGTTGTTAGTTATTGGCACAGTTTCTTGTGGCTCAATAACTTCTTTGTCTTCCGTAGGCAATTGAACTGTTTCTTCAACTGGCGCTTCGTCTGCTAAATTAGTGGTTAGCTCATTACTTTCAAGCTGATTTGGCATCGCCGTTGTTACCGGCTCTTCGATACTTTGATTACTATTTTGCCACCACCAAACGACCGATGAGCCTATAATGACAGCTAAAATAAAATAACTGAATAGCATTAAACGGCTATCGTTTGCTTCTTTTTCGGTGCGACGAGAGAAGCTCTGCATATTAGATTTTTTAGCTGGCTCAACATGCTCAGGTAACAATTCAAGCATGGCTTGGCTATCTATTTTTAGCTCGCGACAATAGCTTCTGATATACCCTTTTACGAAGGTTGCAGGGCCTAGTAATTCATGTTCGTCGTTTTCTAATCGTTGTAATTGTAAAACTGATAATTTTAATGCACCAGCAAGCTGCTCAAGGCTCATTCCTGCATCTTCGCGGCGTTTTTTTAGCGCTTGGCCGAGCGTTTCTTGTGGTTGTTCTAAATTGTTTTCTTCATTCATAATGCGTATGAGTCTGGATCTACCAATAAAAGTCTATACCCAGGCTTAAGGGCAACATCTGGGCTCAATTTGTTCCAGCGCATTAATTGATCGATTAATACGCTATGCTGCGTGGCAATGTCGTACAAAGTATCACCAGCATTAATGTCGTGATAAATATTCGGATCATTTAAATAGATGCGAGTACCGTTTTGTACGCGATCCGATTCTTTTAAGCCATTCCACAGCAAAATCTTCTGTAGTTTAACATTGTATCGCACTGAAATGCTAAATAGGTTTTCACCATTTTCAATAATATGGTAGGGGATATTCAGCGCAAGTACACGTGGGTTGAGCATGGGTAATTGTATTTGTTCAGAAGTCACTGAGTACGAGGTTTGACTCGTTTGGCCTGCATGGTTGGATTCTTCGCCAAAGACACTTTCATCTTTTTCAGGCTGATAAAATATCACTGTGCTTTCATTTTTGCTGACAGCTTTTGCAGAAGTCGAAGTTTGTTGCTTAATTTCAGGAGATGTGGGTGCCCCAAAAGAAACAATAGTGACTTCATCGTTAGCTGCTTTAGGTGTTGATATACTTTTCTTTTGTTCTGGTGTTTTTATCGCAAGCGCATTAACAACAGCTTCAGTATCGACAGGCTTAGTTGCGGTTGATGATATTTTTTTTGACGATTCAGTCTTAAAACCCGAAGCTTCGGGCTGAATCTTTGCTTGCTCTACAACTAGGGCTGGCATGTTTGCAACAGATTGGGTTGATTCGACAGTTTCTTGTTCATTAATTGCAGGCACTTCTGACTTTTGCTGATTCGTAGTATATACTTCTTTTGTATTAGAAGTTTGTACATCTTTCTTATCTACAATTACTGTTTCATTCGCCTTTGTTGGGGCTTTTCTTTTTACGATTCGGATCTTTGGTTGGTCTTTGCTAACCGATGAGTTATCGCTTGAAATCTGGAGCTCTTCGAGTTGAGCTTGACGATATTTTTCTCGTAATATTTCAAACTCTGAACGTTTAACCTGCCCAGAAGAAATGGCTTTAGCTTCGTTTGAGCCGGGGTAAGTTTGTAAAATGATACCTGCAGTTGCTTCGGCTTTTTCTATGTGTCCCATACGTTGCTGGATAAGATAGCTGAGCATAAGTGCACGAGGTGTTACGCGGCCTGTTGATTCATATTTTTCAATAATATCTTCAGCTTTATGTAGATCGCTTTTTGCGTAATACAAACCAGCCAAGCTTATCATTGAAGAAGGGCGCTGCGAGCTGTGATTAAGTGCTGATTTTAGGTATTTTTCCGCATTTTCGAAGTCATCAAATTCAATCGCACATAAAGCTAAGTTTTCGTAACTTTCAGCTACACGGATATAGCTAGGAATTGAAATCGCTTTAAGAAGCTCTTCTGCAGCGCGGTCATACTCACCAATGCCACACAAAAATACACCATAATTGTTTAAGGTGTTTGGATCATTAGGGGCAATTTTTAATGCGCGCTGATAGGCTTTATCGGCAAGTTCTGGTTCATCAACCTGTTGATAGTAATAAGCTAAAGAGTAATGAACTTCAGGGAGGTCAGGTGCAAAATCTGCGGCGCGTTCTAAATTATATTTTGCTTGTGAGTTATTGCCTGTTTTTAAGTACTGTAACGCAAGGGCGATACGGGTACGGGCAGCACCGGTATTGTTAACTTGTTTTTCAACAACGGGTCTGTCGCTACCTTCGTAGCTGTTTTCTGTAACACACCCTGTTAATGCAAATGCACTAACAGTAATGGCAAGTATAGAACGCATTACCTAATCTCTTCTTTGATTCCGTATGCCTATCTTACCGAAAAGCCTTTGTGTTGCATCTATTATTTTAAAAATAACGAGTTTGCCACAAAGGCTTAACTTCAAAAGTTACGCTTATGCTTGGTGAATGTTTACCGCAATTGCGTTATCTTCGCGCATTTTCTTTTTCGCTAAACGTTTAGTACGGTCAACGACATCACCCACTAATTGACCACAAGCTGCATCAATATCATCACCACGAGTACGGCGAACGATACAGGTAATACCTGCTGCTTGTAATACTTTAGAGAAGCGGTCGATACGGCTGTTACTCGAACGGCCATATTCATTACCCGGGAATGGATTAAACGGGATCAGGTTCACTTTTGAAGGTGTACCTTTAAGTGTTTTAACCAATTCGTGGGCTTGGTCGGTACTGTCGTTCACACCTTGTAGCATAACGTATTCGATAGTCACATCTTTGTTTGCTTTAGAACCATCGATATATCGACGACATGCGGCTAAAAACTCTTCAATTGGGTACTTTTTATTAATTGGTACTAGTACATCTCGCAGCTCATTGTTTGGCGCATGCAGTGAAATAGCCAATGCTACGTCAATCTTCTCTTTTAATAGATCAAGCGCAGGAACCACACCTGAGGTACTTAATGTAACGCGACGTTTTGATAAACCAAAACCCCAATCGTCCATCATAAGTTCCATTGCTGGTACGACGTTTTTAAGGTTAAGTAATGGCTCACCCATACCCATCATTACAACGTTAGTTACAGGGCGTTTAGTGCTGTCGCCGTCTAAACCAATATCTTTCGCGACACGCCAAACTTGGCCGATGATCTCAGACACCGCTAAGTTACGGTTAAAGCCTTGTTGAGCCGTAGAGCAGAAGGTACATTCAAGGGCACAACCTACCTGTGAAGATACACATAAAGTTGCACGGTCTTTTTCTGGGATCCAAACAGCTTCTACTTCTTGGCCACCTTGTAGCATCAGGGCGTATTTAATAGTGCCATCAGTCGCTACTTGTTTAACTGAGATCTCAGGAGCAACAATTTCACATTCAGCTTTTAGCTTTTCTTTCAGCTTTTTGTTGACGTTTGTCATGTCGTCAAAATTGTCTACGCCAAAATGATAAATCCATTTCATCACCTGATCGCCACGGAATGGCTTTTCACCGAATGATACAAAAAGCTCACGCATTGCATCTCGGTTTAAATCTAATAAATTAATCTTTTTTTCAGTGGTCATGAAACAACCTCAATCAGTGACGGTGGTAAGTAGTTTGGGTGCGCGATTGTACATTATTTAATCGACTTAGTCATTAGCTAAACAGATTTACAATGGGCTTAGCTAATGACTAAAAAAGGGCCCGAAAGCCCTTTTTCTTCTGCATCACAGACTTAGCTGTGAACTCGAAATTAACGAGTACGTGGGCAGATTTCTTCGTCAGCGAAGAAGTATGCGATTTCACGTGCAGCTGATTCAACAGCGTCAGAACCGTGAACAGCATTTTCGTCGATGCTGTCTGCGTAGTCAGCACGTAAAGTACCAGCTAGTGCTTCAGCAGGGTTAGTAGCACCCATGATTTCACGGTTTTTAAGTACTGCGTTCTCACCTTCAAGAACAGTAACCATTACTGGACCAGATGTCATGAACTCAACTAAAGCACCGAAGAAAGGACGCTCGCTGTGCTCAGCGTAGAAACCTTCAGCTTTTTCTTTTGAAAGGTGAACCATTTTAGCTGCAACGATTTTAAGACCCGCAGTTTCGAAACGGTTGTAGATAGCACCGATGTGGTTTTTAGCAACTGCATCAGGTTTTACGATTGAAAAAGTACGCTCTAAAGCCATCTTTATGCTCCAATAATTTTAAATTTAAAAGGTTAAATATTAACGGGCGCGAATTATACGCGCTTTACGTGAAAATTCCTAATTTAATTAAATAGTCATTTGATGGCATTTTCATGAATCTAAAAATGTTCAGCAAAACGAGTATAAAATGCGAACACCTTTTACAGTTAAGCACTTGTTTCCACAATGAACTCAGCGTGGTTACGAGTATACATAGCGTGTTTGATATCACAGAAGTGTTTGTTAATGATTTTGATTATTACAGTGATGGCAACTATGCCTGTGTAGAGGACTTCGCAAGCGTATTACCCATTACAGCCCCTATATTTATTGAACTAGACCAAACCAAGCTCCTGAAGTTGGAAGTAGTCATATTTTTTATATCGCTATTCGTTTTGCAAACGGCAAAACCTTTGCGCTTGAAACTGAAGAAGTGCTGTTGTTGTAGTTTTTGTAATCAAAAAATCACATTTAGCATATAATATAACTACATAATTATTAAAGAATATATGTTGTAGCTTTTTGGGCTGTTAACATTAACAAATCCAAACCAATTACCCTGGATAGTTAATTGAGTTTGATCAAAAAAGGTGGCCATTGGATTGGTCACCTTTTTTCTTTTTATAGGCTCACAGCTGGTTTGCTGAGTTTCTATCAAGCATGATCTAGATCAATAAAATTACTGGGCAGGTTATTATACTGCCGCGCTTCATTATCGTATTAATTCATGCAACCGACTTGTACTCGGTTCGATGTGTGGAGCTTTCATGTCGTCACCTATTTTGACCCCTCGTCCTTTTACGCCTGAGTTGTTATCACCTGCTGGAAGTTTAAAGAATATGCGTTATGCCTTTGCCTATGGTGCAGATGCTGTTTACGCTGGCCAACCTCGTTACAGCCTTCGTGTTCGTAATAATGAGTTTGACCTAGATAACCTGCAAATCGGTATTAACGAAGCCCATGCGCAAAATAAAAAATTGTATGTGGTGTCGAACATTGCTCCTCACAATGCCAAGGTAAAATCGTATTTACGCGACATTGAGCCAGTCATTGAAATGCAGCCAGATGCCCTGATAATGTCTGATCCTGGGCTTATAATGTTAGTGCGTGAAAAATGGCCAGATATGCCAATTCACTTATCTGTGCAGGCCAATGCGGTGAACTATGCCACAGTGAACTTTTGGGCTCAGCAGGGTATTGAACGAGTCATTTTATCGCGCGAATTATCCCTTGAAGAAATCGCTGAAATTCGTGAGCTATGCCCAAATACAGAACTTGAAGTGTTTGTTCACGGTGCGCTTTGCATGGCGTATTCTGGCCGTTGTTTGTTATCGGGTTATATTAATAAACGCGATCCAAACCAAGGAACGTGCACTAATGCATGTCGTTGGAACTACGATGTGAAACCGGGCACTGAAAATGAAACCGGCGAAATGGTACATAAAATCGACCCTAAAGCGGTGATCCCAACTCTAGGAGATGGTGCCCCAAGTAACGAAGTATTTATGCTTGAAGAGCAGGGCCGTCCTGGTGAGTATATGCCTGCTTTTGAAGACGAGCATGGTACTTACATAATGAACTCAAAAGATTTACGTGCAGTTCAATATGTTGATCAACTAACGAAAATGGGCGTGCATAGTTTAAAAATTGAAGGCCGCACTAAGTCTTTCTACTATGTTGCTCGTACTGCGCAAGTGTATCGTAAAGCCATTGATGATGCCGTTGCTGGTCGTCCATTTGACGCAAACTTATTTAAAACCCTCGAAAACTTAGCGCACCGAGGCTATACCGAAGGGTTTTTAAAACGCCATGCACATCAAGACTATCAAAACTATGAGTATGGTCATTCGGTGTCAGATAAACAGCAGTTTGTGGGTGAAGTATTAGGCCGCAACGATAATGGCTTAGTTGAAATTGATGTGAAGAATAAGTTCTGTACTGGTCATTCACTTGAGCTTATGACGCCAAAAGGGAATATTAACTTCAAGCTAGATTTTATGGAAAACAAAAAAGGCGAAGCCATTAGCGATGCAAAAGGTTCGGGCCATATTGTTAAAATCCCTCTGCCAGAAGATATCGATTTAGGGCACGCAATCTTGATGCGGAATCTCGATGCCGACCAAGATACCCGTAACCCATTTAATAAAGCTTAATAGAAGGTGCGCTAAGTCATACTTAGCGCATTTATCTCTTATAACTGTTGTTGCCTTAACCTTTGCATATCTTTTTGCGGAGGCAGGCCAAATAAACGGCTGTACTCGCGACTAAATTGCGAAGGGCTTTCGTAACCAACCACACCACTTGCTTGACCAGCATCAAGACCATTGATCAGCATTTGATCGCGAGCCTCTTGCAGGCGTAAGGTTTTTAAATACTGCAATGGGCTGGTGCCAGTAATGGTTTTAAAGTGCTGGCGAAATGTTGATGAGCTCATATGCGCTTGTTTTGCTAACTCTTCAATTTGTACTGGGCGCATAAAGTTGGTTTTAAGCCAGCTCACAACTCTAACGATATGACTACTTGGTGACCCCTCTGATGCCAGTTTTCTAAGGTGAGGCCCGTGAGGTCCCTGTAAAAGGCGAATAACAATTTCTTTTGCGAGTAATGGCTGTAAGCCGTCGCGAAGTGCGGGATTATATTCAAGCTCAAATAACCGAGTGAGTGCATCAGTGAGTCCTGCATCGATATTATGAATAGAAATCGGCGCAAACGTTTCGTTGCGTGATTGTTTTGGCAGTTTAAGTTCTGCGGCTGTTTGCAAAATTAAGTTGTAATCAAGCTTTAGCACCATGGCAACAAATGGCTGGTGGCGTGTTGCTTCGGTCACATGGGATACCACAGGTAAGTCGAAAGTTGTTAACATGGTTTGCCCACCAGAGCAGGGCAGTACACTGTTTTCGACTGAAAGCATTTTTGCACCTTGTAGCACCACTGCAAGGCTTAATGTGTAAATACAATGCAAGGGGTCGGTTGGTGCGTTACGAATGTGCAATGTGAGCTCTGGCGTATGAGAGGTAATATCACCCGCTTTATTAGCGAATAACATAATCTTTTGCGCGAGTGGTTTAGCAATCTCTTGATGGTTGGTGTCTATCATGTTTTAAACTCACGGTTAGTTATCTTGGCTGTCAAATTTATCAAGCATATCTTGGCTACTAATTTGAGAGCCCATACGGCCACGATTCACATACCTGTGAGAAAACGTTTTTGCGCCATTTGCCCGAACCAGCTTTTCAAAATCATCAATAAAATGCTGTTCGAACTTACTATTAAAGGTATTAAATAAAATCACATTTTTACCTGAAAAGTCATTTTTTTTTGCAAACTGCCAAATCGGTGGGGCAGGGCTATAAAGCCAAATAGGCGAGCCTAAATAAATGGTTTGATACTTCTCAAGGTTTATATTGCTCGGGGTTATTGTTGCTACCTTGCTTCTGGCATCGTTTAGAGCGGCTATCCAACCAGGAATACCTAGTTCGTAATCGGTAGCCGTTATTTCAAACAGCTCCGCGTTATGCTTTTGTGCTATGTGATCTGCTAAAACCCCAGTATTACCAGAGCGAGAAAAAACCACGACGGCTGTTTTGGCATCAAGCGTGATTTTCGGCTCCGCATTGTGTAGACGTAAGCTGTTTTTAGCATACTGTGATTTTTCGGTTTGTGTGACCCAAATGGCAACAGATAAAAGCCCTAATATTACAACTGCGAGTATTATAAATAGCCATTTAATCATTGTGTTAACTCCTAAAATCACAAATTCAAATCAACAACAAAAGTAAGTTAGGCCAAGCATGAGGCCTAACTTCTTTGCTTTATGCATGCTCAGCTTACAAGTGCCTTTTTATAAATGCTTGGTTAAAAAAGGCAGTATTTGCTGCATCGCTAACGCAACTGGTTCAGGCTTATCGTACAGGTCATAGTGCGACCAATCTTCTAGTTCAACGAGTTGTCTGTCTTTTGATGCAAATGATTTTCCGTAAATTTCTTTACCGTCACGGTACGCGCCAAAAGCCCCTACTTTTTGACCAATTACAGCCATCATAGGTTGAGTCATTAATGTTTCGGCAAACGCGAAAGCATCCCAAGTGAGGTTTTTTTGTGCATGAGAAAATAACATACGTGTTGCGCCACCTTCACTTTGACCACGCGGTGTTTTGTAGTAATCAGTCGCTTCGAAAACATCACGTTCAGTCAGGCCATTGTCGCGGGCAAACTCAATGCTTGGTGGGAGTAATTCGTTAACTTGTAAATCACCACCAAGTGCTTCAGCAGTTCGTTGTGCCGCCATCGATTCAAGTGCGCCAAGCGGGTTAAACTCGGTGAATGCTTCTCTAAATAAACGACCTAAATTAACTGGTGTGATACCGACCACGGCTTTTACGCGTTTTTCAGTCAGTGCAGAGTTAAATACATAAGCACCCCCACCACATACCCCAATGCTACCAATACGCTCGTTATCGACATAAGGCAGTGTCACCGCATAATCAATAACATGGCTAATATCTTCAACGCGTTGTGATGGGTTTTCAATAAAGCGGGGTGTACCGCCAGATTGACCTTGATAGCTGGCATCGAAGGCAATAACCACATAACCCGCTTCAGCAAGTGCTTTACCATATACACTACTTGAGGTTTGTTCTTTACAGCTACCAAATGGGTGAACACTGATCATGGTTGGGTAGGTTTTTGACTCATCAAAATTAGCAGGTGTTAAAACAAGTGCTGAGATTTCCCACGCCATATCGTGGTTTTGAATACTAACTGTTTGAATGTTCATGTTTGCTCCTAAATGCTTTTAGTAATGAGCCCTATTCGGGCTCATACAAATCAATAATTACAGATTGCTTGTAAAGAAAGGTGCTAATACGCTGATTGCTTCAGTGATTTCACTTTCGCCATCGTATAGGTCCATGTGGTTTGCACCTTCAACGATGTACATGTTTTTGCTGCTTGATGCTGCGCGCGCCATTAGGTCATCGCTCATCCACTTGCTGCCTGCATTGCTGCCGACGACGGTCAGTAATGGTTGTGTTAAAAATGCTTCAGCTTTAAAGAATGCATCATAAGTGATGATTTGATTTAAGCTGCGTGCAGTCGCAAAACCCGGTGCAGTGCAATAAGCTGCGCGGTCTGTGTGGTAGTATTCCCACGCTTGGCGAAGTTCTTCGTTTGGTGCATCTTCTTCTTTCAGCGGTGCCATTGGAATAGTCGCAATCTCGTTACCACTTGCATCCGATGTGCGAGAATCAGAGCCAGCTTGGATATATGGGATAGCGTCGCTGTCTTTTACATTGTTATCCCAGCCATTACGGAACATTTGGCCAATATTTACCATGCTTACTGTGCCAACGGCTTTAATACGGCGGTCGTTAATTGCAGCATTTGCGGTGTAACCTGCCCCCGCACAGATACCCATGGCGCCAATGCGATCATTGTCTACATAAGGTAAGGTCGTTAAGTAATCGATTACTGCACTCACATCCTCGGTACGAACATGTGGGTTTTCAAGTTGGCGTGGCTCGCCTGTGCTTTCACCTTGGTAAGATGCATCGTATGCAATAGCGACAAAACCTTGCTCAGCTAGTTTACGTGCGTAAGTCCCTGCTGTTTGCTCTTTAACACCACCACCTGGGTGCGATACGACAACGGCTGGGTAGGTTTTTGTTTCATCAAAATCAGCTGGTAAATTTAATAAGCCAGCGATAGTAATATCTAAACCGTTCGTGTTTGGAAAAGTAACTTTGTTCATGAGCGTAAATCCTCTTTGGGTTAATGAGTAAGGACAGAGACTATTCTCGATTGCAGAGCTGTTTGCTTTGCGTCCTTGATTGAGATTAAGTATAGGAGTGGGCTGAAACGAATGTTTGCCTAAAATGACAGGGTGTTTGTCTAAAATGCCGAAAAAGCACTATGGCAGGCAATCGGAAAATGACCAGGATAGATTGGGAATTTACTTAATTGCTTGAAATGGTCGGGTTTATAGGGTGTTTAGAGTGCTTGCTCTACATGATGGCAGTGATGGGATTTTATTTCTAAAATCGAAATACCGCTTGCTTTATAAGTATAAGGCTCTTAATTAGGCTGTGATTGCCTATTTTTATTGCCGTAAGCCAATTAATAGGCAGTGTAACGACGCTTATTTTTTAAATTGACTGGCAAGCTCTGCAAGCGACACTTCAGCAAAACGTTTTAATAACAGGGCTTCTGCATCGTCCATTGCGTTTTGCAGGGCGCTGTTAACTGCATGTTCGATAGGGCAGTTGCTGTGCTCATCGGTTAGACCAATTACAAACAGGTTCTTTTCGCCAAGCGCTTGGTGAATATCAAATAAAGTGATGTCTGTTAAGGGAGTGGCCAGTAGCCAGCCGCCATTGTGACCTTTGATTGCCGACACATAACCTGCTTGGCGCAGTAACGCCATTGTACGGCGCACGACCACAGGGTTGGTCATTAACATGTTTGCTAATGTCTCTGATGTAATAGGGTGGCTGTAACTGTTTAAATGGATCAGCACATGCAAAACCCGTGATAATCGGCTGTCTTTTCTCATCTTAAATCGTCAATATGCGTTTTTTGCAGTGTATCACGAACTGCTTAATATTGACCGTTTGAATTACCAAACTAACGCTCACTAAACTAATCCCAAGCCAGCCAATTTGCTGAAATTGCTCATTTAAAATCACAATAGCCAGTACGGTGGCGATAATCGGCTCAAGTAAAGTAATGAGCACGGCTTGGCTAGCCGCGATGGTTTTTAAGCCAATACTAAATAGCCAATAACCTAAAAACATCGGTACTATGGCCATGTAAAGCGCCACGCTGGTATTGGTAACCGTGGCAAAAAGCGTATCTCCAGTGATCAATAACGAAGGCAAGAGTACACATGCAGCGCCGCCAAATAAGCTTGCCATGGTCGCTCTTGAATGAACGCCGTTGCTAATTAAACGTTTGGCTGTCCATGAATAACCCGCATAGGTAAGCCCTGCAATTAAGCCAAGTAAAATGCCGATGTTTTGGCTAAACAGCCCCGTAGCGGCAAGGTTATGCTCTTTACCTGACGCGATTAAGCCAATGCCAATCGCACCAAAGCAAAAGCTGACTAGCCAGCGAGTTGAAATGGGCTTTTTCTCAATTAAGTATTCCAATAAGACGGTAAATAAAGGGGCGCTGGCAATCGAAACAACGGTGCCTATTGCCACACCAGCGCTATTCATCGAGGTATAAAATGCCAGCGGATAAATAGCTACACAAGCTGAGCCAAGTAGGGTTAGGCGGTAGTGCTTACGCAGAGTACTGGCATTGTTTATTAGCTGAGTTAGTGAGGTTAGGCAAAGTAATACGCCGCCAAATCCCATCGCAAACGCACCTATTGCAAAAGGGCTAATGTCTGGTGCAAAGCTTGCGGCTGTGCCTGTTGTGCCCCAAAACACACTGGCAACTAAAACGGCCATGGTCGCGATGGTATGGTTCATTGATGATTCGCTTTAAATATAATATATCAAAAGCATAATTAAAATCGATGCAAAGTTTTTGACAAAAAGGACGGTTTTGTTGACCTTAAAAACTAAAGTTATTTTTTAAACTTGCTTGGTGATAAGCCAAAGTACTTTGAAAAACTACGGCTAAAAGATGAAAGTTCATTGTAACCAACTAACTCACTAATACGCTGTAGCGGGTAATCGGTATGACTGAGTAAGGCTTGGGCTTTTTCCATTCTCTGTTTAGTTACATAGTTCATGACAGTCAATCCGGTTTGTTGCTTAAACAGTAGTTTAAATTGCGTTGGGCTTAAACAGGCAATGCTGGCAAGGTGTTTGATTTGAAGAGGAGTGCTTAAGTGACTTTCAATATAAAGCAGTGCCTCGCTAATACGGCTGTCGACCTTAGGCTGCATAATTTGCTCAGCTAGCAGCAAGTCGAAGGTGTTAAACATGGCAAGTTCTAATTCACGATTAACCGCTTGCTCAAGTTGCTTTGCCACAAACTGCAAAAATGCCCAAAGTGATTGATTAATAGCAAACACACAGCGTTCAGCAATCGCTAGGTTATCTGGTAACTTTGGCATATCGGCCACCACAAATCGCGCCTCTGGCATTGCGGTAAAAAGGTGTGATTGCGAGGCTTTGACAACCACGCATTCACCGGGGGCGACTTTACCTTGAAAATCACCGACACTGATAGCAATCACACCTTTTAAGGGCAGTACAAGTTGATGATAGTCATGGCTATGACTAACAGGCTTAGTACTGTAAGAGCGGATAGATAGATTGCCTTGCATCATTTTGTGATAACCGTTTGCTGAATAAGGCTATTATGCCTGTTTGCGAGGGATGATCAATTTTAGGCAAGTAATGGTGTCAGCACATGCTCGTAGGCAATCATTAACGCGACATAAACCAACAAAATAGCCATCAATTTATTAAATATATTAAAAACACCCGGCCGTGATACTTGTTTGCCAAGCACTAAGCCCGCTAACGAGTAACTTGTAGGCGCACCAAAGGCAAGGAAGGCTAAAATAAAAGACCAAAATACGATTGCAGCGCCAGTAATATCGGCGCTTGGGAATTGAATCGTAGCAATTGGCAAAGTGGCCACCAAGGCTTTTGGATTTAATAGCTGCATAAACAGGCCATCGAAAAAGCTAAGTGAGGCATCAGCTGACGCATCCTTCACCTGTACTTTTGCTTTTGCGACCTTCCAAGCAATATACAAAATATAGCCGCAACCAATTAAGCTCACATAAGGCAAAAACTGCGGATTGATCACTTGCAAGCCAAGGTAGCCAAGCAGCACAAATAAGATAAACATCGCGCTACCCACGCCGATAAAAAAACCAAGGTGTGAACGAGTTTGTTTATTTAAGCCGCTGCTTAAACCGAGTAAATTGATTGGCCCAGGGGTGTACATAATGCCAATAGCATATGCAAAAATATCTGCCATAACAGCTCCAAATCAGTAATTCAGCTCTATCTACGAGCCCATTGCAGTTGAAATTGTTTTGGTGTCATACCAAATGCTCGTTTGAAGTTACGATTGAGGTGGCTGGCATCAGCGAAGCCAGATTCAACCGCCACGCTGGTGGCATCACGGCCAACCTGTAACGCTTTACGGGCATAATTAATACGACAGTTCAAAACATATTGATGTGGAGTAATACCGAAGTGCTCGCGAAAGCGGCGGATAAAATGAAATTTCGACATGGTGGCAGCATGGGCAATGTCATCAATAGAAATGTCATTGTCGATATTTGCCAAAATGTAGTCTTTTGCACGCAGAAGCAAGCTATCAACACGGGTGCTTAAAGTTGGCAAATCAAGGCTACCGTTGAGCCTGACTAAAGACTGCGCCATTTGCAATACTGAAGCTTCTCGCTCTATTTTGCTGGTGCTATTGGTTTGTAAAAGCCTTGATAAGTTAATCACCTGATTACGCAGTAATGGATCAGCATACAAGGTGTTTGCCATACGTAATGTGCAATCTTGCTTATACCCAAGCGCTTTGAACAAAGGCTTAAATTCATCGGGGTGAATGTACAGCATAAGATACTCTAGGTTTTGCTCAGTGCCAGAGTGACCATCGTGAATATCTTCAGGGTTAAACAAAATGACATTGCCAGGTACGCTTTTATAAAACGCATTACGACAAAAGAAATCTTGCCGCCCTTGTAGAGTAATGCCAATTGAATACTCTTCGTGAGCATGTTTTGCATAGGTAAAATCACTCATAGTCGCAGTCAACATCGAGATGCTCTGATGCTGTTCGTTGTTAATGTACTTAAAGTGATTGTCTTTGCTCACAGGTGCTCCTGAAGGGTGTGCGCTTCGTTATTATTCCTACGCCAATATAGCGAAGCAGGCAACCTAAAAACTTGAACAAAATTGCTGTTTTAATTTATTCAGAGGTACAGACAAGTTCTAATTCAGTGTCTTTAAATTCAGCGAGTTTTATATCGTTTTTCTTGGCATCAGTAACTAAAACAGAAATAGCGTCTAACGCTGTCACTTTATGCCTAGCGACTGAAGACAGTTTTTCTTCAGTAACGGCGATTAATACATTATTGCTTTGTTTTACTATAGCGTGTTTAAACTGTGCATCTTCAACGTCAAACGCTGAAACACCCACCTCGGCATCGATTGCGCAAGCACCTAAAACTGCTAGGTCAAAATGCATTGTTTGTAATTGCTTTAACGAGCAACTACCAATTGCAGCGCCTTGTTGCTTACTTATTTTTCCACCTAACAGAATCACATCACATTGTTGGTGTGATTGTAGTGCAATAGCAATTGCAGGCGTGTGGGTAACCACCGTTAAGGTAAGATCGTGTGGGATCATACTTGCAATGGCTAAATTGGTACTGCCAGAATCAATAAAAATAAATGCATGCTCTTTAAAGTAAGGAATACACGCTTTAGCTAAAAGCTGCTTACGGTCACTATTTAAAACCATTCGTTGCACTAAACTGCCATCATTTTGTGCATTAATGACAGCGCCGCCATACACTTTTTTACACACCCCTTGATTTGCTAATTCTTGCAGATCTCGGCGGATCGTATGTTCTGAGACATTAAGTTCTTTGGCTAATTGAACACACACAACTCGGCCGGTTTGTTGTAAATGATCTTTGATCAGTGCTTGCCTCTGATCTGGGAATGAAGCATAATCGAGCATAAATAATCATAATTGAGCAGTTTAAACTGAGTCTAATGTAGCATTGCATGCTCGTTTTAGCAATTTTGTGATTATTTAGAATTAAATAGCTCAATAACTAAGCCTTAGTTTAGTTATAAACTGGAATGAGGGAAGGTGACGGGTTTTAACCTAGTCACTTACCCTGCTCGATTGTGATGTTTTATGGAAGGTTTTGCTTGATGTTGTTAGAAAGGTATCCGTTTAAAAAGCGCGAAGTACTCGTTACAAGGTTACTATTTTTGTGTGCAGGTTTAGCCACGGCTACGTGGGCATCGCTCATACCAGTCATTAAAGCGCATATTGGCATTGATGAGAGTACTTTAGGGTTGTTGCTTTTGTGTCTTGGTGCAGGTGCAATATTTGCTATGCCTGTATCAGGTGCGCTCGCAACTAAGTATGGTTGTAAACGTGTATTACAGCTCTCAACGATGATGATTATTTTTTGCCTACCATTTTTTGCTTTAGTAAATAGTGTGGCTAGCTTGGCAACTTTACTGGTGATTTTTGGCCTTTCTATCGGCGCAACTGATTGTGTTATGAACATTCAGGCTGTGTTGGTTGAAGAACGTTCTAAGCTTTCACTTATGTCTGGTTTTCATGGTTTTTACAGTTTAGGTGGTATTTTAGGGGCAGGTGCTGTAGCAATGCTGCTAATTGCTGGTTTTTCGGCATTCGAAATCTGTATGCTAATGGCGGCGATAGTATTACTGTGTTTGATCTTCGCAAAGAGAGACTTACTTCCTTTTGCAAGCCCCAATGAAGGTCCTGCATTTGCGCTCCCAAAAGGCCCGGTGATTTTAATTGGCATTATTTGCTTTGCAATGTTTCTCGCAGAGGGAACCGTTTTAGATTGGAGCGGAATATATTTAATTGATTATCAAAATGCATCAACAGGAATGGCGGCATTAGGGATTTTTAGCTTTTCAGTCACAATGACTTTAGGGCGCTTATTTGGCGATCGCATTATTGCACAGCATGGGCAAAGGGCTGTTCTGACTATAAGTGGTTTAGTAGCAAGCCTTGGCTTGATAATCGCTATTGTATCAATGAGCTTTTATGTTGCGCTATTTGGTTATGTGTTAATGGGAATAGGTTGTGCCAACGTTGTACCAATTATGTTTTCTGCGGCGGGGAAGCAAACCTACATGTCGCAAGCTACGGCAATTCCTGCTGTAACAACATTTGGTTATTTAGGTGTATTAATGGGGCCTGCAAGTGTCGGTCAAATTGCACATTTTTCTTCACTTGCGTCTGCATTGGTCGTAATAGCGATGTTAATTGCTTTGGCGACTATCTTTTCACTCTTTGTGAAAGTTTCACAAGACTAACTTTATAATTTTTATTATTCAAAAGGTTATACGTATTTAACATGAAAAGGTGATAGTAAATTATAAAATGGTGAATGTTTTTATCCCTAACTTAGGTCTTCTAATTGAGTTTTATAGAGGGGTTTAAATGAATTTACGTACATCAAATAATTTAGTGATTGCACTTATTACTATCAGTTTTTCGTTATTGGGTTTGTCTTTTATTTTGGGGGCAAACCCCAATGCTATTGGCAGTATATTTTCGTTTTATGGTTTAGAGACTCAGGTACCTGATCATCTCATGAGTATGATTGCAGGCTTTGCACTTTGTTTTGTAGGTATTACCAGCCTTCATTCTCATTTAGGATTTATTAATAGGGCGCTTCCCACCGTGACAGCTCTTATTATTGCACTTACCTGTTTACTTACATTGTTCAGTGCAAATCGTTGGCTTGCAAGTGAAGGGGGTTTTCCAGTAATTGGTTCGGGGCAGGGTATTATTAAGTATTTTGCTGTTATTCCTTTATTTTTATTTGTGTTTTACAAAGATGTTTTGAGTGATAAAGCGCATGTTGCTTTGAATTATGCATCTGTGGCATTAGTGTTGGTTTGGATTGGCGCAATGAAGTTTTTTGCTTTTGAAGCAAATGCGATTGTTAGCCTTGTTGAGTCTTCACCGTTTATGTCTTGGTTGTATATTGTTTTTAGCGTGCAAGGGGCATCAAATGCGATTGGCATATTTGATATTTTGAGTGTGGCGCTGTTAGGTGTTGGCTTGTTTATCAGAAATGCGAAACTTATTTTACTTGCTGGACTAGCCTGTTGCTCGGTATTTATCATGACACAAACATTTTTAATTACCGCACCTAATGCGCTTAGCAGCGTTACAGTGTTTGAGCGATTAGGTCAGTTTGTAATTAAAGATCTGTGGTTTATAGCGAATTTAGTGATTATTTATCATTTAGCTGTATTCAACAATACACCTAAAGAAACAGCAGAATAAAATAAAAAGGCCTCAGAAGAGGCCTTTTAAATGATAACTAAACAACTACAACGGCTTTTTGCTTTTGAACTTTAGAAAACTCAAGGGCATCATTGAGATTGTTAAATTCAAAGTCAGTGGGTTCTTCAACATTTAAAGTACCCGACGCAATGTCATTAAGGAGCTTTTCGCCATCACTTACAAGACGTTGCCATTGCTGTGAATCACCATAATCGTGTAATGCACCAAGGGCAATTTCATGATAAGAAATAGTGCGCGTGAATGGCTCATCGACTGGGGTTTCAATGCGTCCTAAAATACTGATCACATGACCATTTGCCTGTAGAAGTGGCACTAACTTTTTAGCTTCTTCAGGGCCATTAGCATCAAAGAGTGCAAAGTAGCCACCTTCAGATGGTGCGTCGCGTAATACTAACTTAACGCCAAGCTTTTCGGCTTGCTCAGTCGTTAGGCTTTTTGATAAAGCATGTACTTCAAAGCCACTGTGATTCAGCATTTGTGTCAGCAGTTTATTAACAGCTCCCATGCCGGTTACTAATACTTTTTCGTCTTTGCGTAATGGTATTTTGCTAAAAGCTTGCCATGCAGTAAGCAGTGGGCAAGGTAATGCAGCAGCAACATTGACAGCTAACCCTTTTGGCACCTGCATAACACGCTCTGCATAAAGTACTGTGTGTTTAGCAAAGCTGCCGTTTTCACTCAAGCTATGATGATAAGCGATTGTTTTACCTATTAGTTTGGTATCGACGCCATCGCCTACCTGCTCAACAACCCCAGCACCGTCTACGCCAGGTGTATGTGTATCTGCCCAATTTATAGGGTCAGCTTGAATAAACTTCCAATCAACTGGATTAATACCAACCGCTAGGTTTCGGACCAAAATTTGCCCTGCTTTAAGTGCTGGTACAGCTTTTAATCCCAAAGCGAGTGCTTTATCAGCCCCTTGAAACTGCCAAGCATGAGTTGTCTTTACTTCATCATGATCCCAGTCAGGAGCAAAATCCGGGTTTGCTTGCCTGTCGCCGCAACTAAGGGCATCAATTTGATTGATCTCGTCTTGGCTTAAGCTAAGCGAAAGGGCTTTTAAGTTGGTAGCCATATTTTCGCGTTTGGTAGATGACGGTATCGTCACCATGTCATGCGCTAACTCCCAAGCAATGACTACTTCAGCGGTGCTCACTTGGTGTTTGTCTGCAATCGCTTTGATGGTTGGATCTTTAAGTACTTTACCTACCGCAAATGGCATATAGCCGGTAACGAGAATGTCGTTTTGGGCACAAAAATCACGTACCTTTTGGTTGGTTAGGTAGGGGTGAACTTCAACTTGATTGGTAAATAACGCGCCTTTTGGCAAAATACTTAAGGCTTCTTCCATTTGTGCAATGGTAAAGTTTGAAACACCAATTTCTTTCGTTAAACCAAGCTCTTTTGCTGATTGTAATTCACTCAAATACTCATGCATGCTTTCGCCATTGGCTGGGCTTGGCCAATGAATAAGCAGTAAGTCGACGTAATCTAGTTGTAGTTTAGTCAGGCTCTCTTTTACGCTGTTAATAAAGTCCGTTTTATTTAACTTATCATTCCATACTTTGGTGGTAATAAATAACTCACCACGTGCAACACCACTGTCTTTAATCGCTCGGCCAACAGCTTCTTCGTTACCGTAAATTTGCGCAGTGTCGATGTGTCTAAAGCCCTCTTCAATAGCTGTTAGCACACTTTGATATGCAACTTCGTCTTGTAATCTAAATGTACCAAAACCCAGTTTTGGCATAATTGATTGTGACATCATAACTCCTTAATTATGGAACTTGGGCAAAACATGTTCGCCGATGTGCTTTAATGCCCATTCAATGGGTAATTCGTTACGTCTAAAGTGCAGGCCAATGTGATTCACACCGGCATTTCTCATTGCCTTTAGTTCTGAGATGAGTCCGTTGACGCCTGTTTCAACCCCAAAACGGTGACGTTTTATAGGTGCATCAGGATCATCTAATAAATTTAAATGAATAAAACTAACGTACGGCTTATTTCCTGCGACCTCTCGCCACAAAGCGACACGCTTTTGATGATCATCTGGTGTGCCTGGGTAAGCAAGCCAGCCGTCCATGTTTTCGCCAACCCATTGAGGGCTTTGCTGAGCAAGACCTGCTACATAAAGTGGGAAATCTTTCACTTCTGGTAGTAGCTTTTGACCCGCTTCTAAAGGTCGCTTAGGGGCGCCTTTAAGTAGCGAAACAGATTCACGTAGTTGCTCACCACGGCTTGCAAAATCAATATCGAATAAAGGGTATTCAATAGGTCTATCACCGCTGGCAACACCTAAAATTAGCCGATCATTACTAAGCGCTTGCACAGTATTTGCTGCCTTTTTAACAAGCCAAGGTTGGCGCAATGGCAATACCACCGCTGCGGTGCCAAGTAATATATTCTTGGTTTTAGCTGCTAAGTAGCCAAGGTAACTGAAGGTTTCATAAACTTGGGCGGCATCACCAAATTGCGGGTCATAAATCGGTACGTCGCGAACCCATGCCGCTGCGTAGCCAAGCTCATCAGCAAGTTGAACACGTGATTCATGGTTAGCTAAATTAGGGATCCCAAATGATTGATTTGATTGTTGATTGAAATGTGCCCAATCATTATCAAGCGGAAGTTCAACCCCAATTGAGAATGGTTTTTGCGCTAATTTATCAAAACTCATTATGACTCCAAACTTTAAGGGACATAGCTAAGCAATACTTAACAATTTAATGCCGCCCTGAAAGTGATTTATGATTAAGTAATGAGGGTATTGTGGCGCTAAATTTATTTGCGAAAAACAGCAAGGATAACAAAACACCTTTGTCGTTTTTGCAAAGGTGTTTTAATCGTTATGAATTAGCTTCTTCTTTTGAAAGGGTAAAGTATGCGCGAGTGACTGGGTAGGCAATTTGTGAAATCAGTGCAGTGCCCCAAAGTAAGTTGCCAATGAGCGAAGGTACATGGGGTAAAATGGGAATGGTAACTAAAGCAAGTATGACGCCAAACATCCTTACTTTGGCTGTAGCAAAACGATGGGCTACGCGATGTTCGATCATTAGCTGGATCCACAATAAGCTTAATAAGTAGCCTGCTAACCCTACACAACCAATGACACCATATTTTAGGGGGTACGGCTGCCAAAACCCGGCTTTTACTTCGCCGGCGAGTGCAACGCCAACCATAACTGCACATAGCATTAAAAATAGGTGAGCTAACCACCAACTTACGAGTGTCCATTTGTGTTGATTTTTAGGTTTACCATTGCCAACAAAATCAAAGTAAATCCAGCATTGCACAAATACCGCAATACCACCAAACATAAAGTTAGCCAGTACAGTGGGGTCGACTTTATAAACTCCTTTTTCAGATAAAGTAATCACCAATTTAAAGAAACCTTCGCCTACGACAATAAGCAGTAAAAGGGCGAAGCGCTCAGACATATGCCCAAGGCGTGGTAAAAAGCGTTTATTTTCAAGTACACCAATTTTTGGAGCCATATATAAAACTTGGATAGCAGCAATCGCAGCGCCAAACACCCAATAACGATAGGGGGCAGGCATAAATGCTGTGATAGCAAAAATGATAGCAAGAGCAAAGTAGTTACGGCTCACACTGCGTGCTAATTTTGTTGATTCGACCCCCAATTGATTGGTGCGATGAAATAAATAAGCTGTAATAAGGCGATTAGCAGCATAGGCTAATGCAAAATATGTCCAACCTTTATCAAGTACATGAGGGAGCGAGGCAGCCATAACCATGGCGGTAACAATTTGGCAGGCCATGATCAGCCGGTGTTTTACATCAGTACTGACATAGAGTGAATTAAAAACACTGGAGTCAGCCCACGCAAACCATACGGTGATGAACAAACCTGCAAATGTAAGAAAACCACTTAAATGTAAGTGGTCGCTCAAAAAATTACCTAGCAAAAAAATGATTACCACATGGATAAGGTCATAAAATAATTCAACCCAATGAACATGGTCATGTGAACTTTTTAAATCTAGGTGATGCTTAGGTAAGCGCCACATTGGGTGGTTTTCTAATGCCATAATTGATCCTATCTATTTCCTTTCGACAATAATTGCAGTGATGGTGGTTTCACCCTCATTTTTGACTTGATGAGTCCATGCGTCATGCCACATCACATAGCCATTAGGGATCTCAATTGTTGTTTGTGACTCTTTAGTACTGATGGTCGCTTTACCACCTGTCTCAAAATAGACTGTTTCAGCATTATGCTTATGCCAATTATCTTGCTCACCTGGTGCTAAAGTCATACGTAAAACAAGTACTTCACTGTTATCTAGCAATACTTCATAGTGATTGGGTGAAGCAATATGTGCATGGGGAAGTTGTGCTGAAAAAGCATGTTGTGAGCACATAATTGTGCTCACCAAGCCAATCAGCAAAGTTGTCATTTTGCTCATGGCTACACTCTACTTATGCATACCGCGAATTGGGTAATTATTTTTTGGGTCGCGTATCCAGTTAAGCCCGCTTACCAAAGTTGCTAAATCAGGTCTTACAAAAGGATTATTAGAATAATCAACCACATGTACTTTACCTTGCTCGTTAACCACAAACAGCGCAGGCTCTGCGAAAGGGTGATCCGTTTCTTGTGGTGAACGGGGATCAGAAATGTAAGTACCTAATGCTTGCATTTGCTCTGTAGTCAAACCGTAAGCAAGTGGAAATGACACAGATAGCTGCTCTAAATGCGCTTCTAGCTGCTCTTTGCTATCACCTGAAGCAGCAATTACATCAACACCCGTTTCTAATAGCGCCGCTTTGTACTGCTCGAGGCTATTTAAATAGCGGGTACATAAAGGGCAATGCTTACCACGATAAACAACAACAAGCTGCCAGCTTGCACCGTGTTGAGGTTGACCAAGAACAGCCTCTTCACCATTTAAAAGTGCAGCACTAATACTAGGAAATGCACTGCCCGGATGGAGTTTGTTGCTATAAACAGATTCGTTACTCATGAGTGTTCCTTAAAAGTTCTCGTTTAAGTGTTTTTCAAAGCGCGCAAAGTCGCTGTCGATGTCTGCATTTTTCATCACGTCATAACAGGCGAAAGTTGGCATCGCTTGCATACCGAAAAACTTAAAGTTCATATGCATTGGGAAAACAAGGTCATCAACACTTTTACCTTCAAAAAAGTCAGCGGCATCTGCAAATGATTCTGCAGGTGCATTTAAAGTCAGCGACATCATATATTGAGTGTTAGTCAAGGTGCCGCCTTTACCGTAATTGGCTTTTGGATTGTCTTGATGACGACCATCACCATGGCAAAGCGCTCCCCCCATGCCCGCTGTGTACACTTCATCCATGTATTTTTTGAATGACCATGTCATGCCCATCCAATTAATAGGTGATTGCAAAAAGACGATATCTGCCCATTGATGGTTCTCAAGTTCAGTTTCTACATCAAATTCGTCTTGTGTATTAACCACGCGAGTTTGATAGCCTTTTGCTTTAAAAAAAGCGTCGGCTTTTTCGATTAAAGCAGCATTTAACTTACCTTCAGAAAAAGGGTAATAGTGATGTGCGTTAAGAATTAATACGTTTTTCATAGTTGAGTATCCGTTTGCTAGTTACTTTATCGTGTTCAAAATACATTCTGTGGTATATAATAGTAACCTAGATTATTTAATCAACCAGTCACCTTTTTGTAACTAGGCTGAAAAATGCGAGGATGTTTTGGAAAGTTCAGTAGAAACAGATAGTAAGGGTAGAAAAAAAGTTTTAAATGCTTGCATGGAACCGTGTGCAATTGAAAAAGGCATGCGTTTGATTGGCGGTAAATGGACGGGATCTATTATCTATCATTTAAAAGATGGCCCTGTGCGTTTTAATGATTTAACGCGCATGCTCGGTGGCGCAAGTAAAAAGATGATAGACCAACGTCTAAAAGAGCTTGAAAGTAGAGCGATGATCACCCGTCATGTTATTAGCACGCGCCCGATAGCGGTGACCTATGAGCTTACTGACTTTGGCCGCTCAGCACTGCATATACTCGATGAGTTAAGAGTTTGGTCTGAATCGAATGAGATTTAATTAGCTTAGAGAGGGCAGGGAATGCATAAGGCACAATTTGGAGAAGTTGAATCAATTAAAAAGCCACCTCATTATGAGGCGATTCATCAACTTGCGCTTGATATTGTAAATGCTCCAAATAAACAACAAGAGTGGGCGGCGTACAATCAAATAAAAGAAATATGCGACAAGTTTGCAGGCACACCGCTTGATCATCCGTTTCAGTGGGAAACGCTCGCTGACTTTACCTATCAAAAGCCAGAGGTTGCACTTAGCTATTATTTTAAAGCGCTAGAGTTAGCAATGTTACTCGAACTAGAGGATTATTTAGCGTCGATTAATTTTGCGATTGCAGAGAATTACCTAGAGAAAGCTGATAAGGCCCAAGCCCTAAACTTTGCCAATACAGCTTTAACTTTCGTGGAACAAGCAGCAGATGATGAATTACAGTTAGATATTAACGAGCTGATTCTCGCAGCAAATTCCTTGCCATAAAATTATTTATAAAAAAGCCAGCGTTATGCACTGGCGTTTATCAATTACGGAAAAGAGTAGCGCACAATTCGTTTTACGACAGAAAAGTACTGGCGAAAGAAGCCGCCGGTATTGTAGTGGATGCCGTGCTCTTTAAAGATAGCTTGCACCTTAGGGGCAATTTCGCGGTAGCGTTTTGCGGGTAAATCTGGGAATAAGTGATGTTCTATTTGATAGCTCAAGTGCCCAGTCATTACATGAAACAGGTTACCCCCTTTGATATTTGATGAGCCTAACGCTTGGCGGTAATACCATTGGCCTTGTGATTCATTTTCGCAGTCTTGTTGGTTAAATGTTTCAACTTCACCGGTAAAGTGCCCACAAAAGATAATGGTTGAGGTCCATAGGTTACGTAATAAATTAGCCGCTAGGTTGCCTGTTAAAACCCACAAAAATAAAGGCCCAGCAAGCATCGGAAAGAGCAGGTAGTCTTTCACTAGCTGGCGTGCACCCTTACTAAAAAAGCGCTTTTTCAGTTCGCTGTGCGATACCGTGTAATCTCGGTCATCTTTTTTCTTGCCAAAAAATACTCGCTCGGCTGCCATTTCATGGTACGACACCCCCCATTGAAACAGCACACTGAGCAATAGGTAAGTGACAAATTGCCACAGGTTTTTTATCCGCCAACGAAAGTCATTCGATAAGCGCAGTAATCCATAACCGAAGTCGCGATCTTTACCAATAATATTGGTATAGGTGTGGTGCTCGTAGTTGTGAACGCGGTTCCAGCTAGCCCCATCGCACGCTATATCCCACTCGTAAGACCTTGAATTTATGTATTTATCATTCATCCAATCGTATTGGCCATGCATCACATTGTGGCCAATTTCCATGTTATCGAGGATTTTTGCAGTGGCTAAACTAAGCACACCCACGAGCCATAAAACAGGCTGAATAAAGCCTAGCATTAATAGAATTCGGCCACTCCATTCAAACACTCGCTGGCAAACAATAACGCGGCGAATGTATTTCGCGTCTTGCTCACCGAGTTTTGATTTTACATCTGCTTTAACGCTATCGAGTTGAGCTGCTAATTTTTCATAATTGACTGTTTTTGTTGTGTTCATGCTGATAACTCCACGTCACTGACTGGTTGAGATATACAAAGTTGAATTAACTGCTCTGAGCTATCAGAGAGCTCACCGGTGCGAATATCACGTACGACGCCTTGCTTTTTAACGCATTGACATTGATGGCAAATTCCCATACCACAGCCAACTGTTACAGGTTGCTTATTCGCTTGTAAGTGGGTCAGTAAGGTTTGTTGGTTATCAATCGTGAATGTTTTGCCCTGATGAGTGAGTGTTAATTCGTGCTTATCAGAGGTTGCTAAAACAGCAGGGACTGCACTGAAATGCTCACTGTCTATCGGCGTATTTAATTGCTTAGCTAAAGCGGCTGCTTGCTTATACAAAGCAGCAGGGCCGCACACTAACCAGTGTTTATGCGCATTTGTTGTCAGCCATGTCGTCGCATCACCGTCTTTGCCGCGCTCAAGTAAGTGATAATCAAAATTGCTCAGTGATTGCTTTAATTGCTCAAGCTCATCTTTAAGCCAGTGGCTGTTCGGCTTTGCATAGTAAAGCAGGGTTATAGTGTGTTTACTATCTGCAGGTAAAGATTTAAGCATGGCTATGAATGGCGTAATGCCTGAGCCACCGGCAAGCATGATTAAAGATCGCGCGGTATTTGGCATAACAAACTGGCCTTTAGGCTCAGAAATATTAAGCCATTGCCCTGGCCTCAAGTTTGTTAGCTTTGATGTAAATGCGCCGATTTCTTGGCTGCGGATCAATAAACGAATTTGTCGCTGCTGCCTTGCCAATTGCGGTTCGCTTGCGATGGTAAATACACGCGTTAGCAATCGTCCATTTGTTTGGATTGTTAACGCAATGTGCTGGCCTGCTTGATGAACTGGCCATGTTTTTTCTGGCTCAATAATCAACTCAACGCTTTGTTCAGCAAACACCTGTACATGTTTTACTTGTGCACGAAAGTAGTCTTCGCGCCAGCCTGGTTTAAAGCACTGAACCACCGGCTCCCAGTATCCTGCCCATGACTGATGATGCAATAAATGTTTTGATAATGAATTTAATAACGCTCTCATTTTTCGCCTTTAGCTTACAAGTGTACGCTCATTTTGCGCACAAGTGTAAGCTGAAATGTGATAATTGCAAGTCTAATTTGAGTAATTATTCTAAAAAGCAGTTGGCCAAGGCTTTTAAAAGCGGCATCGAAGCAAGACTATTTAGAGTAAAGCCAAGCAAAGCGCTCCTTTAGCTAGTTAAAAGGAATTGGCTTTGGCTTAGAAAGTTAAAGCAGTTAATGAAAATGGATTTAATTTTAATTTTTCTAATGAAAAAGTGTTGCCGCTTTTTTGATTTTCGAACTATGTTTAATCAGGTACAAATACGTAGTAGAGGGAAAGAAATGGTCGATAATTGCACTATTCTTATCATTGATGATGAAGAGATTAACACTTTACAACTTGAACATGCACTAGAAGATGTTGGTAACATAATCACCTTAAACGACAGTACCCAAGCACTAGAGTTAATCCATAATGTAAAACCTGATGTTTTGTTACTTGATTTAGAAATGCCAAAAATTAGTGGCTTTGATATTTTACAAGAACTTCAATTCAACCCAGTGTTTGAACAGCTACGAATTATTGTTATTACTTCACATGGTGACCCACAAATTGAAGAATCAGCATTGTCTTTAGGCGCAATTGATTTTATTTCAAAACCTCTGAACTTAAAGTTATGTCGATTGCGAATAGAAAACCACGTTAAAATTAAAGCGCAAGAGAATATTTTACAAAATACCCAAGCTGCTTTATTTGCTGAAAAAGAGCATTTACGTATTACAATTGATTCGATAGCCGACGGCGTTATTTCAACGGATCAACATGCCCAAATTACTTATATGAACCCTGTAGCGCAAAGGCTTACGGGCTGGTCTCAAACTGCTGCAAAGGGTCGTCATATTGAAGAGGTGATGAAATTAGCTGACTCCACAACAAAAACATCTGCAATAAATCCACTTACTGTTGCTCTAAAAGAAAACCGCCCTGTGGCGATGGCAATAAACACGCAACTAACGAGTAAACAAGGGGTTGAACACCGAGTTGAAGATAGCGCAGCACCAATTTTAAATGAAAAAAAACAACAATGCGGTGCTGTTATGGTTTTTCAAGATGTTAGTGAAGCGCTCGCTATGTCAGTTCAAATGACGTACTTGTCACATCATGATCAACTAACCTCACTCCCAAACCGTGTATTACTGCATGATAGATTATCGCAAGGTATTGCCAGAGCCTCTTTTAATAACACAAAGTTAAGTTTATTACTGCTCGATTTAGATAAGTTTAAGTTTATTAATGATGCCTTAGGCCATCATATTGGAGACGAAATTATTGCTCATATTGGCCAATCTTTAGATTGCTTTGCTTGTAACGATATTACAGTTGCACGTGTCGGGGGGGATGAATTTGCGCTTGTTGTCCCTCATGAATCACATTCTTTGAGCCTAGAGCCTTTGATTAATCAAGTGCTTAATGTAATTAGTAAGCCATTTCGCTCTGGTGGAGAGCAACATATTCTTTCTGCAAGTTTAGGCATAAGTGTTTACCCTGATGATGCTAAAAGTGTTGAAGAAATGCTTCGCCATGCAGACTCCGCTATGTATAAGGCAAAGAACGAAGCGGCAAATAGTTATTGCTATTTCAGCACAGACTTACAGGTTGAAATGAATAAACGCCTTGATGTAGGTAATAAGTTAAGAAAAGCCCTCGAAAATAACGCCCTTGATGTGCACTATCAACCTAAATACGATTTACGTAGTGGCGAAATGGTTGGCGTAGAAAGTTTAGTTCGTTTAAGTGATGATGATGGCGGGTTTATATCACCACTGAATTTTATTGAGTATGCTGAAGAAACGGGCTTAATTTTTAGGTTAGGCGAGCAAGTTTTAGAAAAAAGCTGTATTAGTGCAAAACGCTGGTTAGATGCAGGTGTGCCGACAAAAGTGGCCGTAAATATTTCCGCTAAACAGTTTACCGACTCAAAACTTGTAGACACAGTCGCGATGATTTTAGAGAAAACTCAGCTACCGAGTAAATATTTAGAGTTAGAAGTGACAGAGTCAGCGCTAATTGAAAACTATGAGTATGCGGTCAACCAACTTAAATTAATTGCCAAAATGAAAGTAAGTATTGCCCTTGATGATTTTGGTACAGGGTATTCTAGCTTGTCGTATCTAAGGCTGTTTCCTTTAAATGTATTGAAGATAGATCAGTCATTTGTACGTGATATGCTAACTGATTCGCAAGCGCTTGATATTGTTTCAACGATTATTGAACTTGCGCACTCTCTTCATCTTCAAATTGTTGCTGAAGGAATAGAAACGGCTGAGCAAAAAAACAAACTAGATGAGCTGGGCTGTGCCACAGGGCAAGGCTACTTGCTTGGTAAGCCAATGAATTATGAAAGCCTAACGCAATTGCTTTTACCTTCGTTGCACAATAACGACCAGTATGTTTGAGCTTAAGTTTATCTTTTGTATGTCTTTTGAATCAATTTTTGAAATTTATTCTACACTTTAAAAACTATAAATTCGTTGGAACTTCAAATGACTAACTCAGTTGATCGTCGGCGTTTTCTTAAAGGTTTAGGAGCTGGCGCGGCCGTCTCTACTCTTGCATTTAAAGCACCTTATGTTTTTGCTAAAAATAAAGTCACATTAAGGGTGCTTGGCACACATGTTACATTGCAAGAAGAACTCAGAAGCAGGGCAATGCGTGAATTAGGCATTAACCTAGAGTTTACGCCAATGGGAAGCGCCGCCGTTTTACAAAAAGCAGCAGCAAATCCAAGTTCATTTGATTTGTACGAACAATGGTCAGACTCAATTAATATTTTATGGCAAGCGGGGGCAATTCAACCTATCGATATAGATAGGCTTGTTTATTGGGATGAAATAAACCCATTAACAAAAACCGGAAAAATAGTCCCTGAAGCTAAGCTTGGCGCGGGCGACTCTCCTAATAAACTGCTTTATGTTCAAGACGACGGTACGCTATCGCAAACTCCGAGCAAAGCAATTAGCTTTATGCCTTATGTTCATAATGTTGACTCATTCGGATACAACACCCAAGTGATAGAGCAAGGGATCCCTTATCAAACTGAATCATGGGCTTGGTTGCTTGATGAAAAACACAAAGGAAAAGTTGCGTTAGTAAACGCCCCAACAATAGGCATTTTTGATGCAGCCCTTGCTGCGCAGGGTCAAGGACTAATGACTTTTAATGACATGGGCGATATGAGTATTGCCGAAATTGATCAACTTTTTGCTATTTTATTAGAAAAAAAACGACAAGGGCATTTTTCTGGCTTTTGGACATCGGTTCCACAATCGGTGGACTTTATGAAAACAAAACGAGTAAACATCCAAAGTATGTTCTCGCCAGGGGTGAGTGCGTGTCGTGGAGCAGGCATTCCCGTGGTTTATGCATCTCCAAAAGAAGGCTACCGAGCTTGGCATGGTGTTATGTGCTTATCAGCCAATACACAAGGGCATGTAAAAAATGCAGCATACGATTATATGAATTGGTGGTTATCTGGTTATCCAGGAGCTTTTATCGCAAGGCAAGGGTACTACATTTCAAACCCAGAGCGAAGCCAGCCCTTAATGTCAAAGCCGGAGTGGAGTTATTGGTATGAGGGTAAAGAAGCCGTTGTAGATTTACGCGGTACCGATGAAAAGGTATCTGTAAAAGCGGGTCAAAAGCGTGATGGTGGTAGCTATATTCAGCGATTTTCAAATATCGCAGTATGGAATACTGTGATGCCTAATTACGATTACAGCTTAGATAAATGGTTTGAATTGTTAAATTCATAAGGGCTTAGATTGCTTAACATCTTTTCTAAATCAATTGCTGCAAAGATGTCGCTGGCGCTGCTGCTATTATTATTAGCATTGAGTGCTAGTTTTTTTGTAATGGATAAGCGATTAAAAACCATAGAAACGGCATTTATAGAGATTAGCCGTATCAGTAATTATGCGGTGAGTATCTTAAGAATAAATAAAGACATTGTAGAGATGCAGCGTGATATTTCTGTGTACGGCAACTCAGGGAGTAAGTCTGTTTTTAATAAAATAGAAGATAACTTTCAAAGTATAAAAAAACGTTTAGGTAATATAAATTTTAATCAAAATGAAGCAAACAGTCAGGTTTACTTAGATTCGATGTCTGAGCTTTTGAGTCGATACGATGAGAACCTAGCAGTACTTACAAAACGCTATGAGGTCAGGGCACATTTAACCTATCAGGTGTTACCAAGTATATACACCAATGCGAAAGCAGAACTTGAAACTTTGAAATCAAAGAGCATCAATACAGAAGATAAATTAAGTATCGCAGAGCTCACTAATCTATGGCATTCAATGCATCATGATGCGTATCAATTTTTATCGAAGAAAGACTATTCAAAAAGGGCTAAAGTGAATACTACACTGCGCTTGCTTAATCAAAAACTACAAGTGCTTCAAGGTCCTGCGATAACACTCGATAAAATGTCCCAGTTTACTGCTAATTATCAGCAGCAATTCTCTAAAAGTATTCAAGCTAACCGTCATTACTTAAGTTTAGTCAATGTGGTTATGGCAGGCGATGCTATTGAATTTAGTACTTTATCAAACCAGCTAAGAGAGCTTTCTTTATCGAGATTAAAGCAAATTAAATCGGAGGCTGAAAAAACAGTTTCAAATTCTGAGCGTATTTTAAAGCTCCTTGCGATCGGTGTTGTTATTTATATTGTGGCTTTTGCAATTGCGTTTCATTTGCAAATTTCGCATGCAATTAAGCGCCTTACCGTTAGTTTTAAATACTTTTTGAGTGGTGACCTTTCGGCCAAAATTTATGATTTAAATCGCAAAGATGAAATTGGTGTTTTAGCGAATGCAGCAGAACGATTCAGGGTTTTAAGTAAAGACCTTGCAGATGCAAAGCAATCAGCTGAGCGTACAGCGAAAGTAAAATCTGAATTCTTAGCAAATATGAGTCATGAGATCAGAACTCCTATGAATGGTGTTTTAGGTATGGCTCGGCAGCTAAGTCGCACACCATTATCGGCAGAGCAAGCAAAGATGCTCAATATCATTAAATCATCAGGTGCAAGTTTACTGGTTATTATTAACGATATTTTAGATTTGAGTAAAATTGAGGCTGCTAAAGTAGAGCTTGAGTCAGGTCCAATTGAATTAAGCTCCTTGTTGAACGAGTTAACGCATTTATTTTCGCAACAAGCTGAAAATAAAGGTATTGAGTTATTTATTACGACAACGCCAGAGCTCACCGACTTTATATTTTTAGGTGATGAAACTCGGCTCAAACAAGTACTCATTAATTTACTAGGCAATGCAATTAAGTTCACTCATCGTGGTAGCGTGTTACTCAACGTCATTATTGAAGAAGTAGTGAATGATGAGTTTAAAGTAACTTTTAGTGTATCTGACACGGGTATTGGTATTGCCAATGAACAGCTAGATTCTTTGTTTGACGCTTTCTCTCAAGCAGATGCTTCTATTACTCGTCGCTTCGGTGGCACGGGGCTTGGCCTGACTATCTCAAGCAAGTTGTTACATTTGATGAATTCGTCATTAAAAGTAGAAAGTGAACCTGATAAAGGCTCTATGTTTTATTTTGAGCTTAATGTTACCCGAACATTCATAACCCCTGCTATTAGTGAAAGCCTTCTTGAAGAGAGTAGTGAAAAGTCCGTTGATTTTTCTCATGTAACTGCACTGGTGGTTGAAGACAATGATATTAACCAAGTGGTAATCGAGTCTATGTTGGCTGAGTTTAATATAAAGTCGATCAGTTTAGCTGATGATGGGGAACAGGCCATAGCACAGTGTGAAATAGGGGCGTTTGATATTATTTTTATGGATATGCAAATGCCGGTATTGGGTGGCCCTGAGGCAACATTGAAAATTAGAAAACTACCTGCCTATAAGCACACACCCATAGTGGCATTAACCGCAAATGTGCTTGCAGCAGACAAACAGCGATGCTTTGAAGCGGGTATGAACGACTTTATTGGCAAGCCAATTAAGTTCGAAAACTTAAAACGTGTTTTGGTTAAGTGGTGCTCTTAGCATCACCAATAAACTAACAAGGAAGCAATGTGAACAGTCTCAATATAGATAATAAAAGCACAATGTCATCTAAAACGTTTTTGTTATTTGTTTCATTAATTTTTAGCGTTTTTGCTGCCATCGCTGTCTACTTTTTCGAGGGGCATGTTAAATGGGATGCGTTAAACTCAATTGATCAAGAGTTTACAGAAACAAACCAGCGTTTAAAGAAAATACTCACATCTTCAATATTGCAGTCGAAATCTGATTTACGATTTTTATATTCAACGCCCCCTATAGCTGGCCTACCTCGGGCTCATTATAGTGATGGAATTGACCCCTACGATGGTACAACCTATCAGCAATGGAAGGAGCGGCTTGAAACCATTTTTATAGGCTTTATGGAGAACAACCTTGCGGTTGAACAGCTGCGCATAATAGCTGTGAGCGCAGAAGGAAAAGAGTTAATTCGTGTGCAACGTGTTGGCGCTTCAGTAGAAGCTGTACCTGACTATTCTTTACAAGCGAAAAGTGCAGAACCTTATTTTTTGCCAAGTTCATTATTAGAAGTGAACCAAATATACATGTCGCCTATGTCGCTTAACAAAGAGTTTGGCGAGGTAGTGTTTCCTTACAAACCCATGTTGCGTTTTTCTATACCCATATACAGTGATAAAGGAAAGCGATTTGCTTTTTTAATCATGAATGTAAATGCCACCCCATTAATACAGAAGCTAAAAGAAACTATTTTTGATTATTCTCAGTTAGTGATCAGCAGTTCAGAGGGAGATTTTATTTATCACCCTTATGAAGGGTATCAATTCACGAGAGACTTAGATCCGTCTATTACATGGCAGTCAGTGTACGATCAGCCTGTTCAGCACCAAGGGCTATATTTAGTCACTGCAACTTCACCAACAACTCAGCAGTTTTATGTTCATTCAGAAAAAGTACAAACAAGACCAGGTAAAAGCTATGGCTTTATCAATTTTAATCTTTTAGTGGCTAAGCAATACGTTGATAAAGTAATAAATGAAAAGCGGGTCATGACCTATAGCTTATTAATTTTGATAATTCTTTTTACGGGGGTATTACTGTTAACGTTTTACCGAAACGCAAACCGGAGCCAGTTACTAGCAGAGGCTAGAAGAGAAGCGTCTGCTATCGTTGAAGGGTCGATAGATGCCATTGTTGGTTTAAATCTAGAAGGTAAATTGACAAGTTTAAATAAAACAGCTGAAAACCTATTAATGTTGGCAAGTTCGATGTCGATAGGAAAAGCGAGTAAAGATATTGATTTTTTGGCCCGATTACCTATTCCTGATTACATTGCGGATATTCAAAACTCAAAAACACAAATCAAAGATGAATGCAGTATTTCTGAAAACGGTGTGGTGAATTATTTCGCCATTTCGGTCAGCCCTGTTTTTTCGGATCAGCGCGTTTTAATCGGGGTTGCATTGATTATTAGAGATATTAGCAAAGAACAAGAAGCTGCGAATAAAGTTAAACGTTTAAATTCGGAGCTTGAGGCAAAAGTAAGGCAAAGAACTCAAGCACTTGCTGAAGCTAAAGATGAAGCAATAAAGCACAGCGATATCAAAAGCGCTTTTATATCTAATATCAGTCATGAACTACGCACGCCATTAAATGGAGTGATTGGCACGTTGAATATTTTAAAACGTCAAACATTGCCCGATAATGCCCGTAAGCTTGTAGATATGATGGAGTTAAGTGCTTCAAATTTAAGGCTATTAATAAATGATATTTTAGATTTATCTAAAATTGAGTCGGGTAAACTCGATTTAAACATTCAAAAAATCAAACCTCAATTACTGATCGAAAGTTTAGTCGAGTCATGCTCTGTGAGGGCTTTTGATAAAGGTCTTGATGTTTATTTAGATACGAGCGGGCTGGCTTGTTACGAAGTTAAGACTGATCCTCTTAGGCTTACTCAGATCATTAATAATTTGATTAGTAATGCGATTAAGTTTACAGAGCAAGGCTTTATCAAAGTAACGGCATCATCTGAGCAGGTTTCTAATACAGAGCATACCTTAAAAATTACCGTGCAAGATACGGGGATAGGAATAGAGTTAAATACTCAACGTCATTTATTTGATGCATTTCAACAAGCTAATAGTTCTATAGCCGACAACTATGGCGGAACAGGGCTTGGTTTATCAATATGCAAACAGCTGTGTAATATAATGAATGGTGATATTGCAGTTAATTCTGCAATTAATGAAGGGAGCGCATTTAGCTTTTACATTAAAGTTGGGAGTAGCCAAGCCCCAAAACCAGATGTTTCAGACTATTATAATCATAAACGTATTTTATTGATTAGTAACAACTCGCAATGCCATGATGTGATGCAAAAGTTACTAAAAGTATATGGGGCTGATGTTAAAGTTAGCGACATAAACACACTTGCTGATGAACATACAAGCAATGTTGATTATGTTTTTATTGATTATGAAAGTATTCAAGCGATAAACCCTCAATCACTGGTAAATAGCCTCGCGAATACATTAGAACAAGGCCGTATAATTTTACTGCATCTACCAGCTAACCCCCTTCCAAAGGCGCTCGTTACAAAAGTTACATCCCTTAATAAACCAATTACACAAACTAATTTATTGAGAGTTGCAGGTTTTGAAGTATCAGAAAATGAGCCACTTTATTTGCTGAGTGAAAACAGAACGACAGAAAATGACATAACAGCAGATGTTTTAACCCAACTTAAAGGCTGCCGAATATTAATTGTGGATGACAATGATATAAATATTGAAGTTGCACTTGGCGCCTTAGATGGATTGCCTATAGAGGTTATTACTGCTCAAAATGGTCAAGAAGCGCTGGAAATTTTATTAAATTCTAAAGCGAGTAACGAAGTTATTCATTGTATTTTAATGGACTGCCAAATGCCGGTTCTCAATGGTTATGAAGTGTGTGAAAAAATCCGAGCCGCAGAGGCTGGTCAGTACTATGCACAAATTCCCATCATAGCAATGACGGCAAGTGCTATGGCTGGTGAGAAGGAAAAGTGTATTGCAGTTGGAATGAGTGATTATGTTAGTAAACCTATCCAAGCTCACGAAGTTCAGTCAAAAGTTGTTAAGTGGTCTTTATCGAATTACGAGGGAGATTCGCTAAGTACTGAACAAAGTAATTTAGAGCCTCTTTGGGATCGTGAGCAAGCATTGGTTAGACTTTTAAATAAAGAAGCCTTATTAATCAAAATATGCGAGATGTTCATTACTAAAGCGCCGCTAAGGCTTAAAGAATTGCAAAGCCAAATTAATGCTAAAGATAGTGAGCAAGTTCGTCAGGTTGCACATGCCTTAAAGGGGATGTGCGGAGAAATAAGTGCCAGTCACTTGAGAAGTTTATTCGCTGACGTTGAAAAAAAAGCGAGCCAAGGCAATTTAAACCTTGAGAAAACTATTACAGAAATAGAGCAAATACTTACCCAGCTTATTACTGATATCACTCAATGGTTAGAAGAAAATTAGTTTATGTTTCATTCAAAGAGCAATTTAAAAATAAACACAATTTTACGATATCGAATTATACCAATTCGCTTAATAAAGTGGTCTATTTTGAGACAATAAAACCTCGTTGATAGCAAGGCAAAAATCTCGTTATTCAGTTGTGCTCGGCAATTGCCTCTTGATTGCTCTACCTTCTGCATCCATGCGCTCGTAAAGCAGAAATATTTAACGCAGATCGTGGGTTTAATCCCTTAAAATGATTAAGTATTATTGCAGATTAGTATTAGCTGTAACTTTAAACAGCTAACGTGAGTTTCTTACTCATTTGCAACCGGCCTTGATAAGACATACCAAGCTGACAATAGCATGAACAAAGCGACTGCTGTTGTAAGCGGCCATGATGGTGACGCACCAAGATAAAATAATATGAAGCCTATTGCCATTCCCACACAGGCAATGCATTTAACTTTACGCGAAATCGCGCCATATTGTTGCCAGTTTCTTAATGTTGGTCCGTAATGGCGATGATTTAAAAGCCAGGCTTCGAACCGCGATGAAGAGCGCCCAAAGCAATAAACAGCAACAATTAAAAAAACAGTCGTAGGCATCACGGGGAGAATCGCACCTATAATTCCAAGACCTGTAAAAATTAAACCTGTGAGAAAGAATAGTGCCTTGAGTACTTTGGAACCTTCAGTCATTCCGTGTGTGTTTTTTATTTTGTTGCTGCTCATCTTTATTTTTGGCTTATGCAAATGTTTTATCGACTAGCTCACGAACAAACGAAAATGCTTGTTGAGCAGCAATAAGCGCATTTTTCCGTTGTAAATCATCAAGCTCTGTTTTATTAATTGAATTAGAAAACTGTTGCCATGCAGCACCGCGGCCTTGCTCGGCTGGTGCTAAATGTCTAGCGCCAAATGTCTCTGATAAATCAATACGTTTGGCGGCTTTTAATAAATATTCTGCACCGAGATTTGAGCCTTCAACTACATACAACCACGCTAAGCCTTGTTCAAATGAGAATGTGTGCTTATCAGCGTATTGCTTACGAATTTCATCGGCCTGCTGCTTAAATGATAAGTCGCATAAATCATCGTACACAGCATCTAAGCGCTGCATACCTGCAAGCCCTGCAATGCAATCTTGAAACCTTTTATCATGATATAAAGGGGCGACCGTAATATGAAATGCTAGCTGTACTTGTAAAAACAATGCATAGCGTTCAATGCTTGAAAAAGGCCTTTTAGTCATAATCGCTTTATCTAAACCATCATGAATAGAAGATGTTTCTGCTTTAAACTGGGCTGTTAAAGTGTTCTCTTTAATTGTTTCCATATCCAATGAAGACATGATTAACTCCGTGTAGCTAATATTTAATTTATAAAAAATTCAACAGGTAAGGTGAGCGTTAATGTAGTACCTGTTATTTCGTCTGGGGGTAAAGGTAATGGTTCTGCGCGTTTGACCAGAGCAAGTACCTCTTCATCAAGGGATGACACACCGCTTGCTCTAAATAAAGAGACTGCAATTACTTGGCCTTCTCGATCCATTGTAAATTTGACCCAAGGTACGCCTTGCTGACGTTTCAGTTTTGCCATTCGAGGATAGCGTTTACGTCTTTCAAGGTGAGCTGATAATTGCATTTGCCAGCGCTGCTTAGCCTCAGCTTGTTGCTTGCTAAATACATTACTTACTGGGCCTGTACGCTGTTCTGCTGGTGCTGCATCAATTGATTTTGGTGCAGTTGTCTGTGCAACAGCGCTGTCGTTCTGGGAATTTTGTTTTGTCTGTTCAACTTTCTCTTTAACAGGCTTAGCGTCATCAACAGCTGTTTCTTGCACTTTTTCAACTTTAGCTACTTTGGGTTTTTTAGTTACTTTAGGCTTTGTAATTTTAATTTCAGACTGCTTGGCGATAAGCTCTGGTTGCTCGACTTTAGGCTGTTCTTTTGGTTTGGGTTTAGGCTTACTCTCAGCTGAGGATTGACTTGCCATCTGTTGTTCAGGCCCCTCAGGTAGTGCATTTTTGGGTACTTTAGGTGCGGCTACCATACTAATGACGACGGCATCAGGCATTGCTGCATTTGCAGTTTGTGTTATTGCAACTGCTGGGCTCATAATAAAGTAAGCTGCAACCAATAGATGAACAACTAATACTGTTGAAACACAGAGTAACTGTAATTTACGATAGCCTGTTCTAAGCGTTGGCTGGCCAGCTATCATGCTCATTACTGCTGACTCGCTTGTGTTTTTTCTAGCCCAACTAACGCAATGTTCTTATAGCCTGCTTTAGAAAGAATATTCAGCAAATCAACAAAGTCCCCGTAATCCACACTGCGATCTGCGCGGATCAAAATTGCGTGCTCATGAGTGATTTTTTGCTGCAATAACGCTTCAACTAGTTCGGTTTTCGCGACAGACTGCTTTTCACCAATAACCAAAGACAAATCTTTTTGTAATGTAAGGTAAGTTGGTTTTTGTTCAGAGGCTTTCGTTTCAGAATCAATACTGGGTAGTTCAACAGGCACGCTAACTGTTGCTAATGGTGCAGCAACCATAAAAATAATCAGTAAAACCAACATAACATCAATAAACGGCGTGACATTAATGTCATGTTGTTCAACTAGTTCTTCATCATCTTGTTGTAAGTTAAAAGACACGGCTTTATTTCCCTGCAGCTTTGATTTGCTGATAGTCAATTAACTGCTCTAATGGTTTTGCTTGAGAATCTTTTGCTGATAAATCTCGGCTAAGGATTGTCATTATGACAGTCACTGTGTCTAATAATTGCGATTTATAGGCTGTTATAGAGCGTGAAAAATAGTTGTACATTACAACTGCGGGTATTGCTGTAACTAAACCAAGAGCTGTTGCAAGTAATGCTTCAGCTATGCCTGGCGCGACAACAGCAAGGTTGGTTGTTTGTGTTTTGGCGATGCTAATAAAGCTATTCATAATCCCCCAAACAGTACCAAACAAACCAACAAATGGAGCAACAGAACCAATGGTTGCTAAAACCCCCGTACCTTTGTTCATATCTGCAGATAGCTCGGCTTTTACCCTATCTAATCGAGCTGCAACACGCTCTTTTAATGCATCACTTGTCGTTGCGTTATTACTACTTAAGATAAGCTCATGTAGGCAAGCTTGAATTAATAGTTTTGCCGTACTTGGCTCTTGAGTTAAACCTTGTTCTGCCATTTTTAAGTTATGACTATTTAATAGTTTGACTAATAAAGCTCTGCCTTCACGTTTACTTTTATTAAGATAAATAAGCTTCGCGATAAAAATACCCCAACACACAATTGAAGCTAGTAGTAGGCCAATCATAACGGTTTTAACAATCACATCGGCTGCTAAATACATACCCCAAGGCGACAGATCATGACTAACAAAAGCTGCGCTATCGGCTAATTGTGGGTTATCTAATTTAGTTACTTGGCTTACTATTTCATTTACTGGGTCTTGCTCAGATGAATAACTATGCCCGGTAAAAAAGCCAACAAGAGCCACAAAAAGCACTACTCCAAATTTCATTAAATCTACTCCAGCCAACTGACAAAAATGGCGAAAAAAATAAACGTCATATTTAATAAGACGCACCAAAATCATTTTCCCGTAATAAAAATTAAAATTTTTTGTCGACGGCGGGCATTTGCCTTAAGCGATTCGTTGTAATTCTCTGATTGAATGGAATGTTTTGAAAAGAGATTAGCCAAAAGTAGTAATTATCATATTTTAAACAACAAACTTGCCTTGAATAAATAACAATGATACGGTAATGATAATTGTTATCATTTGCCGTTGTTGGTAGGGAACCGCAGTGCTTAATTACACCGGTATGGATCTATTTGTTCGCGACAATCAATTTTGGTTATTAAGGTTTTTACAGAAGAAACTTAACCTTCATTGCCATCATGATGCACAAGACCTTTCACAAGACACATTTATTCGTGCTCTGACTTCGTCAATTGATTTATTTGAAGTGAAAGAACCCCGTGCTTACCTTGCTACAATTGCAAATCGTTTAATTATCGATAAAGCAAGACGTAAACGCATTGAGCAAGCCTACCTTGAAGCTCAGTTAGAGTCTTCACAAGAATATGCCCCTTCGTGTGAAGAAGTGCATGAAATGATTCAAAAACTAGAGGCGTTATCGCGCTTACTTGAAGGGTTAGCAGATAAACCAAGGCGCGCATTCTTAATGGCAAGGTTAGATGGTCTGAAGTATCAAGAAATTGCTCAGGAACTGAATATATCGGTGAGTATGGTGCAAAAATATATCGCTCAAACATTGCTTCATTGTCACAGTCAATTACTCGATTAAGCCATAATGTCCGTACAGTACCCAGACTACAAATCTAAGCTTGAACAAGCCGCAAATTGGTGTGTCTTACTCAATTCTGACAACTTCACCGATGCCGATATTCAAGCCCATAGTCAGTGGCTCAAAGCCGATCCTGAAAATCAAAAAGCTTACTCAGAATTGCAAGCACTGTGGCGCGAATTTGACAGCACTGATAACAGCCATTTTGATTCGAAAATCCTCAATAGGGTACTAGATAAAGATAAGCCTAAGTCTAATCATTTTGCTAAATCGGTCGTTTTATCGGCACTTTTTGTCGGGTTTGGTCTCATAGCCAGTCATGTAGGTCTAACAGGAATCAGTTCTGATTATTACACTCTAAAAGGGGAGCAAAAAACTGTTGAGCTTAAAGATGGCTCCATACTGACTCTCAACGCGCAAACCCAAGTGGATATAGAATTTAGTTCTAAGCAACGATTGATTAAGTTGAATCAGGGAGAGATACATTTAGTGGCAAAAACTAATTCAAGTTGGCCATTAGTGGTGGAAACAGATAAAGCAACGGCAACAGCCTTGGGGACACAATTTACTGTTAAACGCCACGAACAAGATACCTTTGTCGTTGTGAGTGAATCAAAAGTAGAGCTGTGCTATTTACCTGCTCAAAAATGTGTCGTAGGTAAGGAAGGTCAAGCAATGTCAGTGGCTAATAGTCACCTCATTGGGCCAACAGCTGCAAACCCCGATATAGAATTAGCATGGTTAAATAATAGGTTAGTTGCTAATAATATGAGTTTAGCTAGGTTATTAAGTTTGCTTGAGCCTCATTATCAAGGCGTGTTTATTTACAACCAATCCGCACTTGAACATATCCGAGTTTCAGGTGTTTACCCAACAGACAATATTGCTATGGCGCTACAGATGATAGCGTCAGAACCCGCGGTGACCCATACCTCTGTCGCCAATTATTTTGAATATATCTCATTGAAATAAAATAAATTATAAAATTATTTTCATTAATTAATAAATTTTATTACTGCTTTTTGATTTTGCTGCGTCCTATTAATAGCTCTAAAAAATAATGAGAACTATTTATGTTACAAGGCCGCTTATCGCGTTTAATTTTTACAGTCTGGCTATGCTTGCAATTTACATTTTCTGCAAAGGTGTTAGCGGATCAAGCTCACCAACTTGATATACCGCAAGGTAGTTTGGCTGAGGCACTTAATACATTTGCCCTCCAAACAGGCATCTTGCTGCAGTTTGATCCTAAGCAAGTTGGCGATCTGCAATCAACTGGTCTAAAAGGGGAATTCGAACTTGATACAGGATTCCAACAGCTTCTCTTAGGGACTGGCTTGTATGCCGAGAAAACGGCTAATGGAAGTTATGTTATACGTGTACTCTTAGCCCAATCAAATGGTGATATTTTACTCGATACCTTAGAAGTTCAGGCTACATCTAATAAGCGTATAGAAATTTATCAATCAGCCTCTTCAAATACTCAACTTGACCAAGCTCAGCTTCAACGTATTGCCCCACGTGATACATCAGATATTTTCTATAACGTTTCAGGTGTTACCACTTCCCAAACTCGGCAGGAGCCTGGGGTTGCAGTAAATGTTCGTGGCTTACAAGATTTTGGTCGAGTTAATGTGATGATTGACGGAGCTAGGCAGAACTTCAAACGAAGTGGTCATGGTGCCAATGGGATGGTTTATTTAGATCCTCAATTACTGTCGAGTGTCGAAATTGCAAAAGGACCGGTAGGTGAAAGTGGTGGTGCTGGCGCGATTGCTGGTGTTGTAAATTTTAAAACGCTTGAATTTGATGATTTGGCGGCTCCCGGTAAAGATCATGGTACTAAGCTAGCCATTTCATCTGGCAACAATGCCTATCACATGCAAGGCTTATTAGCGTCTACTGTGCGTGTGGGAAAAGATCTAGAACTTGTTGCTGCGGTAGGGCATAAGAATGTTGGCCGTTTTAAGCCAGGCCAACATGGTGGTAATGCTGATTCTAGTAATTACTTTAGCGCAATGAGTAACTTTACCGAGCAAGATAACTGGTCGTCATTACTCAAAGCTGATTACACAATAAATAAAGAGCAGTCAGTAAAACTTAGTTATATCGGCTTTTATGGCAACTTTGAAGAAGGCTCAACGACATCAGTAGATGCAGAGCCCGAAAGTAGCAGTTCACTTAATAACGATACGATTAAATTAGATTACACATGGGCTGCAAACTCAAATTACCTCAATCTTAATGCCAGTGTTTATTACAACCGCACTCAAATGCGTCAGCATGTTTATGAAATGGGAGAAAGCAGCAATCCCTACGGCGAGTTTAAATTGCAATATGAAACCAACACCCTAGGTATGGTTGTTGATAATCTTGCCTTTTTTAGTCTCAAGCATGACTGGTTAACACAACATGAGTCATTGTTATTAGTTACTTTAGGCGGCGAGTATTTTAAAGACTGGACAGAGCCTCAAGCAATACAGCAAACGCCAGGAACTGGCGACCCATCTTGGTTTACAGGTGCAACCCCTGAAGGTGATCGCTCTCTAGGCAGTGCTTATATTCAAGCAGAATGGCAATACGGCGAGCATTTTTCTTTTGAATCAGGTTTGCGCTATGAGCAATTTTCACTGCAAGGAGGTGGAGAAATATACTCTGGTTACATTCTTAACCCTCCCGGAGTTTCGCCTAGTCGCACTTTGATCTATACCGACTTTGACGTTGACCGGCATGAAAATTACCTTTCACCAAATATGCGTTTAGCCTATCGCTTTAACGATAAAATACAAGGCTACTTAAGTTCAGCTCAGGCAGTCAGGCCGCCTGAAATCACAGAAACCTTATTATTTGGTGCTCATGTTGGTAACTCTTTCCCTTTTTACCCAAACCCTGGACTTGAAGCTGAAGAAGCTTGGAATAATGAAATTGGTCTTAATTTTGAGTTGCTTGATATAGCCAAAGGCCACGATTTATTCATTAAAACAGCATGGTTCGAAAATACCATCGATAACTTTATTGTCCAAGGTCGCGTGATGAGACCTACTTCTATTGATGACAATGGAATGACATTGAGTTATGTCAATTTACAAGATGAAATCCGTTTTGATGGCCTTGAACTGCAAGCTGATTATGAATCAAAAAGGCTATTTGCTGAGCTTAATTACACCAAAATGAATGTTGACCTTGGCAAGGGAGGCTATGATCCATTTCCTCTAGGCAGCCAAGTAGGTTATCCAGAAACAAGTATGGGTCAAGCTGGATCGGGAAGCTTGAACTATATCCCTCCACCAAAACACAGTGGTGCATTGACCCTAGGCTTAAAGTTATTTGAAGACACTTTAAAGTTAGGCGCTCGAATGCGTTACGAAGATAACGACGGTCGTGGTGGCAGCGCTTATGAAGACGTTGTTGACTGGCAAGTTTATGACTTTTGGTTGGAATATCAATTCACATCACAGTTTAAATTACGTATGTCGGTCGACAACCTGACCGATCTCAATTATGCCGAAGCAAATGGTACTTCATATTGGATTGCGCCTGGGCGCACCGCCACTGCTCAATTAACCGCAACATTTTAAATAATAAAGGAATAAAAATGCGACATACCTTTAAGCTAGCCCTTATTACCAGTGCATTGTTTAGCGCAAATCTTGCAAGTGCCGCTGAAATTAACCTACAACAATTACATGCATTTGGTACACCGCCGACCATTATGATGGGCGGCGATAAAGGCATGATGCCTGCAAAACCACCAACATTAAATACCCATAATGGTAAATTAATAGGTACTTTTCTTTCTGGTGGTGGTAGTGACTTTGCCACGCTAACGCAGTCGGGTATTTATAGCTTCACTCCCCAATTAACCGAAGGCGAGTTAACCGACTACACCACATATATAAACGAAGTAAATAACGACACGCTAGCCTTTGTAACGAATACCGTGGTTGATAGTCAGGGAGTTGTTTACGGTGGCGCAAACAGAACATTATTCAAATGGAGTGAAGGCGAAGTAATAGAGGACGCACTATCGCATTTGGATCTCTCTAGTATTAATGGCGGAGACTTCCGAGTACAAGGCTTGATGACGATAGATGCACAAGACAACATCTATTTTGCCGCTTATGAACGAGGTAGTGATTATAGTGCATTACTGCGCCTTAATAGTGAAGGTGAAATCGCTGTACTGATTGACTTTAGCCGTGATGAATATAAACAAGGCAATATTTTTACTAAAGGTGAAGCGCCTGCCTCATTGATATACAGTGAACAAGATAATGCTATTTATGGCCTTGCACATAAATCTTCAAAGTCTGATGGAGCAGGCAGTACCGAAGGCTTAGAAGATGGCGACTTCCCAAGCGGCACCTTGTTTAAGCTAGATTTAACTAATGCTAAAACGGATGGCAGCTCAGAAGTACAAATTTTAAAAACCTTTTCTAATAACCTACATGGTCTTATCGATGACCATACCTTAGCAACCAACTCGTTAGTAGAAAGCGGTGATTGGTTATATGGAACGTCAGCTAAAACAGTATGGCGTGCCCACAAAACCAATTTAGACGCATTTACCGTGTTACATACATTTGGTTCAGAACAAAATGAAGCAGAAACAAACCTAAATGGTAAAACGCCAGCGGGTCCACTTGTAGTTGCAGCAGATGGAAATATTTACGGTACAACAAGCGCCGGAGGCAGTGACGATAATTCAGGTGTGCTATTTCGTATTAATCTAAGTACAGATGCACGTGACCTTGATAAAGAGCAAGACAATTTTCAGCTTGTACTCCACTTTGCAGATCAAGCCTCACCTTTACCAGTAGGTTTAACTGCTGGTGCGCTAGTGAATGGCGAACAAATTATTTACGGTGCCACCAATGGCGACGCGGTAAACGACACAGGAAGCGTATATCAATTCACTGTAAAAGAGCATGCCTTGGAGTTTAATACTCAAACCACTGAAATAACTTTAGGAGAGAGTGTTGAAGTCAACTGGCAGTCAACCAACTTAAGCCAATGTACTGCCAGTGGCGATTGGCAAGGTGCAAAAGAAGCCAGTGGTACTGAATCAATTGAGCCAAGCTCTGAAGGTGAAAAATCTTATTTATTAAGTTGCCAAGACACTGACCAAAAAACACATGTTCAGTTAGTTAATGTGGTTGTAAATCCAAAACCAGAGCTGAACTTTACTTCTTCAGTTACCGAAATCACCTTAGGAGAAAGCGTAGAGTTAAATTGGCAAACATCTAACTTAAGCCAATGTACGGCTAGTGGTGACTGGGAAGGTACAAAAGAAACCAGTGGTACCGAAACTATCGAGCCAAGCACTGATGGCAACAAATCATACATTCTAACTTGCCAAGATAACGACCAAACTGACTATGTTCAAACTTTGGATATTTTAGTTAATCCTGCACCAGAACCAGAACCAGAACCAGAGCCAGAGCCTGAACCAGAAGATAGTAGCAGCAGTGGTGGGGCATTTGGCGGTCTAATCTTGGCTCTTGGCTTATTAGTTGGTAGACGCTTTCGTAACAAAATTAAAAGCTAAATTAGCAACCAGTTTTGCTAATTAACCCAGTCATATCAATCTGGCGCGCAATTGATATGACTATTTCAGACCTCTAGGTCATTACAAAAACAGAAAAGGAAATATTATGTCTATACAAGTTTCATATGGTGCAAATTATAGCTACGGCAGTTTAAATGACTTTTTCACCTACGCAAGTGAGTTTTTTACTGATACAACTTACGATGAAAGCATTGGTAGTTTCGCTGGTACTGAAAATCCAGATCCTATTGTTGATTTAGGTTTTTGGGGGAGCTTTGGCACATTCTCTGGCACGCAATTTGTGCAAGAAGGCACTTCAAGCGATGGCAGCCTAGGCTTTATCATTCAGGCTGCTGATGGCTCTTACTTAGATTACACCTTCTTCTCTAGCCCATCTCATACAATTTACGGTGAAATTGCCTCAATTTCCTTTGGTTACGGCATCACTCAAGATGCTAACGGTGAATACAGCTTCACTGATGAGTTAGTTAGTTTCGATGGTCTAGATACCATAGGCCTAAATGCCGGTATTGATGCAAGCGGCAATGTGATTGACCGTACAACTGGTGACAATACCACCCATAACATTGTAGATGGCTTAAAAGATGCGGAGTTTGATTACTTCACTACTTTACTATCTGGCAATGGAATTGACTTAACCCTAAACGACACTAGTGCTGCTAGCTTTGCATCACTTGACACTATTGGTGTTTCAAGCTTTGTCGAATACGAACTCGTTGCATAATCTAACTGCACTGTAGCTTTGCTGCAGTGCTACTTAAAATTTATTGAGCTAGCTATGAAAACACTCTGCATTTTTTTATTCACTTTGCCGCTTTCTTGCCTTGCTAACACGGCGGTTGACGATGTTAGTGTAAATTACCTGACTTCACTTCATTATAGTGGCCCTGAAGGTTGGCCTACGGCTGGGAAACCCTATGCACCCCCTATCTATAATGCTGAGCGAGACCAACTGCTGGGAATATCATCCACAGGACATGTAGATATTTTTGGTAACGACACTAGGGCAGCAAATATGTGGGGGCTGGCGCCGGTGCAAGGTCATTATTTTTCATTGGCTAAAGATATTAAATCATACGTGGGTTTTGCTGAGCATCCACAGCTTGATAGGCTTTATAGTATTGATTTAGATGGTAACATTTTTTATGTCCACTCAGATGGCAGCAATAAAAATATTGTTTTTGATAACAGTGAGGAAGAGCTTAGCAGTCAACCTAACGTTCAGCCTATTTTTGATCAGCAGGGGCGGCTACTGTTTATAGACACTGACGGCGAATCTTACTCGCGGTTAATGCGCTTAGACGCCGATAACACCCTGATTGAACTGCATAGATTTAACAATAACCCGCATGGCTATTATACTGGTGCGGGAGGTATGTTGTTGAGTGGTAATACATTATTTGGCTATTTGGCCTACCCCAGAGGCACACCATTTTTAGATACACTCTCGATTGATGATGATTTTATTGTCGGCGCCCTCTACGCAATGGACTTAAGTAACGACCCAGTACAAAGCCCTGAAATTATACACGAGTTTACCTTAGCCGAGGGAGAAGTTCCGTGGACAAGAGGTGAAGCTGCGCGTATAGCCACCTATTTGGTTGAAGACCAACAAGGTTATTTATACGGCACCACGTCGGTAGGTACTTGTAAAACAAAAGGAATAATCGTTCATAATCAGCAAGAGGCAAAATTTGATAATGGCATTTGTGGTGGTAGCTATGACTTATATTCTGTGACCGATAAAGAAAACCTCATCCATACAGAATATCCTCATTATGATGGCAGTAACCCTTTTGGCTCTGTATTTAGAGTAAAAAAAGATGGTTCTGATTTTGTGTTAGTGCATACATTTAGTGACCTAGATGGCAGTCAGCCCCGCGGACCAATGGCGATTACGGACAATGGCTACCTTTATGGTACAACGATGGGGGGCGGTGCCCATAAAGATGAAGTTATAAGCGTAAAGCAAGGTAACCCCTATCCCTCGGAATTCGGGGAAGTAACCGGGAATGGCACCATTTATCGCATTCGCCTCGCAGATATTAAAGTTGAAAATGGCGTGGTCGTTGAAAGTGGTTTTGAACATGTACACTCTTTTAAAGCGGGGATAGATGTTGATGCCGACGGCAAAGTGCCAACCGGTATTATGTTAGCTGCAAACGGTAACTTATACGGCACCACCTTATATGGTGGCCGAGGGTACACCGATAATTCTGGTAATAAATACCTCAATGATAAATTCGGTACTGTATTTGAAGTAGATTTAAGTGCTCAACAGCCGACAGGCTCAGTGTCAATTAGCATAACTCCAGGGTCTATAAAGCAAGGAGAGCAAGCCGAAGTGACTTGGTCCAGTTTCAATGCAACAGACTGTAAAGCAACGGGGGAAACAGTGATTGGCGACTGGCAACCTGATTCGCCACTAGAGCCGCAAGGCAGTATGGTTATTTCGCCACAGACAGGGGTTTATACATTGACAGTTAATTGTAAGGATAGCGATGTGAATAGTCGTTTTGCTGCCCTAGCAACCTTGTATGTGGATGCAGAAGCAAAAGCAAAAGACAGTGAGTCACTTAGCTATGGTAATGGCGGCAGTTTAGACTGGCGTTGGCTGTTTTTGTTAACTGCGGCAGCATTGTTTAAACCAGTTCGTACAACGAGGTTTAAATGAACGCTTCGCAAGCGCTTAGTAAACCACTTAAAGATGCTTTAAAGCTGCAAATGCGCAGTTTTTATCATGTTGCAGGGTTTAGTGCGGTCATTAATGTATTAATGCTGTTGCCTGCAATCTACATGTTGCAGGTTTATGATCGCGTTTTGAGCTCAGCAAATTTAGACACCTTATGGCTAATCTCTTCGATGGTTGCGGTATTTTTCTTATTAATGGGGGGGCTGGAGTGGATCCGGAGCCGAGTATTAATAAGCATTAGTCAGCAATTTGATAAAACTTTACACAACCGTGTATTTAATGCGTTATATCAGCATCAACTTAAAACTGGTAACGCTAACTCAGGACTACTGATTAACGATCTTAATCAAGTTCGTCAGTTTATGACAGGGAGTAGCGTGTTTGCCTTTTTTGATGCGCCTTGGGCGCCTATTTTCTTAGTCATTCTGTTCTTTTTTCACCCTTTATTGGGCACGCTCGCATTGGTTGGTAGTTTAGTGTTATTTGCTTTAGCTTTAGCAAATGAATTATGGGCTAAACAGTCTCTAGTTTTAGCCTCACAAGCAACTACAAATGCTAACAGACTCGCCAGCGATATCATTAATAATGCCGAAGTTGCTCAAGCCATGGGTATGCAGCAAAATTTACAAGAACGATGGCAGTCAGAGCACTGGGCTGGAATTTGCCATCAAAGTGAAGCGAGTAATTTAAGTTCTGTTCTTACTGCAACTAGTAAAGTTTTACGACTCGCATTACAGTCAATGATGCTAGGTGCAGGCGCATGGTTAGCTGTTGCGGGAGAAATAACAGCTGGAATGATGATTGCGGGCTCTATTTTGGCAGGACGCATGCTCTCGCCAGTTGAGCAATTGGTTGGTGCTTTTAAACAATGGCAATCAGTAAAGCAATCACAACAACGTTTAAATGGCTTGTTAGGTCAATATCCATCAGTAAAGGAAGGGCTTTGTTTACCTAAACCAAGCGGTAAATTAACCATTGAGAACGCCACTTTAATCCCACCAATGGCTCAGCATCCTGTTCTTAAAAATATTAGTTTTGAGCTTGAACCAGCAGAAATTTTGGCCATTATAGGCCCCTCAGGTGCTGGTAAATCATCAATTGCGAGAATGCTATGCGGTATTTGGGAGCCGCGTATAGGTAAAGTGCGTTTAGATGGCGCAGATGTATTTCAGTGGAATAAACAAAGCTTAGGCCCTTTTATTGGTTATTTACCACAGAATGTGAGCCTTTTTGCAGGCAGTATCGCGCAAAATATTGCGCGCTTTGGCGAGGTGGATGATCACTTGGTGATTAAAGCTGCGAAGTTGGCTGGGGTCCATGACATGATACTCAAGTTAAGTAATGGTTATGAAACGCAACTAGGTGAAGCAGGAACCGGTTTATCGGGCGGCGAAAAACAGCGCATAGGCCTTGCAAGAGCAGTGTATGCTGATCCTAAGGTGGTTATTTTAGATGAAGCAAATGCGAATTTAGATGACAGCGGTGAGGCTGCGTTAGCAGCAACAATCAAAACGTTAAAGCAAGCTGGCAGTAGTGTGATATTCATAACTCACAGAGCGAATATTTTAGCTATGAGCGATAAAATATTGTTACTAAACAAAGGCCATGTTCAGGCATTTGGCGCTAAAGAAAACGTATTAAACGCCATGCAAAGAGCCAAACAAAGTCAACAAGGAGTGGCAATAGCATGAATGCTCAACACGGCATAGCAGGTCGTAAATACATTCTTTGGGGCTGGATTATGACGGCACTAAGTTTGGGTGTTTTTTTACTTTGGGGAGCCTTTGCACCACTGGATAAAGGTGCTGTGATTGAAGGTCAAGTTATTGTATCTGGAAGAAAAAAACAAATACAAGCTCCACAAAGTGGGGTGCTTGCCCAGTTGTTAGTGCAAAATGGTCAGTGGGTTGAGAAAAATCAGCCTTTAGTGACCCTCGATAACCGAGTCGCTAAAAGTCAGCTTGAGGCCGCAACAACTCAATATTATATGGCACTGGCGGAAAAAGAACGTTTATATGCTGAGTTTACACAAACGCCGAAGTTGCACTATTCATCAGCGCTAACCAAAATAGCATTACCACAAGCCGAAGAGGCTATGCGCTTGCATCAGCAATTGTTTGTACAAAGAAAAGCAACGCAGGATGCTAAACTCTTACTGTTAGAAAATAACAAACACACTACGCAATCGAGAATTTCAGGCCTACAAAATGTGGTTGCCAGTCAGCAACAGCAATTGTCGGTATATAAAAACTGGCTTAGAGACACACAAGCTTTAGTTGATAAAGGCTATCAATCACAAGAAAAACTTTATCAATTACAGGCACAAGCTGCGGAGATCAGCGCTGATTCAGCAAACTTACAAGCAGAACTAAAAGCACAACAGGCCAGGTTATTAGAGCAAGACACTCAATTACAACAGACAATAAAAGCTTACAAACAAGATCTCAGTCAACAGATGGCTACCAATCAAGCAAGTATTAGTCATTTCAAACAGCAGATCATTACGGCTCAATTTAGCCTGGATAATAGTGAAGTTCGCGCACCAGCAGCGGGGCAAGTCGTAGGTCTTAATGCGTTTGGTGATGTAGTATCTCAATCACAATTATTAATGGAAATAATGCCTAAAGGCCAAACTCTTATTGTGGATGCGAAAGTACCGGTTCATCTAATTGATAGCATCTTACTTGGTCAAGAAGTTGATTTGCTATTTAATGCTTTTAATACCAGCACCACGCCAAAGGTAAAAGGCAATATAGATAGCCTGACACAAGATATTGTCAACGACCAACGAACTGGGCAACCTTATTATCAAGTAACTATTCGCGTCAATGAACAAGCGCTGCTAAAAGATTTGGTGTTACAGCCAGGGATGCCAGTTCAAGCATTTGTTAAAAATGGAGAGCGTTCGATGCTGAGTTATTTGTTTAAACCTTTAATTGATCGTATTCCTCATGCAATGGCTGATAATTAAAAAGAATTTCACGTTAATTAATAATTAAGAAGGTTTACCTAATAAATTGGCTTGAATGAGAATGATTATTGTTTATAATGTCCGCCTGCCACGCAACGGGACTTTGTAAATTTTGACTAGCAAGACCACTAACAGAACTGGGTTCAACTCGATGTATCAAGAACACCACGAATGGTTAGTTCGTTGGATTGCTAAGCGAACGAGTAATGCTGATAATGCCCAGGATCTGGCGCAAGATACGTTTATAAAATTGTTAAATAAGCCAATGCTTTATGATGATATGCGTAGCCCACGTGCCTGGCTTACGAAAGTTGCTAGTAACTTGATGACAGATCAATTACGCAGGCAAGTGCTTGAACGTAATTATCAAAGCATGCTCGAATCAATGCCTGAGGCTGATTACTTTTCGCCCGAAGAACAATTAGAGTTGCTTAACTTACTTGAGCAAATTGACAAGTTACTCACGGGTTTGAAAGCAAAAGAAAAAAAAGCTTTTTTAATGGTTAGATTGGATGGCATGAGCTATAAAGATGTCGCAAGCGAACTAAAAGTAAGCTTATCTTCAGTCGAAAAGTATATCGCAAAAGCAACACTACAGTGCTACCAACTTGTTTATTTTGACAGCTAAATCTGATGAATTTTAGACTCAATCACAATCAAGCTCATATTCCAGAACACATAGTTCAACAAGCAATTCGATGGCAAATTAAAATTGAATCTGGCAGCATCAGTGAGGCAGAGCAGGGACATTTTGTGAAGTGGCGCAGTGCAGATCCATTGCATGAGCTGGCATGTGCTCGGTTACTACACCTTGATAAAGCATTTAGTGATGTTGCTGTAAAGTCCGCCGGGTATGCACGAGAAACATTACAAAAAACAGACCATGAAATTGATAATCTGCAGCGTAGACGTTTGCTCAAAAGCGCGCTTGGTACGACACTAAGTGTAGCTGGTGTGGCTTTTTTAGCTGAGCAGCAAGGCGTTCGTCATTATTTAAGTGCCGATATATCAACCAGAAATAGTCGCGAAGAATTTACCGTTTTCAAAAATAGCCAACTGTGGTTAAACCGCCATAGTACGGTAGAAATTGATGAGCACAAGAGTAATTCGATTAGGCTCACGCAAGGCGAGTTATTTTTAAAAACCGCAGCTATTGATGCACCTGTTCAACTGCACACTGCGCATGGTGTATTTGCTACTCAAAACGCAGAAGTATTTGTTCGTCATGAGGCAAGTCATGCGATTGTACAAGTAAACAAAGGCCTACTGCATTATAGTGCAGCGGCAGGTGAAAACAGTTTATCCCTACAAGCAGGCTCAACGTATCAACTCTTTTCCAATAAACAATTTACGTTAAATTCTGGGGTTTTTGATTACAGTAGTTGGCGTCAAAATCTACTCACTGCCAGAGCCATGCCGCTTGCCGATTTTTTACACGAATTGGCTCGTTATCGAAGCGGCCATATTCGTTGCCATCCAAGTTTAAACGACACGCTAATTTCTGGTGTATTTCAGCTTTCAGATACAGATTTAATTTTATCAACTGTTGCACAATCAGTGGGTGCAAAGCTTAACTATCTGACCCGTTTCTGGGCTGAAATTTTGCCAAAGTAAAATAATTCTCATTTATTTTTACGGCTTTTCATTTTTCGTTCGGCTTTATAGGTATGTAACGAAAAAAGGAAACTCACATGCCGTCTCGTGTATTGCTTTCTAGCTGTGCCATATTTGTTTCGAGCCTGTTGTCTGTGGCCCCAATTTATGCGGCGCAATCATCAGCTAGTTCAGCTAATTTCACATTAGTTCAATTTGACTTACCTGCAGGTAATTTAGGTGATTCATTAACGCTTCTTTCACGACAAGCAGGGATCACACTGAGCTTTGATGAGCAAATCGTAAAAAATATCTCTGTATTAGAGCTTAAAGGACGCTACAGCACAGAAACTGCTTTAAATAAACTTTTACAATCAACCTCATTAGAAGCGTTTTTGATTGCTCAAAACGCTTGGATCATTAAAGCTAAGCCACAATCAGATGTGATTGCTCTTGATACTATTCAAGTTCAGGGACAACACAATAAACTAAAAAATAAAACCTATACCGAGGCAAAATCGGTAAACGTCATCACTCAGCAAGATATTGAACGATTTCGCGGTACCAGTGTTGGCGATATTTTCCAAGGTACACCTGGGGTATTAGTCAGTGAGAACCGTAACTCAGGTGGTTTAGACATCAATATCCGCGGTATGCAAGGTCAAGGCCGTGTGCCAGTTACTATTGATGGAAGTCGCCAAGAAACAACTGTTTATCGAGGGTATTCAGGTGTCTCTAGCCGCAGTTATATTGACCCTGATTTAATTGGCTCAATGACGATTAGTAAAGGCCCTGTTATGGACGCGCAAGGGACCGGTGCGACGGGCGGATTAGTGAGTGTTAGCACTCTTAATGCAGACGATATTGTCAAAGAAGGGGAGCTGTCAGGTGTGCGTTTAAGAGCGAGTGCCATAGGTAATAGCTCAAGCGTACCTCAGCCTGGAACCTATGCAGGCTATTATCTACCTCGTAATGCCTATCGCTCAGACTGTCGCTTTCCAACTTATTGTACTGAACAGTACTTGATGCCTGAGCATTTTGCCCCAGAAGAAGGAATGGACAGGCCTAGTTTGTTAGAGTTTGCGAGTTACGCGGGGAGTGTCGCTGCAGCAAAACGCTTTAGTTGGGGTGACTTAGTTGGTGCTTACGCTAAGCGTGAACAAGGCAATTATTATGCAGGTAGCCATGGCCCTAAACCCGAATTGATTTATGGTGAGCCGGTTAAAATGGCTTGGTATACCGAGACCCCAGTGTCAGTGGAAGGTGCGTCAAGATTTCGTGCTAATGAGCGTATACCAAATACAAATTTCAATAGTGAGTCGGTATTACTTAAAACGAACTTGGTGATGCCAAAAGAGCATAGCTTAGAGATGAGTTATATCCTTTATAACAGCGAATATGGCGAAATGATGCCTTCGCAAATTCGCTCTTTTGGTCAAGCAAGACAATGGCTTGACAGCGAAGTAACAAACCATACCTATACATTAAAATACAAATGGCAACCACTTACTTATGATTGGGCCGACTTTTCGGCTAATTTGTGGCACACAGATGCGATTACAGATTTAAATACGCCAGATGTCGGCTCGGTGGATATTGCCGATAACATAGCTCGAAAAGATGACTATCAGCGTTGGGGTGCTGAATTTAGTAATAAAATGATGTTTTACGATCATGGCGAACTTGCATTGAGCTATGGCATTGCTGGGCAGTGGGAAGATATGGATACCGACACGCCCCAAACAGAAGGTTTTTATGCTGGTTCAAGAAGCGGTTGGCGTAAAGAGTTTAGTGCTTTTAGCGCCGTCGATTGGCAAATTACAAAGCAGTGGCAATTAGAAGCAGGATTACGCTTTAGTCATTTCTCTTCAAAAGATAATAATCCTTTAGAGCTTAAGCCCAATGATCCCGCATGCACACCTGATGGGCAAGGAGGCTGTGTCCCTGTCAATTATCAGAATAGTCACTCAGGTAGTGCGCCGCTTATTGCTTTAACATGGCAAGCGTTAGACGGTCTTCAATTATACATTAGACACGCAGAAGCTTTACGCATGCCAAGCTTGTTTGAAAGTACTTCGGGCTGGTCTGTGAGCCCTGTGCTTGATATCCCTCTGAAACCTGAGCATGCCAAAAACCAAGAATTGGGTATTAATTATTTAAACGAAAAAATAGCGAATAACACAGAGCAACTGGCTATCAAGCTTGCCTATTTCGAGAATCATGTAGATGACTATTTGACTCGAACACAACCAAATGCATGGGAGCAATCACAAGGCGGTATGCTCGATTTTTTCCGCATGCGCAATATCGACAGTTTAGATCTTAATGGTGTTGAGTTGAACTTTAGTTACACAACACCTTTTTGGTTAGTTGAATTAAGTGGCACTAAATATTCCCATATTGAAGTGTGTAATGTTGGTAGCTATGTACGCTATTACTGTAATGACTGGGGGATCCCTGAGAGCTACATCAATAATATGATCCCCCCTAACTGGCATGCCAGCATGCATTTAGGCTTACGTCTTTTTGATCAAAAATTCGAGACTGGTTTACGCGCTACCTTTATGGGCGAGAGAAACTCAATTCCTCGATACAACGCACCAACAGGTTTTAATGAGCCTGTGCTATGGCACAGCTATAACCTTTTAGATTTCTACAGTTCATACCAATTTAACGATACGGCGACCCTTGATTTTACTATCGATAATATTACCGATCGTTACTACTTAGACGCATTGAGCTTAGGACTTGTGCCAGCCCCAGGGCGCACAGCCAAGCTTAGCTTAACTTTACAATTTTAATTGCCAGAAAAACCTGCAAGGAGACCCCGATGAAATTGATGCTACATACATTCACTGCTATAGGGCTAGCTTTAGCGCTAACCGCTTGTGGTGGAGGTGGTGGTAACGACGATAGCACCCCTGTTGTTGTTGAACAAAAACCGACGGCTGTTATCACTAGCAGTACAGAACAAACAACGTTTTCACTTAAAGATGGTGCAGTACAAATTCAACTAAGTGCTGATCAAAGTAGTAGCGCTGATAACAAAGAACTTAGTTATCAATGGCAACTTATTTCTCGCCCAGAACAAAGTGAAGCAGCTTTAACCAGTAACGATAGTCTTAGCACCGATTTTGTGGCTGATCTTCCTGGTGAATATGTCATTAGTCTTATTGTTAATGATGGTGTTAATAACAGTGAAGCAACACGCATTACGTTTAATGCAACATCACCATATCCGACAGCAATCACTGAGCCTGTATACAGTGTAAGTTTGGGCACAACGAGTGTCGGCCTAGATGCAAGTGCCAGTTTACCTCCTACAGGCGAGACAGGCAGTTTAGATTATCAATGGAAGATTGTTGAAAAACCGGCTGAGAGTGCGGGTTATTTAAGCAATGAAACACTTAGTTTAGCTACTCTATTTGTTGATGTAGCTGGAGATTACAAACTAGAGTTGGTTGTTTATTACGGAAATATTGCCAGTGAACCAAAAACGGTTACCGTAACTGTTTCATCAGGTAATGCTCCACCTGTTGCGATTGCTGACGATGTGACGGTTAAGCTTGGGCAAACAGTCACGCTTGATGCATCACAAAGTAATGACCCTGAAGGAGCGTCTTTACAATACCGTTGGAAATGGGCTTACAGTCCTGTTGAACCAGATGCTATTCCATTACCTGAATTAACAGGAAGAACAACAGATACACTTACTTTTACGCCAGCTGCAGCGGGAGAGTATTCATTGGTACTGTTTGTGTTTGATGGTGCAAGAAAAAGCGAAGAGCGTGAAGTTCTTGTAACTGTAGAGAAAGATCCTGAGTCTAATGAAAACAAAGCGCCCGTTGGCGAGTTACTCGCAACAGGCTATTTCCCTTCTTATAGTATTGGTGAACAAGAAGTTGGTTTACGCGCTGAGTTTAATTTTTCAGGCTATGATCCAGAAGGTGAAGCTTTGCAAATAATCAGTGCGGAACTTATAGAAAAGCCAGAAACAAGTACTGTTGAGTTAGTTGATATTGGTTCTTGGAAGCCAATGGGCAAAAAGATCCAAAAGCTTGATGTTGTAGGCATGTATAAAGTACGAATGGTTGTATCTGATGGTGTTAATCAACTAACAACCAATGCAACAATGGAAGCTAAAATTGGTAATGTTAATGGGCAGCCTTCAACACGCGGTGTAGATGCTCAATCTAAATCAGTGATTGTAGGTGATGCACTCGTATTCGATGCATCAAGTGAAGACCCAAATGATGATCCAATGACATTCCATTGGGAACTTGTTGATCGTCCAGATGGCAGTAACGCGGTTATTGAGCCAGTTATTGAACCTGAAACCCAAGAGTATCGCCGTGCTCGCGTGGTTACTGACGTACCAGGCTCATATACTGCGCGCTTGATTGTTGAAGATGACCGCGGACTTTTTGCAAAAACTTATGCAGAAGATGATGGCCTTGCGAAACTTACCAATACTGCGCCTGAAATTCGTTCAGTTGTGTGGGCACGTAGCTGGGGGAGATTGCAGCCAGGTGAAGATTACTATCAAATCTTACCGTGTATGTCATTATTACATCGCCCTGTTACGGTTGATGCTGATGGTGACGAAGTATTCACCCATGAAGAGTTAATTAGCACGCCTGAAGGTGGAGAATTCACAAGTTACCCTGATGAAGCTGATTGTCCTGCCACACGCGGTCAAGTGTTTACCAAACCAGGTACTTATACATTCCGTTATTCAGCGACTGATTTAATAGACGATGCACCACAATATGATTTTGTTGTTAAAGTTGACCCATTATCAGAAGCGAAAGGTGTTCGCTTACGAAGCATTAATGAAGATGGCGAAAGCTTATGGCACCCACTACCGTATGAAACAATTCCACCATTTGCAAATGGCTTTAGTGCAAGCTCGCGTCCATTCTTAGAAGAAGGCTATGTGCAGTGGGAGCTAAGTGCTATGGACAGTGCCTATACAGTTGAAAATGTTAAGGTGAGCCATATTAATGGTGGTCTTGCGAGTCTTACCCCTCGTTTTGAAAACCTGTATGAAGGACGTGTTATTCAACAAGGCGAAAGTTTAGCATTTCAAACCGTAGTACCTGCAGTGCCTTGTATTCGTAATGACGATAAGTCTGAAGGCTTCCATTTCTCTTTCAATATTAGAGAAATCCCAGAAATTACTTATGTATACGAAATATGGCGCACAGCCGATGAAGACAGTCTTTTCAATGAGTGGGAAGAGTGTGAAGAAGGCCAGCTAAATTAAACAGCCAAATTAAAAACTTAAACAAGCGAACCTTCGGGTTCGCTTTCTTAATATTACCTCTTCCACGTTCCTTTAGACGATATCGTAAATCAAACAAACGCATTCAGAATCCACTCTGATAATACTAGTGAGGGAATTGTACGCAAATATACTTTTCCATTGTGATAATGCAAAAGCGTATTGCTAACGATAATTAAAGGCTCTGAAATAGAAAAAGTGATCTTTTATAATCCTTGAGCAGAAAATAAGCTCTTTGCAAACTATGCTTGGAGCTAACTTACATAGTTTCTAACCTCTCTTTGTACCCATTCATCTTAATATACTATTTAATAAGCTATTATATTTGTATGATAATAAAGTCACTCAAATCTTGAGTTCATAATCCAAAGGAACATACCTAATGTGGTTTACTAATCGCAAACTTTTATCTGAAAATATTTATTTAAAAGAGCAGGTTGCAGAATACGAAAATATAAAGCATGAGCTCAAAGAAGAGATGTTGTATTTTTTACTGAACAAAAATAGCACCATTATTGAAGTAAATGAACGATTTGCAGCAGCGCTAGATTTCAAAGCAAATGATCTAATAGGTAAAACCCTAAATGATTTGCTCCTAAAAAAATCAATTAAAAAACCCCACACACAAAAATTACTCTCGGCAATAATTAAGTTAAACCATTGGCACGGCGCCTTACAATTACAAACTAATACAGGTCGTGAACTGTGGCTTAGAAGCATTTTACAGCCAATAAATGGCGAACTTGCCGTGTATTCAGCTGAACTTACAAGAACTATATCTCAATCTAGAGAGAAGGAAGATATGCTTATTGCTCTCAGTCGTTCTTCTGCGGTGATTGAATTTAGCCTAGATGGCGTAATACTCAACGCTAATGATAACTTTTTGAATGCCATGGGGTACTCTCAAAATCAAATTCTAGGAAAGCACCACAGTATGTTTTGTGATCGACATGAAGTTGAATCGAATGCCTATCAGCAGTTTTGGTCTGAACTTAAGCAAGGGCGCTTCATTTCAGACCGCTTTAAAAGGATTGATAGTCACGGTAATGAGGTATGGCTTGAAGCCTCATATAACCCAATTCATGATGACAATGGTGATTTATATAAAGTTGCTAAGTTTGCGACTGTCATTACAGATCAAATGAGAAGAGAACAAGCAATCTCACAAACAGCAGAGATTGCTTACGATATTTCAAAGCAAACAGACGCAGATGCAGAAAACGGTTTAGAAGTTGTAAAGCAAACAATATCAACGATGAATGCCTTGTCTAAGAAACTCGAAACAGCCAGTGAAGGTATCAATAAATTAGATGTACAGTCAGCTAAAGTAGCTCAACTAGTTGATAGTATAAAAGGTATTGCTGACCAAACTAATCTACTTGCTCTCAATGCTGCAATAGAAGCAGCAAGAGCAGGAGAGCAAGGACGCGGGTTCTCTGTTGTGGCTGATGAAGTAAGACAACTTGCTTCAAGAACGAGTGCCGCTACTGAGCAGATAATAGGTGTTGTGACGGAAAATAAAGTATTAACACAAGATGCTGTAACTCAAATTGAATCTAGCCTAATAGAAGCAAAAGATGCATTAGAGTTTTCTAATAGTGCAGGTAGTGTAATCGATGATATTCAAAAAGGTGCAAAAGAAGTGGTTGAGGCCGTTAGTCAATTTAAAACGAACCTTTAGTTAAGGGCTGCCGAACAAGGGAGTAGCGTGTTACTCCTTTTTATTTACTTATCTTTAATGCAAAAAGAAGCATGACTAGTATCCCCAAAATGCGTAAACGTAAATGCTCTAAAAGTTTGTGTTAGAGGTCTTGAGTGCCAAATTTTATATAATAGTATAATATTTTCTATGTATTGAATTTAGGTAAGTAATGGTGTACTTTAGTGCTGGTTTTGAGTTTTAACTCTAATTATATCCCTTGCTGTTATTTCTTTTAACTTTCTTAGTTAATAAAGGAATGGAAGCAATATGTTTTTTAAACCAAGGATGGGTATTCAATGACTACACAATTTTTTTTATAGAAGTTGCTTTAAGACACAGTGTTCAAGAATCGCTGCTACCTCTTTACATTCGTAGCGCTACTCCATTTCTAAATAATATTACTATACCTCAATTTCTAATATGATTTGGCTTTTTATGTCTTGCGTTTATAAAAAATGCTCATTTAAGAGCGATGGTTTCACTCTTATTGAGCTTATGATTGTAATTTCAATTACAGCGATTCTTGCATCAATCGCATTTCCTGCATATCAAAATTATATTCTTCGTAGTCATGCACATGTAGCAGGAGCTGACTTAGTTGCACTATCTGTAAGTTTAGAAAACCGATTTCAACGCCGATTGAGTTACTCAGGTGCTACAGTTGATAATGTAAATTGGTATCAGTCATCTAAAAATTACACTATTAATATGAGTGTGACGGCAAACTCATACCTCCTCAAAGCAACTAATTCTGATTGCGTATTAACTTTATCCAACACCGGTTCACGAACACTGTCTGGTAATTGTGGTGGGTTGAAGTCTTGGTAAAAAAACAATCGGGTTTATCTCTCATTGAGCTGATGATAGTAATAACAATTATTGGTTTTTTGGTATTAGTAGTCGTTCCTTTTACTCAATCTTGGATATATGAAGCTCAAGTTAATAACGCAAGAAGTTTACTTGCGAATGGGTATAGTCAAGCCAAGGCATTGGCATTACGTAACCCACAAAATTCACAGGGGGATTTAGCATCATCTGCATGCGTTAAATTAGCAGATGGGGTGCTTCAGGTAAGAGAACCTGAAGGTTCCTTATGTTCTGGAAATATCGTTTGGCAGGGGGACTGGCCTGAAGGTGTTTCTTTACTTCGAAGTAACAATCGCCTTACGGTATTTTTTATTAATAATCGAGGCTTAATACTGAAAAATGATCTGCAGGTTGGTGATAATCTAACGTTTACTCTCAATAAAGGAGCTGTTTCTTACAATGGGGCTTTTTACTAAAGGATTAGTGCTTCAAAGAGGGTCCTCTTTGATCGAAGCGATGGTCGCTATGTTAATCTTGGCAATTTTATTTCTCGGTATTGCACAAGTTTTAGGTCGAGGTTTAGTGAGCCAACGCTATATGAATACATATAGTTTAGCGCTATTGGAAATGCGCGAACGCCTTCAACAACATAATGATGTAACTCTTTGTAGTAATCCTGGAAATCTCAGTTGGGTTGGGAATATTCAGTTAGTTGCAAGGTGTGATGAGAATGATGTAACTATTGGTGTTAATGGCGCCAATGTATCTGTAAAAACAAATGTTTTAACGCTATCAACGAATGGAGACGAAGAATCACAAGCATTTTTTGGAGCTGATGGCGTTATTCGAATATCGGAAAGTTCGAGTATAAAATGAAGAAACAAGGCGGTTTCACTTTAATTAGTTTACTAGTTGGCTTGCTAATCTCCTCATTCCTACTAATAGGAATGATGATGGTATATAGAAACACTATCCAAGTTGTTGTTCCAGCTTCTGAATCTTCTCGAAGTGATGGTGAGCGCGTTTCAGCTTTATTATCCACCAATATGATGTTACAAGCTGCAGGCTTTGGAATCGAGAATTCATCATATGGTTCTCATTTACGCATTTTCAAGAGCAGTGCTTTTGTTCCTTTGGCTACATCTGAAGGTTCTGTTGCTAGTGGTGATACTGTTTTATGGCTAAGTAAAGATTTTAATGGTACTCAATGTCGTGGGTTATCGGCAGATGGTGAAGGTGGTTTGTGGCAAGTATCATGTGACTTAGATATGCAAAATATAAAGCTTACTTCAAGACTTATTCTACCTTCCCAGTATGGAGCAGAGCAGGCCACCCCTATTACAATTATCGCTAAGAGAGTAACTTGCTATCCATTTAGTACAGATATTTCCGGTCGTTTAAAACTGGTTTTAGTATTTCATAACTCTGTTGCACGACAAATTGAAAGCTCAACATGTTTGCTGAACTTTGTTTCATAATACAAGGGATAGTATGAACAGAATTACTGTTAGGTCGCGTCAGTGTGGTGCAGCGACAATCACTATTTTACTCTTAGTGGGAGTGTCAATTTCCATTGCTGTTTTAGGTTCACTTCATTATATCCAAGGTTCTCAAAATCAGAGTTTAACCATGCATGCGCAAACACTAGCCCAACGAAAAGCTTGGGTTGGAGTAGATTTAACAAAAAAGTATTTAAATGCTCTTAACAGCTCTCAATTGGAAGAATTAATTGATTCATTACCACTTAAAGCAGAAGTTGGACAAACACAACTGACACTCAAGCCAAGCGTCAGTGACCCAAATATTCATCTCTCCCTATTTAAAGAGGAAGTGGATGATAAAACATATCTTTATGCTGAAGTGAATGCTGAAGCGGCAAAGGGGACAAAAGCTTACTCTAACTCATCAATTGAAGCTGTTTTTGAGCTTCAACATACAGGCACCAAGTCACCAATAAAATCATGTTCAATGGTTCGTACAGCTGTTCTCAGGGGAGCAACTGACTTAACAGGAGGTGGAACAGACTTCTTGTCAGGTGATGCTCTCTCAGATATCGCTGTTGAAGGCAACTTGACTCTCACAAACTCTTCAAAAAGTGGTATTTCTGGTTGTGTGAGCGGTGATGTTTATATGAATGGCGGGGGAATAAAACGTAATGCAAACCTGTATGTCGGTGGTCGCTTTACGCTTGAGAGCATGTCAACGCCTGAACATGTGGGCGTTTGGGCGCGTGATATTGATATTGGTAATAGCGGTAAAGGGGTCTATGAATACCTTCGAGCTGGTGCTTTTAGTGCAGAAGTGCTGGATGATAGTGGTAATTTGATTGGAACGACTGGTATAGGTGGTAAGCTACTTAACGATGCTGAGTCCGCAGGCTCATCGAAGGATCTAGGAGTTTTATTACCGTCAAAGAATCTAAAATTTGTGGTTGAAACGACCTCTGGTGGGCGATTACTTGTTGACTTAAGCGATGCCAATATTGAGAACTCAACTGGATTTGTGAGCGGGTTTGCAAGTGAGGTTTTAGATGGTGATGATTCTTTACCTTCTGTAATACAGTTCGTCACTACTGGAGTCCTCGGGGGAAACATCGATATTTTCACCCTTACAGTTGGAGAACTATGGGGGCAAAAGATAGTAAGTGATGGATATGGCGCTAATTATACAAGTGTTTTCTCAAATGGTGATTTTAGCGTAGGCACTGGTAATATCGGTTCGCTGATTGGTGGTGGTAATCTACGAGCGAATAAAGGTGGATGTAACAGTGATTCCAATTGTTGGAACTTACCTAAAATTCTTAACCCTAGCCAAATTGCTGGAGAGTTAAGTATTGGTGATTATCAAGGTAATGCAACGCTAAATAATCTAGTCCAAAAAATGACTGGAATTAACTCTAGCTTGCCTGGAGTGCCGTATTGCGACACAAGAGTAGCTAAAGTGGTTGCTGATGACTATAAGGCTTCAGCTAACTATATTTTTGAGGAGGTTGATGGTAAACGTCATTTAACGATTCAAAATGTAAGTTTAGCTGATGGAACAAGCCTTGATGGTGTTTATGATCTCCAAACAGATGAGCTTCGTTTTTTTGGAGCTCAACCTTTTCTTTCATGTGGATGGGGAAGTGGGCATTGTTTTCGAAACAACGAAATTTGGGAGTTAAATGGAATTTCTTCTTTTCCACCAGGAATTGCATGGTTTGATAGATCGTTAAAAATTAATGGTGTTGGCAGTAATGATGCCGTAAATAATGTAGGTAAAAGTTTACTAAATACATTTGTTACAACAGGAGATCTAGAGCTAACCTCTTCAGGGCATGGAAAACTCATAGCGCCAAACTTTAATCCTAGTGAACTATGCAGTGGTGGAATTGTGCCAACAAATTTATGCACCCCTGACGGTAAATTGGTTGGAGATGAAGAGGCTGGTTTAGCTCTTGCTAATTCATCAATCATTTCGCAAGGAGGTTTAAATGTACAAGGGTGGGTTATAGATGGTCATGTGACACTTGGTGGAGCTGTAACGACCTCGGGTTCCAAGGTTTTTATCAATGGTGGTTTAGTTGTTGGCTCGAATGCACCGGCGAGTGTGTCAGTAGGAGCAGGTGGTTTAGAGGTCAATACACAGGGTTTGTCGCAAGGTCAGCTTCAAAAAGATTGTAGTACTCAAACCGGCGGTAGCTCTGAAAGTGGGTGGCAACTGAAATACAATACGCCAATCTGGACACGATATTTATAGCGAGCTGAACTATAATAAATATCAGAAAAACTAAAGCACTATATAAATTATCCTCAGGGCCTCAGCTTAAGAGCATTGGTATCATGGCTACTTCTTACAAATTTCGTCGAGTTTAGTATCAAATGTTAAGGGGCACGATTTAATCAGTTTTTATTAGGAAAGTGGGTTTTAAAAGGCAATTAAAGTATCATTAAGTGCCTCTCTTCTATTATCCCAAGAAGAATCTGCGTTTAACTCATTTTTGCCCCAAGACGAGTTAGGATAAATGCTCTCATGGCTGCTTTGCGCGTGCAAATATATAGTTGCTTATTTAGCCAAACTTAGGTGTAATGAAAGTATAATAAACGCTGAGCAATGCAGGCCGAGCTTACATAACACTAACTAACCTGATTAAACTAGCTAGGAAAGTGAGAGCCTCAAAAAAGCCTAGTTTTTATAAGTAAAGCCATAGCATAGACAATACCAACTCTGACACTCCGAGCAGGTAACAGCTCAGTCCAACAACCGATTATGCAACACAAACTGCGTGTCGCATAAATACTAAAATGTTAGTTAGCAAGGGAATTTATGCGATTATATTTACTTATTTTGTTGCTTTTATTCTCCGTCGAAAGCCTTTCCAATGTACTTGTGAAAAGCGAACATTCTGTACCTGTGGGGATGGCTGAATTAAATACATTCAAGAAAACCTGCGGAAACAAATGTAGCTTTACTGGGTATATCAATGTCAACAAACTGCATTTTAGTGAAGATGTAGAGTCAGGTGCTTTTTTATTGGTGCGAAGCGAAGGTGGGACAAAATCATTTTCGGTTGGCATTAAAGCAAATGAAGATGATAAAAGCGCTGAACTGGTTGTTATGTTTAATGATGGTAAAAATAATTCTGACTCTATCGTTTTAGCAAAGTCATCGTTAAATGCTTGGGAGGGTTTCTTATTATCATGGCACGATAAAGAGTTACTAATTGAAAATTTGCGCAGCGTAAAAAAGATAGGCTTAAACAACACACCTTATTCACAAATTGAGAAATCTGGGATTACATACCAAACTACGCTGACTTTTAGTCCAGATCACATTGCATATATGTTTATGGGCAGTGATGCGGAAATGTGGATCGAAATGAAAAACCAGAATTATAACTCTAGCTGGAAAGAGCGGTATGATAAAAACTAACAAAAGAATTATGCCGTTGAGCAAGCTCAACTGTTACGCGATTTCGTCGCGCACCATACTCAGGAGTTACCGAATAAATACTCTAACGTGTTTTTGTCCAGTAACGAGTTATTATTTTATTAATGCTATTCATACTTAAAACATACATAGTCACCAAACCTCTCACTTATCTCATCACATAACTTAGTTCGGTAGATAATCCCACTACATTACAGCTGTAATAATGCTCTCGGAGAATCTTAACTACTTTTAAATTTGATCTAGATCAAAGAAACTTCATTCGCAGCAATCTATATTACGCGGCTGCAATTTTCGCTGCTTTTTGAAATCTAGGTTGGCTTTTAAAGGCAATACTCCACCATCGGGCTTAAAGGTGTGTCATGGCATTACTCATCAATAACAAATGTATTAACTGCGACATGTGTGATCCTGAGTGCCCGAATGAAGCTATTTATATGGGTGCAAAAATCTATCAAATCGATCCTAATAAATGCACTGAATGTGTTGGGCATTATGATAATCCTACCTGCGTTAGTGTATGTCCTATCGACTGTATTAAGCCCGATCCTAATCATCGTGAAACGTTAGATGAGCTTGCTGAAAAATATATTAAGCTGACTGAGTGAATTAATAATAAAATTTACAGCTTATTAGTACACCTTGATTCAAATGTTCTACACTTACTTTAATGCACGTTAATCTCTTGAGGATCCTATGTTTTTCAGTAAGTCAGTAAACTCTGAGCTTGTATCGTTAAAGACTGAGTTATTTCATCTACAGCAAGTGCGTGATGGCTTGAATGAAGAAATGATTTCGCTTAATGTACTTGAAAGCGGCGAGGTATCCTATATAAATCAAAACTTTACCAAAGCACTTGGCTACGATAAAGATGCGTTCCCTGGCACGCACTTATTTGACATCATTACAAATGAGTCCAAATCTACTGAACAATTTAGCCAATTCTCTTCTGCTTTAGAGCATTCTAAGCACTGGGTTGGGGCGCTGCAGTTTTATCACAAAAGTGGTAAAACAGAGTGGCTTAGAATTATTTCGCACCCAGTAAAAGGTCCTCAAGATCAAATTCTATTTTTCGCAATTTATGCCACTTTACTAACCGATACAATTGCTACCGCAAGAGAGCATAAAGACATTATTAAAGCGTTACACCGTGCTATGGCGGTTATTGAATTTGATTTAGAGGGTCATGTTTTAAGTGCAAATAGTCATTTTTATAATGCGATGGGTTACTCCGAAAAAGAGATAAAAGGTAAACATCACAGAATGTTTTGCGAACCAGAAGAAGCAAACTCTACTGAGTATGAGCAATTTTGGCAGCGTTTAAAAAATGGTGAGTACATAGCGTCTCGCTTTAAACGTGTTGATAAGTTTGGTAATACCGTTTGGCTTGAGGCCTCTTACAATCCGATTTTTAATGATTTTGGGGATCTCTATAAAGTAATGAAATTTGCAACTGTGATCACTGAACAAGTGAATCGTGAGCATGCAATTTCTCAAGCGGCAGAGATTGCTTACGGTACCTCAACAGGAACCGACAAACTCGCTGTAAAAGGAGCTGAAGTACTTAAAAACACAGTGGCTGTTATGGATGAACTTGCTTTACAGATGGAGCAAGCGGCGCAAGAAATCGCAGCCTTAGATAAGCAGTCGCAACATATAGCAAGTATTGTACAAAGCATTAGTAGTATTGCTGATCAAACTAACTTATTAGCGCTTAACGCTGCAATTGAAGCAGCTCGTGCAGGTGAGCAAGGCCGTGGTTTTGCGGTGGTTGCAGATGAGGTTAGGCAATTAGCATCTCGGACATCTAAAGCAACTGAAGAGATTGTGGAAGTTGTTCAGCGAAATCAATCATTAACTCAAAATACAGTAAAGGTTATAGAACAAGGGAAAGTCAAAGCAGAGCAAGGTCTTGCTTTGTCGAATGAATCAGGACAAGTAATGGAAGATATTCAACATGGAGCACAGCAAGTTGTTGATGCAGTTGGCCAGTTTGCTAACCAGTTAAATAAGTGATTCTAATTTGCAATAAGCTTTAGACATCTGCATGGATGCAGGTACAGATTATTATAAGCAACCTAATAACGAAATTTTGCTGTGTTATCAATGCGGTTCAATTTCCTTAAAGCTCCTCCTATTTTTTGCGAATTGGAAGGAATACCTTGTCTCACTTCTTGAAACTCCATATCATAGAAATATAGGGATATATTGTAATAGTTTAATATTCAGTAACTTTTTAAGTAAATGAGTTCACTGTTTGAATTTTAATTTAGCAATGAAGTGATGTACCCCATGTTTTCTACCAAGCCACTAAAAAATAAAATAACCAATCTTGAAGACGAATTATTTAGGGTTTCTCAAATAAAGCAAAATCTTGATGAGCTAATGCTTACATTAACGCTTGATGGCAAAGGCTGTGTTATTGATACTAATCCCCAAGTTCAAATTGAACTGGGTTTTAGCGCAAATCAACTTGATGGGATTGCATTACTTGATTTAGTGCCGCAATTGGCGCGAAAAACAGAACACTATCTGAACTTTAAACACGCACTACAAAACAAAAAGCCATGGGCAGGAGCCGTTCAGTTGGTCAATGCTAAAGGTGAAGAGGCTTGGCTAAGAGTGTTCGTTCATCCTGTGGTAAATAAGCAAAACCAATTTCTTCATTTTACATTGCATGCAAATGCACTAACACGCACGATTGAATCGTCACGCGAAAACCAGGACTTAGTAAAAGCAATTCATCGCTCTATGGCCGTAATCGAGTTTGATTTAACGGGTCATGTATTAAAAGCAAATCAGCAATTTTTACTGGGTGTCGGCTATAAAGAACACGAAATTATTGGTAAGCACCATAGTATGTTTTGTTCACCTGAAGAAGCAAGCTCATCAGAGTACGCGGCATTTTGGCAGAAACTACAAAAAGGTGAGTTTGTTTCCTCTCGATTCAAACGTGTTAATAAATATGGTGATCCCGTTTGGTTAGAAGCCACATATAATCCTGTGTTTAGTGAACAAGGGGAGCTTTATAAGGTTGTTAAGTTTGCAACGGTGATTACTGATCAAGTAAATCGTGAAATAGCTGTGTCTCAAGCAGCTGACATTGCTTATAGTACCTCGACTGAAACTGATCAAATCGCTCATCAAGGAGCTGAAGTACTCAGTAATATGGTTAGTGTTATGGATGAACTTGCAAATAAAATGGAACAAGCAGCAAATGAGATCACAGCACTTGATAAACAGTCTCAGCAAATCGCAAATATAGTTCAAAGTATCAGTAGTATTGCTGATCAGACAAACCTATTAGCGCTTAATGCAGCGATTGAAGCAGCTCGTGCTGGCGAACAAGGAAGGGGCTTTGCTGTTGTTGCTGATGAGGTAAGACAGCTCGCTTCACGTACTTCAAAAGCGACTGTTGAAATTGTTGATGTTGTACAGCAAAACAGGGCACTGACTCAAAATACAGTTGAAGTTATAGAACAAGGTAAGAGCAAAGCTGAACAAGGCTACAGCCTAGCAACTGAATCTGGCAAAGTTATGTCAGATATTCAAAATGGCGCACAAAAAGTGGTCGATGCGGTTGGTCAGTTCGCTGACCAACTTAAATAGTGTTACCTGTGCTTATATTGAGTTTTGCAATAACCTCTTAAAATATCGGGATGGCGAAGTTTAATATGTTTACTTTGTCTCCCTGATACGCGCTTTCGCCAGAGTTTAAAACTCGAGCTCGTTAATTGCTCACGCATCAGTGCAATAACGTTTTTTTCATTTAAACCAAACTGTTGGTTTATTGCTTCAAACGGGGTTCTGTCTTCCCACGCCATCTCTATGATGCGTGATACTTCATGATCTAAGTGCTGCATTCCGGCTCCTTTTTGTAGCTTATACGTATTTGCAGCAGGTTTAGATTATAAAATATCGTGTTGCCAGTGCTCTGCTAAAAAGTCGATGAACGCTCTGACTACATTTTGTTGGAAGTTACGCGATAAATACACCGCCCATAAGTGAGAGCCCATAGTAGTATGCTCTGGCAGTACTTTTACAAGCTCACCCGATGCCAAATAGTCATTGGCGAGATCGCATGGTAGGTGAGCCACCCCGATTCCTTGTTTTGCTGCTTTTAGAAGCACCCCCATATCGTTGGCAACAATGTTGCCCTTCACGGTCACTTTTTGTGTGTTGTCGCCGTGTTGAAATTGCCAAATAGTGTGTTTGTTATGAACAAGACAATTGTGAACAGATAAGTCACTCGGCTCAAAAATCTGTGGGTGCACAGCTAAATAATCGTTAGAGGCACATACGGCGGTTGCGATATACATTAGCTTACGGGCAATAAGACCTTCATCGGGCTGGTGGATGTAACGCAAAGCGATATCAACGCGGTCATCAACCAGCTGCGATAAACTATCAGAAAGTAACAGTTCAAATCGCGTCTGCGGGTGGCGTTTGGTAAACTCTTCGATGGCATCAAATAGCTTATGTTGGCCAAGCCCAATCGGGGAGGCAACGCGAATGGTACCTACCAATTCGTTGTTATGACTGTGTGCTCGGCTTTGTAAATCAGACACTTGATTTAATATTTGCTGGCAATAGCTAAGGGCTTCTTCGCCTTGAAGGGTCAAACTTACTTTGCGTGTTGTGCGATGAAACAACCTTAAATTTAGCCACTTTTCAATGTCTTGAATATGCCTAGAAACTTGTAATCGGCTTAAACCTAGATGCTCTGCAGCCTGAGTAAAACTGCCTGTACGGGCAACTTCGACAAAGCTAGTAATTGAAGTGAGTTTATCCATTGGTATCTTAAAATGAAACAATTTGTATCTATATAGTGTATTTATCAGTAATTGGTGAACAAGTAAACTGCAATCATTGAAACAAGCAACGGAGAATTCCTCATGAAATTAGCAGTTATTGGCGCAACAGGTTGGATTGGCAGCCACATTACTTCAGAAGCAATCGCACGTGGTCATCAAGTTAATGCATTAGTTAGAGACGCAAGTAAAGTAACCCAAGATAACGTCACTGTGACTGAATTTGATTTAACTAAAGACGATATCGCAACTGCAGCTGCAGGTAGTGATGTTGTTATTGCGGCAATTGGTGGTCGTGCTTTAGGGAATCATGAAATTGTTGCAAACACAGCAAAGCAATTATTAAACGCGCTTGCAGGTACTGGCACACGTATTTTATGGGTGGGCGGAGCTGGTAGCTTAGAAGTGGCACCCGGTGTAACTCTGGTATCAAGCCCAGACTTTCCTGCTGAATACAAAGCAGAAGCCATTGCTCAAGGTGAGGCACTTGATGTATTTAGAGCATCAGCAGCAGATACAGCTTGGACTTTTGTTTCACCGGCAGCGGTCATTTACCCTGGGGAGTCAGAAGGCCCGTACCGTGTTGGTGGCGACAGCTTCTTTACTGATGCAAATGGCGAAAGCAAAATATCAGTTACTGATTATGCTAAAGCGATGCTTGATGAAGCACAGTCGGCAGCGCATTTAAATCAACGTATTAGTATTGCTTACTAATAGCGAGCCTTTATTCAGGCTCATAAAATGGTATTCTTAAGAGACGTGTTAAGTTACCTGTTTAATTTATGAGCCTGTTATTTTCTATTGCACTTGCAACCATTCCTGCTTTACCTGAACCCGTCGCGAACAATGCTGTCGCCAAAGTTGTTATTGATGAGCAAGCCTACTTTTTAAGCTTTATGGGCTTGAGCTCAGGCAAGGCACATACCGATGTTCATAATAAAGTGTGGGTCCTTAAAGTGGGCGATAACGCCTGGCAAGCGGCTAAAGCTGTGCCAAGTACGTTGCCCCTTACTGGGCGCTTGGCAAGTACCGCAGTGGGGGTTGGTAAGCATGCCTATGTATTTGGTGGGTATACCGTTAGCGCCGATCATCAAGAAATCTCTACACCCGATGTATATCGCTATGATGTGCTCTCTAATTCATATACGCAACTTGCCAGTATGCCTGTTCCGGTGGATGACAGTGTGGCACTTAAGTACCAGCAGCGTTATATCTATTTGGTCAGTGGTTGGCATAACGATGGTAATGTTAACTTAGTACAAGTGTATGATACGCAAACAGATACTTGGCAACAGGCATCGCCGTTTTTAGGTCAACCGGTGTTTGGCCAAGCAGCGGCAATTAGTGGAAACACTCTATTGGTGTGTGATGGCGTTAAAACACAGGCGAATGCTGATAAGCGCCGCTCTTTTGCTGCGGTTGCACAGTGTTTAAAAGGCACGATTGATGCTGATAACCCATTAAAAATAGATTGGCGTACCGTGCCGCACCCTACAGGTGTTGCCCATTACCGTATGGCAGCAACCAGTTTTAATGGCGATATTTATATGATGGGAGGCTCTGATAACCCATATAACTACAATGGCATGGGATACGATGGCAAACCAGCACCAGCGAGTGATCATGTTTGGCGCTTTGATATTGAAAAAAACACATGGCAAGTAATGCCAAAAGCCGATACCGCGAGCATGGATCATCGAGGTTTATTAGAGCACCAAGGAAGTTTGTATCGTCTGGGTGGTATGGACAATAATCAACAAGTGACAGCCGATGCGCTTGGTTACAAGGTAAAGTTATCTCTATGAATACACTCTATATTACTGGAGCGGGAGTGAGTGCCGCTAGCGGTATACCAACCTTTCGTGGTGAAGATGGTTATTGGACCATTGGTAGCAAAAATTATACGCCGATGGAAATGGCAACCCGTGCTATGTACCAAAACAACCCTCGCGAATTTTTAGCTTGGTATTATCATCGTTTTGCAACCTACCGCCATCACGGCCCTAATGAGGTTCATCATTGGTTGAGTGATAAAAATCTCATTACGCAAAATATTGATGGCCTTGATGGCAAAGCTGGAAACACTGATTTTATTGCTATTCATGGTCGCTTAGATCAAATGACACTGTTTCACCATCAAGGTGACGATGTGATGGCTTTTAACGCGCCGTGGGATAAAGTAAACGAAGACAACCTCCACCACTCCTTGCTTGAGGTGTTCAATATTAATAATGAAAGCCCCAAGCTAAACGAATCGTTTAAGCCGTACGTGTTGTTATTTGATGAATACTACACTGAGCTTTATCGAATCTCTGAGGCGCAACAGCGTATGCTCGATGCCGATAAAATCGTCTTTATCGGCACCTCGTTTAGCGTCAACATTACGCAAATGGCACTCGACATTGCACGCAGTCAAGGCACGCCAATTGAAGTAGTAGACCCAGATCCTACTCACGTATTTCATCCTAATGTGACATACCACAAGATGACAGCGCTTGAGTATGTTCAGCAGCAAGGATAAAAATAAGGCGCTTATATTAAGCGCCTTATTTAATTATTACTTTTCAGCTTTGGTTGCTGTGATGTTTAACCGCGCTTGTAAGGGGTCCGGTAAAAACTCTGCAGTCCCTGATTTATTCATTTGCAGTATAAAAGATTCATCATTTTTATATGCTTGCCAAGTCGGCAAACCTGGGCCATTTGGTGTGCCTAACTTAATAAAGTTCGTCACATAACGGTGCATTATTTTAGCAGCTTGCTTATCTTGCTCAGTGGTTACATGTCCATATTTAGCAGCCACAGTATTAAAGAAGTACGGAATTTCGCTGGCGTGCTCTGCACCAGGTTTATCTAAGGTTTGCGCCACATAACCAAATCGATACAAAAAGGCATCGTTACCCATATCTGTCACACGTTTTGCAACGAACCTTGCTGGCTCTTGCATTAAAGCATCTTGCCCAACTTGGTAATTGAGTAAAGGCAATGGCGTTTCGCCGCTTGCATCGTAAGTCATTTTTGCTTGTGTACTGTGCGGGGCAAAACTTGCGAATAGCGCCTCTTTAGAAGCAAAATTAGCAAAGCCTAAATCCATATCTGTTGTGCCAACCATGGTCGCAACATGTCTAAATGTGCCTTTACTCAAGCGCGCTTCTGTCGCCGAATTGATGATAGTGCCATCAATAATTGGCCCGCCAACGTAAGTAGACTCATCATTATTTTGTCGATTTAATGTGCTCAAATTTAGGTTATCAACCACGTCTTCGGCAGATAACTCACGCAGTGCAGCAAGAGCATTTTCATCACTGCCTAAAATGGTGTGTTGTTTGGCAAAGTTTTCGCCAATTTTTTCGGCACTTAACACGGTGTCATCATCACTATTAAGTGGCAACTGCTTAAATAGCTCTCGTCCGCCCGCTGACATAATAATCGCTTGCTGGAATAAGCCATTAGCAGCAGGGGTTTGCATCATCGCATGTACCGATGCGCCTCCTGCAGATTCACCCATGAGTGTCACTTTTGCAGCATCACCACCAAATTGAGCGATATTTTGTTTCACCCATTCAAGTGCCGCAATTTGATCCATTAAAGCGTAGTTGCCAAGCGCATCGTTCTCAAAACGACTCAGAGCAGGGTGCGCAAAAAAGCCAAATCGGCCTAAGCGATAATTAAAGCTAACAAAAATAACCCCTTGTTTAGCAAAGCTCTCACCTGAATAAACAGCAGGTGATGCGCCACCATTTATAAAACCACCCCCGTGTATCCACACCACAACAGGGTAAGGAGTATCGCTGGGTTTAGTGGGTTTAAATACATTTAAATAAAGGCAATCTTCCGAAGGGGTTGTTGTCAGCGGCGCTGCATCGGCTGCAAACGGCTTTTGCATACAGTCAGGCGCGTAATCGTTAAGCACTTTTATATCTTGCCACTTGGGCACAGGTTGCGGTGCTCGCCAGCGTAACTCTCCCACCGGAGCTGCAGCATACGGAATGCCTTTATAGGCAATAAAACGTCCTTCTTTTTGCCCTTGGATAAGCCCGCCGGTGACGGCAATTTGATCTGATTGAGGTTGTTCTTGGCAACCTTGCAAAAATACAGCAGAGCCTAATAGAAAAGATGAGTAAAAAATCGATTTGAGAATACGCGATGTCATAACAAAGCCTAGGCTGTTTGGGTAAGGCTTATAATATTAACATATTCAGATAGTAACAACGAGAAAACCAGCATAGCTACAAGGGGAGGCTATGCCGGTTTTAGTATTTGGCTAATTAAGAGTTTTCCTGTCATTAAATCGTTACAAAAAGGCTCTAAAAATCTGCAGCTCAATAACTCAAGGATCTGTGTAATACTTATTAGTGCAAAAAATTGCTAATGTAAAAGGAGTGTATTCTCATTTTAAGGTACATATGTTAGATAAAGTTTTGCATGATTTTTTAGTCATTTGGGCAACAATAGACCCTATCGGCACAATGGCGTTGTTTGCTGCTTTAACAGCTAAATTGCCTGCCGATAGGCGGCGAAAGACTGCTTTTAAAACGGTGGGTTATGCTGCCATTGTATTAATTGGAGCGATTGTCATAGGGCAGTTGCTGTTAACTGCAATGGGTATTAGTTTGTTGTCGTTCCAAGTTGCTGGTGGCATTATTTTATTTCTGTTCGGTCTACAAATGATTTTTGCTGATGAGGCCCAGCAAGGTGATGTTGAGTCACAGCACGATATTTCTGTATTCCCTTTAGCAATTCCCGCAACAGCATCGCCGGGTGCAATTTTAGCGGTTATTCTAATTACCGATAACCATATTTATAGCGTTCAGGAACAAGTAATTTCGGCAATAACAATGCTGGTAGTGTTATTGATCACTTTATTATTGCTGTTGTTAAGTGAGCGAATTTTGAAAGTTATTGGGGTTGGCGGTGCATCGATACTAACGCGAATTATGGGGTTAATTTTAGCTGCATTATCTGTTGAGTTTGTGATGGAAGCACTAGGAGTCGCTAAATGGGTGGCCAATAATTAAAAAGCCCGCAGCGCGGGCTTTTTAATGGGGTATGCCAATATTATTCAGAAACAGTGAAAGACACGTCTAAGTCTTCACCCGATGTTACTGTAATTGGTTTTACTTGATAAAGCGTAAATGCTTCGTCTTGCGTTTCAGCGTCATCGATATGCGCTGCACAGGTATAAGCAAGTTGGTAGTCACCAGGTTGAATGAACGCAAGTTCAAATTCGAATTGGTTATCTTCGCTATCGAACACAACATCCGCCGTTGCAAGAGGTGCATCTAATGGTGTTTCATCTTCGTTAACTTCATAGTTGTCCATTGGCATTTCAACATCGCTGCTATATAGGTAAACAGCATGACCGAATGAGCCATCTTCGAGTGCGATATCGATATTATCTGTTTCACAGTTAGCGATAAGTACGTCGCTTACAGTGCCTTCGATATCTTCAGATTCAGCAAGGTTTTCTAAGCGAACACCGCGTGGTTTTAAGAAGATCTCATCATTATTTTGTGGATCAACTAATGACTTTTTAAGGTCAAATTCAATAACAAAGTCGTTACCAGCTTGGTTAAGGGTAAAGCCATCAAGTTGAATTTCACCGATACCATCGTTGCCTTTACGTTTAACAACCAGTGGTGCAATGCTGTCATCTTCGTAAACAACATGCGAAGTCATGGTTAAATCGTTTGTGTCACCATTGATCACATCTGCACGGATCCATTGATATTCGCCAGCAGGCACTTCTTCATCTTCTAATAAAGAAAATACATCATCACCTGTGTAGTCTAATAAATTAACCATTTCAGGCATGGTTTCATCATTATCTTCACGGGTCTCAAACGTGAATTCTTCTCCACCTTGGGTTTTCAATGTGATTGAATCAAACACAACATTTACAGCTTTTAAACCTGTCACTGGTGCATCAGACACACCTAATGTGAACTGTGCAGTTTGCGGCTGAGGATCAACCGAGTCGTTCTTGTCGTTATCTGAGCCACAACCAACAAGTGCAAATAAAACGGCGCTGCTAAGTAATGTAGTTTTAAAGTTCATCATTTCTTCCCTTTGTGTTCTAAAAATTTATTAGCAGTGTAATAACTAAAACTTAATGTAACTTGAACTTCTAATGATAAGTTTCGATTAACACCTTTGTACCTTTTATGTAACAAGCTGAAAGTCAGAATAAAAAATAACTGCAAGTTTAGAATGCTTTTTAGGTAAATCCATTTTTCTTCCACATTTTGCTGACACCATGACAAAAAATAAGAACCTAGGAACGAAAATGAAGGTTATTGACTTGGAAAAGCGCTTTGAGCTTATGAGCTGGGCATTATTAAGTGCAGTAAATATGCTTTTACTAGTGGGGTTTATGAATAGTAAATCGGAGGTAAGTAATTTACTTTTTAGTTTTTTGTTGTGCTCTGTTTCATTACTATTAGCGGTACTTGTATTCAATTCAAAACGCAATTTAACGGTATGCCGCCACGGTGTGCATTACCGCAATTTATTCGGGCAATGCCGCCATATGCATGCAAGACAAGTGCAATTTATTCACCATTACTCGTTTTTTGGTTTGCGATTAGTGCTTGTTATGGGCGAAAAATATATTTGCTTTGCGCCGTTTTATAGCCTTAATGACAAACACCAACAACGCTTAAAGCGCTACGATAACGATTTGTTTGATTGGTTAAAGAACTTACAAAAGACCAATGATTTTTGTTAAGCAGGCACATTTACCTGCTTAACCATGGCGCTAGATATTAGGTTTTATAACGACTTACATTTTGTTCTAACTGAGTTGCTGTGTCTGTCAGCTCGTGCATGTACGATGTGGCTACATCGGTATCATTGGCGGTTTTATTCGCAATATCGACAATGGTCGTCATGTTTTGGTTAATCGCTTCAGACACTGATGTTTGCTCTTCAGCAGCTGTGGCTATTTGTGCATTTTGTGACGTGATAGTGTTAACCGAAAGCAATACTTCATTGAGTGCTTTTTCGACTTCGCCCGCTTCATTAACACTGGTTGCACTGCCTGATTTGATTGACTGCATAATGTTATTTACAGTTGTTGTTCCTTGTTGTACTTGCTCAATCATCGCCTCTATTTCATGAGTGCTATCTTGCGTGCGTTTTGCTAGCGTTCGCACTTCATCAGCCACCACCGCAAAGCCACGACCCGCTTCACCAGCTCGGGCAGATTCAATTGCCGCATTTAGTGCTAGTAGGTTTGTTTGCTCGGCAATGTTTCTGATCACATCAAGCACACTACCAATTTGACTCGATTGTTGATTAAGCTGATCGACCGCATTCGCCCCTTCATCAACTTGTTTAGCAAGGCCGTTAATCACCTTTATGGCAATGAGCAACTGGTTGTTAGCCTGCTTAACTAAATGATCGGCATGCTCAGCAGCCGTTGAGGCCTCTTGCGCACTGCGTGCAACTTCCATTGACGCCGCCGACATTTCGTTTATTGCGGTTGCAACTTGTTCACTTTCTTCATGTTGGCGATTAATACCTGCGTGCATATTGGCAAGTAGCTCGTTGAGCTTATGTGACGCTTGATTCATCGATTGCGATGATTGGCGAATATCAATAACCATTTTACCAACGTCATCGGCAAAGCGGTTAAATGAACTGCCAAGCTTGCCGAGTTCATCGTCTCGTTTCACCATTAAACGTTGGGTTAAATCACCATCACCTTGTGATATATCGTTCATTGCTAGTACGGTTGTGTGCAAAGGGCTAGTAATACTGCGCGATACCACCACTGCAATAGCTGCGGTAATTGCGACAGCAAATACAGAAGCGATGATGGTGTTTATAAAGGCATTATCGATACCTTCATTAACGCGTTGTTCTGTCGCTGCGACTTGTTGCTCAAGACCACTGATCCAAAAACCTGTTCCTAGCACCCAATTCCATTTTGGTACCAAAGCGGCATAGCCGAGCTTAGGATTCACACTGCCATTGGTATTTTTCCAAGAATACTGCACATAACCACCGCCGTTCTTTGCAGCATCAATCAGTTCTCGAATGAGATAAACCCCATTAGGATCTTTGAAATCATAAAGGTTTTTACCCTCAAGAGAGGTATTAACCCCATGGGCAATGTTGACACCTTTTACATCATAAACAAACACATAGCCAGTATCGCCAGCATCATCAAAACGCAAATTACGTAAAATGCTTTTTGCTTGGTTTTGTAGTTGCTCAGTATTAGAGCCATCATCTTGTGCGATGAGGTTAGCAATCGAGCTCATGGCAATTTTTTGGTAATTGCTAACTTCAGACTTACGGTCGTTTTCCATTTGTGTTGCAAAACTTTCAACGGTTTGTGCACCACTGTGTTTTGATTGCACATAGTTGTAGAGTGTCAGCATAATTGCAATGAGTAGGGGGGGAAGTAGGGCTAGAAAGAGTACCCGTTGCTGTATTGATAGCGCCATTTATCGCTCCTAATAAAAATCCGCAGTACTAGTTTAGTACTTTTCAAAAGTTTTATTAGTCGACTTTATGGTTAGATCGATAGGCTATTGAAGCTGGTTTATGCGACCTGCTTATAAAAATACACTGTTGCATCAAATTCACCGGAGGAACTTTTCGCAAATCCAGGAATAGTGCCCGCTTCAATATAATCGAGTTTACGATACAAATATGAGGCAGTGTCACCTTGGCGGGTATCAAGTAATAGTAATTGAATACCTAAAATACGCGCGTCGGTCTCTAGGCTATTCATCAATTGTTTTGCAATTCCTTGGCCTTGATATTCGCTGTGCACCATGAGCTTTTCTACTTCACCGCGGTGAGCGCCATTAGCTTTGGCGCATAAAGAAAGCTGTACTGAACCAATCACCGTATCACCATCTAGGGCAAGGTAAAGCCTACGGTAAGGCGTTGCTAAATCTCTATCAACCCCTTGCCAGTAGTCGTGTGCTGACTGTAATGATAAAGGAGCAATAAAGCCAATTGATGCGCCACTGGCCACGCTATCAATTAGCAAATTATTGAGGGATTTCGACACCCCTTTTATAGAATGCACTGCTTTAATTTTCATTATTTATTCTTGTTGAAATGGATACACAGAACCTAAGTTAAGTAAGCTGGTTAGCTCATCAAGTGCCTGATAGCTTTCGGTTAAAAGCATCGGATCGGCAAAGTCGTCACTACTTAACGAGTCACGATAATGCTTATTCGCCCAATTTACTAGTTGGGTATATTTTTCTTCGCTGAATCGTACTGCCGGATTAACCGCTGCCAGTTCGTCCGAATTGAGTGCAATACGCAAGCGTAAACAAGCAGGGCCACCGCCATTTTGCATGCTTTGGCGCAAGTCAAAAAAGCGCACTTGCTGAACAGGGTTATCAGCCAAAATCATTTCTTGAATGTAATCGTGAACAGCTTGATTGCGCTGACACTCTTTAGGGGCAACCAGTATCATGCTGTCATCACTTAAGGTAATTAATTGGCTATTAAATAAATAGCTGCTTACAGCATCTGTAATGCTCACTTTATTGGTTGGCACTTCAATAATATGTAGCGGCTTGTTGCCAAGGTAGGCTTGTTTAATTTGTTTCAGCGTATCTGCTTGGTGCAAAAAGGCTTGTTCGTGGCATAAAAGTACATTGCCATTGGCCACAGCGATCACATCGTTATGAAAGACACCTTGATCTATCACATCAGGATTTTGTTGAATAAATAACTGATTTTCTGGCTTTAGCTGATGCAAACGGGCAACTGCTTGCGAAGCCTCAAGAGATTGTCTTGCAGGAAATTTAACAGGTTTTGGTAAGGCGCTATTAAAACTACTTGCCCCATAAACAAAGATCTCAAGCCCTGTATCTGCATGGCTGTCGCATAATCGATTATGATTTGCGGCGCCTTCATCACCAAAAAAGCCTTGAGCAGGTAAATGCGTATGATGGCTAAAGTAACGCTCATCGTTAAACATGGCTTTTAATAACGCTGTAGTTGTAACGGGTTCTAGCGAGCGGTGAAACTTATTATTTAAGTTAGCAGCCGTAAAGTGTACTTTGCCATCAAGGGTATCGGCTGAAGGCGAGATAGTGCCAGCATTGGCTGTCCACATTGCCGATGCACTGTAACAAGCTCGCAGTAAAACTGGGTCGGCTTTAAATGCTTTTTCAATAATCTGGCTATCGGTGCCTGTGAAGCCTAAACGCTTCAGCACATTAATGTCGGGGCGAGCATGAGGTGCAAAGATACCTTGCTCTAGTCCTAACTCGTGCATCGCCTTCATTTTTTCAAGGCCTTGAAGTACAGCCTCTTTAGGGTTTGAATGTGAAGAGGCATGACTTAGTGAAGCGACATTGCCATACGATAATCCCGCGTAATTGTGAGTAGGCCCCACTAAGCCATCAAAATTAACTTCTACTGCGTGCATACTTTGTCCATCATTTTTGTGCATGTATTTTAACCATACAGAAGTTATTTAGCTGAAGCCAGCTAACTCTAATTCGACATGACGCAAACTTTGTTGAAGGCGTTTCTGAGTGGCAATTAAATACGCTTTTTGTTTGTTCTGTTTAACTTGTTGCTGTCGTGCAGCTTTATATAACACACGCTTAGGAATGTGGTACTGCTCAGACGCTTCGGTGATTGTCAGTTGGTGCACCGAAATTTTTTTTAGCGCTTCAACAAATGCTGGGTCATTATTTAACATAGCGACGCTCCAAATCAGCAACATTATGCGGATCGTTTGCTTCATGTATATGCCATGTGCTGATGTCTAATCGCCAAAGTAGATAAAGAGTGTGAAAGAAGTTAGTCACGTTAGTCTCCTTGTTAGTGCCAGTTCACACTCACTATTGGAAGATCTGTGCCAAACCTTTATTAAATTTATATGCTTTAAAAATCAATAAGTTAACTCATGGTGGTTTGGGTACCCCTAAAATCAGGCACTAAAATAGTGAAAGGCAAATGCAGTAATGCACTTTAATGATGCGTGCTTTTATTGTTGAACGAGGAAATACGCGATGTGAAATCGCTACTACTTACTCGTATCTATTTCTCGTAGGAATGACTTTAGTCATGAATAATTAACCACTACACAAAAGTAAAACCTTGGCCGTAGGCGTGAAACTTGTTTCGCGCGCCAAGCAAGCGTGACGCCTACAGGTAGTAGCGGCTTTATGCCGCGATATTGGTTAGGTAGGGGCGATACGAGAATAAAACGCGATGTGGAATCACTGCTACATGCTCGCCCCTCACATCTCGTAACTTGAATCTTAATTTTTTGTTTCGCGCGCCAAGCAAGCGTGACGCCTACAGGTAGTAGCGGCTTTATTCCGCGACATGGGTGAGGTCGGTGCGATACGAGAATAAAACGCAATATGAAATCGCTGCTACGTGCTCGCACCTCGTTTTTCATTCCTCGTTACTCAAACCCTTCCAACACAAGCTTTCCGCGAGCTTTGTGAGATTCTAAAATCCCATGGGCTTTAATAAGGTTTGCTACGTTTATCTTACCTAAATGCTCACCCAATGTTGTTTTAATTGTGCCGTTATCAACCAAGGTGGCAAGTTCTGATAGAAGCTGATGCTGGGCAATCATATCCTCTGTTTGGAACATTGAGCGGGTATACATAAACTCCCAATGCAACGAAATACTTTTACGCTTTAACTTCAAAATATCAAAGCTTGCAGGGTCGTCGATCAGTGCCAATTTACCTTGTGGCTTGATCACTTCCATAATGCTATCAAGGTGTTGGTCGGTGTGCGTTAAGCTCACTACGTAATCAAATTCATTCAGGTCGGCCGCAAGACGTTGCTCGTTAAGGTTTTTGCTATGATCAAGCACATGATCAACACCTAAACCTTTAAGCCAGTTGGCGCTTTCTTCTCGTGCGGCGGTACCAACAACGGTTAAATTGGTAAGCTGTTTGGCAAGCTGCACTAAAATTGAGCCTACACCACCTGCAGCACCTATTACTAATACAGAGGTTGGCTTATTGTTTTGAGATTTTTCAATCTGTAAGCGGTCAAACAATAGCTCCCATGCCGTAATACTTGTTAAGGGCAGGGCGGCTGCTTCACTATTACTCAGGCTTGTTGGTGCAAGACCGACAATGCGTTCATCAACAAGTTGCAGCTCAGCATTACTGCCTTGGCGCGTTAAGTCGCCAGCATAAAACACACGGTCACCGACATTAAATAACGATACTTTGTCGCCAACAGCTTTAACCGTCCCCACGGCGTCCCAGCCAATAACTTTGTAGCCATTGTCTGGTGAAACGTTAGCGCGAATTTTAGTATCTACAGGGTTTACTGAAATTGCTTCTACGGCGACAAGAATGTCGTGACCTGTCGCAACGGGATCAGCTAATTCAATCGCTTGTAGTGATGAGTCAGATAACGTTGGGGTTGCTGTAGTGTATCCAAATGCTTTCATGATGGTGTCCGTATTGATGAGTTTTAAACACTATAGCGTATAGAATTATATTAAAAAGAGGTGTAATCCAAATTCACTTTCAAATAATTTTTGTTAATTAAGGTCACTATTTACTAAATCGAGTAATTCAATTAGTTGCAGTGCTTGTTGTTCGTTAATGCTCGGGAAGCGACAACGAATTTGCGACGGTATCTCAGCGGCTTGATCTTGCATCGCCTTGCCTTTGGCTTCGAGCTGCACGAGTCGTTTGCGTTTATCATGGCTATCCTTAGTGATTGACAACAATGCTTTATCGCTCATTTTTTTCAAAATTTGCGTCATCGCACCGCCATCTATGGCGGTTTTTTCAAGTAACTCAGCAATACTGATCTGATCTTTTTCCCACAGCGCCATCATAACTACGTACTGTGGGTAGGTTAAATCTAATTGATTGAGAGAATCTCGATACGCACGGGCAATCCCATTCGATGCCATATACAAGCGGTGGCATAGCTGGTTATCTAATTTTAGTTGTGGGTATTTCATACTCGATCCTCAAAATTCAACAAGAGCATTTTAATTTGCATGCAAAGTATTTGCAATCCTGAAAAAGCTGATCTAATATATTTTGCATACAAAATATATTTTCACTCAATTAGGAGAGTAATCATGAAAGAACTACAAAGCGTCGCATACACAGCAAAAGCAACAGCAACAGGTGGCCGTGAAGGCACAGCAAAATCAGACGATGGTCGTTTAGATGTGGCACTATCAACTCCTAAAGGGTTAGGTGGTGATGATGGTCAAGGTACAAACCCTGAGCAGTTATTTGCAGCTGGTTACGCGGCTTGTTTTATCGGCGCATTAAAGTTAGTGGCAGGCCAAGCAAAAATTAAATTACCAGCAGATACTCACATTAACTCTGAAGTATCAATTGGTCCTATCGAAGGTGGTTTTGGTATTGCAGTTAAGCTTGCGGTATCGGTAGGCGATCTTGATAAAGAGACCGCTCTTGCACTGGTTAATAAAGCGCACGAAGTATGCCCATACTCAAACGCAACACGCGGTAACATTGCTGTAGAGTTATCAGTGATCTAATCGCTATTTACCAAAATAGGCCGTGCTTTATGCACGGCTTTTTTGTTTTTCAGCAATCGATTTTGCTAAATCGCCTGAACCAGTAAGTGCTGATACTAGACCTTCGCGTGGTTCACTAAATTGTATTGGTTTTATCTTACTTGCTCGGGCTGCATCGAATACCGGTATTTGGCTCATTGCGTATTCCGACAATGCGGTAATGGTTAATGATGGGTTTACCCCTAAATTACCCGGTATGATTGAGCCGTCAATAACACGTAGGTTTTGATAGCCGAACACTTCACCTGAGCTATCAACAACACCGTTAGAAGCATCAGTGCCCATGGCGACTCCACTCATTATATGCGCCGTCATTGGGGCACCAAAGAGCACTTCAGTTAAGGCTGAACCGGGCACGCCACCGAGTTTTTCGGCGTAGAGTTTGGTTGCTTCTTCTGCTTTTGGAAAACTAACGCTAAGCGGCGTGTCATTGTCTTTTTGCACCGCAGTAATGCTGTTTTTAAATAACCGATACCACTTGCGTCGCCATTCAAGGTGAATAAACGCCTCGGATTTTTGCATCACCAAAAATACAATTGAGCTGCGGGCTTTGCCTTTTGGCCGCAATACTTTAGCTGTTTTTATTGGATGGCGCAGTGTATTCACTAAAAACTTAGCAATGCGCTTGAGGCCTTTGCCTGTCACCATAGGAACGTAAGGTAAATATAGCCATGTGCCATCAGCGCCTTCTCTAAACCGGCAAATTTCAATGTTGGTGTCTTTGTCGACCGAAATAAATGAGCTGATCGCAACGCCATCATCAACTTTTTTAGTGGTATTGTTCGCGGTGGTGAGGGTTTCTGAGTTAGTGCGAATTTGCTGGCCTAGCCAAGCTGAAATATTGGGCAGTGTTTTGTCTTTATCGCGCATTTTTAAAAGCAAAGGCACAGTGCCCATCACCCCTGCGCTTAGCACGACGCCCCGTGTTGTCAGCGTATAAATATGGCTATTGCGATGGCTGGTATCTTTAATTTTAATTTTGTATCCGGCGCTGCCATCTGCATTAAGCGGGATGATTTTGATTACTTCAGAGCTAGGTCTTATCTCTACACCGTTGCGTTCTGCAAAGTACAGGTAATTTTTCATTAAAGTATTTTTGGCATTATGGCGGCAACCAATCATGCAGCTACCGCAGTAATGGCAGGTATTTCGCCTCGGACCATCGCCACTAAAGTATGGGTCGGGTAGCTCTTTTTTATAGGCTTCGCCGGGTTTTGCAAAAAGCACCCCGGTGTTCACGGTTTTGAATGAGTCGCCTTGCCCCATCTGATCAGCAATGTCTTTTAGTGTGTGATCGGCAACATTGGTATAGGTATTTTTGGCGCTACCTAACATGCGCTGTGCAAGGCCATAGTAGGGCATGAGGCTGTCTTTCCAGTCTGATTTTATCCGTGTCCAAGCAGGAGATTGAAAGACTTCATCATCAGGAATAAGGTGCACATTGGCATAAATTTGTGAGCCACCGCCAACACCAACGCCATGTAACACTGCGACTTTGCTGGTAAACGAAAATTGAATGCAGCCTTTAAGGCCAATTTCTGGCTGCCACATATAGTTTTTGATATCTAGGTTGGTCTTTGGAAACTCTTTATCTTCGCGGCGAAGACCTTTTTCAAGTACTAAAACCCGGTTACCTTTTTCGCTTAGGCGAAGCGCACTCACAGAGCCACCAAATCCCGAGCCTATAATAATTTGGTCAAAATCAAATGTGTGTTGCTGCATTGTTTTCGCCTATTGGTGTTTATTATTAATTTAGCTGATTATTAACTTACTTTTTAATTATTAGAAATCATACTTTTTTTATATTTATCCTAATGAAACCAGTCAAATGGTCTAAACTAAAGGTGATTTATAATAGTAGCAGGAAGAATCAATGCGGCAGTTAGCGTTAGCGAAAAAGTTGTTATGGCTTACAGTTGGAAGCATTTTCATAACCGTTTTTGTTTTATCAAGTGTTTTATGGTGGCAATTATCGAGCAGTAACCAAGATTTAGCTGCGCAATCAGAAAAGCTGATTGTCGCCGAAGTTGAAGAAAAGCTAGCCTCAAATGCCGTAGCGTATGGTGAACAAGTTGCAGGTTTCATAAACGAAGCCTATCGAGTACCTTACTCATTTGCAGCAATCTTAGGGGATCACGATGCAGCAGGCACCTTAACTCGAGATGCGGTGGTTGAGTTAAATCGCTCTTTGCTACAAAAAAATACTATTCTTTCATCTATTTATTCGCAATTTGAAGCAAATGCGTTTGATGGCCGAGATGCTAATTTTATTAGTGGATATGATCACTCAGTTGCTGGTGTAGGTACTTTAGAAATCTACTTTACTCGTAATAGAGATGGCAGCATAGAACAGCAGGCAGTTGACGATGCGGCTGAAAAATATGTGGATACGCTCAATGAATTTGGTCAGCGTGAAGCTGAGTGGTACTTGTGTGTAAAAGACACCAAAGTGCCATGTATTATGGAACCCTACTTATACGAAATCACCCCTGGTTATTCTGAAATGATGACCTCTTTAACTGTGCCCATTCTTCGTGATAACGAATTTATTGGTGTTGCCGGGGTTGATTTAACATTGCCTGTATTTCAAAGCATGACCGAGCAACTCTCAAAAGAATTGTATAACGGCAAAGCCCGAGTCACTTTATTAAGCTCACTCGATTTAGTGGTTGGTAGCAGCCATTACAAAGATAAGCTTGGCAGACCGTTGAAAGAGGCGGTGGCTAAAAGCACTTTAGACAATTACGTAAAAGCGAAAAAGCAAAGTGGTGTATTTAAAGTCGGTGATGAGTATTTAGTTAACTACCCAATTACCATAAAGCTTGCAAAAACACAGTGGAACTTACTGATTGAAGTACCCGCCGAGCTTGCCCTTGAAGGGCCTCAAGCGCTAGCAAATAGCATGAGTGAAAATGCCAATACACTAGGTGGTTTGATTTTGGTGACGGGTATTATTATTGCTGGTGCAGCCTTTGTGATCATGACCTTAGTGATCCGTACAATTGTGGCACCATTACAGCAGATTCAAAAGCGCGTTGATAACCTTGCTAGTGCTGAAGGTGACTTAACTCAGACCTTACATGTTGATACTCACGCTGAGCTAATCGCATTAGCAACTGGCTTTAATGCTTTTCTTGCTAAATTGCGCGATTTAATTGGTGAGCTTAAGAATGTATCAACGCAAACCAAAGAGCAGGCTCACCTAGCGACTAGTGTTGCCGTTGATACTAAGCACAACGTTCAAGCTCAATTCCAAGAAATTGAGAGCGTAGTGACCGCTATGAACGAAATGAGCGCAACAGCCCTTGAAGTTGCAAGAGCCTCAGAGCAGTCAGCGCAACAAGCCGATGAAATAAATGGTTTAGTTGTTAGCAGTGAATCGAGCTTGTCGTCTGCGGTTACCCAAGTTAAAACCATGTCGGACGAAATTAAAGAGGCTAATCAAGCGGTCGAAAAAGTTGCGGCACGCAGTAACGACATTACACAAATTTTAGACGTGATCCGAACGATTGCAGAGCAAACAAACTTACTTGCACTGAATGCGGCAATTGAAGCAGCAAGGGCTGGTGAACAAGGTCGTGGCTTTGCGGTGGTGGCTGATGAAGTAAGGGCTCTTGCTTCAAAAACGCGTTCATCAACCGATGACATCAGTGGTTTAATTGACAGCTTACAGCTAGAAGTAGGTAATGCGTCTAAGGTTATTGAACAAGGTGTTGTGCGTGCACAGACCGCGGTAGATGAAACCTCAGTTGCATTTGATGCATTACACGAAGTTGTAGTTAAAGTAGACGAAATCACGCAACAAATTACCCACATCGCAACGGCTGCAGAAGAGCAAAGCTCGGTCACAGAAGAAATAAACCGCAACCTGACGTTAATTTCAGATGCCGCATCACAACTCGCTGAGCTATCTACCCAAGCCGGTGATGGTAGCCAAACTCTTAATGCACTTGTTGCACAACAAGATGATGAGTTGAATAAGTTAAAAACGAAATAGAGAGGGAGCTATAAGTTCTAGTTGCGAGATAAGAGATGCGAGAAAAACGCGATGTGAAATCGCTGCTACAAGCTCGCATCTTGTATCTATTTATCGTAAGAATGACTTTAGTCATGAATGATTAATCACCACACAAAAGTAAACCTTGGCCGTAGGCGTGAAACGTGTTTCGTGCGCCAAGCAAGCGTGACGCCTACAGGTCGCAGCGGCTTTATGCCGCGACGAAGGGTAAAAATATCGTTATGCGATGAAGTAATCGAATCTGAAATCGATTAAGGGTGGTTATACATCGCTCGTAATTGTTAGATATTTATTTTTACCAAAAGTAACGTAATAAATGGGTAAAAATAGACCCGATAGTAAGTTACTGCTCATAGTGTTCGAAACAGTTACTTTATTTGATTGAATATCTTTGACAGAAAGTTTAGGGCTAGAGCACCAATCAATGGAGAACCAGATAAATCTAGCGTCGTCAGGTATTGTGTAGTTGGTCAAAGAGTTGGGTTTGATTTTTCCGATCTTTTTATAATCGGCCCATAAAGTGTAATCTCTAATTTTATCATGATGTTGTTTTGGTCTGGTTACTTCAATTTCCATTTGAACCTCACTAGGATAGTAATTCCATTAAACTTAACGGGCTTATAGCTCGTTTTCTTCCATATTCAGTGTATTTTTATCAGAGCCGTTAATTAATTACTAGTCGTATAGTGCAAAGAAACTTAAGCTCATGCTCGCACCTCGCACCTCGCACCTCGCACCTCGCACCTCGCATCTCGCACCTCGCACCTCATTTATCGTAGGAATGACTTTAGTCATGAATGATTAATCACCACACAAAAGTAAACCTTGGCCGTAGGCGTGAAGCGTGTTTCGTGCGCCAAGCAAGCGTGACGCTTGTCTTCTGTGACTTAACAACTTGATTGTCTGCTATTCATACAATTTATTAGACTAATAGTTAATGTGTTTGAAAAATAACCTTTAGCTTACTCTTTCAAAGCATTTTTTATAAATAAAGCTATTTATATCAATGTATTAAATTTATTTTCGGATGCTCTCAGTTTATTAAAAACACCTATTTTATAAATTCATACCCTACCTTTTGCCTAATCGTGTTTTACGTCAGGCTGCTTTACCCTAACTGCATAATAAAAACTCACACAATTTTTCAAGATAGGTAGTAGGAGAACTTATGAATAAGAAGCAACAAAGCTATCAAGATCTTCATAAACCCAGCAGTGAATTTTCGAGTCGTGACGAATACCTTGAACACGAATTACAAATTATGCAGCCTAAGCGTTGGCGTCCAAATTTACCATTTCGTGACTATCGGTTTGAATTAGAAGACTCTATCCCTGCCATGGCAGGGACCATAGGCAAGGTGGTCATGGTGGGTGCAATTGCTGCAACATTTGCAGCGCCATTGGGCTTAGGTGAAGGCTTTATTTTAGAAAACGTGCGTTATGAGCTGTTAATTGTATCGCTCTTCATTTTATTATTTTCGGGCTTCTTTTTACCAACAGCAAACTTAGCGGGTACGCATGGGCCGCTTATTCCTTTGATCCCGATAGTGGTGGCAGCGGGTGGTCACCCAATGGCCTTCGGTTTACTGATAGGGGCGTTTGGCTTATTACTGGCGCTTAGTAAAGGCGGGAGTTTACTGGCGGGTTTAACCAGCCGAGGCGTGTGTGGCGGTTTACTGCTTTACCTTGGCTTTATTGGTACGATTTCACAGGTTAAAAAGCTGTTTGCATGGGCTGAAGGCATTGATATGACCCATATTGCTTTCATTGTAATTTTATCGACTATCGTGTTGTACGCCTTACTTGAGCACTACAAAAAACGTTGGTTAGCCGTGCCATTAAGTTGCTTTCTTGGCGGTTTAATTGCATTTTTACTAGGGGCGCCGTTTGAGTTTAAAACAGCACCGGGTTTACCAAATATGAACCCAATGTATTGGTGGGGTGAAAATACCGGTTGGATGCTGGGATTACCAACCCTAGAGAGCTTTGTAGTGGTCTTGCCATTCGCGGTGCTTGCGGTTGCCATGTGGTCACCTGACTTTTTAGGACATCAAGTATTCCAAAAAATTAGTTACCCAGAACGCACTGAAAAAGTACAAATGAACATTGACGATACCATGTTTAGTGCTTCAATCCGCCAGACATTTGGTTCATTGTTAGGCGGCTCTAACTTTACCTCGTCATGGGGAACCTACATCGTGCCAGCAGCTATCGCTAAACGCCCAATTCCTGCGGGAGCGGTGTTAACAGCATTATTTTGTATCATTGCCAGTATTTGGGGCTACCCAATGGATTTAGCTATTTGGCAACCTGTGTTATGCGTCGCGCTAATAGTTGGTGTGTTTATCCCACTTCTTGAAGCTGGCATGGAAATGACCCGTGAAGGTAAAACTACGCAATCAGCTGCTATTGTGGTGTTTTCCTCGACCTTAGTGAACCCTGCATTTGGTTGGTCATTAACTATGTTGCTCGACAATTTGGGCTTAATTGGTTGTAAAGAGCGAAGCTCTGAGCTGTCTCCAATGAGCCGCTGGATTATTCCATTAGTGATGTTTGTTATCTTAACAAGCGTGATGGCAATAGTGGGGATGCTGCCAGGTATTCCGGCTTTAATGTCAGACTTTAGACATTGATATGTGAGGGTAAGGTGATAAACGCCTTACCCTTTAATAATTTTTTATAAGTGTGAACATCATACCAATAAGCTGCTCAGTCATCGGTTTCGACATTGGCCTGTGTAAATAACTTCTTAAGCCAGTAAATTGTATCTGAAATAAACGAGCATATTCTAGCGGACTATGAGTGTTGGGTAGTTCACCACGCTGTTGTGCAATATCAAATAGAGTCGATAAGTCGTGTTCAAACTGCTGCAAAAGGTCATCGGTTAACGTTTTAAGTTTAGGCTGAGTGTGATCGAATTCTATACTTGCTTTGATTAACATACATACTTCACATCCATCTTCAGCACTTTCAAGTACCGTAACAACAAATGCATGTAAGCCATCAAGCACTGTTTCGCTATTCTCAATATGGCTCGCTAGCAACAGCTTAAGTTGCGTAGCATAGACTTTTAAAGACTCTGAATATAAACCTTCTTTTGAACCAAACGCTGAATAAATACTGCCTGGGCGCATATCAACGACCGTTTGGAGATCACGGGTAGATGTTGTAGAAAAACCCTTTTTCCAAAATAGCATTTGTGCCTTCGTGATTACTTCATCGCGATTGAATTTAACTTTATTGACCATGACGAATACCAAAATTGAGCAGTTGTTCAATTTTAACTTGAACAACTGCTCAAAAACAACTAGGCTAATCATAAATCTTAGTCAGACACGATAGGAGATAACATGAAAAACTTTGAACTCTACACAAAAGAAACCGCGCCAGAGGGCTCAAAAGCACTTATCGATAACTCAGTATCAGCCTTTGGTATGTTGCCAAATTTACATGCCGTGATGGCAGAGGCACCTACACTACTTGAAGGTTACCAAGTGCTTCATGAGTTATTTCAAAAAACATCGTTTAATGCTCAAGAGCTGACAGTTGTTTGGCAAACAATTAATGTTGAACATAATTGTCATTATTGTGTACCTGCACATAGTGCAATCGCTGCGAGTATGAAGGTTGATCAAGAGATTGTTGATGCGTTAGTTAATAAAACTCCACTTGCTGATCCCAAGTTAGAAACTTTAAGAAATACAACCTTAGCAATGACGCGCAACCGAGGTGTAATTGACGAAAGTGAGTTAGAAGAGTTTTACAGTGCGGGTTATGGAAATCAGCAATTATTAGAAATTGTTCTAGGTTTAGCACAAAAAGTAATGAGTAATTATACGAACCATTTAGCTGATACGCCTGTTGATCAGCCGTTTAAAAAATTTATTAAGTAATAAATAAAGCACGGCTATATACCCAAACCACCTCAAGGTGCGAGTTTCTGCATCTTGAGGTGGTTTGGGTATAGCTTACTTAAACTTAACCGTTTTTTCGCTGCGGGTGTAAGTTCGGGTATCGGGTTTTGTCCATTGACCTTTTTTAAGGTAAGAGGTCGACACTACAAAGCTGTTATCTTTAAACTCGCTTGTCGATTTGACTTTAGTGATCCCATCTTTATTACCCGTTACATTTTCATAAGCAACAAACTGAGTAGGGCTAAGTACATTCATAGTGCCTTGGGTGTAAAACCCAGCTGTAGTGAAGTAATAAAACACCAAAGACTGCTTTTTATTGTCCCAAAAAATCATCGACTCACCACCATATTCACCTTCATTGATAGAGTGAATGGTTTTAATAGCCGTGCCATTGAGCGCGCGTTGCCAGGTACTCACATCTTGCACCGCAGGTTTACCTGCTGCGACATTAAAGTCTGACTGCCACGTGCCTAAGTAAGGTTCAAACACTTTTAGCTTGTCATCAAGTTGTTGCTCTGCTGCCATAACAGAAAGCGAACACAGGCAGATTGATAGTAAAAGTGATTTTAGGTATGCCATAATAGCGCCCCGATAAAATTAATTTGTTTTGCACAGTATAGGTGATACTTCGTTGATTAAGAAAACATTAATTACATTTTCATTGTTGTTTTTAGCGCTGCTATGGCTGACATCATGGCAACTTAATATTACCTACTTTATTGCAGGCACTTACAGTGTAGCGAGCTTAATAAGCTTTTTGGTGTATGGCTGGGATAAACGTTTAGCAATGCAACATGGCGAGCATGTTATAAGAGTACCTGAGCGTACACTGCATATATTAGGGTTAATCGGCGGTTGGCCAGGTTCATTCATTGCGCAGCAATGGTTAAGACACAAATCTAAAAAACGGAGTTTTATTGCCGTACTCTGGTTAACAGTTATTGTTAATTGTAGTGCGATATGGTCGCTGTATTATTTTCAGTTAATTTAAAAGTAGATCAAAAAAGGAAAGCAACAGCTTTCCTTTTTTGTTAAAACCACTTATTGAGCAGCTTGAATTGATTCAATGCTATCAAGTTCAATTGTTAGAATTGTTTTCTTATCAACAACAACCCATTTGCGGTAAGTTAAGTAACCTGGCTTGGTTACTTCAATGTCGTACTTACCTTCATCAAGTTCAATACCATCTTCATAAACAGGTTTAATATTCATAATACGAACGCGCGCATCATCAGGTGTTGTGACTACCGTTAATGAAATTACAGGTACTTCTTCTACCACTTCAGCTACAGGCTCTACAATTGGCTCTGGCTCCGGTGAAACTTCTGTAGTTGATGAGCAGCCCGCTAGTATTACTAACGCACAAGCCAGACTTAATTTTTTCATAATTACTCCATTTAATTACACTATTTAGTAAACGTGAAAGAAGAAGAGTGGTGTTTTCAAAAGTAAAACTTTGCAAAATTGCTCTTCTCTGACGCTTGATTATTTAAGTTACTGAGTTAGAGGGTATTTTCTAGACTCTTCCGTATTTCTTCACTGCGTTCAACTAGCTTCTCTGCCGTTCGGTACATTTTTACTTTCATTAAGCTGCTTGCCATAGAAATATACGTTGTCGCTATCTGATCTTTGATCATTAAAATAGGCTCAAATGATTCAGGGAAAATTTCTGCTTCTTTGCTAAATGACTCATCAAATTCGATAAGCTGCTTATAGTCTGAAACATTAGCTAGTTGAGAGCTAAACTTTGCTAACTTTTCTTGATAAAAAATCTTTGCGTCATCGTCAGGGTAACTGACTGTGATCCCCTCACTGATTTTTTTCTTATATTCAGCTAAAGCGATCATGGCTGACTCTTTTTTCCTCAACGCAGTAACAAGTGGCTCAAGTTCTGAAGTATTTGAAAAAACTAATTCACCTACATCAAGTAGCCTTTTCTGTGTAACGAAATCCTCGTTTTCAATCGAGCTTAAAACAGCTAGTTTGAAATTATCTATGTGTTCTTGGTTGGGTGTGTATACAAAACTAGAATCAATAATGTTTATTTGAGATACAAGGCTATCTATATTATTGTCACCGCTCTCGGTATACCTCGATTGCGATAAAAGTACATCCAGACGATAGCTAAGATCAGAAAGGATCGACTGCCTTTCAGTAAGTAAACTTTCGAGTTTATTACTTAGTGTTTCAGAATCAGGGTAGACCTTTTTCGCTTCGTCATAGATATGAATAGCTTCATCATACGCTCTTGTATTTATGGAAGTTCGTGGTAAATCTTCAACCTGCTGAGAAAATTTTTCTACGATTTTATTTTGATGGACAGCTAAAAGCCCTTCTTTTAAAACTTTATATTGTGGAGGTATTTCATTTAGGCGTTGTGGTAAGCCATCACTAGACCAACCCATCCATGTTTCAAGTTGTTCAACTTTTGCGAGCGAGTTCTGATAGTTTGCTTCAATCAATTGCTGTGTATCACTTTGAGAGAAGTAAAGGTAACCAGCACCGCCAAGAAGTAAAGCGTAGCAAGCTGCATGGATAAATAGAGTGGTTCTATTATTGTTTAGTTCGGACCTAATTTCGGACAATGATTTAGGACGATTTGCAGCATCAAGTGAAATGCATTTTTTGAGTTTGAGCCAAACACTGATAGAGCAATTGCTTGGTTTCTTGACACTTGTATCTTTTGCTACTTGATTTGCAGCGACTCTATTGTACGGATGCTTGCTTGTTAATAACTCAAATACGAGGCAGCCAAATGCAAATACATCGTCTTTGGCGGAAGGTTTGCCTCCATTTAATTGCTCAGGACTCGCATAAGTAGGAGTATATCCATTGCTATTAGGTTGTTCATCGTTAGCTGGAGCTGCATATTTATCTTCATGTAGATTTGTCTTTGCAATTCCAAAATCCAAGATTTTTAAGTTTCCTTGTGAGTCAAGAATTATGTTTGAAGGCTTTAAATCACTATGAACTATTCCCTTAGAGTGGGCATAAGTAAGGGCATCGATTAGCTGATTTATGATAGGCTTAGCTCTTTTTTGAGATAAACCACTGGGTTTATTTCTTTTAATTAATTGCTCAAGAGTTTCACCTTCAATCCATTCCATTACTACAAAATGGTACATGTCACTTGATGCAGCAGAAAAAACTCTCACAATGTTAGGATGAGAGAGAGCGCGAGTTTTAATAGTCTCATCTTTCAACAACAATAACGCATCTTCAGAGTCAGCTAGCTCTGGATGTAATACTTTTATCGCTACAATATCATCTTGATTAGAATGAGTATTTAGATAGGTGTCTCGTGCTCGGTAAATATAACCCATCCCACCTTCGCCAATTAATTCTTCAATTAAATAGCGTTTTGCGAGTGTTTTACCAATTAGATGAAGCTTGCTTTCTTTTTGTATTGCATTTTTATTTTTTATTGAGGCAATACGTGTTTTATCGTTTTCAGAAGTCATTATAATTCCTTTTTATAAAATCAATCTCCTTTTGACTGGTGCATATTTTACAAAAAATACACCAATAAGCAATCATTCAGTTTATATTAATGAAATAGTACTTAAGGTTTGGTTTTTAAGTGGGTACTACTTTATGTTCTTTTATTTTGTTTTTTAAAATTATTTTAAATTTCAAATTTGGGTATTTTTGCGCGTTGACTTTATTCCGTGAAGTATTTTATCCTATTAGAATGTTTGTATTTATGGGACTAACAATCAAATGGAAGTGATTCTAAATGTTACCAGTTATCACAGGCTGTCTCCTGAGATAGATGCGAAAAAAGTAGTAAAAAATGAATTAACTTTTGGTCGTTCAGAACAGTGTGATTGGTATTTACCTGATCCTGAAAAAGTAATATCTGGCCGTCATGGCAAAATCGTAAAAGAAACTGATGGCTTTTATGTATATGACTACTCAACCAATGGACTATTTGTAAACTTTTCTGTATCTCCTTTAGGTAAAGAAAATAAGCACCGCCTTAGTGATGGTGATGTTTTCACTATTGGTGACTATCAAATTGAATCTACAATCCAGCAAGCTAATCAACCACAAGGTTTTGAGTCGCAAATCAACTCATTTAACCCATTACAGCCTGAATTAAAGAGCTCAACTGAAGATTTTAGTGGCTCTGCTGAGCGACAAGTAGCTCATGACAGTTCAAATGTGCTGGAAGAGGCAATAGTAGCGCCTACTTTTACGGAAGCACCGAGTGATAATATCGACATATTTTCACAACAAAGCCTGAGTCAACCCATTCCAGAGGATTGGGATGAACTCGCACAACTTTCAGCTACGGCAGAAGAAAAAGAAAATAGCGTGCCTGTATTACCGGCAGAAGAGCCTGTAATTAGCACTCCAGCAGTTAACGATAGTAAGCCGTTTAATAATGGCAATAGTGCAATTGCTGCAAATAACGCCTCTGTTAGCGCACCTGTAAAAGATAATCAAATTCCTAACTCATCGAAGTTAATCTCTTCATTTTTAAATGGCTTAAGTGTCAATGAAAAGCTATCAGCTGAGCTGCAAAATGAAGACACATGGCAACGTATGGGGGAGTGCTTTAAGCTTTTCCTTGAAGGCTCGATGGATTTGATTCGCCAGCGAACAAATATTAAGAATCAACTGAAATTGAATCACACAACGTTTAAAGTTGAACAGAATAATCCACTTAAGTTTTCAGCAACCATTGATGATGTAATGCAGAATCTTTTTGTTCGCAATAGTGCAAGTTTTTTGCCAGCGAATGAAGCAGTTAAAGAAAGCTTTGTTGATACAAAACTTCACGAGCAAGGGTTATTAGCAGGTGCAACAGGGGCACTTAATGGTCTTTTAGAACAATTATCACCCGATGGCATAAAAGCACAAAGCAATAATGGTGGGTTGCTTAGTTCATTGCCTGCTTATGGTGGTGCTTCTAGCTGGCGTATATATAACGAATTGTATGCTGATATTACAGATGATGTTAAAGCTAAAGGCGTTTTAGCGTTTTCTGATGATTTTCTGAAGGCGTACAATGGTGGAAATTAGCTGTATTACAATGAAGGAATAATGCAATGTTGAAGTTCAAGCTTACCTTTGTAGGTGCTTTATGGGTATTTTTAACAGCCTGTACAACAGTAAATAAGTTTGTGCCCCCATCTACTGATTTAAATATTTCAGTGGCCTCAGATGTGAATCCAGATATCTCTGATCGTCCTTCACCTGTTGTTTACAAAGTGTTTGAACTGAGCTCTCGCACCATTTTCGATACGCAAGATTTTTTTAGTTTGTATGAAAATCCTGAAGCAGTACTTGGGCCTGATCTTCTAAAAAAAGATGAGCTAGAGCTACAGCCTGGTTCAACAATTGAATATAAAATGAATTTAAATAGAAACACTCGCTTTGTTGGTGTTGTAGTCGCTTATAGAGATATTGAAAAAGCCCGTTGGCGCGCGGTAATAGAGGTTGATCCAACAGGCTATGATGACATTGACGTAAATGTTGAGTCGTTAGCTGTATATATGAAAGATTAAAGGAATAAACATGAGTGATTACACGCGGGTCGCATGGACAGAAGGAATGTTCTTAAGACCTCAGCACTTTCAACAGGCAGATAAGCATGTTTCTAGTGTAATTAGAAGAGTTATAGAGGGCACTGTTCCTGATTCATGGGGAGTTATAGAGCTTGAGATTAATAGTGAACTACTTGTAACAGGCCAATTTGCCATTGATAAGTTGTCTGCTATTTCAGCAGATTTATGCCCAATTCAGATGCCCGGCGATGAATACCTTCCTGAACCTTTGATTGTAGCTAAAAGTGCCTATGATGAAATAGTATGCCTTGCAATACCGGCTCTGAAAGGAAGTGGCATTAATCTATCTTCTAAAGACGACGAATTGGTGACACGTTACCGAGTTGCAGATTTATCAGTAAGTGATGACAGTTTAGGCTCTCAAGCTCAAGAAATGATTCAAGTTGCTAAGCTTCATAGTAGACTGATGTTAATGTCTGATGATACATCAGGTTATGTCTTGCTGCCGCTTGCAAGAATTACAGAAGTGACTAGTGAAGGGGCAATTAAACTTGACTCTAAGTATGTTCCGCCAAGCCTCTATGTTAGCAGTAATAAGCCTTTAACAGCGCTTGTTAGAGAAGTATCAGGCTTAATTAAGCAACGTGCTGAAAGTATTGCAGTGAGGCTGTGCCAAGGGTATGCAGGTAGTACATCAGTGGCCGATTTTCTGATGCTACAAACTCTTAATAAATATGATGCAGTTTTTCAAAGCTTATTAACGCATTCACGTGTTCATCCGCGAGAGCTTTACACGCGACTAATTGAGCTTGCAGGAGAACTTGCAACTTTTAGTGCTGTTAACAAGCGGGTACCGCAACTTCCTAAATATGACCATACAAATTTACAGTTTGTTTTTGCAGAAGTTGTGAACTTCCTTTATCAATCATTAAGTCAGGTGATTGAACAAACAGCCACTGAAATTAAATTAGAACAAAGCAAATTTGGTATCTCATTTGGTGCATTAAGAGATAAGTCGATACTTGACTCTGCTCAATTTGTACTCGCAGTTAAAGCGAGTATTCCGCATGAAGAGTTAAGAAAACTATTACCTTCGCAAATTAAGATTGGTAGCGTTGAGTCGATCCGAGATTTAGTAAATAACCAATTGCCAGGGATCTCAATTAATGGCTTACCTACGGCTCCACGTCAAGTGCCTTACCATGCTGGGTATCATTATTTTGAGCTCAATAAAAACAGTGAACATTGGAGCAAACTCAAATCAAGCGGTGGTATCGCTATTCATTTGTCGGGCAACTACCCTGATTTAAACTTAATTCTTTGGGCAATTAGAAGCTAAAAAGGAAGCGTTTCAATGGATGAAACAATAATCAAACCACGTCCCGGCCGTTTAAGCCGAGATAAATCAAATGCTGATGCATCACAAGGTTCGAGTGACAAAACCGTTGTCTCTTTTAGTCACTCTTCACCTGAAAAGGCGAATGTTAGTTCTGTATCAATTTTTAAAAATGAATTACTCGATGCAGCTAATGACAGCTTTTCATTGATTATTTTTATTAATCAGTCATCACAAATTGACAGTCTAGCAGCTTTAAAGCATCGGGCTATTGAATCAATTAAGCGATTTGAAACCAATCTACGTGCAAAGTCTATTGAACTTACGGTCATTAATAATGCACGTTATTGCCTATGTGCTGTTATTGATGAAGCTGTATTAAATGCTAAATGGAGTTCGCTGGAATGGGCTGAAGAGAGCTTGCTATCTACTTTTCATAAAGAAACATTTGGTGGTGAGTACTTTTTTACTTTGCTTGATGATGCTTTAGTACACCCAGAAATGAACAGAAACTTCTTAGAGCTACAGTACCACTGCTTAAATTTAGGTTTTAAAGGTAAGTTTCGAGTTGAAGCCAGCGGGGAAAGTAAGCTAGAAGATTACCGTAATAGAATTTACCACATTCTTAATCAAATAGATGGACCACATAGCCAATTTTTAGCACCTAGCTGGAAAAGCCGTGTTGCAGCAGGTATGGAGCTAAGAAATCAAATTCCACTTTGGGTTGTAATTTCGGTGCTTGCTTTAATTGCGCTTGTGGTTTATTTGTTTTTCAACATGCGCCTTAATGAGCAAGTTGACGCAACAGCTGAAAATTTGAAGTTAGTTCATCCTTTGTCATCTTCACAAGTTGAAGGCAATAAAAGTAAGCAATTGGACTTGTTAACCCAGTTATTACACACTGAAATACAACGCGGTATAGTCAGTGTTGAGCAACAAACAGATAGAATCAGAATAACAATAAATAATGAGAGTTTGTTTAACTCAGGCGAAGCGATACTTTTGCCGTCTTTTCAACCAATTTTAGAGAAGTTAGCGCTAAGCCTTGAAGGAACAAAAGGCAAAATCTTAATCACAGGTCACACCGACGATAGCCCAATAAGTACCAGTCAGTATCCTTCGAATTGGCATTTATCATTAGCTAGGGCTACACAAGTAGCAAACTCAATGGCTAAGAATACAGGCTTAATGGGAAGGTTATGGCCAGAAGGAAAAGGTTCAGCAGAGCCTTTAGTGAGCAATACGAATTCAGATAAGGCATTAAACCGCCGAATTGAAATCGACTTACTTTTTTAATGGAGTTGTGATGAGTTTTATTCAAAAGTGCAAGCGCGCTATGTACGCTGCTACTTCTCGTAAGGTAATGATTGTTGTTGGCTTTTTAGCTCTCTTCCTACTTATTTGGTTTGGTGGCCCATTGATTGCGATCGCCGATTATAAACCGTTTGAAAGTGTTGCAGCTCGTGCTATCACAATTTTAGCAATTTTATTGGTATATACCGTTGTTAAATTGATTGAGTTCAGAAATCAAAGCAAACGAAATACCAGCATGACAGAAGAACTGATTGAGGTTGATGCTAATGCTGCAGATGAAGTCCAAGAAGAAATTAAAACCTTAAAAACTCGTATGGTTGAGGCGATCGAGTTATTGAAGGATGCTAAGCTTTTTAATGGTCGTAATATCTATCAGCTACCATGGTATATCATGATTGGCCCTCCTGGTTCAGGTAAAACAAACTTCATTAATAACTCAGGTCTTGATTTTCCTTTAAAGGAAAAGCTAGGCACAGACCTAATTCACGGTGTTGGTGGTACGCGTAATTGTGATTGGTGGTTTACTAATAAAGCAGTGATTATCGATACCGCAGGTCGTTACACAACACAAAATAGCCATGCTTTACATGACTCAAAGGCATGGCAAGGTTTTTTAGGTCTACTTAGAAAATACAGACCCAAGCGGCCTGTAAATGGTGTGATCATCAGTATGGGGATATCCGAACTGATGAATCAAACTAAAACTGAGCGTAACTTACATGCCCGTGCGATAAAGCAACGATTACAGGAGCTTCAAGGGCAGCTTGGCATGACCTTTCCTGTGTATGTTATTTTTTCAAAAGTCGACTTGGTTGAAGGCTTTAGAGAGTTTTTTAGTGAGCTCAGTGATGAAGAAACGGAGCAAGTTTGGGGGGTAACTTTTGAACTAGATACTGATTCTGACAATCAAATTGAAGTGTTTAACAAAGAATTTCATGGATTAATTTCAAACCTTACTTCGTTATTAAATCGACGTTTGATTAACGAGCATGATTTAGTGAACCGCTCTAAAGTGTTTGAATTTCCGAAGCAACTTCGTGCTCTTCAGAGTGTTGGTTACTCTTTTTTGAAAGAAATATTTACACCAAATGCGTATGAAAGCTTGCCAATATTTCGAGGTGTCTATCTTACGAGTGCAACGCAAGAGGGAACACCTTCTAATTTGTTGAGTGATCAAAGCTCAGCAAAAAAAGATTATATTAACCAAACTAGAAGCTTTTTTATCAAGCGTTTATTAGAAAGTGTTATTTTTCCTGAACAGAATCTAGCAAGTACTAACAAACATCATGAAAAGCAAAGTAAGTGGTTACGCGTTTCATGCCTAGCCGTAACATGTATAACACTGATTACATTAAGTGTTTCTTGGTTTATTAGCTTTTCATGGAATAGTGATCTAATAGATGAAACGAATCAAGCTTTAGCTGAATATCAAGTATTAGATCAAAATACGGTCGATAAAAGTAATCTAATTATTTTGAATCAGCGTTTTAATGCGCTAAAGAACTTCCCTGTTAATAAAATTAATGCAGAAGACTTTGAAGCGTATGGTTTTAGTAAAGTTGAAGAGCTAACAGAAGCTTCGAAAAGCGCCTACTTACGTTCTTTAAAAACATACTTAGAACCATTTCTACTCAATGCGCTAACATCTGAGATGGAACAACAAGCAGACTATTTGAGTTATTTATATGAGACTCTGCGTAGCTATCTGATGTTATTTGAACCTGAGCATTATAATCAAGATGATTTACTTGCATGGTTTAGCGCCTACTACGAAAGAGCTCTTCCGGGTGATGTTAACGTAACCAATCGTGCTGATTTAATGGCTCATACACGAGCACTCCTCGATTATGGTATTTCTGGGCAAGAAATAGATCATCAAGCTGTTCGCCTTGCTCGAGCTGAATTAACAAAATTGCCAATCGCAGAAAGAGCTTACCAAAGATTACAAGCTGACTTTATGGAAAGTAGCATTCCACCAATAAAACTAACGGACATTATAAGCTACGAAAGCGCGAGAGAATTTAGTTTTCAAAATCCTGAAGCTACGATGAAAAGTATTCCGGGCCTTTATACTTATAATGGTTACCATGGCATCTTCAATGTCGAGAAAAGCAAGATGCTGGGTAATCTGATGGCAAGTAGTTGGGTTTACGGTGAAGAAGCTGCAAACACATACGATATTTCTAAAGCGGAGATCGAAAAGAAATTAGAGCAAAAGTATTTTCAAGATTATATTTATTACTGGCGTTCGTTTGTCGATGAGCTGACTTTAAAAGAGTTCAATTCACCAACAGAAGGTGTTCGCGTTACTAATGTTTTAGCGGGACCTGAAGCGCCAATAAAAAATATTATTACAACGGTTCAAAAAAATGTTCAATTGACTAAGTTGCCTATTTCTGAAAATCAAAAGGCTGCCGGTAAAGTGGCTGCAAATGCAGCTGAAGTCGCTATGCATACTAAGGCTAATAGACTTAAGCGCTACTTACCAAATGAAACTCCAAAGTTTGAGGTCAAGCTTCCTGGTCATCAAGTAGAAGAAGCATTTAGTGATATTTTAGAAATCGAACCACAGCAACTTGAAACAATACAAGCAAGTTTAAGAGAGCTAAATATTTACTTAAATCAACTTGATCGTGGTGGCTTACTTAAGTCTTCTGTGAAGAACCAATTAAGTGGCAAAAATAAACCAGAGTTTCTAAGCCAGCTTGAGTTTCAAAGTAAAGGGCTACCTTATCCTGCCAGTCATTGGTTGTTGAACATAAGCCAAGATACGTCAAACATCACTAGAAAAAGTGCCAATCAACACCTTAACGAAATTTGGAGAAGTAGTGTTTTACGAGAGTACAACGCAGCAATTGTAGGGCGTTACCCACTAGTACCTCACTCGGATAAAGAAATTAATCTTAAAGATTTTTCGGATTTCTTTGGGCCTGAAGGCACTATTGATAACTTCTTCACGACCTATATTGCACCAAGTGTCGATACGAGTAAGAGCCCATGGCGTTTTGAAAAAAATATAGGAGTAAGCGAGTCTGCACTTAGAATGTTTGAGCAAGCGGCCAGAATTCGCGAAGTGTTCTTTGATGGGAATAGCAATACACCGCGAATAGAGTTTGGTTTAAAGCCAATTAAATTAGACCAAACGATTTCCAGTTTCATGATAGAAATAGATGGTCAGTCAATGATTTATAGGCATGGTCCGCCGAAAGTTAAGAGCATTGTTTGGCCAGGAGACGTTGCCCAAAGTAAAACCAGAATTGTGTTTACACCACCGTATGGGGGCAGAACAATCAATACTAGTTACAGTGGCGAATGGTCTTTTTATCGAATGTTAGATGATTTAAAGGCCCAGCGAGCCGAAACACAAAATGACTTAGAGCTACACTTTTCGCTGCAAGGTAATAATGCAATGGTTGAATTGTTGCCAAATTCAATTAGACATCCATTTTGGAACGCAAGTATAGAGAGTTTTTCATGTCCGACAAGGCTATAGGGATTGGCTATTTGGGCAAGGTTCCATTTTTGGGTGACTTTGTCCAAGAAGGAGTTTGTCAGCAGTTTTCAGAGCACTGGGAGCATTGGTTACAAGCTGCTATCGCAGTCAGCAAAGAGCAACTGGGTGCTCAATGGCAAGAGCGTTATTTAACAAGTCCAGTTTGGCATTTTGCATTGTCAGAAAATTTAATAACGAGTAGTGCTAAAAAAGGAACGCTTTTGCCAAGTGTTGATGCTGTAGGGCGCCATTATCCTTTTACGGTCCTCGTTGATAGCGATAGCACTCCCATTGCGACGTTAAATTCGAATCAACTGTCTCTTGATTATGAAGACGCTGTGTTATCTGTACTTGATGACAGTGTAGACTTAAGTTTATGGCAGAAGAAGGTGATGAGTACGCTTAAGGAGAGCCGTTCACCCGCTAAAATATTCAGTAAAAGCCTTTCTCCAGATGAAAATAAATCTGCTGTAGTTTTTGAGTTTCAAGGAGATGAGTTAGGTGGTGGAACTGTCGATGATGTATTGCATTCACTCTTACTCAATAAATATGGGGATTATAGTGTTTGGTGGACCCACGGTTCTATAGATATCAAGCCTGTTGTTTTTGTTACAGCAGGTTTACCACCAGTAAATCAAGTGGCTGCAATGCTAGATGGACGTTGGCAGCATTGGGAATGGAATTATACCCAGGTAAGTGAGTGTGAATAAAAATTTTATCAGTTATGCCGTGTCTCACCGTGGAGTTATTCGCGAGCTAAACGAAGATGCTTATGTTGAACTTAATAAATACAACCTTTGGATTGTAGCGGATGGCATGGGTGGGCATGAAGCCGGCGATTTTGCAAGTCAGCTAGTAGTTGATGTTATTAAGGCTGAAGTTGAAGAGTTACCTGTTTCATCAATTTCAACCGAGATGTTGATTAAAGCAATACAAAGTGCAAATACGAAACTGCTTGAATATAGCAGTGACTTTTTAAGTAATAAAACGGCCGGTACAACCGTTACTGTACTGTTTTTTAAAGACAATAAATATTCTGCTCTGTGGGTAGGTGATAGCAGAATATATAGATACAGGTCTAACTCTTTGTTGCAGTTATCACGGGACCATAGTCAGATTAATGATTTAATCGATGAAGGATTACTAACAGAGCAAGAGGCAATAAACCATCCTTTAGCTAACGTAATTACGCGTGCGGTGGGAGTGCAAAATGAGCTGTCTGTCGACTTTGTTGAAGGTGACTTATTAACTGATGATATTTTCTTACTTTGCTCGGATGGTTTAACAGGTGAGTTAAGTGATTCAGAAATTAGTATTGCTTTAGCGCCTAAAAATATCATTGATTCAGGAATGGCATTAATTCACTCCACTCTTGTGCGTGGTGCAAGAGATAATGTTACTTTTATTTTAGTGAAAAATGAAAAGCTGGATAATTCTAATGATAAAACATTGATTAATGATGACTTGACTGTGCCCTTATTATTAAATAGCTAATATATTATTTTAATAAGGTGGATAATTTTTGTTTAATTATTTTATTTTTTGTAATTTAATTTTAATTAATGCTTTTGTGGCTTGAAATTATAAATAAGAGATGTATTATTTTACGTCTCTATTTTGGGTGTAAAAGGGATTTTTAAGGCGATGGAATGTTTGTTTTTGATGAATATTTAGCTCCGATTAGTGAAGGTGCATTCGCAGGCATTGAGCCTAGATCAGATGTATCTCCTACCTCAACGTACTATTCCTTAAAAGATATGCGCAATCAGCTACGTGCTGCTGAAAGACTTGCGCTTGTTGATGATGAAGGGATCACGTCTTTGGCACGTGATTGGCAACCATTATTAGAATTGTGTAGCACTGCATTAAAAACAGAAAGTAAAGATATTGAGTATTTGGCGTGGTTTACTGAGGCATTGTGTCGAATCCACGGCTTTAAAGGACTGGCTTTTGGTTTCAAAGTTGCAAAAGAGCTAGTTAGTAACCACTTTGATGCACTTTATCCAATGCTTGATGATGGTGATGAGATATCTGATAAGGTCTCTGCATTAGTTGGCTTAAATGGTGTCGCAAGTGAAGGGGCACTGATCATCCCTATTAAAAGTATCGCATTAACAGATAGCCAAAACTACGAAGCTTTTACTTACTGGGAATACCAGCAGGCCTATGACGTCTCACGACTCAGTGAAGAAAAGAGAGAAAAAAAAATAGCCCAGGGCGCAATTGACTTTGAATTAATAGTAAAAAGTGCACAAGAGACTCCCGCTGAACTTTTCCTAGCATTAAAAAATGATATCGAAGAGGCGCTTACTGAATTTAGTGCATTAAGCAGTGCGCTTGATACTGCTACAGAGCAATCACAGCCTACCTCTTATATTAAACAAGCACTTGAAGAGTGTTTGAATGCAGTTTTGCATTTAGGTGAAGACAAACTTAAATCCCTTGAAGCGAAGTCGATACAAGAACCGCAAGAAAATGAGCAAGTTGAAGGCGAAACACCTGTCGATGAGAATCCCTCTCGAAATGATACCCAAATCAATAGCCGAGAAAATGCGATAAACAAATTGCAAGAAATTGCGCAGTTTTTTAGAAAGACAGAGCCACATTCACCTATGTCTTACACCATTGAACAAGTTATTCGATGGAGCGAATTATCGCTACCAGAATTATTAAATGAATTAATAACCGATAGTGATGCTAGGACCGGATACTTTAAGCTGTCTGGCATCAAAGTTAGCGAAACAGAAACCGAGTAAAAGGAGTTTTGAATGAGTATCCATGACAAATTAAAACGTGTACGTAAACCAAGAGTACACATTACCTATGACGTTGAAACTGAAGGTGCAATTGTAAAAAAAGAGCTGCCTTTTGTGGTTGGGGTAATGGGGGATTTTTCAGGTCATAACCAAGAAGTATTAAAACCTTTAAAAGACCGACGTTTTATCCAAATTGATAGAGAAAACTTTAACGATGTTTTAAAGAAAATGAGCCCTTCTTTGAAGTTAGATGTTGATAATACTTTAACTGATGATGGCACTAAATTTAGCGTTGATCTCAACTTTAAAAGTATTGATGACTTTGAGCCAGCAGCTGTCGTAAATCAAGTTGAACCATTGCGTAACCTAATGGAGACACGTAATAAACTTCGTGACTTAATGACTAAGATTGACCGCTCAGAAGAGCTAGAGAATGTTTTAGAAGAAGTGTTAAGCAACACAGCGAGTCTTGACTCAATTGCTAAAGAGCTAAAGTTAGAGGAGTCTGAAAAATGAGTACCGAAACACTAGCCCAAGAATTAGACACAGCAACAGCGACTGAATCAGCATCGTTATTAACTCAAGCTATAGGCGCAACTAAGCAAACAGATGCAAGTCGAGCTGAAGAGCTGCTACGCACATTAACTGAAGAAGCTTTAAAAGGCACTGTTCAATGGAATAAAAACATGACAGTGACTTTCAATGAAGCGATTCAGATGATCGATCAAAAAATATCGAAACAACTCAGTGTTATTATGCACCATGAAGACTTTCAAAAATTAGAAGGTTCATGGCGTGGCCTAAATCATTTAGTGATGAATTCAGATACTGGCTCAACTCTAAAAATTCGCGTACTTAATATGAAGAAGAAAGAACTTCATAAAGATTTAAGTAAAGCGGTTGAGTTTGATCAAAGCCAAACATTCAAAAAAATCTACGAGTCAGAATTTGGTACACCGGGTGGTGAACCTTACGGCACTATTGTAGGTGATTTTGAATTTACTAATCACCCTGAAGACGTGGAAACTCTTGGCTTAATGTCAAACGTTGCTGCAGCGGGTTTCTGTCCGTTCATTTCAGCATCATCACCTTCACTCTTTGGCTTTGATAGTTGGGAAGAGCTTACTAAACCAAGAGATCTTGAAAAAGTTTTTGAATCTCTTGAATACACTAAATGGCGCTCATTTAGAGATAGCGATGATTCACGCTTTGTTTCACTCACAATGCCAAGATTTTTATCTCGTTTACCTTACGGTGCTGCATCTAAACCGGTTGAAGAATTCAACTATGAAGAGTTTGAAGTTGATGAACTTGCCGGTCGCTCTGTAAGTACCGATAACGCTGATTATTGTTGGAGTAATGCTGCCTACGCAATGGCAACGAATATGACAAAAGCATTCTCTCAATATGGTTTTTGTACCGCTATTCGCGGCGCTGAAGGCGGCGGTAAAGTAGAAGGTTTGCCGACGCATATATTCACTAGTGATGATGGTGATCCTGATCTTAAATGCCCAACAGAGATTGGTATTACTGATCGACGTGAAGCAGAGTTAAGTAAGCTTGGTTTCTTACCACTGTGCCATTATAAAAATACTGATTACGCGGTGTTCTTTGGTGGTCAAACTTGCCAGAAACCAGAAGTTTATTCAACGCCTGATGCAACTGCAAATGCTGCAATTTCTGCGCGTTTGCCATATATAATGGCTACATCACGTTTTGCTCATTATTTAAAAGTTATGGCGCGCGATAAAATTGGTAGCTACATGGAAGCTGAAGATGTTGAATCATGGTTAAATCGTTGGATACTATCATATGTCAATGCAACAGAGGGCGGTGGTCAAGATATTAGAGCCCGTTACCCTCTAGCCGATGCAAAAGTTTCTGTGAAAGAAATTTCTGGTCAACCAGGAGCCTACAATGCCGTTGCATGGTTAAGACCATGGTTACAAATGGAAGAGCTTACGTCATCGCTTAGATTGGTTGCCAAAATCCCTGAGATTGGCTAACCCTTTCTGCATTAAGGATGATGCAAAATGAACTGTGAAGAGTTTTCATTCATAGGAGAAGACGCTGTAATTTCAAATAATACAGCGTCTGATATCTTCGAAAATAGCGCTTTATTGGAACGATTTCTTAATGAGAAAGAAACATTTAAAGCGTTGTTATTATGGCTTGAAGGCTCTTCAGATTCCCCCTTACAGTGGGATAAAGAGTCAATTAGTTCATATTTGCAACTGACTATTGTCAAAATTGATTCGCTTATTTCTAAGCAATTAGATCAAATATTACATCACCCCAAGTTACAACAATTAGAAGCCAGCTGGCGCAATTTGTGGTGGTTAACTTTACAAACAGAACTTAATGATAAAGAAAAAAAAGTAAAGTTACGGCTGTTAGATTGTGACTGGAATACGTTATCGAGAGATGTTAATAAAGCAATCGACTTTGATCAAAGTAGCTTCTTCCAATTAATTTATCAAAATGAGTTCGATCGTCCAGGCGGTGAGCCTTTTGGTGTATTGATTGGTGATTACGAAATAACCAATGGCAATGCACCGGGTACAATTTACAACGATATAGACACCTTAAAAGAAATTTCGAAAGTAGCCGCAGCCTCTTTTTCGCCATTTATTACTACTGTGTCTGCAAGCTTATTTGGTGCAAATAGTTTTACTGATTTAGGCTATCAATTTGATTTGTATACTCAGTTTGAACAGGTCGAATATACGAAGTGGCGTAGCTTTAGGAACATGGAAGATGCGCGTTTTGTTGGTCTTGTCTTGCCGCATGTATTAGTTAGAGCACCCTATAAAAACGACGGCACACGTCACTTAGATTTTTTATATACAGAAAAAATAACCACGCCTGAAACAGAAATGTTATGGGGAAACGCCGCTTACCAATTTGTGTCGACATTAGTGCGAGCTTATGCAGAAAGTGGTTGGTTTGGTCAAATAAGAGGCATTGAGCCTGGCAAAATATCTAAAGGCATCGTTACCGGATTGACGAAAAATTACTTTTCAACCGATGTTTACAGAAAAGAAGCTAAGCCACCAATAGACTTGATTGTGACTAGTAAATTAGAAAAGCAGTTCTCTGAACTTGGGTTTATCCCAGCATCGTCAGTGACAAATACTGAGCATCTGGTTTTTTATAGTAATGCATCAGCTCAGCAAGCCAAACACTACGATAGTGAGGCTTCTACTGTAAACGCTCGCTTATCGTCTATGCTGCAATATATTTTATGTGTTTCACGCTTTGCTCATTATTTAAAGCTGTTAGCGCGTGATCGAGTTGGCTCTTATAGTACAGCCCAAGCCTGTGAACAAGGTTTGCAAGCATGGGTTAACAACTACACTACAGCATCGGATTCTGCCTCAGAGCAAATAAGAAGTAAGTATCCTTTGGCGAATGCAAAAGTAAAAGTGACTGAAAATAAATCGAGGCCAGGCCATTATTTTTCTGTTTTACAATTACAACCCCATTTTCAGCTTGATCAAATGATATCAAGTATCAAATTAGTGACTGAACTAAGTCCTCATCACCAAATAAAGGAATAGAAATGAAGAAGATCCATGAGTGTATTCGCAATGGAAAATTAGCTGATGCATTAGAGTATTGCGCACAGAAACTAAAAGATGATCCACTTAACTTTGATATTCGCAGTGCTTACACGGAACTATTGTGTGTGAACGGTGAGCTTGAAAAAGCTGATAAACAATTAGATTTTATGGTGACAAAGTCGCCTGAGCTAGCGGTGGGCGCTGTTAATTTAAGGCACCTAATTAGAGCTGAGCAAGCAAGACAGGATTTTTACGAAGGTAAAGCGGCCCCTAAGCTATTTCATGAAGCAGATGAGCTAGATGAAGTATTTCTTCAGATGCATATCGATTTACGCGAAGATGATTTTAAATCAGCGACTGAAAAGGCAGCTAAAGTTGAGTCTCTCAGGATAAGTACAGTAAATGAGCAACTTACTGCAATAAGAGATATTGATGATTCATTAAACCCATATTTGGAACTTTTGGGTACCAATGGCGAGTTTTATTTAGCTCGTTTCGATGAAATCGAAAAGTTTGAAGTTCAGCCAATAGAATCAATCGTTGAGCAAATTTGGCTACGCGTTGAAGTAACTATCAAAGATGGACCTGTCGGTACTGCTCATATCCCAGTTGTTTACCCACACTCAAAGAGCGAAATTGAAAAATTAGGTCAAGTGACTGAATGGCATGAAATAAGTGAAGAAATGTATTTAGGCCGCGGGATGAAAATGCTGTTCATAAATGATGAAGCGGTTTTATTGTCTGAACTTGGCTCTTTCATTAATTGAGCGTGAAATTTTCATGATTGCAAGCAAACAGCCGCTCAAAGCATCAATTTTAGACCGCTTGATAGATGACGAGCCTGAAGTACAGGATTCGCCACAGCGAACGGATGGTATCAGCTTATCACTTTTAAAAAGTTACGTTAGGCGAGATATCGAAGCACTGTTAAATGCTCGGATCCAGTGGCATACATGGCCAAGTCAATACAGTGAGCTTGCAACATCGTGTTTATCATATGGATTGCCAGACTTTTCAAGCATGGTTGTAAGTTCCCATGAGGGGCGAGCAGCGTTATGTGAAAAAGTTCGAGATGCAATTTTGCGATTTGAGCCTAGGTTTATTGAAGTTGAAGTGCTAGTTGATGAAGAGCTACCCCTTAACCGCATTTTAAACCTAAGAATTAATGCCTTGTTATATGCCGATCCTGAGCCTGAATACATCAGTTTTAACTCTGAAGTTGAGCCAGTTAGTTTAGGTATGAAAATCTATGAGTCTTCACTATGAATGATGAATTATTAAAGTATTACAATCGTGAATTAGCTTATGTGCGCCACCTTGGGAAAGACTTTGCAGAAAAATACCCAAAAGTGGCAGGCAGGTTAAAACTTACAGACGAAGTGATAGAAGATCCTCATGTTTCAAGGTTAGTCGAATCATTTGCATTTTTAACTGCCAACATTAGGCAAAAACTTGATGATAGCTTTCCTGAGTTAACGGATGCGCTATTAGGTCAGCTTTATCCTGACTACCAAGCACCGATCCCTTCATTATCAATTGTAAAGTTAGAGTCAGAAAACCTATCAACGACTGGGGTCATCATTCCGCGTGGGAGTGAGCTTGAAACTAATGTAGAAGGAATGAAACAGTGTAAATTTCAAAGCTGTTTTGATACCAATTTGTGGCCTGTAGAGATAACTGCTGCCCAGTTTGATAACAGTCCTTTTATTGCGCCTAAACCAAAGTTTAATGAACCAGCTAAAGCGATTTTTAAGTTACAACTGACAGGTGAGTATGATGGCGTTTCATTGCATGAAACAGAGCTAAATGATCTAAAAATTTATATTCATGGACAATGGCATTATGCACTCAAAGTTTACGAGCTATTGTTTAAACATTGTATCGGAATAGCAGTAGACAATGGCGATGAGGGAGTGCATTACCTCTCGAAAACTCATTTAAAATCAGTTGGTTTTGAGGAGCATGAGGCTGTAGTACCTTATTCAATGCGTTCATCATCAGCATATAGGCTATTAGTCGAGAACTTTATTTTTCCTGAAAAATTTAAGTTTTTTGAGTTACAAAATATTCGTTCTGTACTACCACGCAATGCAAGCACTACAACGCTTTATTTTTATTTAGATGTTGAGTCGAGCGAGTTGGAGAAGCAAGTAGATAAAGACATGTTCTTGCTGGGCTGCACGCCAATCATAAATTTATATGAACAAGAACTTGAACCGATCCGCCCAGAGCTAAGCGAATATGAGTATAAGCTTGCACCACGTTATATCGACTCTGAAATATCAGAAGTTATTAGTCTTGAAGAAGTAGTTGCATTTGACCACAAGGGGAATAAACAGCTGGTGACGCCTTTTTATGCGCAAACACACCCTAAATATCAAGAGCATAAAGATCTCTATTGGCATACTCGACGAGAAACAGCCCTTTGGGCCGGTGGTTATGCAGAAGCGGGCACCGAAACTTATTTGTCATTAGTAAATGGTGGCTTTGAAAATAGTGCGCAAGCACTCAGTGAGGGAAATACGGTCGTAACAGCACGGGCGCAGTGTAGTAACCGTAATCTACCAGCTAGTTTACCATTTGGTGATGATGAACTTGGTTTTACATTACCAAAGCGTGGCGATGTCATCAAAAAAATCAGGTGCCTAGTTGCACCTACTCATGCGGTAAGACCTGTGTTGGGTAGCAATACTCGTTGGCAACTGATTAATCATCTGACTCTTGATTCATTCAGTGGTGAGCACAGCGTAGAGAAATTGAAAGAAACATTGAGACTATATGATTTTAAAGCAACACCCCAATCAAAAGGGATGATTGATAATATCTATAGCGTCAAAATTGAACCCGCAACTGCACGAGTTGTGCAAAATGGGCGGGTTGCATTTGCAACAGGTACCGATATTGAAATTACGTTTGCAAATGATGATTACGCTGGCAGTGGGGTGTTCTTTTTTGCTTCAGTTCTTGATTGTTTCTTCTCGCAATTTGCATCAATTAATAGCTTTACACGCTTAAGTCTAAAGTTAAAAGAACAAGACCGAGTTTATCATCAGTGGCCAGCTAGAGTCGGTTCAGAGGTGCTACTATGATTGCTCAATTGCTCGAGAACGCGACAGAAATAGATTTTTACAAAGCCGTGTTTGTGATCGAGTCGCAGTTATCGAGTACGGCTCAGCACTACCGGAAAGTTGGCTATGATTGTCAGCCAAAACTAGAGCTGATTAAGTTTAGTTCAACACAAAAGTTTGGCTTTGCGGGTAATGCGATAACTAAATTAAAACCTGCTAAAAGCGTTGCAGGGATCACTCAGTTTGATATGGAAATATCATTTATGGGGATGACCGGTTGCTCAGGCGCATTGCCACACTTTTATAGTGAATTGGTGATGCAAAGATTGCGCTACAAAGACAGCACAATGAGAGATTTTTACGATATGTTTAATCATCGTTTGATTTCGTTGTACTACCGAGCTTGGAAAAAGTATAAACCCGCGCTTAATTTTGCTAACAGCAATCAAGATAATCACACGAAAATTTTGGCACTTTTGAGTGGGGGCAATGCCCCTCATCAGCTTTATTTCAGTGGTCTTTTCAGTCGAAAAACGCGAAATATTGCTGATCTGCGAAATATTTTAACTTTCTATTTAGGTTGTGACGTCAGCATAAATCAGTTTGTGGGTCAGTGGCAGCCACTAAAAAAATCAGAGCAAACCCGCATTAACAGCGGGGGCTTTGCAGGACAACATGCAAGGCTTGGTATTGACGCAATAGCAGGTAAGCAAGTTTGGGACATCTCAACAAAGATAGAAGTTACTATTGAGCCCAAAAATGAGCACCAAACAGCCCGTCTTCTACCACAGCAAGAGCTTTGGAATTTAGCCCATCAAATAGTGAATGATTTTGTTGGTAATCAAATTCAGCATGCACTAATAGTAAAAGCAAACTTCTACAAACTTGGTGCAAAGCAACTATTAAAAGAGCGACTTCAATTAGGCTGTAATAGTTTTCTGTTTTCAGAAAAAGCAACTATAGACGGCAAAGTCTCTGAGCTTTCGTTCAAAGGATAAATAAATACAAGGAAATATTATGTCTACAATGACGCTAAATACACTCGTTGAAAAATTAAGCCCTGAGTGCAAAAAGAGTCTTGAACAAGCTGTTGCAATTTGTAATAGCAGAAGTCACTTCACTGTTGAATTAGAGCACTGGTTATTAGCAATGCTTGAACAACAACTTGATGACTTTAGAATTATTTTGAGCGCTTACGATATTGACAGCGACTCGTTAAAAAATGATTTGAATAAGTCTTTAGAAATGCACAAAACGGGTTGTAACTCATCACCGAGCTTATCGATGCATGTTACCAGTTTGCTTAAGCAAACGTGGCTTAGTACGAGCATTGATTTTACAGATACACAAATTCGTAGTGCTTACTTAATTTACACGCTGGTAAAAGATGACACTTTAGCAAGTTTAGTGAGTCGTTGTAGTAAAGAGTTTAATAAGATAGAAGCAGGGCAATTATTGCATGCTTGGCCTGAAATGGTCGCTAAGTCACAAGAACAAAGCCCTGTGGCAAATAGTCAGACTGAAACATCGGTATCTACAAGTTCTAAAACGCCGAGTTTAGATCAATTTACAGTTGATCTAACAGCTCAGGCAAAAGCAGGAAAGATAGATCCAATTTTGGGGCGCGATTTTGAAATTAGACAAATGGTCGATATTCTTACGCGACGCAGACAAAATAACCCAATTTTAACTGGTGAAGCTGGAGTTGGTAAAACGGCCGTTGTTGAAGGGTTAGCGCTTAGGATTGCACAAGGCAGTGTTCCAGATGTTCTAAAAAATGTAAAAATTCACACTCTAGACCTTGCTTTATTACAAGCAGGTGCTGGTATGAAAGGTGAGTTCGAAAATAGACTTAAGTCTTTAATATCGGAAATTAAAAATACCCCAAATCCTGTTATTTTATTTATCGATGAAGCGCACACTATGATCGGTAGTGGTGGTCAAGCTGGTCAAAATGATGCTGCAAATCTATTAAAACCGGCACTAGCGCGCGGTGAACTCAGAACAATTGCAGCCACAACATGGGCTGAATATAAAAAATTCTTTGAAAAAGACGCAGCACTGGCGCGTCGATTCCAAGTCGTTAAAGTGGAAGAGCCTACACCAGAAAAAGCGATTGCGATGTTACGTGGTTTAGTACCCGTTATGGAAAGGCATCATAATGTGTTCATTTCAGAACAAGCACTAGAAAGTGCAGTGCATTTATCACACCGCTACATTACCGGCAGACAACTTCCTGATAAAGCGGTTGGTTTACTTGATACAGCCTGCGCTCGGGTTGCAATGAGCCAAGCATCAACACCTAATTCAATTGAAACGCTTGAAAATGAACGCTCAGAAATAGAGTCGCAAATCAATATGTTAACCCGTGAGCAACGCACAGGATTAAATCACAGTGAGGTGCTTGAGAGTTTAACAAATAAGTGCCAGCAAATTACTGAGCAGCTTGCACCATTAAAGTCGCAGTTCGAAAATGAAATGTTGCTTATTAAAGATGTAAAAGAAGTCATTAGTGGCCTGAATGATGAAATAGAACAGCCAAGTGAAGAAATTGAAAAGCTACAACAATGCAAAGAAAACTTAGCTAAATATGATTCAAACATGGTGCATTGGCAGGTTGATGATGAGTTAATTGCTCAAGTTATTTCTGACTGGACGGGAATTCCAGTTGGCAAGATGCATGAAGATGATGTGAAGAGTGTTCTTAATTTAGCCAGCACAATGAAAGACCGTGTTGTGGGTCAAGATCATGCGTTGGAGCTAATTGCAAAAGTTGTACAGACATCTAAAGCGCACTTAGCAGACGAAAGCCGCCCGAATGGAATTTTTATGCTAGCGGGTCCAAGTGGTGTGGGTAAAACTGAAACGGCACTTGCGTTAGCGAATGAAGTGTATGGTAGTGAAGAAAACATCACTGTCATCAATATGTCAGAATACAAAGAAGAGCATAAAGTTTCGTTACTCCTTGGCTCACCTCCAGGTTATGTAGGTTACGGTGAAGGTGGCGTATTAACAGAAGCGATCAGACGTAAGCCATACAGTGTTATTTTATTAGATGAAATTGAAAAAGCGCACCCTGGTGTACATGACATTTTTTATCAAGTGTTTGACAAAGGCACCATTAAAGATGGTGAAGGTAGAGATATCGACTTTAAAAACACAATTATTATCATGACCTCAAATGTGGGTACTGATACAACAATGAGTCTTTTTGAAGATGAAGAAACTGCGCCAAGCGTTCAGGGTCTGCAAAAGGCTATTCAAAATGATTTACTTGAAGTATTTAAAGCTGCATTTCTTGGTCGTATCAACGTCATACCCTATTTGCCACTTAATAAAGAAACTCTTGCAGAAATTACAAAACTGCAATTATGTAAAATAAAAAATAGAGTTAACAAAAATTACAAATCTGATTTTTTATATTCAGATCTTGTTGTAGATTATATAGTTAACAATTGTAATGACTCTGGTTCAGGTGCAAGAAATATTCATGCATTATTGCAAAATAATGTCTTGCCTTTATTATCTGAATCTTTACTTGATAGTCTTGTTAGTGGTAACAAAATCAATGATATATCATTAGATATAAATGATGGTTCTTTTGTTGTTAATATAAATTGATATATTTAAATTAGTTTCTTGTTTCTTTTTTGGAGTCGGATTATAATTTGTCCGTCTTCATTAATTGATGGAACATTGAGACATTGTCTTCGTCTAGGGAAAGGATATTGAAGACCTTTTCGTTGCGCAGTTAGAGATAATGATTTCAAAGGAATTTTGGGAAACCAAAAGTAAATGATCCAATGTAATGGATGTTATTTATAAATTAAAAGGAGCATTATCAAATGCAATCAAATACATATTTAAAATACGGTTCAATTAAAGGCGAAACTACTGCTGAGTCTTTTAAAGATTTAATCACAGTTTTATCATTAGATTGGAACGTAAGCCGTGAAATTTCAGCACACACTGGTACAGCAATGGACCGTGAATCTAGCTCAACTCGCTTAGGTGATGTAACTATCACTAAACTTCAAGATAAAGCGTCTCCAGACCTTTTCAAAGAAGCGACAATTGGTAAAGGCCTTCCGGCTGTTTTCCACATCACTAAGCAAGGTGATAAAGTTGAAGAAATCATGAAAATCGAACTTACAGATGCAATGATCTCTAGCTACTCTGTATCAGTTCAAAACGACCGTCCAGTTGAAACAATCACTATCAGCTACACAGAAATGATGATGACTGTTACTCCTACAGACGACAAAAATAACATCACTGCACCACTTGTTTATGGTTACAGCGGTGTTAAAGGTCAGCAAATGTAATTTTTTGCAGTACCTAATAGCTCTGAGTTTTACTCAGAGCTTTTTTGATCTTTAGGAAATAGGAAGCATGGAATGCAAAAAGCGACACAAGATAATAATGTAATTCAGATTAACACCCCAGCAGGTAAAGATGCACTTTACTTAACTCGGCTGGTGGTGCAAGAGTCTATGTCTGATTTGTTTGTGATGTCAGTGAATATGTTCACTATTGGTACACAAATAGCGCATGAAGATCTGGTGGGAAAACCTGTTTCTATTAAAGTAAAGAATGCCGATAGCGCAGGTGAGCGTTATTTTCATGGCATAGTTAGCCAATTAGTATCTAATGGTAGCCGCACCGCTGATATTGATGAGCAAAAAAATTATATAGATTACCACGCTACAATTGTGCCTTTCGCAGCATCAATGCGAAACCGAAAAAACAGTCGGATCTTTCAAAAGAAAACTATAAAAGACATTTTTGCCGATTTGTTTGGTCAACACAGTGTCGCTTTTAAAGATAATACAACTAAGACGTACCCTAAGTACGAGTATTGTGTTCAATACCAAGAGTCAGATTTTGACTTTATTCAACGCTTGCTTCAGCAAGAAGGTATTTTTTATTTTTTCGAGCATAGTAACAGTGCACATACGTTAGTACTTGCTGATGATATAACAGCTTACGAAGAATGCGCTGAAGCAAAAGTAGAGTTTACCTCTGGTCACCTCAGTGAGTCACACATAAATAAATGGCAAGGTGGTTTAAGTATTGCGCCTGGCAGCTACAAGCGTATTGGCTATGATTTTAAGCAACCACCACGATACCCTGATGGCGATCACAAAAAAGCTGATTTACCAACCCAGTCAGTCGCTGAAATTTTTGAATATACCGCAGAAGCTGAAACCCATCCAAGAGCTGCAGGTTTGGCAGCCGTTCAACTTGAATCATTACAGCGTAATATGAAGTTAAGTAGCGGTAGAAGTGATTGCCGTTCATTCTCGGTAGGTAAATTATTTAGCTTTAAAAAACATGAAGACCCGCGCCTAGAAGGTAAAACGTTTGCCATCACCTCGTTACTAACGTCTATAACGGTGCCAAATCAGTCAGGTATTCAGCAATCTGGCGCGCAAGAAGTATTTACCAACCACTTTGAATGTGTGCCAAAAGATGTGCCATATCGTGCAGCTCACAGCATGCGCAAACCTGTTATTCATGGTGTGCAAACAGCCATAGTTACGGGCGACAGCGCAGATGAAATTATGGTTGATCAATACGGACGTGTGAAAGTGCAGTTCGATTGGGATCGAGAAGGTAAAAAAGACTCGCAAAGTTCATGTTGGATCAGGGTTGCGCAAAACTGGGCCGGTAAAAAATGGGGGGCATTTTTCTTTCCTCGTGTCGGGCAAGAGGTATTAGTCGACTTTATTAATGGGGATCCTGATCAGCCAATCATTAGCGGTGCAGTATACAACGCTGACTTAATGCCTCCTTATGCATTACCTGCAGATAAAACACAAAGCGGTATTAAAACACGCTCAACAAAAGAGGGCGGTGCCGATAATTTTAATGAACTGCGTTTTGAAGATAAAAAAGGCAGTGAGCTTGTATACATGCAAGCTGAAAAAGATAAGCAGCTGTATGTAAAAAATGATCAAAAAGAAAAAATTGATAATGATCGATTCCTTGAAGTGGGCAACAATGATGATGCCAAAGTAAAAGTGAATCGCATCGTCGATATCGGTGAAAATGACACATTGAAAGTGGGTAAATCACTCAATATCGAAGCAGGAAAAGAAATCGTTATTAAGACCGGATCGGCAAAAATTACTATGAGCAGTAGCGGGAATATTTCTATTGAAGGCACAAATATTAATATTAAAGGCAGTAACGTAAAGGTTGATGGGAGTGCAATTACCCTTTCTGCTGGCATGATCAAGTTGAACTAGCATGGAATTACTTAATACGTTTCAACCAGGTGTCGTGCATGGCGCAGCAAGTAATGGCTTTACCGTTTATTGCCGTTATGGGCTTCCTCATTTGGTGTGTCTTTGTGTAAATCGCCCAGATGATCCGTTTTTAAACTTGCCAATAGATTATTTTAAGGGCCTAGATGGTTATTTTGCTGAGCAATTTTTTATAAACCTTCACCCTGTACTCAATAGTAGTAATGTGTTGTCGCATATTTACCAATACGCAACACAAACAAGCTCAATAATAAACGATCTCTCGTATGCAGAAATAGCGCAAGAGTTGGCAAAACTCGTGAGCACAAATAAGTTACAAGTTATTCCTTTAAACGAATAGCTAATAACAAGGAAGGTAATATGGGAAAACCCGCTTCAACGTTAGGGCACATGCATGTTTGCCCAAAAGTAACAGGTACAGTACCTCATGTTGGAGGGCCAATTGTAGTGGGTTCGGCCAATGTGTTGATTGGTAATATGCCTGCCGCAAGAAAAGGCGACATGCTTGTATGTGTTGGCCCACCAGATAGCATTAATAGCGGTTCTGGCACAGTTAAAATAAATGGGAAACCTGCGGCTAGAATGGGAGACAGTACTTCTCATGGCGGTAAAATTGTTTTAGGTAACCCAACAGTTTTAATTGGTGGCTAAGGTGTTATCACTCATTCTAAATGAGCATAAAGCAGCTCTTTTAAATTTAAATATGATGCAGCAAAGTGCTTTTTATAGCATTGGGTTTATTGCTCAAGTTCGTCAGCAGTTAATTTTAAAAGTACAAGCATCTCAGAGCGCTAGCAATGTACAGTTTGAAATGGTGCAGTGCATTATTGAAGAGCTCGAGACGTTAAAACAGCAAGAAACGTCATTAGATGACGTTGCAGAAGCATGCTTGGTTGCGCTGCAATTAATGTCTAACTCTCAAAAGCAGAGGTTTTTGGGGTTATTAAACCGACATGAGTTTACGCTTTTAAAACATAAGCTTTTGCAGAAAAGCTTAACAATAAGTGGGCCAGCCAATAGCGATCTTTTGAATTGGGCAAATGTGTACGGTAAATCAGAGACACAGGCGATTATTTATAAAGCGATAAAACGTGCTGTAAAACAGCTGCCAGATATGACTGAAATGCAAGAAACAGTAAACGCATTTGAAAAGGCTGCGATGATTAATTCACCGTTAATGTCTGTGTACCTATTATTGTTAGACTCACAAAGGATGAATTTTGTTTGCAACTATGTGAGCCAGCAGTTTACTCGAGAGCAAGCTATTGCGGTGCTATTGCAAACTGGGGCAACAAAATATGTCCCTATGGCTGTTGCGCTGTTGACCGAAGTGAGGTCGGCCAAGAATCTTGTTGCTGGTATTAAACGCTGCTTAGGTAGTCAGCTCGATGAATTAGTTGCATTTGATACTCAAATTCAGGCTGGCTATTGTAAGCAAGCCGCTGTTGATTTTCAGCGCCAATTTGCATTTAGTTGGCCAGAGCAAAAGATCAAATTTAATGATCAAACCCTGGTTTATGGCTTTGCGATGAATAGACCTGTTAGTGTTGCAAGCCTGCAAGGTGTTGATTTTTTTAGTTGGCAGGTGATTACAATTTTAAATGCGCTTAAATATGACTGTCGAAATAGTCAAGCGAGTTAGCATTGAGTGCATTTAAAATTTCAATACAGCAGTTTGATACACCTTATGAAGTAGCCCCAGAAGTATTAGTACTAGAGGGGAGCTCGGGTCATGAGCAAGTGCAAAACTGGCATTCATTTGATGCCTTTATTTATGATTGTATTGTAAAAGCAAAGTCAGTATTGAAAGAGTCAGACGTGCAGCAACCGTTAATTTGGTTATTACCGGCACTGCCTTTTCAAACTGATCACAAAACACTATTTATAAACAGCCTTCAGCAGCGTTATGGCATTGCTGTCGAACAGATGATTTTTGAAGGCGCAAACGCTATGCACAGTGCGATCGCATTAGCTAAAGAGCAAAATTTTAGTGCTTTTGATGTGGTAGCAATTGATGGTGTGTTTAAAGCCTCAAAGCATAACGGCTTTGAATATTTGGGTATTGCGGCTTGTAAGGCATGTGTTGAATTTACTCAGGTAGGCTGGGCGCTGCAATCTACGAGCATGTGTTCTTCTGTAGATATAGCAAAGCATCAGCCTATACATGCAGAGCTTGAACGTATTTTATCGCTAAATGAACAAAAAATAGATTTAGTGTTTGCCCCAGGAAATGGCCTAGAAAGTGATGATTGGGTAAGTTATTTACCTGTTTTAAGTAAAAAAATTAATGAACAAACGATGTTCCAACTTCCTAATTATAAATTAGGCAAAATGGGAGCAATAGAAGGGGTTGTAAACCTCGCAAGCCTGACAAATAGCGCCCTTTATGCTGAGCGTTTTGGGCAGGCGTTAATAATTTCGCAAGAGTACAACAAGTACCAAGCCGTCGCGTCATACTTATGGATAAGTAAGGAAATGTGCAACTAATGGATAGTAAAGCAGTTGTGTTACAGGGAACACGTTATCCCATCTGCCTCGTGTTAGCTAAACAGCCAGCCCCCAGTGGTTTTATTGCTGTCGCAACGAATACGCCGGATAGTGCCTACAAATTTGTAGCTGAGGTTGGTGCGGTATTAAGTGGCGATGCTGCTAAACGATTAGATCTTATTCAATTATTAAATGTTGCTGGTATTAATTGTCCAAGGCAAGCAACAGCGCGCGAAACTGCATCGGCTTTGATAAAAGCCTTAACCTCAGGTGCCATTACGTGCTACCAGCAGCAAGTAAAAAGCACCATTCAAGTCAGTGATAATACTCGCTCATCGCAAAGTAGCAGTTCAGCGTCTTCGGCTGTGCCAAGTAATGCCAAAAAAGCAACACAAGCTCCTGCTAGCAATAAGGGCAGTGCCAGTAACACAACCGCAAGTGAAACGCCTATAACAGAACAAGAATGCCGTTCAGACCCGGTTTCGATGCTAACAGGCGAAGAAATTCTTCCTTTAACTGACTTCTCATTAGCCGCAAATAGGCCTTTAACGTGGCGTCGGTTATATCGTTCGTCTCACTGTAATCAAAAAACAATACTGGGTAATGGCTGGCGTCACGATTATTTAGTGCAATTAACCGAGCATTATCTCCCGCCGCCGAAAGTGGGCCCAAAGAAAAAGGGCACCTACTGGCTTGAGTATCATGACGAACATGGTGCGACTCATAAGTTTGAAAAAGTGAAGCCGGGGCAATCGAGTTATCAGTTAAGTAGTAACTTGGTGCTTCATTATAAAGAAAATGGCAAGCAAGTATTAGTAACACCAGATGATAAGCACCTGACGTTTATGCCGGGTGGATCAGCATGGTTGCTCGAAAAAATCATCAATGAAAAAGGTCAAAGCACCCGTTTTTATTATGATTCGATGGAGCGTTTACAACGTATTGAAGTAAACAAAGTACGCGGCTGTGTACTGAAATATAATAAGCATGGTTTGCTCAAAACGGTGCACGCTTATCGTACTAATGAACAAGGAAAATTAGTTCTTTTAGATCAGCCGTTAGCCAGTTATGAGTATGATGAACAGTCAAACTTAGTTGCGGCAACAAACCAATTTGCTGAACAAGAGCGTTATGAGTATAACGCTGCAAATTTACTATTAAAGCGAACTAGAGCAAGCGGTTTTAGTCATCACTTTGAGTGGGACTCGTATGGTTATGATGCCAAATGTATTAAACAGTGGGGGGATGACAACACCTATTGTTATCGGTTCGAGTACCAAGGAAATAAAACAACCAGTATAGATTCACGCGGCAATCAAGAACACTTTGTGCACAATGAGCAAGGTAAGCTGATTGAGCACACTGATGCCAACGGTAATATCACGCGCTATGATTACAATTCGCTAGGGCAAAAAGTAGCGCAAACAGACGCCTTAGGTCATCAAACGCTTTATACCTATACTGAATACGGCCAACTTGAATCAGTAACCCAAGCTGATGGTAACCGCACTCAATTTGGCTATAACCAACTTGGTCAACAAGTCGTTGTTATTTTGCCAAATGGCGAGAAGATTAAACGCCAATACAGTGCCTCAGGGTTACTACAAAGTGAAACCCAAGCAGATGGACGAATAGCACTTTACAGTTACGACAAACAAGGTAATTTGACCCAGCATGTCACACCAAACGGTCATGTATTAAAATACACGTGGAATGAACAAGGTGAGCTACTTGCAAAGCAGCACAATGATGAGCTCATTCGTTATAGCTACGATAACCTCGGTCGTATAAACGCAACCATTAACCAAGCCGGTCTGCTTACTCAATTTAAATATAATGAACAAGGGCAACTAGTTGAAACAACCGCGTTTGAGCAAAGTAACCCTGATAACAAGCAACAACAGCTTTTTACTTATGATGATGCTGGTCGATTAGTTCGTTCGCAAAACGGTAATGGTGATACCACAGAGCAGCACTTTGAGGGACTAAGCCAACCTCACTGCGTGATCCAGCCAGATGGCAGTGCACTGCATTTAACGTATGATAAAGAGCGAAATTTAACCGCAATCGAGCGTAGTGACGGCCATATTTATCGCATTAATTACGATGCAAACGAAAACCCAATACAAATCACGGGTTTTGATGGTACTGAGCAGCAATTTAAGTACGACGCATGTAATCGCTTAGTGGCTGTCACGCAAAGCGACAAACGCCATGTAAATATTAAGCGTGATAAGCTGGGCCGCGTTATTTCGCAGCACGCAAGTCTGGCCACCAATAAACACATAGTTAATAACGCTAACCACTACAGTTATACGACAGAGGGCAAAATAGCACGTGCTCACAATGAGCAATCAACGATTAAACAGTCGTTTGATAAAGGCGGACGACTACTCAATGTTGAGCAAACTCACAACCAGTCTCAAACCCATAAACTCGCATATAGCTACGATGACTATGGCAGACGACAGTCTCTTACCTTGCCAGACTCAACAATCCTTTATTACAACTACAATAGCTTTGGTCAGTTAAGTGCTATACAGGTAAAGCGAGCGGATGGTGAGTTAGCAAAACTCGTCGAGCTTGGCTACGACAGCCAAAATAATATCAAAACCCAACGTTTCGGTAATAAGGTTACCCTTAATCAGGCGTTTGATGTTTTTGGGCGTTTAACGCAGCAGCAACTATCGCATCCAGAGCACACACTATTTGATAGCTGTAATTATCAATATGATGCGGTTAATCAACTCATTACGCGTGAAGAACAAGGCATTAGCTGCCAAAATACACAGTTTGAATACAATAGCCTTGGCCAATTAATTCAGCAAAATCTAGCTGATGCAAAGTCGGATACACAAGCACCAGAAACCGCCAAACAATTTCAGTGGGACAGTTTTGGCAACCCGATTAGCCAAACTCAAGTGCAGCATGATGAAGCAGTCAATAAACAAGAAGCTAATGATGCTGTTACACATAGCCAAGTCGATGCCGACAGGTTAACGCATTTTGGCGATAGCGATTTTGAATACGATGACTGTGGTAACCAAGTACGCGAAACGGGCAAAGGCATAAAAACGCACCGTGAATACAATGCATTCAACCAATTAAGCAGCTTTAACAACAATGGCACGCTAACACATTACGACTATGACCCACTAGGTCGTCGTATCGCTAAGCAGACTGAGCATGGCAAGATTGATTATATTTGGGATAACGACCAACTAATAGGTGAATACCAGCACGGCGAGTATACCTGGTACATCAACTTACCCAATCAATTTCACCCGGTCGTACTGATTAAGCAAGGTGAGCTGTATTATTACCACCTAGACCAACTAAACACCCCACGTTTTGTTACCAACAATAATGCAGAAGTTGTATGGCAAAACCATGCTGATGTGTACGGCTATGAAGAACCAGAAACCCATGCTGGCTTTAATAAAGAAAACAGCTTCACTCAGCCAATACGTTTTCAAGGGCAATATTTTGATGAAGAAAGCGGCCTACACTACAACCGCTACCGCTATTACAGCCCCAAACAACAACGCTTTATAAACCAAGACCCCATTGGCTTAGTAGGCGGCATAAACCATTACCAATATGCGCCGAATCCAGTGAATTGGGTGGATCCGTTAGGACTTAGTTGTAAAGAAACTAAAGCAATTGAAGTGCCTGCGTATGATCATAACGATCCTATGGCTGATGCAATAACCCCTGTTGCTATTACACCAGTTGAATGGTTCGTTGAAGGGCTTGCAGATGCTGCCGAGGCAATAAGCCAAATGGTAGATACAGGCGTAACAGCTGCTGGGGTTGCGACTGCGGGTATTGCACTTATACCAGGTAAAGTGGCAGATAAAGCACTCGAGCCTGCGGTTAAAAAGTTAGACGATGTAATAAAATTAGACCCAGGTAAAAAAGGTGGTTGGAATAAAGCTCTTAATGGCAAATTACAGCCTAATAGCAAGTATGAAGTTGGTAACTATACATACGGTACCGATGAACTTGGACGTGTAAATTCTGTTAGTGGTAAACTGGACTTGTCAAAAGCCGATCGAAATAAATATCAACAAACCAAAGCAGGTAAAGTTGATGGTATTAAAGATGGACTGGACGACGATGAAGGGGGACATTTAATCGCTTCAATTTTTAATGGTCCGGGTGAGCAAATCAATTATGCTGCTATGGATGGCAATCTCAATAAAGGTGCTTGGAAGAGCATGGAGAATAAATGGGCAAAGGCTTTACAAGAAGAGCCACCTAAGAGTGTTGAAGTGGAGATTCGAGCTATTTATGAGAATGATAGTAAACGCCCGTCATCCTTTGATATATTTTATGAGATTGACGGTGTTGAAGAGTTTGTGAATTTAAAGAATAAACCTGGAGGCTAAATTAAATGAACGTTGATGATATATATAACAGTGTCGCACAAAATATGTTAGTAAATATAGGCAGGCAAGAATGGTCAAAAGCTGTAATTGAAGTAGAGTATTATGGAGACGATGCACTTAAGATGAAAGGCGGCTTTCATCAAAAAAATACAGATTTTACTTCATTTAAGTTTAGAAATTTTGATAGAAAAATTGTAAATGATTTTCAGCAGCTCCATGAAATTACAACTGAAAATGATTCGAACATGTGGAATCGTGCTGTATTTCATCTGAAACCAACTGGTGAATTCAATATTGATTTTTCATGGGATCAAGAATTGGCAGATGAAATAGAACGGTTAAATGACGAATAAGTTTTTTGATAACTTTTACAATTATGCGGGATTTGGTCCCGCGATAAAAGCGACAATGCCAACACAAGAGACGCTTGAATTTTTTAAAGGCAAACTTCCAGACCGTTTGCTTGAATACTGGCAAAAGTATGGATTTTGTGGATGGGGTGATGGCATTTTTTGGTTAGTAAACCCACAAGATTACCATGATATTTTACAAACATGGCTTGAGGGCACCGAATTCGCTGAACGCGAAAACAATGGAGTTGATAAATATTATGTAATTGGTCGCGGTGCTTTTGGAAATTTACTTATTTGGGGGAAAACATCAGGTCAGAGTATAGATGTTAATTCAAACTTTGGAATGATTTTTCCAACAGATTACTCTGAAAAATTAAAGGAGCGAGGGGAGGAACGTTCAATTGACTTATTTTTTGCAGTTCGAAGAAAAGAGTCATTTGATCAAAAAGACATTAACGAAAAACCTTTGTTTGAGCATGCACTAAAAAACCTAGGCCCATTAGAAGCCGATGAAATGTATGCGTTCGTTCCTGCGTTGGCTCTTGGTGGTGTAAATAAGCTTGAAAATTTGCAGAAAGTAAAAGCGATTGAGCATTTGAATTTTCTAGCTGAATTGGGCGAAAAACGCATAATGGCTGATATTGTCGCTATGTCTAATGAACTACATAAGAAGTAACGCTGTAGCGGTTAATCATTTCAACTAAGTAATATTAAATTGGGTATCCATCGGGTACTAAATAAGCCATTTTGTTGAACGTTAATATGAAATGGCTTTGAAAATAAATACATGAAAAGGACTTTCATATGTCAGCAATAAGAATAACTCAGTCAGTTGGTCTGTGTGGTGTTAATAATCCAGCTGATGTAAAAGCAATTCAAACAGCATTAAATAAATTACTTAAATTGCTCCCTTCTATAAACGCATTGGTCGTGGACGGGCGTTTAGGTTCCCGCCCAGAAAACTCTAAAACAGTTGCTGCAATTAAACAGTTTCAAAGCAAAGTTGTAGGTATGGTGCGGCCAGATGGGAAAATAGACCCAAATGGCCGAACTCACAAAAAGATTAACGAGAAACTAATAATTAAAAGCCATCAATTACGTTTTAAATTACCATTGGCATCATCGAATGTTCAAGAGTTAACTGAATCTGACTTTTTGAGTGTTGCTAAGGCATTGAATTGTAAAGTTGCTGCGATTAAAGCTGTAGCTGAGGTTGAATCTTCTGGTGATGCCTTTTTACCTAACGGAAAACCAAAGATTTTATATGAAGCGCATATTTTCTCGCGATTCACAAACCATCAGTATGATTCGAGTCACCCGTCTGTTTCTAGTAGGAGTTGGAATCGAAGCTTATATGTTGGAGGTGCTCTAGAATATAAAAGGCTCGAAAAGGCTATGGAGTTGGATGCAACAGAAGCTTTAAAATCAACTTCATGGGGGCGTTTTCAGATTATGGGTTTTAATTTTAGAGCTGCAGGATTTGCGAGTGTAGAGGCTTTTGTTAAAACAATGTTTACTTCGCAAAGGAAGCAGTTGGATGCATTTGTGAACTTTGTTAAAAGTAAAGGTTTAGAAGAGTATCTCAGAACATTGAATTGGGCTGCATTTGCCCAAGGTTACAATGGCTCACAGTACGCCCAAAATAATTATGATATTAAATTAAAAAAGGCCTTTGACAAATATGATAAAAAATAAGCTTTTTTCTGTTTTGCTCACTTTGCCGCTATTGTGTATTAATGCGTGCCAAGCGAATCCAAGTGACTTTGTTGTTATTTTTAAGTGCCATTCAGATACGCCAACCAAGATCAGTGTGGTAGTTAAGGAGCATAAAGGCCTTTTTGAACTAGAGCAATTTAGTCATTTTCAATTTAAGCACTCAATGCCTGAAAAAGTAATTGCTATCGGTAAATTTAGCTATAACCGCCCGTTGGTTACAGAACATAGTATGGAGTTTAAAGTCGGTGAAAATAAATTAACACTGAGTGATTATCACAGTGAAGAACTAGGTATGAATATAAAAGAAAAATCGGTCACGTTAGTCCAAGGCGGTAAGAAAGAGTATTGGCTTTGTGATGATTTGAGTTCTAGTCAGTTACCTTCTGTAGATGATTTTAAGAAATAAGGTATTTCCGTTATGGGTTATGGAGATACATTAGGCGAGAACTCTGAAAGTAACTTGCTCTAGAAAATGATAGGTGGTCGATATTTCCACTTTAGAAGTCATTGAAAAAGCAGTATCTAGAAATAGAAATTAGATTCGAAATTACGGCTATACAATTTTTAGTCGTGAATTAAAGGGAGGTTTAAGCATATGTTTGGCTTAATAAAAAAATACGATGTTCATATGTGCTCTGAGGTCAAGGGTTGTATTTTGAATAATGGAGAGCCGGTAAATGGAGCAAGGATACGTCGTGAGTTAACTTATGCTCACTCAGTTGTTGAAATTGATGAAACCGTAACAGATGCTAATGGCTATTTCTCAATGCCTGAAATTTTAATAACGTCAAAAAAGCCTGGTGATATGTTTGTTCACGATGTTGTATTACAACGCATTACAATTTTAAGTAATGAAGAAACGTATGTTTTATGGAACACAAAACAACTAGGTATTGAACCATTCAAAGAGATAGAAGAAAAATTACTTACTCTGAATGGTGATTTAAGTTCACAAGAAGTGCGATTCACTTTTCCCAATAAGAAAAACCCGAGTTTGGAATTCGATGGGTTAAGTATTTGCAGGTGGGAAAATGATTTTGAAGTTTTTGAACTTGAGGATGATGGAACACAATTTTTTAGTAGTTAACTTTTCTAATTAAGGATGAATATGAAAACGTTGAGCCCAACATTGGCAGTTAACCTTGCCGAATTTGCTTATGAAAGTCTTACAGGTAAGTTAGATGTACCTATAGTTCTGGCAAAGCAGTTTCTTTTTAACAGTAAGTCATCACTAAAAGGGGTTACAGGAACCTGTTTGGAGCATGTTTTAAATCATAGTAGTGGCTTTGGGTATATTGGTGAAGGAAGAAACGGTGGTATTTATGAAAAAGAAATTGTCATCACTTTCCGTGGTACTGCAGGCATTGCTGACACACTAACAGATTTACATTGTGGAATGACGGTGGGGCCAAACTATAAAGCCGTACATGCAGGTTTTAATCGTACTTTTGAATCTATTAAACCACAATTATCAAAAATACTCAGTAAATTAGGTAGCAGACCAGTTCATTGTGTCGGTCATAGTTTAGGCGGAGCAATTGCAACATTGGCTGCTAATTGGATTAAGGCGCAATTTAAGGTGCCGGTAAAGTTATACACATTCGGTGCTCCAAGAGTCGGCTGCAACCCATTTGCAATTCAAACTGAAACAAATTTAAATGGTATTTACCGTGCAGTACACAGGAGTGATCCTGTCCCTATGGTACCTGTTTGGCCATTTGTACATGCTGGGAGCGAGTATAGGCTTAGTACTTGTGTTTCTTTAACGGGGGCTGCTCACAAAATGGCAGGGAATGCACCAGGTTATATTAATACCGCATCTCGTTACCCAGACTATAAAAGTATGGAAAGAGGCTCATTATCTAATTTGACGATGACACGTTTAAAGTATGTTAATCGCCATCATGCATCATTTAATGCTCACTGGGCAGATAAAATCACGAGCGCACTATTAACGCTCTTACGAGAGAGTGGCAAAATAACAAGCATATTAGCGCAAGGTGTCGTTGCTGGTACTTTGACTATATATGATGCTTTAGCGCGTAGCTTGGTTGAAATATCAAAAATGTCCTCGAAATATGCAGAAGATTGTAAAGGGGTGCTAGGCCATATACTTAACTTTGTTGGTAAGTCTGGCGTTACTTTGGTTGATATTACCTATTCCAAAGTGAAGAAAATACTTTATTGGATGCTAGAGAAACTCAATCAGTTAGTAATAGCAGCAGTAAAAGTATCGCCTTATATTGGAATTAGTTAAACAAGGTCATACTGTATGAAGCCCATATACGCTAATTTTAAACTCATGGGCTTTATTCACCTATTTTAAATCAAGAAGTTTAATCTCACAGCAAGGAGCTATAAACGCTATTAAATGCGCTATAGGAACAGTATGGAACAACAACATCAACAAACACTCACTCAACTAGTCAACGATGTTTATAACAAACCGGACTTAATTGAAGAACATCAGGTTCTTATTCAACCCTTATTAAAAGACTTGGTGGCCTGTGCGCCAGCGGGTTTTGAGGGGATGGCTACGATGATCCACAGCCATTTTGTCAATGGACTTAAATCTACCAATCCAAATATTCAAAAGTTTGAACTTGAGTCAGGGCTTTTAAAGCTTAAGCCTTATTTTCAACGAATTAATCAGTAAGCTACAAAATCTTAGTTTAGGTAAACAAAGTACAAGGATGGTTTATGTCATTAATGAATGCGTGCATTTTAATGCTGCTATTACAGCCATTGTTTGTTTACTTTGCGTTATTTGCAAAAGAAGTTGATCTTAATGAAGACTCGCAAGATTCGACTGTCATGCTATTTAACTTTGGTCTTTTGGGTATCACGCCTAGTGTTGCTTATTTTTACATGGAGCAGTTTTGGTTCGCAGTTGATATGTTAAGTGGCGTCACACTATTAGGTTTAACACTTGCTAAAACTTTAGAATCAAAGGGCAAAAGGCCATTGGATCTCATCCTAACTTTGCGTTTTTTGACGTCGTGGCTGCTTATTTTTGGCGTTATATATTGGTTAATTTCATTATTTACAGGCTCACCAGAAGTTCAGCCAACAATTGCTGATGCTGATCAGCAAGTTGAGCCATTTTATCAGCTATTTTGGCCTTCATTTTACTATTTAGGTTTAATGGTTTTTACATTTTTACTTAAAGTACTCGAGTTTCGCTTTCAATTAAAGCCAGCATTATCTGGTACTTTTTTGATACTTGCGGCAGCGTTAATCGGTATATCACCACTCGTTGATGGCAGTTTTATTCTTGGCTTGTTTATAAATATCGTCATATTTTTTATTTTTTGCTCTATGTATATGGAAATTAATAAAATAAATGACCCCTCTGGCGGAGCGATTGCTTTTTTATATGCATATATATTATCAATGGGAGTTGGGGTGGCTATTATCGTAAAAATTATACATGTAATATTTTTTACTTCTGAAGTTTGATTTTTAACCTTGCAAGGGAGGTTGTTTTTTAGTTATTATTTGTACCTGTTTTGTTGTTTTTATTCTGCGTAAATGAATAATGTATAAATCAGCATAATAAGGTTTTTGTTGCCATAAATTGCATTGCAAGGAGGCTTGGTGTGTTCTCATCAAGGGTTAGGCAGTTAGCTATATTAATTGCTACATTATTTGTTTTATTCACTACGACACAGGTATTTGCGAATATGTTTGGTTTTTTTAATAAAAGTGATTTTATTTTGTCTGCCCCTGTTAAAGGGCAGCTATTTGATGATGGGAAGCCTGTTGCAAATACCAAAGTGATGCGTTCACTTACTTACGGTGATGAATATATCGACGAAACAGTAACTGATGAACAGGGCTATTTTACGTTTTCAGAAAAAACAATTAAAACCAGTAAACCAGCTAACATGTTCGATAATGACTCATTGGTACAGCACATTTATTTAGAAAATGGCACGCCAGAGGGAATAGTATTGTGGTATACACTTGTGTCACTGCATGAAAATAGTCAAACCCTCAAACGATTACTTGCTGATTTAGAATGCGATATTTCTAAAGAGCCAGAAACATACGATATTCCTATCGAAGAAGATACAAGCCATACTTTTGCGATTTATACATCATGTAAACTTTAACCTAAAACATCTCATACAAAGGGAACTTATATGAATACCTTGACGCCTACTCAAGCGGTGCAACTCGCTGAGCTTGCTTATAAAGCAAAAAGTATTAAAACAACTAATTTACTTAATCACTCATTGCACGCTTCTTTGCGAAATAGCTTTAATTTCTCAATTAACCCAAGTGCTGTACAAGGTGTGTCGGGTGGTTTTTTCTCTCATTTATTTGGTTTAAGTACAGGTTTTGGTTTAGTTGCACACGGAAAAAATGAGTTTCAAGGTGATTCTGTTATCACCATTCGTGGAACAGCCTCTTTAAGAGATGGTTTAACAGATGCAAACTTCGGTTTAAGTGGTGGTTCAAACGGTAGTATGGTTCATGCGGGGTTTAATAAAACGTTTTACACCATGAAGCCGGGACTGCAAGAGTTTGTTACAGCAAATATACGTGACAAAGTAACAGGGTGCGTACATTTAGTTGGCCATAGCTTAGGTGGTGCACTTGCAACGTTAGCGGCAGATTGGATCAAAGCTGAATATTCGTTACCTGTAAAGCTGTATACATTTGGCTCTCCTCGTGTTGGTCTAGATAACTTTTCAAGAGCCGCAACAGGCAGAATCGATAAGATTTATCGTTGTACTCATGGTGCCGATCCTGTCACTAAAGTGCCGTTATGGCCATTTTCTCATGCTCCTTATCAGGGCCAAGAAATTCGTTTAGACAGCGGGCAAGGTTTAAAAGGTGCTGCCCACAAACTCAGTGGTACACCTGGCTACATCAATACCGCAAATAGTAATGATTGGGGCAATCTGACAATCCGTGCAAATCATTATTTAAATACACCTGTGCGCTTAAACTTTGAAGATCGTAATCAAGCATCTTTCAATTCACACTGGGCTGATAAATTAGGTGCGGCGCTTGTTACCTTATTAAAAGACGCTGGTTATTACAGCGCTGTTGCTGCACAAGCAGCAATTGGAACAGGCCTGACATTTTACGATATGCTTGCTCGAACTTTAGATAAAATTGCGAAAGCATCAGCCTCATTTGCTGCACAAACACTGGGTCTTATTGGTCATATGTTGGTGTTTGCTGGCAAAGTTGTTAGCAAAGCCGTAGAACTAACATACAGTGTTATTAAGTGGGCTTTTGACTCGACTCTTGGTGCTCTTTATCGCGCCGCAAAAGATGGCCTAAATGGTTTAGATTAATAACAAATTGGGCATGCTGATTAGCATGCCCATTTCTTATTGTTGTTCGTTTTCTTTTAATGAGCTTATTTGTATTCCATTCTTACTCAGCTCACTTTTTAGTTTTAATGCACTGCTTTTTAAATTTGGTAACGTCTTGTTATTTATGATTTCGACCGCTTCACTTAACTGATCTGAAGCATGTTTGGCCGACATTTTTCTACTGATTGCTGCATCAATAATAAATTGACTTTTGCTGTAAAAACGACGAATTTCAGTTAAAAACTCACTGGGCGTTTCTAAGGTTGTGGGGGAATACTGCATGGTCTGCCAAATATACTTTTCGATGGTTGGCTTGTTATATTCAAGTTCGGACTTAGGTGGGCTTTTTGCTAATAAGATAGCAAATTCTTTGAGATGTTCAGCATTATCTTTAACTTCATCATATAGAGATGTTCTAAGATAATAATTATCTTCCATTTTACTGAATGAGTCGAATTTTAAAGCTTGTTCTAAGCCACTTTGAGCTGCAAGATAAACTCCAAAAATAGTTGAAAAAACGAGGAATAATTGGTTTAGCCAAAAGCCAGTACTTTTTAGTTCTTTATTATCAACGGTTTTAAATGCAGTGGTGATCTTTGGGTTGTTTCCTTTATCCATTATTAAATTCCTTTTACTATTTTGATTTAGTATCTCACAATTATTTGATTTGTGTATTTAATCTCTTTCTAATAGCACAGCGCCACTGTGATCTTCACCTAAATAATCGTCTTTATTGTAGATTGGGCATTTAGCCATTGATAAACAGCCGCAGCCAATGCAACCGTTAACGCGCTCGCGCAATCGCTGCATGTATTGAATGCGTTCATCTAATTGCGTTTGCCAGACTTTAGAAAGGGCAGCCCAATCTTGTTTAGTGGGTGTGCGTTGCTCGGGTAGGGTGCTTAACGTTTGTTTAATGTCTTCAAGGGTTATGCCCATGGTTTGCGCAGCTTTTATTACGGCAATTCGGCGCAATACATCGGGTTTATAGCGGCGCTGATTGCCGTTATTACGCCAGCTGCGAATAAGCCCTTTTGACTCATAAAAATGCAAGGTCGAAACTTTTACACCACTGCGTTTTGCCACAAAGCCAACCGCTAGGTTTGCATCAATAAGTTTTTTATCTGACATAATTTGCTCCAAGGTGTTGACCTAAAGTTAGCTTGAGGTTTTACGCTGCACACATCATAAAAAAGGAGTGATAGTCATGCAACAAAAACCAACAACAAACACGGTAATTATTTATTCAAGTGCACGAAAAACGGGTAACACGAGCTTACAAGTTAATGATTATAAAACCCAATATGGCGGCGATGTAGTATGTCTAGATGACTATGTTATCTCGCCTTATTGCTACGATAAGCAATATAAAAATGATGATTTTTATGCGGTATTTGAAGCGCTGTTGAATTATCAACACTGGGTACTGGCATCGCCAGTGTATTGGTATAACACCACACCGCAGTTTAAAGCATTTTTAGACCGGATCACTGACTACATGGATGATGACGCACTCAGGCCAAAACTGAGAACACTGCGTGAAAAGCAGTTTTCATTGCTCTCAAATGCAGGGTCTGCTCACGCACCTAACGCGTTTATCGAGATGTTTAAAAACACCTTTAATTACTTAGGCATGACCTTCAAAGCACATCAACATATTGATGCTAGTTAAACGCGTTTAAACAAGGTAGGCTAGAGTAAAAAGTAACAGGAACTTTTATGAAATCAACACTGTTAGGCTTATCTTTAGCCTTGTTATCTTCGTTTAGTCATGCAGAGCAAGCTGAGCCCGCGATCAAAGGTTTTGGTTATTATTATGACGTGCCAAACCATGCAGAAATCTCTGAACAAACGGTTTTCAAAGTGGCATTTGATGTGGCAGATGCGGCAGAAAAAGGGGCGCAGAACAACAATATGAACTCATTAGCACGGTTCATTAATATGCACATAGCCCATGGTGTGAAGCCTGAGAACATTCAACTTGCTTTGGTTGTGCATGGTGGCGCAAGTGTTGATGTACTGGAAAACAGTTTTTATAAACAGCGCTTTGCCAGTGACAATAAAAATCAGCAATTGATCACTCAATTGTTAGCGCATAATACCGTTGTTTATGTGTGTGGACAGTCTGCAACGCACATGAAGGTAAAACAGCAACAGCTTATTCCTGGTGTGCAAATGGCGTTATCGGCAATGACCGCGCATGCTCAGTTGCAGCAGCAAGGTTACACACTGAATCCATTCTAATGAATATCTTATGTTTTGGTGATTCAAACACCTATGGTATTTCGCCCGTCGATGGTAAACGCTTTGCAGCCGATGAGCGCTGGCCTAGTTTACTGGGTATTAAATTAGGTGCCGGCTACCAAGTGATTGAAGCTGGCCAGCCCAATCGTACACTGGTGAACGACCCACCTTTTAGTGGTGATAAACTGGGCATTAAATACCTAGAGCCTTACCTAGCGGCTTATCATTTAGATGTGATTGTTATTCAGCTCGGCACGAATGATTTAAAGCGCCGTTTTGCGCTGTCGGTTGTTGATATTGCCAACGCACTAGAAGCACTTATTTTAGATATAAAAAACTATTATCGGCACCGTGAATTACCCAAAATAATAATTTTGAGCCCGCCAGCGGTGTATGAGGTTGGCGCGTATAAATCTATTTATGCAGGAGCAGAGCTAAAAGCAAAACGGTTAGTGGAAGAGTTTAAAAATGTTGCTGACAGCAACAACTGCTGTTTCGTTAACTGCTTTGAATTAATAACACCATGTTCTTCAGAAGGCGTTCATTGGCCAAGCTCACAGCATAAGACACTTGTAGATCACTTGAGAAGTTGTCTCTAAAGTAATACTTTGCTGTGTTCTTTAAATGATTTACCAATTTTTATCTTATCACCAGTATCTAGCTCTACATGTTCGTTCGTAACAGCTATGACTTTGCTGTTATTCACTATGTATGATTTATGGATTTGAGTGAATGAGCCTAATAGCTGCTCTAAGATCTGTTTTAGGGTTGTTGTTGCGAGGATCGTTTGGTCTTCTTGGTGCACTTTTACATAATTTCCATACGCTTCAATGTATTCAATTGTATCTAAGCTAAGCTTGCGTTTTTCGCGATCTACTTTTAGGGTGATTGTTTTACTTTTCGGCGTTTGGGAAATACGTTCACGGACTTTATTTATTGCTTGCTGTAAACGTTGTGCAGATACAGGTTTGAGTAAATAATCAGTAACATTTAGCTCGTAACCTGCGAGTGCATATTCTTCATAAGCACTCACAATGATAATTTGAGGCGGGTTAGCGAGTGATTGAATGAGTTCTAACCCTGACAACTCTGGCATGTTTATATCTAAAAAAACGACATCAATAGTTGATTTTGCTAATTGGTACAAAGCATCTTTTGCGCTGAAATGCTGAGAAACTACTTTGATATCTGAATACGACTCTAAATGATGAAGAATTACTTGATGAGCAAGTGGTTCATCATCAACAATAATTGCTTTAATCATTTGATAGTTCCAAAGAGAGGGTGGTTTGCCAAAGTCCATTGTGATTATGCACTAATAAAGTATGTTTTTCTGGATATAGAAGCTCTAAACGGCGCTTTAAATTGTTTAGCCCCATGCCTGAATTATCATTATTGTTTTTGCGAGGAATGCTATTTTCGCAATATAACGTTAAAACGTTGCCATTTAAGGTTAGTTTTATCGTTACTTCAGCGTTTTCTTGTGCGTGTTCAACACCGTACTTTATGGTGTTTTCGATTAAAATAATAAGAAGCAGTGGCGCTATAGAAAGAGGGTGACTAGTTTCAGGCCATGCTAGGTTAAATCTACAGTTATTTGCATGCCTTATCTTGTGCAGTTCAAGAAAGTTTTTAATGTAATTTAGCTCTTTCTCGAGTAGAACGAATGGTTTTTGCCCTTCATAGACGGTGTATCTCAGTAAGTCAGCCAGCTGTAATACCAATTCAGGTGTCTTTTCTGATTTTGTTAATGCAAGTGCATATAAGTTATTTAAAGTATTAAATAAAAAGTGCGGATTAATTTGCTGCTGCAATAGCTTTAGTTCTGTTTTTATTTGCTGTTTGGCAATTTCTTCTAATTTATGGTGGTGCTGCTGGCGTTCAAACGCCAAGATAATGGGTGTAGAGATACTTAAAAATAAAAACATAAACTGATAATTGTACTTATTGATAATGTCTAGGTTGCCTCCCGGAGTTAGATTGGCAACATTTGAGGGTAAGTCATTAACAGGCAATGTAAGCACAATAGCGGCAAGTAATGGTGTTAAAACAACCATGCTAATTAAGCATGCAGATACAAAAATGAGCACTCCATGCTTGGCTAAGAATTGACGTATTAAAATGTAACGATTAAATAAAAAAGTGCCGTGTACAATAATTGCGTAGACCAAAAGCTGAGAAAAATACCAAATAAATTGATTATAGTTTGTAAGTAGCTTTTGAGTATCAAATATCAATGCAAAGGGTTGATTTAGCAAAGGTTCGTTATGGCTGTTGAGTATGCCAGCCATGACAAAGGCCCAGCCAAAACATATAACAAAAACAACTTTATTTAATGTAAACAAAGAGCTCATCCAACTGGTTAATTTGGATTTTTGGTTCTTCTTAAAGCGTTGGGATGAAAGCCAAAGTAAACTTGCTAGACTGCATAGTAACCAACATTGCTCTTGTAAGTAGTGCCATTTATCATAAGGTGGCAAGCTGTTGCTTAACAGATAAATGAGTATTGGGTAACCAATAAACCCAGATAACCACCATTTTGAAGCCTGCTTTGAAGAATGCTGTGATGCCATCCAGTGAGCGATTAAGAAAGGGATACACTCAAATATTAGCTGTAAATTTACTGTTAGATAAGTACTGGGTGAATCAATTCTCAGCGAAAGATAGCGAATATGACTTTCAAGTAGTATCGCAGCGATTAATGGTAGTAGAGCAACCATGCTTTTTGTGTTTTTAAGTGATGATAAATAGCTAATAGCTGCCAGCAAAATCTACTCCGTTCAGTTTTTATTTTTGCAACGTACACTGTTGTTTTTTCGAACATTTATATATTACCCTAATTTCTAAATAATGTGGAAACTGAGGGAGTAATACTCTGATTAAGCGTTATAATGGATTTAGCTTAACGTTTTTATTTCTTTATTCATCCACATCTTGATGAAAGTTCTTTTTTTGATGACGAAATAAGAAATTTTGCTTTCATCATCAAACTTGACTCATTGATCATTACTTCGTAGCAGCGAGCTTTGCCATTCCTTAATCTAGATTTGTGCTAATTAAGGAGCCAATAAATGCTAACACTTGAGCATATTTCGAAAACATACCCTGATGGAACTCAAGCACTTAACGATATAACCATTGAGTTACCCAGCGGCATGGTAGGGTTGCTGGGGCCAAATGGCGCTGGCAAGTCTAGTTTGATGAGAACTCTTGCATGCCTGCAAACTATTAATTCTGGCCGTATACAGTTTAGTGGCTTAGATATATTAAAAGACCCTGACAAGTTACGTAAGCAACTTGGTTATCTACCACAACAATTTGGTGTTTACCCACATATGGGATGTAGAGCATTACTTGAACACATCGCCATATTAAAAGGGCTTGAATCTAAAAAGACAAAGCAACAGATTGATGACCTGCTTACTGCATTAAACTTAACTCAGCATGCAAATAAAAGAGTCAGTCACTTTTCTGGGGGAATGAAACAACGCTTTGGTATTGCTCAAGCATTGTTGGGTGATCCTAAATTAATCATTTTAGATGAGCCTACTGCTGGGCTTGACCCGGCAGAGCGAGAGAGTCTCAATAACTTATTAGTTTCAATGAGTAAGAATCGACTGATTTTGCTTTCAACACACATTGTGGAAGACATAGAAAACCAATGTCACTTTGTGGCGATGATTAAAGGTGGTCAACTGATCCAAAGTGGCCATATCGATACCTTAGTAAACCAACTCAAAGGTAAAGTATGGGTATTAAAAGCTTTGCCACGCGCACTGCCCAAAGACGCTTTAGTACTGAGCCAAAGTTATCGATATGGTGAGCCCGTCTTTCGAGTTTATGCCGCAGAGCGCCCAACTACAGGGGCTGTTTTGGCTGCAGAATCATTACAAGATAAGTACTTCTTTGAACTAAAATCTCGAAGAGGTGAATTATGCTAATAATCAATGAGTTAAAGTATCTTTTTCGTCAACCAATAGTTTGGGTATGCTTGCTTATTGCGCCAAGTTTTGCATTTTCACTTTCTTCAGGGCTTGCAACAAGTAATGTTGACCCATTACAGCACTATCAATTGCATTTAGTGTCATTACACATGATGCAATTGGCTTTATTGGTTGGAGCATTATCGCCAGCAATTTTCTTACGTGACCACCTCTTTCATATGGACGAAATTATTGCTGTTGCATCAGTAAGTTCAAAACAAAAAAACTATATTCGAATAGGTGGTTTTGTAAGTCTATTAATGATGGTTTCATTAAGCAGTACGTTGGTTATGAGTTACGTACATTTTCAAAATAATGGATTTAGTTGGCAAATACTTGGTTATACAGTTTTTTATAGTGGTTTTGTTCTACTCATAAACTGTTTTTTACTTATTGCTTTGGCATTTTGGCTTTGTCAAAGGTTTCGAAGCTCAATGATTAGCTACGCCGCTTTTGCAAGTGTTTGGATTGCTTACTTGTTCGCTGCGAGTATAACGGGTAATCCAATTTTGGCAGGAAGTAGCGTACTAAACGAAACGTTTTATCAGCTATTTATTTGGTTAGACCCATTTGCTTATACAACGGTAATAGCAAGTTTTAGCGAGTCGCAAAATACGCCTTTTTATACTAATCGCTTTATTTGTTTTACTCTAGCAATTGTTATTTTTACTCATGCTGTTGGCTCGCACCCCCAAGTATATGCAAGGACAAAGCAACCCAAACAACAATGTATTGAGTCTGACCTTAGGCCTTACACTCAATTTCAAACGGTAAAGCCTACATTTCGTCAAAGCTCGATTCTATTCGAGCTATATAAAGCTGCAATTTTAAATATATTAAAACAACCTATAACTCTTATTCTGTTACTTTTATGGCTAGGGTTAGTGTTCAATAGTGTTGCATCTTCTTCTCAGTATGCAGAACCAATGAGTGTTATTAAAGCAACTAGCATTGATGCTGTTAATCAATATGCCTTTGATATGTATATATTGCTCGGTTGTTTACTGATGGCTCTATGGAGTTGGCAACTTAGTTGTCATGCTAGGCACTATAAAATAGCAGAGATAATTGCGGCAGCGCCTATTAAGACTGCTTCGATTTTGCATAGCCAATTATTGGCAATAGTGAGTTTGGTGTTTGTTTTTTCGTTAATAGGTTTTGTTGGTGCATCGTTAGCTGAACTTTTTATTGGCAGTGACTTTGACGCTTATCACGCTATTTATACCTTAGCTTTAATGGGACTGCCGCTAGCTATTATTGCTTCGATATTTGTATGTATTTTTAATTTATTGCGCTCAGAGCTTGTTGCTTCTTTAGTGGTGTTTGCCATTTTGTTACTTAAATTTACCCCAGTAATGACTTATTTGGGGCTAACACACACGTTTTGGAGTGTAGCTTGGACACCATTGCAGCCGGCTAATGAATTTTGGGGATATCGAGCAAGTTTAAGTAGTTACTGGCCTTATGTCCGCGCGTGGCTAGTATTATTACTTAGTGTTGTGCTTGTTAGTCAGGCTTTTAATCACCGCGGGACAGGAATGGGCAGTAGGGCACTTAAAAATAAAGATGCTTGGCTGTTAATATCTGCAGTTTTGGCTATCAATTTATTTTGGCAGCTACATACTAATTTAATTTCAGAAAAGCCATTAAGTAACTCTTATAAACGAGAAATATTTAAAGCAAATTATGAAAAAATGTTTGCTGATTGGAAACATAAAGCTCAGCCAAAAGTGAGTCATATCGATGCAGAAATAGATTTCTATCCTTATAAGCAGTCAGCCCAATTTAACTTAACCTACTCATTTACTAACCCTCACAAAAAACCAATAAAACAGGTATTGATAGGTCGTGCAGGCTTCTATCAATGGGCAGATATTAAAATAGAAGGAGCTGAGCAAGTCGCATTTTATCCATCAATGAACCAAGCTATTTACGAGTTTAAATCCGCACTTCAGCCATTCGAAACAAGGCAACTTAAAACGCAATTTGTAGTAAAGCAAGCCAAGTTATGGCCTACACAAGGGCATCAAATCATAACGCCTGAATTTAGTTATATTCGTTCAGTTCCGCTATTACCGACGCTTGGGTATCAAAGAAACTATGAATTAGATGACGAGCAGTTAAGGTTAGATTATGGGCTTCCACTCTATGTTAAAACACCGCCTTCAAAGCTTTTTAATGCAACATACCAAGTACCATATAACTATGAACGCATCACCATGAAAAGCAAAGTTACCACCGCCGTAGGTTATCAGGTCGTTTCACAGGGGAAGAAAATAGCGCATATTGTTGAAGGGCAAAGAGCCGTTTTTAAATTTCAGACGACAGTGCCAATTAACAACTTACCTGCTTGGTTGTCATTTCCATTTGCAGCAACTGAGTTAATTTATGAGGGTGTGAAGTTACAGGTTTTTACTAAATCAAGTGCAACAGAAGCTAATAAAGATGCCGTAAAAGTTAACTTACAAGCTATGAGTGACACGCTTTTTTGGTTTAATAATAATCTTAATGCGTACAAAGGTTCAAAGCTCAGTTTGATCGACGCAACAGGATTTGGTGGGACAGGGTATGCATTACCTGAAATCATGTTGATTGATAATAAGGTCGGTTTTAGAGCTAAACCAAGTGAAGGCGCAGGTTTTGATCAACGCTACCGCCGTGCAGTACATGAAACGGCTCATCAATGGTTTGGTCATGATATTGGCAATAGTGTTCCTGAAGATAGCGCTTTTTTGATTGAATCATTAGCTAAATATATAGAGCTTGTGGTGATTGAAAAACGATACGGAAAAAAGGCTGTCGATGCATTAGTCAAATATGAAACTCTGCGATATCAACAAGCTTCTCGGCTAGATATTTCGACAAAGCAAGCGTTGGTAGACTCATCAAAAAGTTACGATCAGTATTCCAAAGCTACTCTTGTATTTGCAAAACTTAGAAATGAAATTGGCGATGCTGTGATTGTGGCTGCTTTAAAATCAGTATGGCAAAAATATGCATTTCCTAATCGACCAGCAACGTCAATGGATTTTATTAGAGCTTTGCAAGAACAACTTAATGAACAAGAGAAAGACTTAATTAAGAAGCTTTTTTTGGAAGTATAAATACAAAAAAGCCACAGGTTGTAAAACACTGTGGCTTGGGTATTGATTGACTTACAACCAAGGGATTTTAGGAGAGTTTAAAACTCATAACTTACGCTTAAACGCGTGGTGCGAGGCATAATATAACGGCCATTTGGTGCATCAGCATTACGAGGATCACCTTCGGTAATGCCTTGTTCATCAGTTAAGTTATCAATAGCTAACTGTATTTTAATACCTTCCATAGGCTCAACAATTAAACCTAGGTCAACTTTTTCATAGCCTTCTAATGTAACAGTATTTTCGTTGTCGCCCCAACGATCATCAACTGCTGAAATTGTGCCGTATAGAGTTGCATACATGCCGCTGACTTCAAAGTCATAGCTCGGTGTAACACGTACTTGCCATTTTGGCTGACGTTGGCTTTCGTTGCCTTCGTTGGTCGGGCTTTCTGTGATCTCAGTTTCTTGCAGTGTTGAGTTTAAGTTAACTGAGAAACCAGATTCGTGGTTATAGTTATAATCAAGCTCAATACCGTATGCTTCATTTGTTAAAATTTCAGCAGGGGCGCCTGGACGACGAACAAAAGTGTCACCTTTTACTTCATTCGTGAATAAAGTGGCATAAAAATCAGTACTATCGGTCAAAAGCTTGTAACCGAATTCAGCCTGTGTCACTTCTTTGATTAACTTTTCGCCGCCTTGGTAAGCGCCGTAGTTATCACGAAAATCATCGAAATAAGGCATTTTATAACCACGGTTAACACGTGCAAATACACCCATATCATCATTAATTGAGTAGTTAATACCTGTTGTCCATGATGTTTTGCTTTCATCGTACTGGATAGATTTAGTAATAACACCATCTAGGCCTTCATCTACAGTGTATTCTACTTCGTGATTTTCAAAACGAATACCTGCATCAAGTGTGAATGCATCATTGATTTTATACTGAGCTGTTGAGTAAAACGCATTGGTGCGTGCATCACCTGTCGAGTTAATATCGTAGTTCCATGCACAACCTTCAGTACTTGCATTACACTCAATGTCATTTAACATCTCACCGCCTGCTTCAAGTACATGATAAGCAGCGTTTCCTAAGCTCCACCAATCGTTTGCAGATGTGCTTGCTGTGTAATAACCGAATGCGGCAGACAGGTCACCAAAGTCTTTAGAAAAGGCAAGATCATTAGTGAATGAACTAATTTCTTTTAATACAACCCAACGGCCAAGTTGTTGTACTGGTGTATCTGCATCATAAACAGTGCCTGTTGCTGCACCTGCTGCGGTTTCACCATTAGTTGCTACTTCACCCAATGTTGTTGCAGAGCCTGCTGGAACAAGGCCGTAGGTATTTGCATCACCTTTAGTAAAGTTAAAGCGATCTACAAACTGCCAGCCATTATCAAATTCAAGCTTGATGCTACCGCCAGATACATGACCTTTCCAACCGCGCCCTTCACCTAAGTCAATTTGATGTTCATCATTGTTAGGGCCAGTATATATAGTTGCTTGACGATTTAGAGTGCCAAGTTGTGTGTAGCCAGCATCAATACCTTCAACATTTAAAGGCGTAGGTAAGTACCACGCACCGTGATCATCGGTATGACGGCTGTATAAGTTGATGGTGCCATTGTCTAGCACCTTTGTAAGGTTAATCGTAAATTGATTGCCTTTTTCTGAGGTAAAACCTGCGTCACGAATACCAGGTGAACTCTTAACGTAACCACCTACCATGTAGTAAAAATCTTCAGAAATTTCACCACTTACCATCGCATCAATACGTTGTAGGTCATAATCAGATGTTGTGTACTTAAAAATAGCTTCGGTATCTTCGCTACCGCGCTTTAAGCGGAAGTTTGTTGTTAAACCGGGCTGACCGTTTGAAACAACTGGGTTAGGGCCACCGCGAAGTGCTTCCATTGTCTCAATTGTTTCATCAAGGCGGAAAATAGAAGAGTTTTCTAAAAATGAGAGCGTCGGAGCAGGGTAGATAGGAGAGCCATCAATGCTAATTGTTAAAAATGGTGCATCACCACCACCCGGAAAGCCACGTACAAATACGTTCGCGCCTGATTCACCACCAGAGCTTTCTACCCAAACACCAGGTACAGCTTTAAACAAGTCCGCGGTGCTTTTAGGTGAAAGTTTAACAATTTGGTCAGCATCAATATTCGTCACGGCATAACCAGCGTCAATTTTGCGAACACCTACACCACCTGGTGTACCAGATACAATAATGCGTTCTACTTTTTCTTCTGCTGCCTGTTGTGTCTGCTCTTCAGCAAAAGCAGTTTGGCCTGACATTGCTAAAAGAATTGCGGATGTAATTGCAGTTCGTGTGTGTTTTGTTGCCATAGTTTTTTCCCACTAATCTGTTGTTAAGTACACTGCATAACAAGATTTTAAAAAATTGTTAATGCTTTGCCTATTTAAACCATAGAAGTTTATGCAAACGTTTGCAAACAATTTTGTTACTGTTTTTCACAATTTTCTTGGTTTCTTCCAGTTAACTTGGTTTTGTTATTGATTTTTAATAAAAAATTTTAAGCAGTTGTTTGTTTAAAAAAATGCTATATTGTTATCCCAGTTTAAGGATTACTGTGTTACTGCCATGAACGATAAAAAATTAAAATTAGTTGATCTTGCTAAATTAGCAGGTGTATCTACCTCGACAGTGTCAAGAGCACTTAATGATAACCCTTTGATTAAACTAGAAACTAGGCAGAAGCTTCAGCGTTTAGCGAAGAAACACAACTTTAGTCTGAATACTGCTGCAAGCCGTCTTCGAACGCAAAAAACCAATGTGATTGCTGTGATGATCAATCTTGATGGTGACACAGAACAATCAATTAATGACCCTTTTTTACTGAAACTTGTTGGCGAAATTAACCTTGCACTGAATAAGCATGGCCTCGAACTGTTACTTTCTAACTCATTTATGGCAAGTGATGATTGGGTCAATTATTTCATCAACAGCCGTCGGGCTGATGGTTTGATTGTTGTCGGACAAGGTAAAAGCCAGGCGAATATTGAGGCAGCTGCAAATGCGGGTGTTCCATTGGTTGTTTGGGGAGATCCAAAAACAGAAAGTAATTACCCTATAGTTGGTAGTGATAATTACTTGGGAGGCCGTTTAGCCACTGAACGCTTACTTGAGCACGGTGCAAAAAATGTGTTGTTTTTGGGCGATCCTGCTCACGCAGAAATTGGTGAGCGCTACAGAGGCTACTTAGATGCAGTTTCAAAGGCAAAAGCCACACCAAATGTACTGTCTATCGATATCACGAGTAAAGCTGCCTATCAGGGTATAAATCAGTTACTGGTAGATAAGGGGCTTTGTTTCGATGGGATTATGGCATGTAGTGATATGGTCGCTCTTGGCGCTATGAAGGCCCTTAAAGAACGCTACATCAGCATACCAAATGATGTTGGTCTTATCGGATTTGATGACATTTCTATGGCTGATATTAGTCATCCATCACTTTCAACTATTAAGCAAAATACCCAGCGCGCCTCTATTATTTTGGTTGAAAAACTACTTGCACAACTCGCAGGCCAAAAAGTTAACTCCCAAGTTGTTGAAATTGAAATGATAAATCGACAATCTAGCAAATAGAGCTCGGTTTTTTGTGAATAAATTGTGTATTTTGTTATTGCAAACGTTTGCAAAAGAAATTCCACTCAACTAGACTGAGTAAAAATTACTTTCGGTATAGTTAAATGGCTTCATTAAGAATTACCATAGCGTTAGCAAGCAGCTATTTTGTATTTGCAATTATGCTCAATAGTGTAGGCACTGTTATTTTACAAGCAATTAATAGCCTGGACGTTAGCAAGACGGATGCCTCTGTTTTAGAGGGATTTAAGGATTTGAGCATTGCCATTATGTCTTTTTTAGTCGCTTCATTCATTCCAAGGATAGGCTACAAAATCGCGATGCTCTGTGCATTATTGTTAGTGTCGGCTCTTTGTTTATTGGTGCCAAGCATTGCTGAATTTTGGGTGCTAAAAGCATTATTTGCTGCAATTGGTTGTAGCTTCGCTGTAGTGAAAATCTCTGTTTACTCAATTATTGGTCAACTTTCTGATAACGCGAACAAACATTCGTCTTTGCTAAACACTATTGAAGGGGTGTTTATGCTTGGGGTGTTATCGGGTTACTGGATCTTTGCATTATTCATCGATGCTAATAACCCCCAAAGTAACGAATGGTTGAATGTTTATTACATGCTAGCAGCGATCGTCTTAGTGACTACCTTTACTGTTTTAACAGCGCCAATTAAATCTCCTGAGTTACATAACCAGAAACAGTCACAAGTAGACGCTTTCTTAGATATGCTGAAATTAACATACCAACCCTTAGTGCTTATTTTTGTAGTTAGTGCTTTTTTATACGTTTTAATTGAACAAGGAGTGGGTACCTGGCTGCCTACCTTTAACAATCAAGTTTTAAAACTCCCCGTTGATGTCAGTATTCAGCTCGCTAGTTTATTTGCTGCAGCGTTAGCGCTTGGCCGTTTGGTTGCTGGGCAAGTACTTAGGTTTATTAGTTGGTTCAAGATGTTATTGACTTGCCTGATTACAATGGGGCTGTTGATTTTACTTGTTTTACCTCTTACTCATGATGTTGATGGCAGCCAAGTAAAAAATATTTTTGATGTGCCTTTTGCGGCATATATGTTGCCTCTAGTCGGTTTTTTTATGGCACCTATTTACCCTTTACTCAACTCAGTCATGCTGAGTTCTTTAGAAAAGCATAAACATGCTGCGATGACTGGCTTAATCGTTGTTTTCTCGGCTTTAGGGGGCACCACGGGTTCAATAATTACGGGCTTTGTGTTCGATAAGTTTAGTGGCCAGCACGCCTTTTATTTAACTTTGCTGCCAATAGTCCTGTTGTTAGTAAGTGTTTCGGCGTTTAAAAAAGCGACGCTTGTTTTAGAAAATGGTCTGACACGTCAGGCAATTAAGGAATGATTATGAACTTTGTTAATAGCCAGCTATTTAAAGATGTGCAAATGGCAGAAATTTTTGCTGATTCTAAAACATTTGCAGATGCAGTCCCCAATTTATCTTGGCAGAGTGCGAGTGAGTTATACCAATTAGTAGGTCCTCTGCAAGGTGAAAAGCTTCGTGAGTTTGTTATGTCGCACTTTTCATTCGCCAACCAAGCTATACCAATGGCGAAACTCAATACGACATCGGTAAACCAGTATATACTCGATCTATGGCCGCACCTGCATCGCAGTGCCGATAGTGATTTATCAAGCTCTTTGATGCCTCTACAGTTTGACTACATTGTTCCTGGTGGACGTTTTCAAGAAATTTACTACTGGGATAGTTACTTTACAGCATTAGGCCTTGAGGACATAGGCGACCTGGCAACCATTGAAGCAATGGTTAATAATTTTATTGACTTGCAAAAGCGCAATGGCTGCATTCCAAATGGAAATAGAGTTTATTACAGCTCTCGGTCTCAGCCGCCCGTTTTAGCTTTGATGGTCACGCTATTATGGGAGGCTAAATATGAGCAACGCAAAGACTTTTCTTGGCTAGAAAATGCGATAGCGGCATTAGAAGCTGAATATCAGTTTTGGATGAAAGGGTGTGAAGAGTTAGTTGACGATAAACAAGCTACTAAGCGTGTCGTTAAAATGTCTGATGGGGCTATTTTAAATCGATATTGGGATAGCGCCCGCTCGCCACGACCAGAGTCGTTGAAAGAAGATTTGCATGATGCGCAAAATCTTTCAGCTGATCAGCAGTTGAGTTACTTTCAGAATATTCGTGCTGCCTGTGAATCAGGGTGGGATTTCAGCAGTCGCTGGCTCAGTGAGCCAAGTGATTTGAAGAGTATTGAAACAACAAATATAGTACCTATTGATTTAAATTGTTTAGTTTATAACCTCGAAAAGACCTTAGAAAGGTTTTACAGCTTAATTAACAAAGAGCATAAAAGTCGAGCAATTGCTGAACTGGCATTATTTAGACTAGAAGCAATTAATCAATATTGTTGGGACAATGATAAAGGCGTTTATAGAGACTTTAATATTCGTTTAAATAAGCAAAGTCCCATTGATTCTATGGCAATGGCTGTACCTTTATTTGTCGGTGCTGCATCTGAGCAGCAAGCTCAGCAAGTAAAAACGAAACTAATGAGTGACTTTTTAAAACCTGGAGGGTTAGTTACAACATTATCTAATACTCCTCAGCAGTGGGATAGCCCTAATGGCTGGGCACCTCTGCAATGGTTTGCTGTTAAGGGTTTGCTTGACTATGGCTTTATCAGCGAAGCCGAAGCTGTCATGAAAAATTGGTTGAGTATGATCGAAATGCGTTTTGCTGAGGATAAGTGTCTTCTTGAAAAATACAATGTATGTGAATTGGTAAGTCGTGCTGGTGGCGGTGAATACACAGTACAACAAGGGTTTGGTTGGACGAACGGCGTAACATCACGTTTTTACAAACTGCTCAATGACTCACTGTAAAAGGGGAGATGTGAGTATGGTTATTTACAATTTGTTAACTCGTGCGTCTGGCCATCCAAATGGATTGGTGATGTTGTAAATTACTAAAATAAAGGATTATAAATGGTTGAATCATGTATCCAAATTGGGTATTGTGAATAAAATGTTTCAAGGAAGAAATGAGATGATTCAACCAACTTCTGTTTTTCTAAAAGCACAACCAAAACTGCAAAACCGTAGTCAAAGCTATCAATATTTAATCAAGATGCTTGATGCATTCTTTGTCCGCGTCAAAGTAGATACAAGCTTACCCCAAGATGCGATGCGCGACGAATTTGATCTTTATCTGATAGATAGCACTAACACCGATTGGAAAGACCTATTACCAGCAGAATTAGTACAACTTGCTAAGCAAAACTCAGTGGTTATTTTTAATGCAGATGCTGACGCCATCTGTGAAAAGAACCTACTTTTAAATGGCATTAAAGGCGTGTTTTTTGCCGAGCAATCACCTGAAGATATTTTTTCAGGGCTTGTGAGAGTGATCAATGGTGAGTTATTTTTTAGTCGTAAAAGTATTTCTACAACCTTTAATCACATGCTTTATGCTATGTCTCGAAGTCAATTTAGTGCCAGTAATGATTCGGTAAATAACGATATTGATCTCAGCTTACTAACTAAACGCGAGAAATCAGTGATTCATCTACTTGCACAAGGCGCGAGTAATCGAGATATCGCAGAGCGTTTAAACATCAGCGATCATACGGTTAAAACCCATCTTTACAGCGCATTTAAGAAAACATCATCACGTAATCGCGTAGAACTAGCTAACTGGGCACAAAGCTACATGGCAGTGAGTTTGTCTTTACAAAATACACAGTGATTATAATCCAAAGGTGCAAGTATTGTGTTTAAAGGAGAGTTATTTTACCCAGTACTTAGCTCTAGCATGGTTAGTAGTAGTTCTTGGTGACGAAAGTCGGCAGTTCATTTTAAGTGTGTGACGCTGTGATGTCAGCGCCACAATTCAATTAGACCGCTTTTGCAGCCCAAATACCTTTGTTAATACCTTTTAGTACAAGATCACTTAATGCTTTTTCTATTGCTTGAGTTACGCAGATGCTCATAGGCTCGTTGTCGGTAAAACCGGCTTCTGCTTCAGCTAAACGCTTGTAACTGATATAGCGAAAGAACCCTGCGCGCATTTCTTGACTGAGCACTTTTTTGCTTGTCGCAACGGATAGCAAAACTTGGCCTGTGCGAACATCGACAGCGCGTAAATAAATTGAGATTGCATCCTCACGGTATAACTCTGATGCGCCAATCCCGAAGTATTCCATCCCAATACCGCCCGTTTTAATATTAGTATCGTAGCTGATGATACCGCCTTCTAAGATTATTTTTGCAGTCGTAAGCGGTGGCAGTTCAGGCAGTTTGTCGTTTTCGGCTTGCGCGGCACGAATAATTTTACGCTCAGTCAAAATATTTTGTAGACCTTCACGTTCTACCGGAATAAACCAATCTGATTCATGTAATGCTTGCACTAAAATAGAGTTTGCGCCTTGGGTCACTGCGGTAGAAAACGAACTGACATTAGCTTGAGGTTTGTATTGCCCAGTTTGGTCGCGAAATGAATACACAGAAACAGGAATGCTGCCCACTGGTTGTGGAAGTGCTTGCAATGCCTTAAAGGTTTCTGTTGGCTCTAGTGTACTTGCGAGTTGCTTTGTCGGTGGAATTAAATTGCCCATTGATGAACAACCCGACAAAATTACGATTAGTGTGCTTAAGATTAAACTTCTCATTATCCAAACCTCGGTACTTCAATAACTGTAATTGTTCCATCAGAAGTATTTGTTATTCTTACAGTAATAGAATCGCTAGTACTGGTAATGATCTGAATTTCATAATCACCTGTCATGAAGATAGAGTCACCGTTAAAAATACTGTCGTCGATTTCATCACCAAACGCCATATCGGTGATCTCACGAACCATGCGATTTAAATAGGTACGCTCTAATGAGTCTTGAAATTTTTCACCATAAGTTTGTTCGATTGTTGGTGCTTTATGTTTATTCTGGGATTGCGCTTTATTAAGCAACATGCTGCCATTGAGTGGACTGCCACCAAAACTTGGATTTATAGGGGTATAAACGAGTTCAGTTGACCAACTGTAGAGGGGGCAGAGTATTATTATTAGTGTTGTTAAGTATTTCATTTTACCATCCATTTTTTGCCATATCAGGTGATGATTGCTGCATTTTGTTACGCGCCATTGCATCCATTACGCTATACATGGCTTGTTTAACACGCTCATCTAATGGCTCTAAACGACGCCCTAGGTAGGTAACGTACACAATTTGGTTGTTCATTCTTAAAACAAGGCGAGTACCCGCTCGAGGTAATACCGTTTCTTTTATTTCGATATTAAAGCCAGCTGTTGAAGGTAAGTCACGCCAAAGATTGGCAAACTCAAAATAAAATTGATGGCCAAATCGGCTAATGCTTCTATCGAGTACTAAACCATCAATTTCGAGATCTTCGCCATAACTAGCAGCACTATGAGCTGCAAGAAAGATACAACATATGCGGAGAAAGTTATTTAATTTCATAGCGAAATGAGGGAGCAAGGCTCCCCCTAAATATGATTATTCTTGGGTTACAGTCGCGATATTGCCATCACCTAGCTGAGTGATAACGACCGTGCTGTTAGAGCCAATCATTGAGCCTTCTACAAGGTTAGCATTACCTTCTTGGACAACGACCAGTGAATTACCTTCACCACCTAACAAGAATGCGCCTTCACCAATGCCTGCAACAAAGTTTTCAGAACCAGTTTGGCTAATATCAACTGAATTGCTACTTCCTTCCATGATAAGGTCAATCGCATTCAGTTCACCAACTTGTGTGAAAGCAACCTGGTTATTGTTGCTATCAAGCACACTTGCAAACGTTAGTGCGGCTTCATTTAGATTACCTTCTTGGTTAATCGCAATATCATTATCATTTGAAGATAGCGATGTATCTGGATAAGAAGACTGAACCAGTACCGTGTTTTCATCACCTGCTTGTGCAATATCAACGTTATTATCGTTGCCATTGAAGTTAGCAATATGTGCACTGTTTGCATCACCAATTTGGTTTGCAACAAATTCATTATCATTGCCAATTGCGCCAAGGTATACATCATTGCCGTTACCATTTTGGAATGCCGTTAGCTCGTTATCATTGCCAATTGCATCTAAGCCTGCAGTATTCCCATCTTGCTTTTGATTAACAAGTAACGTATTGCCGTCACCAATTAATACCGATGATTCAAAGCTATTGCTGTTGCCTTCTTGGTCTGATTTAACTTCGTTATCATTACCTGTAACTTCAGCAATTAACGCAGTGTTTGAGTCGCCATCTTGCTCAAGTTCAACTTCGTTGTAATCACCACGAACAGAAGTTAATGTTGCACTGTTAAACGCACCGGTCTGGTCAATTGTAATGTCGTTGCCATTGCCGACAATTTCATCTGACGTAAAGGCGTTGAATAAGCCTTCTTGAGCTACTTCAATCGTGTTGTCATCACCAATGACAGTATTAAATGTAGCTTCATTTAATAAACCAACTTGCTCAGAGCTTACTGTGTTGCTATTACCTTCTAAATCGAAGTTGTAGAACCAGTGGCCCCCATCACCTTGGGTTACAGTAATTGTATTTTCATCACCTGTAACTGTGTTAATAGCTTCATTATTAATACCAAAGAAGCCAGCACCTTGTTGTTCAACACGAATAGCATTGTCGTTACCTACTGTTTCAGACAGTGCGCCATTCATTGTGCCATTCTGAGTATGAGCAACATCATTGAAATCACCTGTATTATAAATAAGTGATAAGTTAGATGTTTGTGCTTGGTTAACTTGAACCATATTGCCGTCACCAATACTGACGGTTTCTGCACGTTGTCCAGTGCCTTGCTGGGTAATAACTGCTTCATTACCCACACCTGTGACAGATACTTGATCTAGAATAATTGAGTTGCTAACACCTAAAGTTGTTACCTGAGTAGCAAGCTCAGAGCTAGACTGCGCTTTGTCATCAGTATTTGCGTTAGCTGCAAAGCTTGAACCGAGTGCAAAGGTGATTGCACAGGTAAGAAGAGACTTTCTTAACTTCATGGTTATTTCCTTTAAATTATTATTAATCAAAGCCCTAAAATTTTATTTTTGCTTTTAGGGCCATGTACCGGCATGCCTTGCCGGATTAAATTGCGTGATATTCAAGTGTTCGCTAACAATCAGAAGTGAATGAAGCAAAATTGTTAAATGCACTGAAAAGATAAAGCAATTAACAGAAAATCACTTTAGACAGATATGGAATAATATAAAATCAGCAGTTTTTGTGGTTTTAATTAATTCTTTATTTTCATGATATTATAATTATCTAATCAGGTTTTGATATGAGGAATTATTACAAAGCAGTAAAAAAGTTTGATAAATAACCTCGGGTAATTGACGCTCCATTTGTCACGAAAAAGGCTGATTTTTATCTGAATTTAGAATCTAAATTGGTAAAAAAGCATGGATTTGCTGCCTGTTTAATTTTTTTCCTTGCCTGTTATCTGCAATTCGCCATTTATGGGGTATGCCGCGTGATAATCATTTTCAGAAGTAATGAGCTTTGGTGGTCGAATCATGTTGATTCGGTCAGTATTACTAATTATGGATAGTAAATATGAAAACTAAATTATCTGTATTAAGCCTCGCCTTATTACCTTGTATAGGTGCTGCGCAAATCAGCACACCAGCAAAAACAACTCTCGTCGGTGCAAGTGAAGATTCTGTACTCGTTATGTATAAAAAGGGCACTTCTGCAGCAATGCGTGCTCATGCTCGTAGCTTAGTCAGAGCCACAATCAGCGATATGAATAAAGATGGTGTTGATGATAATTACTCAGCGATTTTATCTGGCCGTTTAGCTAAGTTTAAAATTGCAGGAATGAGTACAAAAGAAGCTATCAAGCGTCTACAAACTCATGCCGCCATAGAATATGTAGAACCAGATTATCGAGTCTCAATTGCAAGTGCGCCTAATGATCCAGATTTTTCATCATTGTGGGGGTTACACAATGAAGGTCAGACAGGTGGTGTAGATGATGCTGACATCGATGCGCTTGAAGCATGGTCTATCTCAACAGGTAGTCGCGATGTTGTTGTTGGTGTGATTGACACGGGTGTTGATTACAGCCATGAAGACTTAGCTGATAATGCATGGATCAACCCAGGCGAAATTCCAGGAGATGGCATCGATAACGACGGTAATGGTTATGTTGATGACGTTCACGGTATTAATGCTATCACTGACTCTGGTGATCCAATGGATGACCAAGGCCATGGTACTCACGTATCGGGTACAATTGGCGCGTCAGGTAATAACAGCACGGGTATTGTAGGTGTTAACCACGAAGTATCGATTGTAGGTTGTAAATTTTTAAGTGCAGATGGTACCGGTTCCACTTCTGACGCTATTAAATGTATCGATTACATGGTTGATCTTAAGAATCAAGGCGTAAATTTACGTGTTCTAAATAACAGTTGGGGCGGTGGTGGCTTTAGCCAAGCTCTAGCGGATGCTATCACAGCGAGTGAACAAGCTGATATCTTATTCGTTGCTGCTGCGGGTAACGATGCGGTTGATAATGACCAAAACCCTCACTATCCGTCAAACTACGAGCACGACAGCGTATTATCTGTTGCCAGCACTGATAGCAGAGATAACATGTCTAGCTTTTCACAATGGGGTTTAACCAGTGTTGATTTAGGTGCACCGGGTAGTGCTATTTTATCAACGGTACCGGGCAATGGTTATGCTAGTTATTCGGGTACTTCAATGGCAACACCACATGTTGCGGGTGCCGCAGCATTAGTGCTATCGATTAATCCTGATTTAACAGCGCTTGAACTCAAAGAGTTGCTAATGAATAGCGGTGACCAGAATGAAGCACTACAAGGTAAAACAGTGTCTGGCAATCGTTTAAATGTGAATCAGGCACTAGAACAAGCTGATCCGACTCCAAGCTTCAAAATCTCGGTTTCGCCAAGTTCACAGCAGATTACTGCTGGTGAAACGGCAACTTATACCTTTGAAATTGGCTCAATCGCCCAGTGGGAAGGTGTTGTTAGCCTAGCACTTCAAGCTGACTTAGCGGGCGCAACGCTATCGCAAACTGAGGCGGTACCTGGTGATGTAGTTACTTTAACTGTACCAACAGAAGAGGCAACAGCGTGGGGTAGCTATAGTTTTGTTGTTGATGCAACATCGGGCGAGCTAGCTAAACAAAGCAGTGCGTCATTGTTTGTTAACCCTGTTGGCTTAAATGACTTTACTTACTCAAATGAAACACCAGTGTCTATTCCAGATAACAATGACACGGGTGTTGATTCAATCATTACAGTTGCAGATGAACTGACGGTTTTCTCAACGGATGCAAGTATTGATATTGCTCATACTTACATTGGTGATTTAATCGTTACATTAACGTCGCCGCAAGGTACAACAGCTACACTACACAGCCAATCAGGTGGTGGTGCCGACGACCTAGTACAAAGCTATTCGCTAGCAAACTTTAATGGTGAAGTTGCGACAGGTGATTGGGTACTTAATGTGAAAGACGTACTGTCAGCTGATACGGGTACTTTAAACAGCTGGTCACTGACGTTTAGCGCTATTGGTGAAGTAAGCCCGCAGCCACCACAAGCTGGCTTTGCATTTGAAACATCAGGCTTAAATGTCACTTTCACTAACACCAGCACTGATAGTAACGATGATATTGTTGCTTGGGCGTGGGACTTTGGTGACGGTGCTTCTTCAACAGATGCTGACCCTATGCATAGTTACGCACAAGCGGGTAGCTATGAAGTAACGCTAACTGCGACCGATAGCGAAGGTCAAACAGATACGTTTACACAAACGGTTGTGGTATCTGATGTCGAAATTGAGCTATCTGTTAAACGTGCAAGTAAAACACGATTAGGTACGATGCGTGTTGATTTAGGTTGGCAAACAGTGGCCGATCAAGTAAGCATTTATCGTAACGGTGAACTACTTGAAACAGTCGCTGATCGTGGTTTCTACCGCGATGTACAGCGTAAGGCTGAGTTGCCAAGCTATGAGTATCAAGTATGTGTAACTGAAACGACTTGTTCTAACCCAGTAACAGTGTCCTTCGACTAACATTGTTCCACACGACAAAGCCCAGTTTCCCCGCTGGGCTTTTTTATTTGTATTACAAAATGAGTTTTCTACTACAACAATGTATAATATGCGCCCTTTAAATGTTGACTTGTCGTATTGATGTGGGGTTGTGAGTGAAAGCATTGCTGAAACAGCATGGTGTAATTTTTATTCTTCTAAGTATGCTAACCGGGTTAATGGGGGCATTCGTTAACCCATTGATGAGCTTATTTATTGTAGAAGGGCTGCGAGCACCCCCTATGTACTTAGGTGTTTATGTGGTGGCGGTCACCATTATGGGGTTAGTTATCAGTCAGTGGCTAGGTAGCATGGCTGATAAAGGCACCAGTGCGCGAAAGTTATTTATGGTGGCTGTATCAGGTATGGTGTGTGCGTTAGTGGCCTTTGCGAATGCTACTGCATTTTGGCAAGTCTTGCTCGCAGGCGTGTTGTTTCTTGCGATGGGTAATGCGGCAATTCCGCAAATGATGACCGTGGCAAGACAATGGGCTGGGCGTCAACAGAACATCGACATCACCAGTTTTAATTCCCGTTTACGTGCTGCTATTTCCTTTGCGTGGGTGGGCGGTCCGCCACTTGGTTATTTGTTAGCCGCTGGAGGCGAGTTTAGCCGCTCGTTTTACTTTGCTGCGGTGTGTGCCTTGGTTGCTCTTATTTTTGCATTTAAGTTTATTCCTGACTACAGCGCTAAGAAATCACAAAATGGCTCAGAGCCTGCAGCCGCAGCGAGTTTATCATTTTGGTTGTTGGGCTTAGCTATTATGCTTGGTTCAACGGGCAATATTATGTATTCATCGGCACTGCCGCTTTATAGCATTACTGAACTAGGATTCGCTGAACATACGCCTGGGCTGTTTATGGGTGTAGTGGCGCTGTTAGAAATTCCTATCATGCTGTATGGGGCTAAGCTTGCTAAAAAATACAGTAAAGTCGCGATGCTTGCGGTGGCATTTTGTTGTGCCATTGTATTTTATTTAGGAGTGTTTTTTGCCACTCAAGTTTGGCATTTGATCGCGTTACAAGTATTGAATGGGCTGTTTTACGGTATTTTTGCGGGCATTGGCTTAACCGTATTACAAGATCAGCTCCCCGAACGAATAGGGTTTACCTCAGCGTTTTACACGAACGCCATTAAACTGGGTGTTATGTGCGGGGCAGGGGCAACTGGGGTTGTTGCACAGTTTTATAGTTTTAGGTTTGCAACACTTGGCTCAATGCTAGCAGCCAGTTTGGCCCTTGGGTGCTTAATACTATTTAGTTATGTAAAACGAAATGAGCAGCAACTTAGTCAAATACAGCACCCTTTTGTTACTGTTGGTAAGAACACATAAAACGCAAAAAGCCCAGTAAACACTGGGCTAAAACGAGGGAGGAGAGTAATTAATAGAAAGAGTATTTTAAAGTAAGCGACGTTGTACGGCCGTTGATAGTACGGGCACGAATAATGTCGTTATCTGGTACTGAGCCTTCTTCTGCTTCTGTGATACCCACAGTGTCGAACAGGTTATTCACGTTAAGTGATAGACTTAAGTTTTCAGACAGATTGTAACTTACAAAACCATTCACTTGTGTATAGCCATCAAACTCAAGGTCGTTACTGTCTTGTGCGTAAGCATCCGTTGTACCAATAAAGCTTAGGCCTGCAGCACCTTTGTCAAAGTTGTAAGTTGCCATTAGTGAGTAAATAAGGTCAGCTTGACGACGTGGTGTATTACCGACTAACTCTGGCGATAACGCATCTTTAGCAATTTCTGCGTCTGTCCAAGTAAAGTTACCACGGAAATCCCAATCACCTATGTAGTAGGTTGATTCAACCTCAATACCTTTTGCTTCGTACTCGCGGTCAAAGAACTTTTGTGATGTTGCTTCGAAGTTTTGCTCTTCAGTTTCTGCATAGAATGCAGTTGCAAATACTGATAGTGAATCAAAACGTTTTTTCACACCGATTTCGTATTGATTTACTTCATCAATTGCATCGGCTTCAGCAACAGAGCCATCAGCTTCTACTTTACCGAATAGTAAGCGGTCTGCATTTGCGCGGCCGCCTTTACTTAAACGGGCAAAAGTCGCAAAGCTTGGATCAATTTGGTAGTTCGCACCAATTGAGTATGAGCTGTAGTGCCAGTCGTAGTTAACAATGCTAGGATTTGCATTATCAATACCAGCAACACTTTGCTCAGGAATTGAGATGGTACCGTCGCCATTCATATCAATTGTTGATGTTACTGCACCTGCGTAGTTACCGCGTGCTTCACCTGAATCATAACGAGCACTTGCATCAATGCTTAAATCGCCAAACTTAGTCGCTAAGTTAATGTAAGGTGCGCGTGTTTCGTATTCTGTGTCGTAGTTACGTTGACAGCAGTTACCCCAGTAAGGTGTGCCATAAGCGTACAAGCCATTATCTGAGTAGCTGTCGCCATTCGCAGCGTAAACGTCAAGTAATGCCGCGTTGTCGCCTTTTAGCTCCATAACATATGAGTTCCAAAGCCACGACATATCAATCGATTGACTTGATGCAAAGTAACCAAACGTAACACTGGTGTCATCAGAGAACGACTTAGTCAGCTTAAGGTCATTAACAATTGAACCCATGTCGTTGAGCGTTACATCGAATGTATGAATACGCATTGCTAAATCGTCATCGCCATAGGCTTTGCCTGCTGAACCACCATTTGCATAAACCAGCGATGCACCATCACCAGCAATACTAGAAGCAATAGAGCTTGCACTTGCAACTTCAGCTGGAATAAGAGAAATAAAGTTACCGCTTACTGATGATGTTCTAAAGCGGTTTTCGATGCGCCAGTCGTTCTCTAAATCAAATGCCGCTTCAAAACCTACTGAGGTAACAACTGGGTTCATACCGTCGGTCATATCGCCCGTGCTGATTTGGTTATCACCATTTAAACGCAGCGTTTGTGTGAAAAAAGCAGAATGCGGCGTATCTGATTGCGCATCGAAACCTGGGATTGAATCGCCATCTGAGTACATAGGCATAGGTAGGTAACCTACGCTTTTATCATCGAGGTGTTTAAAGTACACACGTACATAACCGGCATCAAATTCTTTCGTTAGGTTTGCCTTAATTTGGCCACCTTTATTAGATGTATAACCAGTTTCACGCGGGCCTTCGCCTTGGCGAACAAAGCCACCAATGTGATAGCGCACACTGTCGTTTAGGTAAGTACCATACTCAAAGTCCGTACGAATAGAGTCATAATCAAGGCCAACAGTGGTTGATACACTGCCTGATTCGTTCTCACCTGTTTTTGAAATAAAGTTGATGATACCACCTGGGGCATCACTTGCTGCTGTTGATGCTGAGCCACCACGGATTGATTCAACACTTTGTACTGTTGAATCTAAACGCATGAAGATATCTGCGTTACCAAAGGCAATATCGCCAAACTGCATAACAGGTAAGCCATCTTCTTGTAGTTGCAAGAATTTAGCACCGCCCGATGCAACCGGTAAACCACGTACCGCGATATTTGCGTTACCTTCACCGCCCGTCGATTCTGAACGTACACCCGGAATTGTTCTGAAGGCTTCTGCAGTAGAACGTGGTGTTGATACTTCAATTTCAGCTAATGTCACACTGCTAACCGATGAGCTTGATGCCATGATAGTTGTACGGCGTGGTACACCGGTTACAACGATAGTTTCAAGACCGCTTTTTTTAGCCTCAGGTTGTGCTTGCTCTTCGGCGTGTAAGTTTTGGCTTACTGCTAATGCAAGCGCGCTTAATGTATAAAGGGCATGTTTGTGTGTTGTCATAATGTGCCTCGTCTCAATCCCAGATGGTTTGTTGTCTAAATTGTTATCTTAATCGATTAAGTAAAGATAACAATAATTTTACACAGTGCAAGTCTTTTTAGTGAAAAACTTGCACGATTTATGTTCGATAATTGATTTTTAACGATTTTTATTTAGTGGCTTAATGCACTGTGCTGCGCTAACGCTTGCTCAGCAGGGTTACGTAAGTAGTTATATAGCATGGCTAAAAACAGTAAACATGCGAAGCCTGTTGCGAGATAAAAGCCGTAACGAATGTGGCCAAAGTAGTCACTGATCACACCCATTAATAATGGGCCTGCTGCCGCAGAAAGGGCGGTAAAAAACAAAATAACTCCAGCTACCGCACCGTGTTGCTGCACCGCAAAGCAAGAAATACCTTTTGAGTTTAAAGTTGGGTAGATCATCGACATGAACAGCCCAGATAAAGGGAGTAAGAACACTGCCCAATCAACGCCGCCGAAGATTAAACCTAAATAACACAGTGCAATTCCTAAACTTAAATACAGCATCGCCGCTTGCCAGCTTAAGTGATTTAATAGCCATACCGCTAAAAACCGCCCCGCAGCGCGTAAAATGAAAAATAAAGTTAGTGCATAGGTTGCCAGTAATTGCCACGGGCCGTCGTAATCGCCAAGTAGAGTAGGCATCCAAACGTATATTGCTACTTCGGTTGCAACATAAAGGGCAATTGCTAATGAAAAGCCCAGTGCATAAGGGTTTTTCATCATTCTCATGGTGGTTGCAAGAGAGGCCGGTTTCGCGTGTTCTTCTAGCTTTTTAGGTTTAGGGTAATCTGCACGCCAAGCAATTATGGTTAAAATCAAACATAAAACCCCTGCGATAACATAAAGGTAGGTCCAGCTAACCTGTTGGGTGATTAAAAAGCTGACAAGGGCAGGGCCTACAATGGCGCCAACACCAAAGAAACCTTCGACCAAATTCATGGTTTTTGTGTGCTCTAAATTGTTTGTAGAAATATCACCTAACAGTGCCAAAGCACCGGTTTTAAATAGGCCAATAGCAAGACCAATACAGCTAAGCAGCACTACAAATACGCTAAAACTACTGCTAACAGCAAATAGAAAACAACAAATGGTGAAGATGCCGAGTCCTAGCATGATGGTTTGTTTGCGGCCAAAGCTGTCGGCCAAAAAGCCTAAAAACAGGCCACTAAAAGCAATAAGTGCCATCGGTGCATAATGGAAAGCACTGGCTTGGGTCATGCTTAAATTAAATTCTTCGATAAGCTCAGGTATGATCATACCAACCGCATCAGAGGTCATCGCAAACATAAAAAACATCATGTATGTCAGCCATCTAATGGTTTGCAAAGGATCGTGTGTTCTATTCATTGTTGTATCCCCACCGAAAGGTCTGCGCCTTTACTATGTATATTAGTGTATAAAAACTATAAAAACTGCTTGAATAATTTGCTGTCGTGGTTAAAGATATATCTTAATCGATTAAGTTTCAACTTGGTATTAACAATTATGATCAACAATAAAGTGCAATTAATCACCTACGCAGACCGTATTACTGGTCAAGGTATTGATGAATTAAGTAATTTATTAAATGGCCCACTTAACAATGTGTTTGCAGGTGTACATTTGTTGCCATTTTATAATCCGATTGATGGCAGTGATGCTGGCTTTGATCCTATTGATCATAGTGAAGTAGACTCGCGCCTTGGTAGCTGGGACGATATAAAAGTCCTTGGTGCAAACTATGACTTAATGGCTGACTTAATTGTTAACCATGTTTCAGCACAATCTTTCCAATTTAAAGATGTACTCGCTAAAGGCAAGCAATCTGAATTTTGGGATTTATTTCTAACCAAAGATGATGTATTCCCAAATGGCATGTCTGAGGCTGAACAACAAGCGATTTATCGTCCGCGCCCAGGTAGTTGTTTTACACCAATTACATGTGGTGACGGCCAAACCTATGATTTTTGGACCACTTTTACCGATAACCAAATTGATATCAATGTGAAATCAACGGCGGGTATCGAGTATTTAGATACGGTGCTTGGCAAATTTGCTGATAATAATGTCAATATTATTCGTTTAGATGCGGCAGGCTATGCGATTAAAGAAGCTGGCACAAACTGCTTTATGTTGGATGAAACTTTTGAGTATCTAAATAAGCTTTCGGCGCAAGCAAATGAAGCGGGTATGGAAACCATTGCCGAGATCCATAGCCATTTCCAAACTCAGGTTGAAGTCGCAAAGCGTGTAAATATGGTTTATGACTTTGCTTTACCACCCCTTATTTTACACAGCTTGTTTAGCAATGATGCGCAAGCATTACTGAATTGGCTAACTATTTCGCCGCGTAACTGTTTAACGGTACTTGATACTCATGATGGCATTGGCATCATTGACGCAGGCCCGATGGGTGATAAACCGGGCTTATTAGACGCTGCGCAAATTGATAACTTGGTTGAAACTATTCATGAAAAGAGTGAAGGTCAAAGCCGCCTAGCGACTGGTGCAGCAGCAAGTAATGTCGATTTATATCAAGTAAACTGCACATATTACAATGCCTTGGGCGCAGATGACTTTGATTACTTATTAGCGCGTGCAATTCAGTTCTTCGCACCAGGTATTCCACAAGTTTATTATGGTGGCCTGTTCGCTTGTGAGAACGATATGGAATTATTGGCTCGTACCAATGTTGGTCGTGATATCAATCGCCCTTACTTAAATGCGCAAGACATTGATGCTGCGCTTGCTAAACCTGTGGTGAAAGGTTTGATCAAGCTGATTCAATTACGTAATGAGCATCCAGCTTTTAACGGTGAGTTTATTGCTAAAGGTGAAGGCAGTGTGTGCCGTTTAAGCTGGCATGATGATACCAGCTCAATCGAGTTAAAAGTTGACTTTTTAAGCCGTGAAGTGATCATTGTTGATCACCGTGAAGGCGAACAAAGTATTGTTGATTTGGCTGACTTTTTAGCTTAACTACTTTGACCCAATTGCAGTTGATAGTCGATTTCGGCTGTTTGCTGCTCTTTCGATAGAAACAAGGTCGCAGCAATACGGCCTTTTTCTTCGCTATTTTGATGAACAGTGGTGAGTTTTGGCACAAATCGTTGGCCTTCATCGATGCCATCAAAGCCAACAATTCTGACATCTTCAGGAACCGATAAGCCCATTTTTAATGCTTCGCGCATGGCGGCAAGGGCGATCAAATCACTCATACATAACAATACGTTTGGCCTTGGTGTGCTGCTAAGTGCTTCTTTGGCGGCAATGCTTGCAAAGCGCTCGCTGCTTTCTGGAATATTCCATGTTCTATCATCACCCAGGGTGATGCCAGCATCGCTGATTGCTTGGTGATAACCGCGCAGTCGTTGATGAGCAATCGACTGACCTGCTTCAAACTCATGGTGTTCGTATACTCGGCATAATACGTCGTTATCGAGTAAACGCAGGCCTAAAATAGCAACCCGATCATCATTTTTGTGAAGTGCATGTTTGGCAATATCAAAGCTGGCTTGTTGGTTGTTTACGTTTACTGAGGCATCGCGACCGATATTAAAATCAACCGTTACCACATGTTTGGCAACCTGTTTTAATTGCTCAACAAGTTGCTTATTACGTGGGCGGCCGTAGCAAATAAAACCATCTACAAAGTCGACAACGCTATTTAGGTTATCGCTGTTGCCTGAAAATAATAAAAGGTTAATACCATTTTTTTCGAGCACCGCTGACACACCGCGCATAAAGCTGCTAGCGACCGGGTCAGATATCATATATTCAACGCTGTCTGGTAATACTAACGCAACAATATTAAAGGTGCCTCGGCGCAATGATTGTGCCGCCTTGTTAGGGCCAAAATAGCCAAGCTTTTTACAGGCCGCCAAAATCTCTTCGCGGCGTGCTTTCGATAATTGATCAGGGCGGTTAAACGCATTTGATACAGTGGCATTTGAAACACCTAACTCTTGGGCAATACTTTTCAGCGTCCAACTTTTTGGCTTTGTCATTGTAGCTTCTTAATCGATTTACTTAATTGTAAATTACCATATAAAGAGTCGAAAAAAAGTGTTTTTAGTCATAAAAATAGGCGTACCATAAAAGAATGAGCACGAGAGTGAGAAAAAGGCGAGTAGCGAGTGATTTCTAAGTTACCAAAATGGGTTGAGATTGGCGCATTTATTTTGGCGCTGGTGGCTGGGTGTGTGAATGCAGTTGGTTTACTTAGCTTTGAGCATCAAGCGGTATCGCATTTATCGGGAACTGCCACCTTGCTTGGCGCAGATCTTATACATGGCAATAGCCTTGATACTTTGCATTTATTAGGCGTATTACTGTCATTTTTAGTTGGGTCTGGTATTGCTGGTTTTTTGCTACATAGTTCAGCACTTAAACTAGGTCGTCATTACGACACAGCATTATTCATTGAAGCAGGGCTTTTACTGGGCGCACTTTGGCTATTGTTTAATGGCTCTGGCTACGGGCACTTTTTAGCGTCTGCGGCATGTGGATTACAAAACGCCTTGGCAACAACTTACAGTGGTGCAATTGTGCGTACAACCCATGTAACGGGTATTTTTACTGATTTAGGTATTATGTTTGGTCGGGTTTTACGTGGCGAGGCGCTTGATAAACGTAAGGCTAAACTGTTCGGCCTAATCATTATTGGCTTTATATTTGGTGGCTTAGCAGGGGCGTGGTTATTTGCAAAAATGACCTTTGCGGCGCTTTATGTACCAAGTGCTATTTGTATTTTACTTGCCTTGACCTATCGTGTTTATTCTCATCGCAATCCAGAACTTAATGGTTAGCGATACTTTTAGGTGTTGCGCCAAAGGCTTGTTTAAACACACGGCTAAAATGGCTTGGGTTATTAAAGCCTAATTGGTAACAAACTTGGCTAATCGCCTCCCCTTTTTCGAGCAGTTTATACGCTTTTTGTAAGCGTAATTGTTGTTGCCAAAGAGCGGGCGTAACACCAAAGGCTAACTTAAATTGCTGATAAAATTTACTGCGGCTCATACAGGCAATCTTACATAACACATCAATATCAATATTCTCAGCAAGATGCTGTTCTATATAACTTACTACATGGCTTAATGGGGTAGCGACCTTGCCTTGCTTACAACTTGCAATCATTAAATCTCGGCTTTGCTGCTGTAACAGGCGGGTTATGAGTTCATTAAGTGATAAATCAATTAAGTAATCGCGGTGTTGTTCATTTTCACTAAACAGGGTGATCATGCGCTCCAGCAGTTGTTGAGTTTGCGGATTATGCTGGGCGTGCACTAACTTGGCTTGATATTGAAAAAAGTCATCCTGGGTAATTTGCTGGTTAAAATTAAGAGCATCAACTACTTGGCTTATTTTGTCGGTACTGATTTCAATCGCTAAACAGGTTGTAGGTTGATTAAGAGACGCATTGGGAAAATCGATTAACACTCCTTGCTCTGGGGCAAGTACAAATGATTGGTTTGGTAAAAATTCTTCATGATAATCACTGTCGGCAACATTCATGATTTTTTTACCGCTGATCATGCCACAAAATAATAATTCAGTGGAATGTAACGCCACTTTTTGGGCATCTAAGTAAGTGTCGTAAATACTTAATTCGGCATGTTCGCCCGCAAAACTGACTTTATTTTCAATAAGCACATCAATACGTTGCCGTTTTTTATCTAAACTTCTGCTACTAACTGATGTGTTCATTGTTGCCTCGCTGTCGTCCTAAATTCTGGACAAATAGTCAAAAAGTCTGGACTAGGAATCAAGTGTGTTTTCAGTAACTGAGCTAACTTCAATTGTTAGCGGTTCATTAAACAATAACCTACCGCATAATTTAGTCAATGCTAAATAAAACACAACAATTTGAAGAGAGAACACATTATGATTTATGCAAATCCAGGCAGTGAAGGCGCAAAAGTTAACTTTAAAGCGCAGTATGAGAATTATATTGGTGGCCAGTGGGTTGCCCCTGTAAAAGGAGAATACTTTGAAAACATTAGCCCAGTAAACGGTAAAGTGTTTTGTAAAGTACCTCGTTCATCAAAAGAAGATATCGAGCTGGCACTTGATAAAGCCCACGATGCAAAAGCGGCATGGGGAACTACGTCGGTCACCGAGCGTAGCAATATCTTATTAAAAATTGCCGATCGTATTGAACAAAACTTAGAAATGCTGGCAGTGGCCGAAACCTGGGATAACGGTAAAGCAATTCGTGAAACACTTGCGGCAGACGTGCCACTCGCGGCTGATCACTTTCGCTATTTCGCAGGTTGTGTGCGCGCGCAAGAAGGTTCAATCGGTGAGATAGATGAAACCACGGTTGCCTATCATTTTCATGAGCCACTGGGTGTAGTAGGGCAAATTATTCCTTGGAACTTTCCATTGTTAATGGCGGCGTGGAAGCTTGCACCTGCCCTTGCTGCGGGTAACTGTATTGTTTTAAAACCAGCTGAACAAACCCCTGCATCTATATTAGTGTTGCTTGAAGTGATTGGTGACTTATTGCCTGCAGGTGTTCTAAATGTGGTTAACGGCTATGGTAAAGAAGCAGGCGAAGCGCTGGCAACCAGTACTCGAATTGCGAAGATTGCCTTTACAGGTTCAACGCCAGTGGGTTCACATATTTTAAAATGCGCTGCTGATAATATTATTCCTTCGACGGTTGAGCTAGGTGGTAAATCACCAAATATCTTCTTTAACGATGTCATGGAAAAAGACGATGAGTTTTTGAGTAAGGCGATTGAAGGGGCTGTACTTGCGTACTTTAACCAAGGTGAAGTGTGTACGTGTCCATCGCGCTTATTTATTCAAGAAGATATTTATGAGCAATTTATTGAGCGTGTTCTTGCCCGAACTCTACAAATTAAACGGGGTAATCCACTTGATACCGAAACTATGGTGGGTGCTCAAGCATCACAAGCTCAGTTTGATAAGATCCTAAGCTACATCGAAATTGGTAAACAAGAAGGGGCTGAAGTCCTCGCTGGCGGCGAAGTCGAGCAACTGTCTGATGAGTTTAATGGCGGTTACTACATTCAACCAACGCTATTAAAAGGCACTAACGACATGCGCGTGTTCCAAGAAGAGATTTTTGGCCCGGTTATTTCAATGTCGACTTTTAAAGATGAAGAAGAAGCGTTAGCCCTTGCTAATAGCTCTGAGTTTGGCTTAGGTGCTGGTGTATGGAGTCGAAACATGAACCGTGCTTATCACTTTGGTCGTAAGATTGAAGCGGGCCGTGTTTGGACCAACTGCTATCACATGTACCCAGCACACGCTGCGTTTGGTGGTTATAAAAAGTCAGGCATAGGCCGCGAAACACATAAACTTGCCCTTGATCATTACCAACAAACTAAAAACCTATTAGTCAGTTACAGTGAGAATCCACTGGGTTTCTTTTAAAAGCAATTTCTTATTGTTGTCGAAACTACCCAAACGCCACATCTAGTGGCGTTTTTATTTTATAACGGGCATAAAAAAGCCCGGCGAACACACAAGCCAGGCTTTTCGACAACAATTTGGTGGAGTCACCGCGTGTGCAGTGACTCGGAATAAAAAAGCTTAGAGAACACACAAACTAAGCTTTTGACAACAATTTGGTGAGTCACCGCGTGTGCAATGACTCGGAATAAAAAAGCTTAGAGAACACACAAACTAAGCTTTTG